>Ga0193751_1000199_pt1 | contig 53270 bp, 46 predicted proteins | sample L1c2metaG_FD_143050 | JGI IMG/M metagenome (GOLD analysis project Ga0193751, IMG submission 143050) | Soil microbial communities from a riparian zone of the East river system, Colorado, United States - L1c2 | ecosystem: Environmental > Terrestrial > Soil > Riparian zone | place: USA: East River...
AACCTCCCAAAGGCCTTCTTGAACTTCTGCATCCGACCCCCTCCATGATCTGGGAGTCGTCTTCAGAATCCGTCTTGCCTTCCAATGCAATAGCCAGCGAAAATCCATATGCGATTCCCCTGCCTGGAGGGGGAGGGTCGACGCGAATGAAATGAGCGACGGGATGGGGTGAGACTGTCACCCCACCCCGTTTCGCATCTTGCTTCGCGCGATGCGAACCGACCCTCCCCCTCCAGGGGAGGGTAAGAAATCCAACACCGCGATTTCACATTTTTAACGTCACATCGACTACCCATCGTCGCGTTGGAATGACGACGGCACCAGCACCGGCGGCAGCGCCGGAATCAGCCGCGTCCGTTCACGGTGCGCCGGGATCGCACGATAGACCTGCTTGGTCGCTTCCACGATGTGAACACCGGCGAATGGCAGCGACAGCGCGGCGCCGACCCGCTCCCACGCCATCGCCGAGCGCAGGAACCAGCCGCCGGCGACCGGCGGCATGAACAGCGCTTCGCCCCATCCGGTCGGCGTGAACCAGGTCTGCCGTAGCAATTGAGTGATCTGCGAGCGCGAATAGGGCCGGCCGTGGCCGAACGGCGTGGTGTCGGTGCGCGTCCACACGCCGCGCCGGTTCGGAATGATCGCCATCATGCGGCCGGACGGCGCCAGCACCCGCCATACCTCGCGCAACAGGCCTTCCGGATCGTCGGACATTTCCAGGGCGTGAACCAGCAGGATGCGGTCGACCGCGGCCTCCGGCAGCGGTAGTGAAAATTCATCGACCAGGGTTGCGAGCGTCGGCCGCGCCGTCGGCCATTTCAACACGCCCTGCGCCGCCGGCATAAAGGCGATGCAGCGCTCGGAGTCCTCGCGGAACAGGCCGAGATAGGGCGTGGGATAGCCGAGCCCGAGCACCCGCTGACCCGCCGCATTCGGCCAGCGCGCGTGAATGCCGCGATTGATCAGCCGGCGCGCCACGATGCCAAGGCGCTGCGAATAAAAATCCCTCAAGTCGATCACATCGATGGTCATGGAACCAATCTAACACGATGCCGGGTCGATCGGGGCGCCGAATAACGCATTGCCCATTCGGCGTTAACGCCATATTTCATGCCTATAGATGCTACAGCATGATCCTGACCCGGAAGGCCCGCGTTGGCGCCGAACGATCATGCTCAAAAAATGAGATCATGGTCCGGTTCCTGGTCGGATCATAATCCAGGTTCACGCGTTCGCCCCCGACGGAGATATCATGGCTGCCGAAATTCGCCTGATCCCCTGCCTGACCGACAATTTCGGCTATCTGATTCACGATCCCGAGACCAAGGCGACGGCCTCGATCGATGCGCCGGAAGCCGGCCCAATAATCAGGGCGCTCGAGCGCGAGGGCTGGGCGCTGAGCGACATTCTCATCACCCACCATCACCACGACCATGTCGGCGGCGTCGTCGAACTGAAGCAGAAATATAAATGCCGCGTGGTCGCACCCCACGACAACACCACCAAGATTTCCAACGTCGACCTGCGGATCGGCCAGGGCGACGTCGTGAAGGTGGGAAGCCTGTTGGCGCGGGTGCTGGAAACGCCGGGCCACACGCTCGACCACGTCAGTTACGTCTTCGACAATGACAAGGCGCTATTTGCCGCCGACACGCTGTTTTCGATCGGTTGCGGACGGGTGTTTGAAGGCACCTATCCGATGATGTGGGAGTCGCTGCTCAAGCTGCGGGCTTTGCCGGACGATTTCAAACTTTATTGCGGCCATGAATATACCGCCGCCAATGTCAAATTCGCGCTGACGGTTGAACCGGACAATCCTGCGCTGAAAGCGCGCGCCGAGGAAGTGAAGCGTTTGCGGGCCGACAACAAGCCGACGGTTCCGACGCTGCTTGGCAACGAGAAAAAAGCCAACGTATTCCTGCGCGCCGACGAGCCGACGGTTGCGGCCGGCGTGCGGATGAAGGGAAGAAGCCCGGCCGAAATATTCGGCGAACTGCGCGAACGCAAGAACAAATCCTGATGACTGAGCCAACTTCCGCTGCCGAGATCATCGCGCGACTCGAATTGAAGCCGCATCCGGAAGGCGGCTACTATCGCGAGACGTTTCGCGACGCCAGCGTCGGCGCCCAAGGCCGCGCGCGCTCCACCGCGATCTATTTTCTGCTCGCCCGTGGCGAGCGCTCGCACTGGCACCGCATCGACGCGGCTGAGGTCTGGCACTATTACGCGGGCAGTGCGTTGATCTTGCGGATTGCCCATGACGGCGGCACCCAGCACACGGTCAGGCTTGGACCTGACGTCATCGCCGGCGAGCGACCGCAGGCGATCATACCGGCGCAGGCGTGGCAAACGGCCGAAAGTGTGGGCGACTGGAGCTTGGCCGGCTGCACCGTCGCGCCGGGATTTGAATTTGCGAAATTCGAACTGGCGCCGAAGGATTGGGAGCCTGCGGATTAACTCAATGCGTCATTCGAGTTCGCGCTTTGCGCGCCCCGGAATGACTGCTATCGCTTCAGGCATGTAGGGTGGGCAAAGCGAAGCGTGCCCACCAACTTGAAGGGTCGCGAGACTGAATGGTGGGCACGGCGCAGATGCGCCTTTTGCCCACACTACACGCTAAACAGCGTGCTTCAGCGCTTCCAAAACATATCGCGCGCCGCAATCAAGCCGCCGCCGGCGATCAAAACCGCGGCAATCGCGATATTGGCGCTCGGTTCGGCAAAGCCGGCCGCGATCAGAAACGCCGTCGAGAGCAGCGGCGTCGCGTAGGAGGCGGCGCCCAACACGCGGATGTCGCCGCGCTTCATGCCGACATCCCAGGCGTAGAATGCGGCGCCGACGGGACCTACGCCAAGCGCGATGATCGCCAGCCATTGTCCCATTGCAGTGGGCCACATGGTGGCTTCGACCAGCCCGTGAACGAGGCCGGCGAGCAGCGCGGTGGCGAGGCAAAATCCCGCCACCGCATCCGTCGGCACCGATTTGAGTTTCCGCGACATCACCGAATAGATGGCCCAGACGAAAGCCGCGACAAACGCCGCGAGCAGGCCGGGCAGCTGGCCGGGCGCAAAGCCACTCAGGTTGTTGCCGGCAAACAGCAGCACCGTGCCGGCAAGTCCGAATAGCGCGCCGATGATGTGATGCGGCGCCAGCCGCTCGCCCGGGAGAGCCGAGGAAAACAGCACGATCAAGAGCGGCCAGAGATAGTTCAACAGGCCGGCTTCCGCCGGCGGCGCAAAGCGCAAGGCGAGGAAATACAGCGCGTGATAGCCGAACAACCCGCCGACTCCGACGATCCAGGCCAGCGGCTGTTGCCGCAACGCGCCGATGGCGTCGGGCCGCCCGAGCCAGGTCAGCGAACCGACCAAGGCGCCGATCGCGAACGTCATCGCCGCCAGTTGGAAAGCGGGGATTTTCCCCGTCGCCACCGTCAGCACCGCCAACAGCGACCACATCAGGATTGCGGTCAGTCCGATCAACGTGGCGGTGCGGGGGGTCATTGGACAGTCATTGCGAGCGAAGCGAAGCAATCCATCTATCTCATTTAGCAACTATGGATTGCTTCGTCGCAAGTGCTCCTCGCAATGACAACAACATTCACACCATATACTGCCCGCCATTGATCGAGAGCGTCGAGCCGGTGATGGCTCCCGCCTCGTCGGCGGCAAGAAACACCACGGCGCGGGCGATCTCGTCGGGCTCGCCCAGGCGGTTGATCGGGATTAGTGGCAGGATGCTCTTCTCCAGTACCTCCTTCGGCACGGCCTGCACCATCTCGGTGTTGATATAGCCGGGACAGATCGCATTGACGGTGATGCCGCCCTTGGCGTTTTCCAGCGCCAGTGCCTTGGTGAACCCGATATCGCCGGCCTTCGCCGCCGAATAATTGACCTGCCCGAACTGGCCCTTCTGGCCGTTGATCGAGGAGATGTTGATGACGCGGCCAAACTTTCGGGAGCGCATGCCCTCGATCACCTGACGCGTCATGTTGAACAGCGAGCCGAGATTGGTGTTGATCACCGCGTTCCACTGCTCAAGCGTCATCTTGTGGAAGGCGCCGTCCCTGGTGATGCCGGCATTGTTGACCAGCACATCGACCGGGCCGAGCGCGGCCTCGACCTGTTTGACGCCCGCGGCGCAGGCGTCGAACGAACTGACGTCCCATTTGTAGACGGGAATGCCGGCCTCCGCCTTGAATTTCTCCGCCGCCGCATCGTTGCCGGCGTAACTGGCGGCAACCGTGTAGCCGGCAGCCTTCAGCGCCTTGCTGATCGAAGCCCCAATGCCTCGCGTTCCCCCCGTCACCAATGCAACACGTGCCATGTCCAATCCTTCCCTTTGGTTTTTAAATCGGCTTTTTTATGTAGCTTCGAATTAAGCGGGCCGTTTGACGAACATCAAGAACAAAACGCCCGGCTCGCGCCGGGCGTTGCTGTCAGCTTCTCACTGCGCGGTCGCGAACTGATGTTTTTCATCGCGCAACGCATCTGTGCCGCTGGTTTAGTCGCGCGCGACGCACATCGCGATGCCCATGCCGCCGCCGATGCACAGTGTGGCGAGCCCTTTCTTGGCGTCACGCTTCTGCATTTCGTGCAACAGCGTCACCAGCACGCGCGCGCCGGAGGCGCCTACGGGGTGGCCGATCGCGATGGCGCCGCCATTGACGTTGACCTTGGAGGTATCCCAGCCGAGGTCCTTGTTGACCGCGCAGGCCTGCGCCGCGAAGGCTTCATTGGCCTCGATCAGGTCGAGGTCGCCGATGCTCCAGCCGGCCTTCTTCAGCGCGGCGCGTGAAGCCGGGATCGGCCCGGTGCCCATGATCTTCGGATCGACGCCGGCCTGGCCCCAGGAGACGATGCGCGCCAGCACTTTCTTGCCTTCCTTGGCCGCCTGCTTGGCGGTCATCAGCACCACCGCGGCCGCGCCGTCATTGATGCCCGAAGCGCTGCCGGCGGTGACCGTGCCGTCCTTCTCGAAGGCTGGCCTGAGCTTGGCCATTGCGTCCAGCGTGGCGCCGTGGCGCGGATATTCGTCGGTGTCCACGATGATGTCGCCCTTGCGGGACTTGATGGTGAACGGGACGATCTCGTCCTTGAACCGGCCGGCCTTTTGCGCGGCCTCGGCCTTGTTCTGCGAGGCAACCGCGAACTCGTCCTGTTGGGCGCGCGTGATCTGGTATTGGCGGGCGACGTTCTCGGCGGTGTTGCCCATGTGGTAGCCGTTGAAAGCGTCCCACAACCCGTCCTTGATCATGGTGTCGACCAGCTCCAGCCCGCCCATCTTGACGCCCCCACGCAGATATTGCGCGTGCGGCGCCATGCTCATGGATTCCTGTCCGCCGGCGACGACGATTTCGGAATCGCCGTTGAGCAGGGCCTGATAGCCCAGCGCCACCGTGCGCAGGCCTGAGCCGCAGAGCTGATTGACGCCCCAGGCCGGGCTCTCCACCGGGATACCGGCGGCAATCGAGGCCTGACGAGCCGGATTCTGACCCTGCGCCGCGGTCAGGATCTGACCCATGATCACCTCGGAGACGCGGGCTGGCTCAATGCCGGCCCGCTCCAGCGCGGCCTTGATGGCGACGGCGCCGAGATCGTGGGCCGGGGTGGTGGCGAACGCACCGTTGAAACTTCCGACCGCGGTGCGGGCGGCGCTGACGATGACGACATCGTCTGACATGGACATCTCCTGAGTTTGAGTTGGTTGGGGCCTGAAGGCCTTGGACGGCGGGCGGCCGGATGGCTGGCCAGTCTCGGCCTCATCCTGTTAACGTCATTGAGGCATGTCAATCGGCAGGACGGCGAAATCTCGCCGCGGCGCATTCAATTCGGGCCGGGGACATTTTCAGGCAAAGTGGAACCAGGTTTGCCGTTAGAAAATGCCCATTTATAATGACGGCGCGTGGTCTGACCGCAAAACCGGCAGCCACTTTTGCGACCACGCGCTGCAGTTTCCTGAGCACTGCCTATGCTTTGGAATTAACCGTGCCGCACAAAACGGTAGCCGAACCGCATTGAAAATGCTTACCTTTGCTGCGATGCGTTGCCCGTCAGCCCTTCGGCCGCGCCGTTGGGTTCCCGTTCCCGGTGTGCATATGTGAGCCCATGGCGAAATCAGACCAACCGACCACGATCAAAAAATACGCAAATCGACGGCTCTATAATACCGGCACCAGCACTTATGTGACACTCGAAGACCTCGCGGCGATGGTGAAGGAGGGCGAGGATTTCCTCGTCTATGACGCCAAGACCGGCGACGACATCACCCGCTCCGTGCTGGCGCAGATCATCTTCGAGCAGGAAAACAAGGCCGGCCAGAATCTGCTGCCAACCACCTTCCTGCGGCAACTGATCCGCTTCTACGGCGACAGCATGCAGATGGTGGTGCCGAAATATCTTGAGCAATCCATCGATATGCTGACGCGCGAGCAGGAGAAATTCCGTAAGCAGCTCACCAACACGTTCAGCGGGACACCCTTTGCTCCGCTCGAAGAACATGTCCGCCGCAACATGGAGCTGTTTCAGCAGACCTTCTCGATGTTCAAGCCGTTCGTGCCGCCGCGGATGGGAACGGCGGTTGCAACCGAACCGGAAAAACGGCTGGAACCGGCGCCCGAAGACGACAATATCGATGATCTGCGCCGTCAGATGAAGGACATGCAGGATCGCCTCGATCGGATGTCGAAAGAGCCAAAGAAGGAAGAGTAGGCGCGAGCCGCCTGTTTTCGGGCCACCGCGTGGCTACGCGGCCAGTTCTCAAAAGTAGAAACGACCGCTCGCCGGCAAACGACAATCTCGCATGATGCTCGACAGAGCCGCGCGCCGGCAATCGGCGCCGCTTCTGCGCTGCCGGGGAAAGCAAGCGCGCCTCGCTTTAAGGCCGCAGAATTGACCAAAAGCGCCCCGAATTTTGACTGCAAAAGCCTTACTCGCGATCTGAGATAGCAAAAACTGCATCGTCGGGCCACAAAAAGGCTTTTGCCGCAAGCCACCGGACCATCGGATTCGCGTGAGCGCCATCGAATTCGAACAAAATATGTTCGTCGTCATCGATCAATTTCGGCTGGGCGCGGCACCCTCTTTGCATGCAAACTTACTTTGTAGGCAACTTTTTGAACCAAGGGGAGAGAAGGCATGTGCGCTGGTGACGACAAGAACTGTCCGGAATTCGAATTGCATCACCGCAAGTTCAAGGAAACGCTCGATCGCGAACGCCGGTCGTTTTTGAGGTCGAGCTTCGCCGCGGCCGGGGGCGCGGCGGCGATGACCGCGGGCGGCATTTCTCTGGTGACACCGCAGATGGCGGCGGCCGCCGAGAAGAACCAGCCTGCCAAACGGTCCTACCACCATCTGCCCGCGAATGCCGACACGGTGCATTGGGGCTATTTCAGCAAGAAGCTGAAGCCGCAGGTCGAGATCGATTCCGGCGACTTCATCACCATCGAGGCCTTGACCCACCATGCCAATGACGACGCCGAGCGCATGGTGAAGGGCGATCCTGGCCTCGAAAGCGTGTACCTGTGGACCAAGGAAAAAAAGGGCGTCAACCGGCGCGGCGCCGGACCGATGGACGCCTCGCTGTTCGGCCGCGGCGCCGGCGAGGGCCTTGGCGTGCATATTTGCACCGGTCCGGTCTTTGTGCGCGGCGCCCAGGAGGGCGACGTGCTCGAGCTGCGCATTATCGACGTCGCACCGCGGCCTTGCGCCAACCCGAAATATCCGGGCAAGGCGTTCGGCAGCAACGCGGCCGCATGGTGGGGCTTTCACTATAAGGACCTGCTCACCGAGCCCAAGCCGCGCGAAGTGATCACGATCTACGAGGTCGACGCGACCGGCGAACGCAACTGGGCGAAAGCCGTGTACAATTTCCGCTGGACTCCGCAGACCGACCCTTCCGGCGTGGTGCACAAGACCATCGACTATCCCGGCGTTCCGGTCGACCATTCCACGATCAAGGAGAACTACGGCATCCTGAAGAATGTGCGGATTCCGATCCGGCCGCATTTCGGCGTCATCGGGCTGGCGCCCAAGGAAGCCGATATCGTTGATTCGATTCCGCCGAGCTATACCGGCGGCAACATCGACAATTGGCGGATCGGCAAGGGCGCCACGATGTATTATCCGGTTGCGGTCGAAGGCGGCCTGTTATCGGTTGGCGACTCGCACGCTACGCAGGGCGACTCCGAGCTGTGCGGCACCGCCATCGAATGCTCGCTGAACGGCACCTTCCAGATCATCCTGCACAAGAAGGCCGATCTCGTCGGCACGGCGCTCGAAGCCCTCGACTATCCAATGCTGGAGACCAAGGACGAATGGCTGGTGCACGGCTTCAGCTTCGCCAATTATCTCACCGAGCTTGGCGACAAGGCGCAGTCGGACATCTACTCGAAATCGTCGGTCGACCTTGCCTTGCGCGATGCGTTCCGCAAGATGCGCAAATTCCTGATGACGACCAAGAAATTGACCGAAGACGAGGCCATCTCCTTGATCACGATTGGCGTCGACTTCGGCATCACCCAGGTGGTCGACGGAAATTGGGGCGTCCACGCCGTTATCAAGAAGGATATCTTCGCCGGTGGCGAGACCTGATTGGCGCAAACGATGCGGCCAGGACCCGTCATAAGGTCCTGGCCGCGTCGGCCGATGCAACAGCTCCTAGCTCGCCGCCGGAAGCGCCTCGGCGACCGCCAGACCCCAGGGCCGCTCGGACGACGCAAGCCCGAGCAGGCGTCCCTGAATGTAGTCGCAGCCCCAGTCGCGAAGCATCGAGGCTGCCTCTTCATCCTGGACCCATTCGGCCACGGTTTTGATTTCCAGCCGGCGCGCCAGATCGATCAGCGTCTGCACAAAGGCGCGATCATCGGCGGAGCGCGCGATGTTCTGGACGAAGGCGCCGTCAATCTTCACGATGTCGACGCCGAGCTTGCGCAAGTTCCGGAACGAGGTGTAGCCGGCGCCGAAATCGTCGATCGCGATCCGGCTGCCGAAGTTCTTCAACCGCGTGACGAAGCCGCGGACATTGTCGATATCCTGGATCGCCACGGTTTCGGTGATCTCGACGATCAGCCGCGCGGCGACGCCGGGGTGCGCGCGCATCAGCGATTCGATCGAAGCCCACCAGTCCGGATCCATCGTGGTATCGGGCGAGATGTTGAGGGAAAGCTGCACGTTCGGCGAAGCCGCCAGTTCCGCCACCACGAGTTCGAGCACGCGGTGGTCGACAAGGCGGATCAGACCGAGCTTCTCGGCCACCGGGACGATGTCCGGCGCCAGCAGCACCTGCCCATCATGCTGCTCCATGCGCACCAGGCACTCGTAGAACGATGGCTTGCGCGAGTGCGCTTCCACCACCGGCTCGAACGCCATCGCGATACGGCGTTCATTGAGCGCGGTGACGATTTCGTCGGTGACGCGAATATTGACGCGGCGCTGGGCGTCGCGCTCGACATTCGGACGCCACAGCGCAAACGATCCGGCGCGGCGGCGCTTCGCCATATCGAGCGTTTCCTGGGCGCGGTTGATCGCCTCATTGGCGCTACGCGCATAACGCGGCACGCTGACGGCGCCGATCGACGCCGTAACCGAGACCGGGCCGGATTTGGTCGGCACGACCTCGTCGCGAATACCGGCGAGAAAGCGCTCGGCGGCGACGTTCATGTCATCGACGGTGCAGTTTTTCAGGATTAGCCCGAATTTGTTGCCGGAGAAGCGGCCGAGCACATCGCCACCGCGCAGGCGAGCGCGAATGCGCGTGGCGACTTCCGAGATCACGGCGTCTGCCACGTCGAAGCCGAAAGCATCGTTGATGCGCGCCAGATGATCGATGCCGATCAGCATGAACGCGCTGGAGGCGCGGAAGCGGAGGGCTTGTTCGATCGCTTCTGCCAGCGCTGCCGTGAGGTGCGTGCGATTGAGTTCGCCGGTCAAGGGATCGTGCCGTGATAATTTCAGGAGCTGCTCGTCCCGGGCGTGGCGTTCGTTATTGACGCGGACAATGCCCTGGACGCGCGCCGGCTTGCCGTCACTCCCGGCAAACCAGCAGCCGGTTTCCTCGATCCATTGCATGGGGGCGGAGGTATTGGCGCGTACGCCATATTCGATGCGGTAGGGCGCACCGTCTGCGCCATGCGCCGGGGGCGAATGGCCAAGCGCGTCAATTCGGACCGAGCGCAAAGGCTCGATCAGATTTGAAAACCCGGCGCCGCTCGTGAGCTGCTCGATCGGGATATCCGGAAAGACCGAGGTCACATGATCGCTCCAGACCATCTCGTCCGTGGCAACATCCCAGATGAAGGCCGCCTGGCCGAGCGAAGCGAGGATGGTCGAAGCCGGGGGCAGAGCGGGGGTCAAAATCGCCTCGTTTCGGGACTGGTGCGGTTGATTCTCGAGCCTCGAACATACGGCCACTCTCGGCCCGCCACCTATGAAAAGTTCATAAACCGTCTGGAAACCACGTCGCGAGGTGATCCGGAACAAGTCGGGCGGAAACGGCATAGCCTTTGCGAGGGTGAGTCTGGCAAGGGACGGAATGTCCCAAAACGCGACAATTCAGCCGGGACGTGACCTCCAATGTCGAACATCGAACGACCAGAGCCTGCGGGATACGGCGCCGAGACCAGGCCAGCCTGCGTCGCGCTGGTTCCGGTGACGGCGTCGACGCAGTGGTCCCACGGCCCTGGCCTGAGGTGGTCGCCCAACTCGATCTTCGTCACGCAGCTGATCGCCACCGCCGAGCACGCACCGCAGACGTGCAGCTTGCGGCGTGCAACGCTTGCGGACGCCCATTCCGCCTACCATCCACGCCAACGCGGCGCCGCCAGCCGGACGCGGCAAATCATCTGAGTCTGAGCAAGCGTATCAGCGCGGCGGCGCGTCCGGTGACCGGGTCGAGCCGTTGCCGGGTTGCAACTCCGGGGACGGCACCTCCGGCGAAGGCGCCGTGACGTCGGGATCGACGGGTTGTGGTGCGGGGTGATGCGGCCGCACGGACTCGGCGACCGAAGCCGCGGCCGTTACCGGCGGCGCGGGCGAGGGATCGACGAATTGGGGTTGAGGCTTGGGTTCGGGCGTGATCGATGCGGACCGGCGGGCAGCCTGCGGCGCGGTTGACGCCAGCTCGGTCCCGCGCCGCGCACGCAGCGCGATGCCAGAGAGGAAATCCACCAGCGAGAGCAGCGCGAGCAGAAAATAGGTCGAGTTCGCAAAGCGTGGCCAGAGCAGAAACTCGGCGACGGCGCCGCCGAAGATGATCAGCGATAACAGATGATCGGTCAGATATTTGGCGCCGGGGCGCGCGCCCTTGATCACCTCGAGCAGCAACAGCAGAATGCCCAGCGTCAAGAGCATATCGCTGAGCGTTAGCGGCCATTCCGCGCCCGACATCAGCGTCAGTTTCACGATCGGCTCGGCAAGCGAAACGCCGGGCATCAGCCACACGATGATGTTGTAGATCGCGAGCGGGACCAGAAGCAGCGGAAAACCGACCATGGACATCGGCGAGGCCTTCTTGAGGAAACCGCAACACCGGTGAAGCTGGCGGCTCCACCGTCGATTACCGTCTTACCCTATTCGTTGGCCAAATTCGGGCGGGTGTTGCCGGTTTTGTGGGTCCCGGCTCTGCGTCGGGTCATTTCATGACGCGCCGCGTCCGGGACACGTGCCGGCTCGCTTCCAGCGTTCCCCGGATGCTGCGCAGCGCGCAAGCGGTGCGCTGCTGATCCGGGGTCCATATGCCCTGGGCGAGTCGGTCAATCGCCAATCCATGGCCTGCGGCGATCAGGATTCCTTCTTGGCCTTCAAGACCTGCCGGCCCTTGTACATGCCGGTCTTCAGGTCGAGGTGATGCGGCCGGCGCAGTTCGCCGGAATCCTTGTCCTCGGCATAGGTCGGCTTCTTCAGCGCGTCCGCCGAGCGGCGCATGCCACGCCGCGAGGGTGATGTTTTTCTACGGGGAACGGCCATGTCGGTGTCCTCTAGGGTATTGTCGGTAGGCATCGCCCCAAACGGGACGGCAGGAAGCGATGTTGGCGCAAACTGAGATGCCGGTAAGGCCGCGCTTATAGAGGATGGAATGGCCCAAGGCTAGGTTCAAAATACCTCAAAAACCGCGATTTTCGCGCCAGCAGCGCTGCAATTCCGCCGCCTGTGCCCGCGCCATATAGATCCCGGCCAGACGGCGCACGCCGGGGCCGGGATTGCGGGCGCTGCGCCGGACCGGATTGGGCAGGATCGCCGCCAACAGCGCCGCCTCGCGCGGCGACAGGGCTGATGCGGGACGGCCGAAAGCATAGATCGCGCCAGCTTGAGCGCCGAACTGGCCGGACGGGCCGAGCTCGGCGATGTTGAGATAGATTTCCAGAATCCTCGGCTTCGGCAGCACCAGATCGATCCACAGCGCGAGCGGAAACTCCAGCGCCTTGCGGACCACGCTGCGGCTCTGCCACAGGAACAGGTTCTTCGCCACCTGCTGGGTGATGGTCGAGCCGCGTCGCGTGACCTCGCCGTCCTCGGCATCGTCGATCACCTCGCGCAGCGCGCCCCAGTCGATGCCATGATGGCTGCAGAACTTGGCGTCCTCCGAGGCCACCACCGAACGCGGCAGCGACGGCGACATCACGGCAAGGTCGACCCACTGCCGCGACATCGGCGCCCCGGTCACATAGCGCCAGGCCATCAGCGTCGAGACCGGATGGCCGACGCGATAGAGCGGCGCCAGCAGATAAGGCAGCGCCAGCACGACCAGCACAATCAGCAGCAAATTTCGGACAATGCGCAAAATCTACGGTTTCTGGCTCAAAGGCATGATCCGGAAAAAGTGGGGACCGGTTTTCCGAAAAAGATCATGCCCAAACAAAGGGATAAAGCGGGGAAGACGATGCGAAGAAAAGTCATCCCGCTGTTGTCTGCGGCTCGACCGATATCTGCCTGATAGTGCCCGCTTTTTTCAGCCGTTTGAAGGCACCTTGAGGCCGCGCAGGTGGAATTGACGAAGCCTGCGCCATAACCGATTGTCCGGCCAATTCGATCAGGAGCTGTTTTTGATGACGACCGGTAGCCCACACCCAGATTTTGCCAAGCGCCTGGACCAGACCGCAGAGGAAACCGAAGCGCTGCTTGCGAAGCTTCTGTCGGACGCGCTGTTGCCGGACGAGATCGCGCGGCCGAAGCGGCTGATGGACGCGATGCGTTATTCGAGCCTCGGCGGCGGAAAACGCCTAAGGCCTTTCCTGGTGGTCGAGAGTTCGGCGGTATTCGGCGTCGCGCGCGAGGCCGCGCTGCTGGCCGGCGCGGCGCTCGAATGCATCCACTGCTACTCGCTGATTCATGACGATCTGCCGGCGATGGACAACAGCGATCTGCGCCGCGGCCGGCCCACGCTGCACAAGAAGACCGACGACGCCACCGCCATCCTCGCCGGGGATGGATTATTGACGCTCGCCTTCGACATCATCAGCCGCGACGAGATCCATAGGGATCCCGGCGTGCGCCTGCTGTTGACCCGCGCGCTGGCGCGCGCGTCGGGAATCGGCGGCATGGTCGGTGGCCAGATGCTCGACCTCGCTGGCGAAGGCCGGTTCGGCGACCGCGAGCCGGTCGATGTCGCCCGCCTGCAGCAGATGAAGACCGGCGCGCTGTTGCGCTACGGATGCATTGCGGGTGCAATCCTCGGCCAGTCCTCGCAAAAAGAGTATCAGGCGCTCGACGATTACGGGCGGGCGCTCGGCGAGGCCTTCCAGATCGCCGACGACCTGCTCGACGTCGAGGGTGACGCGGCAGCACTCGGCAAGCAGACCGGGCAGGACGCGGCGCTCGGCAAGACCACGTTCGTGACCCAGCTCGGCATCGATGGCGCCAAGCAGCGCGTGCGCGAGCTACTGGCGCGCGCCGATTCGGCGTTGTCGATCTTCGGCGCCAAAGGCGAGGTGCTGCGCGCCACGGCGCGCTTCGTCGCCGAGCGCAAGAACTAAGTGGACAATCAGCAGGAACTGAAGGCCCCCATGATTGGCGAGGAATTCGACCAACGGCTGCTTCGATTCAGGAAATGGCCGAAGCCGGTTCGCCTGGTCTATGCACGCCCGCGCACGTTCCTTTCGATGGCGGTCGGCATTGCCGCGTTCTTTTTGCTGCCGGAGTCGCTGCGGCTGGTGACGCGTGTGTTGATCGGCTGGGACATCTTCGTCGCGTTATATCTGGCTCTCGTCTACACCATGGTGTTGCGCAGCGGGCTCGGCTATATCCGCCGCAATGCGGCGCTGCAAGACGACGGCCGCTTTCTGATTCCGTTATTGACCGCGCTCGGCGCCTTCGCCAGCCTCGCGGCGATCGTCTCCGAGCTCGGCGAAGCCCACCGCAACCCGCCGGCGCTGATATTCGCGACCTTGACGATCGCATTGTCGTGGGCGGCGGTGCATACCGCGTTCGCGTTGCACTATGCCCATGACTATTATCGCGGCGCTGAGCCCGGCGGCCTGCAATTTCCCAGCGGCAACCGGCATGAGGACGCCGATTACTGGGACTTCGTGTATTTTGCGTTCGTGATCGGCATGACCGCGCAGGTGTCCGATGTCGGCATCACCGACAAGACCATCCGCCGCACCGTGACCGCGCACGGCATCATTTCCTTCATCTTCAACACCGCGCTGCTGGCGCTGATGGTCAATATCGCCGCGAGCGCGATTTGAGTCGTGGCTGGAGGGCGGATTAGCATTGCGTGATGCCGTTAAAGCCGCGGGGTTACGGCCGCCTTCTGATTCCGCTGCTCACCGGCTCGGTAGTACGCCCTCACCGCGAGGGTGACCTGAGCTGGGTGGATTCAGATGATGTTATTCCAATCGTGGACCCTGTTGTTTCTGACCAACCAATAAGGGAGATCTCGGTCGGGCAACGGCACGGTTCCGGAATAGAAACGGATGATCGCGGCGGTAATCAGAGAGCCACCAAGCAACGCGAGTGCTATCAGGGAGGCCAGCATCGCAAGGCCCGCGTCCTTGTCATTATCATCGGTTTCGCTAGTGAACTTGATAGGGTCGCCAGCAGAGCTGAGCGCGTCTCCCATGTTTTCGACCGCGCGGGCGGTGTTGCGGACTTGCGCGAACGTATTCCACGCTGCGTTACTCAACCTAAGCAGACTAGCGTCCCGATATGCGGCAACCCAGCTTTCGATGGTGACCGAAAGGCCCGCCCCGATGATGGGAAAGATGATCGTCAGATGCCAGAGATTCAGTGCACCGTTGAAATAGACGTCGGTGAAAAATCGGGGTACGTAATCATGGGCGAGGTAAATCAAGAACAGGAGTGAGACCGAACTAAATCCAAGAGCGCTTTGGATGGCCGTACACCACACCACAAGCCGGAGGATGCCGCCGCACGCCTTGCTCTCTTCCCACGATCTGCCGCAGACGTAGGCATTGAAGAAAGAGATGACGACGTTCATGACGAGGATCAGAATAATCATGGCGCCCCCCGAATTGTGGCTGTGGGGCAGCGCAAGTCCGCTCAAGACCGCAGGTAAATTGTTCATGATCTCTCTAATCCGGGCAAAAGCAATTCGGCCATCACGAGAGGCTCGTCATCTCGGTGGCCGATTGTATGGGAGCACCGAACAACCTTAAATTATGCAGGCTAACGGATATTGAATTGCATCGGCTCAATGCGAAACACATTCGCGGCAGAACCGGACGCTTCGCGATTTGCAAGAGCGTTAAATGTTGGTTGACATTTGGGTCATTGCTGCCGCCACCGCTGCCGCTGGTGCCATTGCTCGACCGGCGGGTGGAGAAGGCCGGTGCGTTGTGGCCCAAGGTTGACGGCAAGGGCTTGCCCTTGATGTAAGTTAAGCCGTCACGCAGCGGAGCAACACGATGAGTCACGACCGTTCCACCGTTGAAGCCGTCGTCCAGCATTATTTCGACGCGCTGTATGAAGGCGATGCCGACAAGCTCGGCGCAATCTTCCACCCCTCTGCGGATTTGCGCTGGCTGGAAAAAGGCGAGCTGCAAGTCCTCACCGTGCCGGACTGGCTGGGCCGGGTCAGGAAGCGGCCGTCGGCCAAGGCGGAAGGCAAGCCGCGCGAGGATTTCATCGTCACCATCGACCGCTCCGATGCTTCCACCGCCTTCATCAAGGCGCACTGCCAATTGCCGCCGCGTTACTTCACCGACTATCTGGTGGCGATGAAACTCAACGATGGGTGGCAGATCGTCTCCAAATCCTACCGCTACGATTTGCGGGAGTAAGCAACGCTCCGTTGACCTAGTGCCGCCGATTTGAAGTTCCTGCATCACCCGCGGCAAACTCGAACAAATCGAAAAGCGGCACTAGCATCATAAGCTTGCTAGTACCCTTTGCTTTCCGAAGTTCGTTTGCGAAGATGCGGAGCCGGATGACGAACTTCGGAAAGCGGGTACTAGGTCACCTTCCGGGCAAAGTTGAGCGGGAGACCGCGGAAGGATCGAAAAGACCGTGGAAGCCAAATTCCAGATATTTCTGATTCTGCTCGCGGTGCTGGCGGGCACCGCGCTGCTGGCGCGGCGGGTCAACGTTGCGCCGGCGATCCTGCTGCTGCTCGCCGGCGTCGCGCTCGCCTTCGTGCCCGGCATGCCATCGGTGGAATTGCCGCCGGAATTGGTGCTCTTGGTGGTGCTGCCGCCGCTGATCTATTCGGCGAGCGTCGCCATGAGCTGGCGCGAATTCAAATACAATCTGCGCCCGATCATCCTGCTGGCAGTCGGCTGCGTGATTTTCACGGCCTTCGCGGTCGCCGCCGCGACGCATGTTCTGATCGGGCTGCCGTGGAACATCGGCTTTCTGCTGGGGGCCATCGTCGCGCCGCCGGACGTGGTGGCGCCGCTCGCGATCGCCCGCAAACTCGGCATCCCCCGCCGCATCCTGGTGGTGCTGGAGGGCGAGGGACTGGCGAACGACGCCACGGCGCTGATCCTCTACCGTTTTGCGCTAGCCGCGATTTCAACGGGCGCATTTTCATTGCCGACGGCGATCGGCGAGTTCGCCGCGATCGTTGTCGGCGAGCTGCTGTTCGGCGCGGCCGTGGGATGGCTCTCCCTGCGGGCGCGTCACCGCGCAAAAGATCCGCAGATCGAAATCACGCTGTCGCTGATCACGCCCTATGTCGCCTACTGGGTGCCTGCGCATATCGGCGGCTCCGGCGTGATCGCCACCATCGCCTGCGGGCTCTATATGAGCTGGAACGGGCCGCTCTTGATCTCGGCGGCGACCCGGCTGCAGGGCATCTTCTTCTGGGACCTCGTGATCTTTCTGATCGAGGGCCTGTTGTTCCTGCTGACCGGGTTCCAGATGCGGTTGTTGTTCGAGAAGTCGAAGGCGTTTCCGCTGGACGACATCCTGATCGCGACCGCGCTGGTCACCGTCATGATCGTCATCGCGCGGTTTGCCTGGGTGTTCCCCGCGACCTATTTGCCGCGGTTGATCGAGCGCGTGCGTCTCCGCGATCCCTCGCCGCCGTGGCAATGGGTGTTCGTGCTGTCATTCACCGGTGTTCGCGGCGCGGTTTCCCTGGCCGCGGCGCTGGCGCTTCCCTTCACGCTCCCCGACGGCGGCGCGTTTCCCGGCCGCGATCTGATCCTGTTTGTTTCCTTCGGCGTCATTTTCATCACGCTGGTGGGATTTGGGCTGGGGTTGCCTGCGGTGGTGAAGTGGCTCGGCGTCGCGCAAGCGGGCCGCGCCGAGCGTACGACTGAGCTTGAATCGGAAATCGCGGCCCGGCGCGAGGCGCTCGCTGTCGCGCTCAGATCGCTCGATGCCATCACCGACGACCGCGAAATATCCGACGAAGTGGTCCGGCTGTTGCGCGCGCGGCATGAGACCCGCGCCAACCAGCTGCCGGATTCCCTTGATCCCGAGCAAGATCATGTCTCCGCGGCAGGAACCGCACTGACGCGGGAATTGATTTCAGCCGAGCGGAAATTCATTCACGCGCTTCTGCGCGACGGCAAGATCACCGACGAGACCCGGCGGCGGATCGAACGCGACCTCGATCTGGAGGAAGCAAGCCTCGCCAACCGCGAATACCGCAGGAATTCACTCTAGAGATCGACCCTGATCGTTATTGCAAATCCCGTCATGCCCGGCCTCGTGCCCACCTTCGCTAAAGCTTCGGCGGACTTGCATTGAGCCCGTCGAAGCCTCGGCGTAGACGGCTGCCGGGCATCCACGTCTTATGCGCCGAAAGAAAGACGTGGATGGCCGGGACGTAGGCGAGCGGAAGCGACGCCGTCCTTCGGACGGCTATGGCCCGGCCGTGACGAAACACGAGTCATTTCGGCGTATAACGCTCAGCTTGAGACGCCGATCAACATGCGCGCGAGCTCGTCGGGTGCCATCACCATGGCGTCGTGGCCGGTGGCGATTTCGGCCCAGCGCCACCCCTGCTGCGCCTTGATCCAGTTGCGCGAGGCCTGCAGCGCGGCATAGGACGGGTTGGTGCAATGGATATAGGTCCGCGGCAGGTTATTGCCGACCGGCCCCTTGATATTTTGTGGGCTGGTATAGGTGCCAAGCGGGTGCGGCGTCAGCCGGCGCTTGATCCATTCGGTATCCTTGGCGTCAGAGATTCCGAAGGCGGATGGCGGCGGCGCAGGAAGGCTCAGCCCTCCGCTGGATTCCTCGGCAGCCTTGCGGCGCGCCGCCACGACGTCGGCCGGCAGGTTGTCGAACGGGCTCTTGCCGCCTTCCACCATCAGCGAGTCCAGATAGACCAGATGGCGAATCCGCTCCGGCATCGTGTCCGCCACACCGCTGATCGCAAGCCCGCCGAAGGAATGCCCGACCAGCACGACGTTGCTCAGCTCCTCCGCCTCGATCACATTGGTGATGTCCTTGCTGAAAGTGTCGAGCGTGATGTCTTTCGAAAGCAGGTGCTTGCGCTCGCCGAGGCCGGTCTGCGTCGGCGTGAATACCTGATGGCCGGCCGCGCGCAGCCTGTCCGCAACCCGGCTCCAGCACCAGCCGCCGTGCCAGGCGCCGTGAACCAGCACAAATGTTTGAGCCGAGGTCTGCGCCGCGGCCGTTGCCGTACCCGCGCCTGCCGCCAATCCTGCGATCGCCATGGTTTTGAGGACGTCTCGACGTTTCATGATGGTTGCTCCCCGTGATTCTTAATTTATCTTTCCGGCTCGTTGCGATCGGCCGGGATAGCCATCAGGGTTTCAAAAAATGGCAGTATTGACAAGCGGTCATTCCAGCGCGGCCAAGGCAGGTTGAATTGCTTCCCGCGCGATGACGGCGCAAATCAACTGCACGTTTCTTCGAGAGATGAGGACAAAGGCCGATGAAACCTCCCGCCAAACCCGGCGTCACACTTCCTCCATCGAACGACCCCGTCATCGAGACCGAGCGTCTGATCTTGCGGCAATGGCGCGAGGCCGACATCGAACCAAACACAGCGATGCTCGCCGATCCGGCTTCGGGACGATTCATCACATCAGATGGCAAGCCCGTCACCGACGCGTTTTTCGGCTGGCGAAACGCAGCCATCATGGCCGGGCATTGGGCGCTGCACGGCTTTGGCATGTTCGTGGTCGAGGAAAAGCAGACCGGCCGCTTCGTCGGACGGGTTGGGCCCTGGTTGCCACCGGGTTGGCCAGGCTTTGAAGTAGGCTGGGGTATCGCCAGCGGCTTTCGCGGCAAGGGCTACGCGGTGGAGGCCGCGAGGGCATCAATCGACTGGGCCTTCGCGCACTTCGAAGTCGATCGAATAATTCATTGCATCGACCGCGAAAACGTCACGTCACAAGGCGTTGCCCGACGGCTCGGGGCAACCATTGAAAGTGAGTTCGACCTGTTCGGCCACGTCGCTGACATATGGGTGACACGCCGCGAAAGCCGGGCGGCGCAACCCGAACCATAGATTTGGGTGCCTAGATCATGATGCGATTAAGTTGAATCGCATCATGATCTCATCTCTTTGTTTGAGCATGATCTTTTCGGAAAACCGGTTCCCACTTTTCCGGATCATGCTCTATTGCCGTCCCAGATGCGTGGCCTTCTCGACCCGATCAAAACGCTCCAGCGAGAGAATTGCATCGGCAAGCTGATCGGCGCGGCGATCGAGCACCGGGCGCGCCAGGGTGAGGAATTTCTGCGCCATCGCAGCCGCGTCCGGGAATGAGTTCGGCTCGCCGGACGGATCGGCATGGATCCGCTCGTGCACGCCGTCGTCGGTGGTGATGCGCACGCGCGCGCCAAAGGGATGCTTGCGGCCGATTTCGAGACGATCGTCCTGCACGACGTCGAACTTGTCCGCCAGCGCGTCGACCGCAGGCTCGCCCAGCCGGTCGTAATCGTCCCAGCCGAAACGGCCCTGATCGAGCGCGACGGCGCCGGTGAAGAACATCGAGAACTGTCCGCCAACGATGGAAGTCGGGTGCCGCTTGGTGGCGGCATCGCCGGTCAGCGTAATGCCGTTGCGATGCAGCCCGATTTCAACTCGCCTGATCTGGTCCGGGGTCAGATTGTGCTCCCGGCGCATCGCGATCAGCGCGTCGAGGGCGGCGTGGGTGTAACGGCAGCTCGGATAGGGTTTTACGCCGATCTTCATGGTCTCGTAGATCTTGCCGAGACCGGCTGTGGCCTTGTCCGCCTGCGCGTTGTCGCTGTAGCCGACCAGGAGGCCGTGCTTGCCCTCGATCGACTGGGTCGCACCGACAAAATCATTGCGCGCCAAGGTCGCGGCAATCACGCCGTTCATCGCGGCCGCGCCGACCTGGTAACGCTTGTTCCAGGCGCCGTTGACCAGAAACTGCAGCGATCCCGCGGCCTGGCTGCCCGAGACGCCGAATGCCGCGATGATCTGTGCTTTTGACAGGCCGAACAGCTTCGCCGCGGCCGCCGCCGCGCCATAGGTGCCGGCGGTGGCGGTAGGGTGGAAGCCGCGGGCGTAATGCGAGGTGGGATCGAGCGCGTTGCCGATCCGGCAGCACACCTCGTAGCCGGCAACAATCGCGGTGAGCACGTCGCGGCCCGCGGCGCCGACCAGTTCGCCGACCGCGAAGGCGGCCGGCACCACCGGCGCGCTGGCGTGCAGCGAGGAGTCCGCGTGGGTATCGTCGAAATCGAGCGAATGGCCGAGCGCGCCGTTGAGCAATGCCGCGACCGCCGGCGTCCAGGTTTTGGCATCGCCGAACACGGTGGAGCCGCCGCTGCCGTCGAGCGCCAGCGCTTCGAGCATTTTCAAGAGCGCGGGCGTGGATTCCGCATCACGCCGCGCCCGGATCGCGCTGCCGAGGAAATCCAGCGTCAGAACCTTGGCGCGCTCGCGCACCTCGCTCGGAATATCCTCGAATTTGAGATCGGCGACATAGGCGGCAAGCGTTGCGGTTTCATCGGCCATGGCGTTGCCTCGGTTTTTCCTGCCCGTTCGTCGTTACAGAGCGGCTTTGGTACGGCCGCCCTGGCGCGCCGTCAACATCGGCTCGCGCGCACGAGCCTTGCGAGGGCCAGATGATCCGCAAGCCATTGGAACCGCAAGATCAGAAGCAGCGCATAAACCGCGGTCCCGCAGGATAGCCCGATCCAGACGCCGATCGCACCCAGATCTGCCCAGAAGGCGAGCCCGTAAGCAGCGGTGAATCCGATCAGCCAGTAACTGATCGCGGCAAGCAACAATGGCACCCGGGTGTCATTCATGCCGCGCAGCGCGCCCGCCACAACGGTCTGGATGCCGTCGGCGACAAAGAAGGTCGCACCGACCATCAACAGCGCGGCGGTGAGCTCGATGACGACGCCGGCACTCTCGGCGGCTTCGCCGAAGAAGAATCGCCCGATCGCAAACCGCCCGAGCATCACGGCAAGCGTCATGGCCGACATAAAGACAACGCCGAGGCCAGTCGCGACCAGCCCGGCGCGTTTCGCCGCCGGCGCATGGCCGCGTCCGACGGCGTGTCCGACGCGCACCGTCGCTGCCATCCCGATACCGAAGGGCACCATGAACAAGATAGCTGCAATCTGGAGTGCGATCTGGTGGGCCGCCAGCGCCGTGGTGCCGATCAGGCCCATCAGAAGCCCCGCCGCACCGAACAGCCATACTCCAGCAGAAATGACACCGAGATTGGGGCACCGATGACAATCAGCCTCCGCATCAAGACCCAGTCGATGCGCCAGATGCGACCCAGCACCTGATATTTCCTGAAAGGCCGACGACGGGTAACGAACCAAAGGCCTGCGAGAAACATCCCGAAATTGATGGCCGTGGTGGCGATACCGGCCCCCAACAGCTCAAGCCGCGGCATTCCCAATTCACCGTGAATCAGGAGGTAGACCAGCACGGCATTGGCCGGGATAGCGGCAAGCGTGATCCACAATCCCGGCTCCGGACGGTTGACCGCGCCCATGAAGCCGCGGATCGCCAGAAACCCCAGCGCCGGTGCAACACCCCATGAGAGACCCCATAGATACCGTTGCGCGAGATGCGCGGTCACTGGGGCCTGGCCTAACGCCAACAGGATCTGCTCACCGTACAATGGAAGCGCCATCATCGGCAGGGACATCACCAGCGCGGCCCATAGCCCCACGCGAAGCGCACGCCGAACCAGCCGCGGATTGCGGGCGCCGAACGCCTGCGCGGCCAGCGGCGCTACCGCCGACACCAACCCCATGCCGATGGTGAAGATGAAGAAGAAGATCGTATGCGCCAACGCTGCTGCCGCGACGGCTACATCCCCGAGCCGGCCGATCAAGGCAAGATCGGTCGTCATCATGGCGATCTGCCCGAGCTGCGTCAGCGCTATGGGCACCGCCAGCTTGAGCGTCTCGGACAACTCGACGCCGAGATGATCGCCGGACATTTCGACGTTGTCAGGTGCGGTGATCGGCCCTCGTTCGATCTCATCAAGAAATATCATGGCGGCAGATTGGCACCGTCGCTGGTCAAAATGGTGGCAAGCGGTCTTCCTCTATCAGGCAGGGACGGAAAAGAGAATTCACGCCCCATTTACCCGCGCCGGCACGCGGGTGATCCGCGCGCCGAGCGCATTGAGCCGTTGGTCGATGCGCTCATAGCCGCGTTCGATCTGGTCGGCGTTGTTGATGGTAGAGACACCCTCGGCGCACACCGCCGCCAGCAGCATGGCCATCCCGGCGCGAATGTCGGGCGAGGTCATCAGCGCGCCCTTGAGCCGGCTTGGACCTGCCACGATCGCCCGGTGCGGATCGCACAGCACGATGCGGCCGCCCATCGCGATCAGCTTGTCGACAAAGAACATCCGGGACTCGAACATCTTCTCGAACATCAGGATCACGCAGTCGCACTGGGTGGCGGTGACGATGGCGATCGACATCAGATCGGCGGGGAAGGCCGGCCACGGCTGATCCTCGAGCTTCGGCACGTGGCCGCCGAAATCGTCCCTGACCTTGAGCGTTTGCTCCGATGGCACGACAAGGTCATCGGCCTCGACTTCACAGACGATGCCGAGCCGCTCAAAGCCCATCCGGATCGAGCGCAGATGCGTAACGCCGGCGCGCGCGATGCGCAGCCGCGACCGCGTCACCGCGGCAAGCCCGATCAGGGAACCCACCTCGATATGGTCGGGCCCGATTGCATAGCTGACCGCGCCGAGCGCTGCCGGACCGTGCACGACGATGGTGTTGGTGCCGATTCCCTCGATGCGCGCGCCGAGCGCGACCAGGAAATGCGCGAGATCCTGCACATGCGGCTCGGAGGCGACGTTGCGCAAATGGCTGGTGCCGTGCGCCGCCACCGCCGCCATCAACGCGTTCTCCGTGGCGGTCACGCTGGGCTCGTCGAGAAAGACGTCCGCGCCCTCGAGGCGGGGACAGCGTAATTCCAGCCGGTCCGATGCGGTGACCGTGGCGCCGAGCTGCTCGAAGGCCAGAAGGTGGGTATCAAGACGCCGCCGGCCGATGACGTCGCCGCCGGGCGGCGGCAGCAGCACTTCGCCGCAGCGCGCCAGTAGCGGCCCCGCCAGCAGAATCGAGGCGCGTATCCGCGCGCACAATTCGGGATCGAGATCGGCGGCGCGAATGCTTTTGGCGTGGATAGCAAGCGTATTGCGCCCCCGCCATTCGGCCACCGCACCGACCGAGCGGATCAGCTCGACCAGCGTTTCGGTGTCGCGAATCCGCGGCACGTTATGCAGCGTCACCGGATGGTCGGTCAGTAGCGCCGCAGCGATGATCGGAAGAGCGGCATTCTTGTTGCCGGACGGCTCGATTGTTCCTTTTAGTCGATGGCCGCCCCCAACGATGTACTGGATCGGTTGCACGGGTCACGATCCAGTTGAACTGAAGCAGATCATAACCGGATTTCTTTTTCGAGCATGATCTTCGGAAAACCGGTTCCCACTTTGCGCTAACGCGGCCCTTCGGGTCCGGATCATGCTCTCGTGCCTCACACGTCCACATTGGCGCTGAGCGAATTGTCCTGGATAAATTCGCGGCGCGGCTCGACCACGTCGCCCATCAGCTTGGTGAAGATGTCGTCGGCCTCGTCGACCTCCTTGACCTTCACCTGCAACAGCGAGCGCTCGTTGCTGTCGAGCGTGGTCTCCCAGAGCTGATCCGGGTTCATCTCGCCGAGCCCTTTGTAGCGCTGCAGCTCGACGCCCTCGCGCCCGGCGTCGGTCACCGCCTCGAACAAACCGACCGGACCGTGAATCGCGGTTTCGGCGTCCTTGCGGCGCAGCAGGCCGGGGCGCGGATAGGCTTCCTGCAGCTTGGCCGCATATTCGTCGAGCTTGCGCGCATCGGCGGAGCCGAGCAGCGCGTCATCGATGATGGCGACGTCCTTGACGCCGCGCACGGTGCGCTCAAACAGGAAGCCTTCGCCTTCGGTGAAGCGGCCGGTCCAGCCGCGCTCGACTTCATCGGCCAGCGCATCGAGCCTTCGTGCGATATAGCCGGCGGCGGCGCTGGCGGTCTCGACGTTGCCGACGATGTTCGGGCTCAGCACGCCGGCGATCGCCGCCTGCTCGATCACCTTGCGGTTATAGCGGCTGTGCAGATTGTGCAACGTGCCGCGAATGATCCGGGCGTCCTCCACCAGCGCCAGCAGGTCGCGACCCCCGCGGTCCTCGCCGGACGCCAGTTTGAAGACACAGTCGTCGAGGCCGGTATGGATCAAATAATCTTCCAGCGCGTGTTCATCCTTCAGGTACTGCTCGGATTTGCCGCGCGTCACCTTGTAGAGCGGCGGCTGCGCGATATAGAGATGGCCGCGGTCGATCAACTCGCGCATCTGCCGGTAGAAGAAGGTCAGGAGCAAGGTGCGGATATGCGCACCGTCGACGTCGGCGTCGGTCATCAGAATAATCTTGTGATAGCGCAGCTTGTCGACGCTGAAATCGTCGCTGATGCCGGTTCCCAGCGCGGTAATCAGGGTGCCGATCTGTTCGCTGGACAGCATCTTGTCGAGGCGCACGCGCTCGACATTGAGGATCTTGCCGCGCAACGGCAGCACCGCCTGGAATTCACGGTTGCGGCCCTGCTTGGCGCTGCCACCGGCAGAGTCGCCCTCGACGATAAACAGCTCGGATTTCGCGGGATCGCGTTCCTGACAGTCGGCCAGCTTGCCGGGCAGCGAGGAAACGCTTAGTGGATTTTTGCGGGTCAGTTCGCGCGCCTTGCGGGCGGCTTCGCGCGCGGCCGCGGCCTGGATCACCTTGCCGACGATGGCCTTGGCCTCGGACGGATGTTCCTCAAACCACGCCGCCAGCGCCTCGTTGAGGACATTCTCGACCACCGGGCGCACTTCCGAGGACACCAGCTTGTCCTTGGTCTGCGAGGAAAACTTCGGATCGGACACCTTCACCGAAAGCACCGCCGTCAGGCCCTCGCGGCAATCGTCGCCGGTCAGCGCGATCTTTTCCCGCTTGGCCATGGCGTCGGCATAGCCGTTGACCTGGCGCGTCAGCGCGCCGCGAAAGCCTGCCAGATGGGTGCCGCCGTCGCGCTGCGGGATGTTGTTGGTGAAGCACAGCACGTTCTCGTGGTAGCTGTCGTTCCACCACAGCGCCGCCTCGACGCCGATGCCGTTCATCTCGGCGTTGATCATGATCGGCGCCGGCACCATCGCCTTCTTGTTGCGGTCGAGATATTTCACGAACTCCTCGACGCCGCCGTCGTAATGCATCTCCTCGCGCTTCTCGACCGCGTGGCGCATGTCGGACAACACGATATTGACGCCGGAATTGAGGAACGCGAGCTCGCGCAGGCGATGTTCAAGGGTCGCAAAGTCGTATTCAACGTTGGTGAAGGTTTCCTTGGAGGCGAGGAAGGTCACCTCGGTGCCGCGCTTGCCATGGGCCTCGCCGGCCACCTTGAGCGGCGCCACTGCGTCGCCATGGGCGAACTCGATGAAATGCTCCTTGCCGTCGCGCCAGACCTTGAGCTGCAATTTGGCTGACAGCGCATTGACGACGGAAACGCCGACGCCATGCAACCCGCCGGACACTTTGTAGGAATTCTGGTCGAATTTTCCGCCCGCGTGCAGCTGGGTCATGATGACCTCGGCCGCGGAGATGCCCTCGCCCTTGTGGATGTCGACCGGAATGCCGCGACCGTCGTCGCGCACGGTGACGGAACCATCGGCGTTGAGCACGACCTCCACTCTGGTTGCGTGCCCGGCCAGCGCTTCGTCGATGGCGTTGTCGACGACCTCGTAGACCATGTGATGCAGGCCCGAACCGTCATCGGTATCGCCGATATACATGCCCGGCCGCTTGCGGACGGCATCGAGCCCCTTCAAGACCCTGATCGATTCCGCACCGTATTCGATCGGAATGGAATGCTCGGTGTCGGCGATCGATTGCCGTGCAGGTTCTGTCATGTGAGGCCTTCGAGGATGTCTTCGAATCAGCGGCGCAAATCGAGGGGCTGATTGGTCTATTTCTGCCATGAAAGGCGCACTGCGCCTAGCGCAAAGTCCGTGTTAGCAAGCTATTGAATAAATAGGGCTTTTCCGCGGTTTTTCAAGGTCGACAGAAGCCGTTTCGACGGCCTTGCAAAAGCATGATTCGTGACGCTTTTTTTCGCCCCCGCGGGCGCACTTTGGGGCCGCGCAGGCGGCTGTGGACGATCTTGGCGCGCTTCAGATGCGGCGGGCGATCTGGCCGGAATCGACGCCGAACATCTCGCTCGAAGCGCCGATGCCGGCGAATGCCGCGGGGTCCGCGCCGGTCATCCAGACCTGCGCGCCAAGTCTTGCGAGTTCATCGAACAGCGCTGTGCGCCTTGCGGGATCGAGATGGGCGACCACCTCGTCGAGCAACAATAGCGGGGTAATGCCGGTCATTTCCGCGACCAGACCAGCGTGCGCCAGCACCAGGCCGATCAAAAGCGCCTTCTGCTCGCCGGTCGAGGCGTCGCGCGCCGGCACGTTTTTCGGCGCGTAGAGGACCTGAAGATCGGTCAAATGCGGGCCGTCGAGCGTACGGCCGGCGATGGCGTCGCGCGCGCGGCTGTGGCGCAGGATCTCGCGGTAACGATCCTCCACCGAGGTCGCGGATTCCGACATCAGCGCGTTTTCCATCCAGCCGTCGAGCATGATCCGCGCGGCGGGAAACGGCGATGTTTCGCCGCGTGCACGCAGCATGGCTGCCAATCTGGTCGCGGTCTGGCCGCGCATTGCCGCCACCGCGACCGCAAGTTCTGCGGTTTCGCGCTCGATCCCATCGCACCAATGGTCGTCGTAATTTCGCACTTCCAACAGGCGGTTGCGCGAACGCAAGGAGCGGTCGAGCGCCGACACCCGCGCCGAATGCTCGCTGTCGATCGCCAGCACCAGCCGGTCGAAGAACCGCCGCCGCTCCGACGCCGGGCCCAAAAACAGGCCGTCCATCGACGGCGTCAGCCACACCATGCGCAGGTGATCGCCGAATGCCGCCGCCGAGGCCACCGGCTCGCGGTCGATGCGGCAGCGCCGGCTTGTGACGGAAGCCTCGAGGCTGGGCGCATCGATGCCGGTGCCAAGCGTGGCGAGTCCAAGGGCGCCTTCGACTTCGGCGGACACCGCCCACGAGCCATCGCCTTGATTGTCGGCGACATCTTCGAGGGTGGCGCGGCGCAAACCGCGCCCTGGCGCAAGATACGAGATCGCCTCGATGCAGTTGGTCTTGCCGGCACCGTTCGGGCCCACCAGCACCACCACGTCACCGCGCGTCTGCAGGCTCGCCGCGCGATAGTTGCGGAAGTGCGTCAGCGTGAGGCGGTGAATGCGCGAGGCGGTCATGGCTGACTCGGTGCAGCTCTTCCTTTCCCTCTCCCCTTGTGGGAGAGGGTGGCGCCTCACATAGTGAGGCTACGGGTGAGGGGTATCTCACAGTTCGGCGAGCTTTGCGAGAATGTGCTCCAATACAGCCTTGGGCGTCTGCAGGACGTCATTGTTCCAATAGCGCAGGATGCGAAGACCTTCCGCAGCCAGAGCGGCCTCTCGCGTGGCGCCGCGACGAGGCGTGCTGGCAGCCGTCGATCTCAATGATGAGGCGCTTGTCGAAGCAGACGAAATCCAGAATGTAGCTCCGGAAGGGAACTTACCGACGAAATTTCAGATGCGAGAGCCGGCGGTCGCGCAGCAGCCGCCACATCGCCGCTTCAGCATCTGTTGGCTCGCGGCGCATCTTCTTTTGCGAAGTTGCGAAGACGCTCGTCGGTTGGCCGGTGATGCGGCGGTTGCGGCACCAACCCCTCACCCGTCGCCGAACTTCGTTCGGCGCCACCCTCTCCCACAAGGGGAGAGGGTGCTTTCGAGTGCCCGTCGCGAGTCATCACACCCGCATCGGCATCAGCACGTAGAGCGCGCCCTTGGAATCCTTGTCCTGCACCAGGGTCGGCGAGCCGGGATCGGCCAACCTCAAGACCGCGACCTCGCCCTCGATTTGGGCGGCGATGTCGAGCAGGTAGCGCGAGTTGAATCCGATATCGAGCGGATCGGCGGCGTATTCGACTTCGAGTTCCTCGGTCGCGCTGCCGGAATCCGGGTTGGTCACCGACAGCACCAGCTTGCCGGCCGAGAGCGCCAGCTTTACCGCGCGGCCGCGCTCGCTCGAGATGGTCGAGACGCGGTCCACCGCGGCCTCGAAATCCTTCTTGTCGACGATGAGTTCCTTGTCGTTATTTTGCGGGATGACGCGGCCATAATCCGGAAAAGTGCCGTCGATCAGTTTCGAGGTCAGCACCACATTGCCGATGGTGAAGCGGATCTTGCCCTGCGACAATTCGATTCCGACCTCGGCCTCGTTGTCCTCGATCAGGCGCTGCACTTCGCCGACCGTCTTGCGCGGCACGATCACGCCGGGCATGCCGACGGCGCCCTTGGGCAAGGGCAGATCGATCTGGGCGAGGCGATGGCCATCGGTCGCCACCGCGCGCAGGGTAGCGGCCTTGGCGCTGCCGGCCGAATGCAGATAAATGCCGTTGAGATAATAACGGGTCTCCTCGGTCGAGATCGCAAATTGCGTCCGGTCGATCAACCGTTTCATGTCGGCGGCGGCGAGCTGGAACGAATGCGTCATGTCGCCGGCGGCAAGATCGGGAAAATCGTTTTCGGGGAGCGTCTGCAGCGTGAAGCGCGAACGGCCGGCGCGGATCGCCAGCACCGAGCGGTCGCCGTCGCCTTCCAGCACGATTTGCGCGCCTTCGGGCAATTTGCGCACGATGTCGTAGAACATGTGCGCCGGCACGGTCGTCGAGCCGGCGGTTGTAGTTTCCGCCGCGAGCGTCTCGGTAACTTCCAGATCGAGGTCGGTCGCCTTCAGCGACAGCCGCGCATTTTCGGCGCGGACCAGCACGTTGCCGAGGATGGGAATGGTGTTGCGGCGCTCGACCACGCGATGGACGTGGCCCAGCGATTTGAGGAGTTGCGCGCGTTCGACGGTAACCTTCATTGCAATACCCGCCTGATCCGAAGATGGAAAAGCCGGGCGGCCCTGAAGGCGCGCCGCGGCGTCTGAACCCCAAAGCCCGATCAAAGCTGGATCTGAACGGACCCTTTAGGGGGACCCCAAAGTGGCGCGGATGGCGCGCCAGCGCAAGAGATGCGTCAGGCCGTTCCCCACGTTTTGGCGGGAAGGAACGAGAGAGCTGACGGCGTCTCTCGTTCCGCTCCCCTCCGCAGGCTCTTTGCAGGGGGAGCATGGTGACCGCGAGCCCCGTGCCTGTGGTCACCCTCCGCTTCCCCTCCCCCAAGGGGAACTGGATAGGAAAGGTTACTCGCTCTGCAATTGGCGCTTTAGCGATTCGACCTCTTCGGAGAGCGCGACATCCCGGGCAACCAGCGCCTCGATCTTGCGCACGGCGTGCAGCACCGTGGTGTGGTCGCGGCCGCCGAACCGGCGGCCGATTTCGGGCAGCGAGCGCAAGGTCAGGGTCTTGGCCAAATACATCGCCACCTGGCGCGGGCGAACGACATTGGCGGTGCGGCGCGACGACAAAAGATCGGAGCGGCTCACATTGTATTGCCGGGCCACCACCCGCTGAATGTCCTCGATCTTGATCCGCTTGGGTTCCTGCGGACGGATCAAGTCACGCACTTCGCGCTCGGCCATTTCCAGTGTCACCGGCTGGGCATTGAGCTTGCTGTGCGCCAGCAGGCGATTGATGGCACCCTCAAGGTCGCGGCCGTTATGGGTGATGGTGCGGGCGAGATAATCCAGCACCAGATCCGGCACCTCGAAGCTCGCGTGATGCGCGCGAGCCGCGGCAACCCGCGACTTGAGGATGCCAAGCCGCAATTCTTCGCCGAGCGATCCCATTTCAACGACCAGGCCGCCGGCAAGGCGGGAGCGCACGCGATCGTCGAGACTCTCGAGATCGGAAGGCGGGCGGTCGGCGGCGATCACCACCTGGCGGCCGGCATCGATCAGCGCATTCAGGGTATGGCAGAATTCAGCCTGGGTCGATTTGCCCTGCAGGAATTGCAGGTCGTCGATCACAAGCACATCGATGCCGCGCAGCGCCTCCTTGAACGCTAGCGCAGTCTGCGTCTTCAGCGCCGCGACAAAGCCGTACATGAATTTCTCGGCCGTAAGGTAAAGCACCCTGCGTTCGCTGCCCGAATTGCCGGCCCAGGTCACCGCCTGCAACAGATGGGTCTTGCCCAGACCGACGCCGGCGTGGATGTAGAGCGGGTTGAACATCACGGGATCGCCGCGCCGGCCTTCCGCGACCTGGCGCGCCGCGGCGTGGGCCAACGTGTTGGAGCGCCCAATCACAAAACTTCCGAATGTCAGGCGCGGATCGAGCGGCGAGCCGCCGAGCGCGTCATGGCTCGCGGACACGGGCGCGATCGCAGTCGCGCGCAGCTCCGGCGCAGGCCGACCGTCCGGCCGCTCAGGGCGGCGCGGATCATGCTGCGCGGCAGCCTCCTTGGCCGGCGCCGCGCATCGCATCGCCGTGCGCACGGTGAGGTCGATCCGGTGCACTTCCGGCATCTCGGCCTGCCAACAGGAGAGCACCCGCTCAGCGTAATGCGCCTGAATCCAGCTCTTGAGAAAGCGCGTGGGAACCGAAAGGCGGACGCTTTCCTGCTGGACGCTTTCCAGATCCATGCGTGCGAACCAGCTTGTGTAGACGTCTTCTCCAACACTCGACCGCAACCTGCCTTTCACACGCGACCAACGATCCTGTTCGGTATTTGTCATTGCCTGAGGACTTCTCTGATCTGAAGGAATTGTTGAAACTGTCATGCGTGGGTTTCGCGCGGGCCGGCCTTAAGCGAAGCTTCCTCCCTCCGTCAGACATAGACCGGCCATTCGGCGGAAAGCCGTCCGACAAATCATTGGCTGGAAGGGAAACGGTTCGCGAGGCTAGCGCGTACTCGACGATCTGTCCGGAGCTCGCGCAGGAGGCCGCGTGCAAGCAGTATCTGGGCAATCTAAAACGGCATCGTTTGAAAATAGCTTCAGATCAAAAACTGCGATGATTTCGTAAGACATACGACCTCCCCCTCTTACCGTGATTACCACGGCAAGTCGTCATTCCCGCTGTATTCAAATTCGATCGGCGCTTGCTGAAACCAGTTTGTCCAGTCGTTACGCCGTTCCGTTCCGCCCGCTCTAACCCATTCACGTGCTTCGCCTTCGATGCGGTCGGTCGGCCAGTTTCGTATTTCTCTTGTTCGAAGCGAGCGAGACGCGTGCGTCCCGCTTGAGAAATTTCGACACAGTATCCCGACACCCATATTGCTATGGGTTTAAACTCGACAATCACTTGGAAAGCGTCGCCAACGCGCACACCGCCGCCGATTTGCACGTCCGCCCCGATCCTTAATCCGCGCTGGTCTCAAGAGCCGTGGGCGCCGCGAACGCACTAAGAGATACATCAAGCCTTATTTCCCGCAACGACAATGATCACAGCGGCTGCCGACAAAAACCACTTGGCGCTCGCCCTTTCAGCCGGGCGCCATTCGCGCAGAGCGGCAAGGTTTTGAATCTGTGTGAAGATTCGAAACGACGAGGCGCTGTCACACTAAACGCCGTTGCCCAAAATAAATTCATAAATTGTTTATGTTCGAATGAGACCAAAGCCATTTTTCCAACAACTGATCGCCACTATGCCGATAAGTGACTACGCAGGCGCGTCTTTTTTTGCTCGTCAAACAAGGGTAACCCTTCGGTGCGGATCAACACCGTCGCACAATCGCGATTGCTATTTGGAAAGCCTCGCCGATCAAGCGCCGTGATCGATATCTTCGTCACGGCGGTCAACTTGCGACGCCGGCTTCCCGGCGAGTCCCGTAAAAACACCGGCGCGCAAAAATTTCTTCAACAAAAAAGCCCGGCACGGCCGGGCTTTTGGTCAATTTCCTTGCGATCGATCTATTTCGCAAGCTTCGCGATCTGATGCGCGAGCCGCGAGACCTTTCGGCTGGCATTGTTCTTGTGAACGATGTTGCGTTGCGCTGCCTTCATCAGTTCCGGCTCCGCCTGTGCCATCGCCTTCAGTGCTGCATCGCGGTCGCCGCGCTTGATCGCCTCTTCGACGGATCGCACCGAACCGCGCATCTGGGTCCGGCGGGATTTGTTGATAATGGTGCGGCGGGCAATCTTGCGCGTCGCCTTCTTGGCGGAAGTCGTATTGGCCATGTTCTCAAAATTCCTTCGACAGGACCGATCGCGGTCGGCGTGATCGTGCCGACGGTCGCGTGATCGACGCTGATATGTTTTTCGGATGTCCTGCGAGAATGCCACTCTCGGAGCACACATGCTCACATGGCGGCGATGCCCAAAGAACAGCGGCGGCGGGATTGTGCCCGCCGCCATTGGCGGTCTTATAGAGGGCAGGCTTTGCAGCGTCAACGCCTAACGGCCCCTTTGGGGACGCCAAGCCGTTCGCAAAAAGGCCGATAAGGTGCTGATGAGGTTGAATTTCCTTCGCTGCACCGCTAATGGCTGACTGCGCCTTCGGGCGCGAGCGATATAAGGTGACGCATGATCCGCGGTTTTTTCCGCCTGGTGGGACTGTTGCTGCTGGCCGGCGGATTTATCTTCATGGTCTATGACGGGGCGCGTTTTGTTGCCGACAACACCTTGCGCTTCACCCGGCTCGGCCAGTTCTGGAACGACGTTCACCAATCCAGCCAGCAGGCGTTCCGCGCCGCGGTGGAGGGCGTCGCGCCCTGGTTCTGGAACAGCATTGTCCGGGTCGTCCTTGATCAGCCGGTTTTCGCGGTCATGGGGGTCTTGGGAATCCTGCTGATGCTTGTGTTCCGACCGCGCAAGCCCTTGATCGGCTATTCGAGGAACTGACCGACCGGACGCCAGCAGATCCGGCTTGGAAGCTCCCGTGTAACGGGGCTGCCGCAATCCGCGTAAAAGCCTATATTATAAAAGACACTCATTTTTGCCATCAGGTCGAATGCATCCCGCAGGGAGATAAGCCATGTTGTTCATGCGCAAGACCACCGCATTGCCGAGCGCCACCGAGGCGCTGCCCGGCCGCGCCAATCCGATTCCGACCGCTGCCCGGCATTTCGTGAACGGCCAGCAATTGCAGCCGCCTTATCCGGTGGGCCTGGAGCAAGCAGTGTTTGGGCTCGGCTGCTTCTGGGGTGCGGAGCGCAAATTCTGGGAACTCGGCGACGGCGTTTACACGACCGCGGTGGGATATGCGGGCGGGCACACCAGGAACCCAACCTATGAGGAGGTGTGTTCGGGCCGCACCGGTCACACCGAAGTGGTGCTGGTCGTGTTCGATCCAAAAAGGATTTCGTACGATCAGCTCTTGAAGACGTTTTGGGAAAGCCACAACCCGACCCAGGGCATGCGGCAGGGCAATGACGTCGGCACCCAGTATCGCTCCGCGATCTACACCTTCAGCGACGGCCAGCGCAAAGCGGCCGATGCGTCGAAGGCGGCCTATCAGAAGGCGTTGGCGGCAAAGGGCCTTGGCAAAATCACCACCGAGGTCGCATCGGCAGGCGAGTTCTACTTCGCCGAAGATTATCATCAGCAATATCTCGCCAAAAATCCGGCGGGCTATTGCGGGCTGGGCGGGACCGGGGTGTCGTGCCCGATCGGCGCGGGCGTCAGCGCCTGATCGCGTTGCTTGGCCCGTGAGCCGCCGCTTTCGGCCCCCACCGGCGTGTCGCAGCCGCAGGCAAAACACGAATTGTTAACCATAACCGGTGCAACACTGGCGCTGTCTCGCTAAAGGGATGGCTCCGGTGCGGGTTGCGCGCGCGTTTCGACTGCCGATCATTGCCGCCATGACCGCGCTCGCCCTGTCGGGCTGCACGCACGCGGCCGATCCCCTCGCCACCGCGCCGCCAAGCGACCTCGACTCCATCGCCTACGGCCAGCCGTCGCGATCCGCCATGGCCGATTCCGGTGGCGGCGTCAGCACGCTTCGTACCAGCTTTGCCGCTTCCCCTGGAGCTGGTTACGCGCCCGCCGCGCGCTCAGCCGCGCCGACGCCGGCGGCCCATGATACCACCTACCGGCTCGATGCCGGCGACAAGCTCCGGGTCGTGGTTTACGGCGAGGGAAGTCTCACCAATACCTATGCGATCGATAGTGGCGGCTCCATCACCATGCCGCTGATCGGCGCGGTGCGAGCGCGCGGGCGGACGCCAGCGGGACTGGCCGCTGAGATCTCCGCCAAACTGCGCAAGGGCTATCTCCGCGATCCCTCAGTTGCAGTCGAGATCGAAACCTACCGGCCGTTCTTTATTCTCGGCGAAGTCGCCGCCCCCGGCCAATATCCTTATGTGCCGAATATGAGCGTCGAAAGCGCGGTCGCGATTGCCGGCGGCTTCTCGCCCGGCGCCCAGCGCGACCGCGTGACGGTGACCCACACCGACCATTCCGGCCCAAGCCGCGCCGTGGTGCCGCTCGGCACGCCAATCAGCCCCGGCGATACCATCCTCGTCGGCGAACGCTGGTTTTGACGAAGGACTTCGTCATCTGCGCGCAAGCGCGAGGCGCTTGTCGCTGAGGGCGCGAGTGAAACGAGCGAACCCGCGGATCTCGAGATTCCCCGATGCGCCATGGCGCATCCGAGGTCTGGTCCTTCGGACCAGCCCGGAATGACGACAAGGTGTCGTCACTTCTTCAAATGCTTGGCAAGGAAACTCATGCTACGCGGCCAGGCGATATCCGCGCTCGTCTTGTCGTAACTGGCCCGTTCGTCGCAGTGAAACCCATGCTGCGCGCCCGGATAGACGTGGATCTCAACCTCGGGCCGCTTACCGCGAATAGTCTCGACATCGCCAAGCGGTATCCCCGCATCCTTCTCGCCGAAATGCAGTTGGGTCGGTACTTTCGGCTTATCGTCGGCGAAGCGCACGATGGCACCCCCGTAATAGCCGATCGCCGCGGCAAGACCCGACAGCTTCGTGGCGGCGGCGTAGGCAATGCTGCCGCCAAGACAAAAGCCGATGATCCCCACCGGGCCGACATTCTTGACGGCATCAATGGCGGCCTGGGTATCGCGCAGCATTGCCGCCCAATCGGGATTGGCTACGAACTTGCGCGCCACCGCGACCTCGTCGGGCGAATAGCCGGACTGGAAATTGCGCTCGACGCGATCGAAGATCGCGGGTGCAACCGCGACATAGCCCTCGCTCGCCAAGCGATCGCAAACCGCGCGAATATGGTGGTTGACGCCAAAGATTTCCTGGATCACGACCACCGCCGCCCTCGGCGCGGCCGGATCGGCGCGGTAGCCGCCTAATTGAAAATTGTCCGAAGCCGTCAGCTTGATATCGTGCCCCACGTGTCATCCATCCATTTGCTATTTGCCGCCTGCGTCCCTTAGCACAAGTTCGTGATGCTTCGAGAATGGCGCGTTCTAACGTCGAGCACCATTAGCTTCCCAGAAAAAGCTTCCATGCCCCTATCTGTAGTTGGTCATCCTGCCTTGGGCACCGATCCAGCCTGCAAGCCGACATTGTCCACTACGCCAGAAGGCGCGGCCACCCCAACCCAGCGCTGCAATATGACAACATCATTGCCGCAACGCACAACGCTGATTTTGGTATTTTTTTCTTCGACCAATTCCAAATTGCATTGCCTCGCGAAGGGATCGCGATCATTCTGCGCGCCACTGGCATCGGCCCGGTGGGTGCCAGCCCATACAAATAAGTGAGTTGTCGCCGTAAGCGGCTTCATGCACCGGCAGGGGAAGAAACCATGCCTAATCTTAACATCAACGGACGGAATATGTCCGTCGAGGCGGCGAATGATACGCCGCTGCTTTGGGTCATCCGCGAGCAATTGCAGATGACCGGAACGAAATTCGGCTGCGGCGCCGGCCTGTGCGGTGCGTGCACCGTTCATATCAACGGCGAAGCCGTGCGGTCCTGCCAGACGCAGGTCAGCGATGCCGTCGGCAAAAAAATCACCACCATCGAGGGCCTCAGCGCCAAGGGCGATCATCCGCTGCAAAAGGCATGGATCGCGGAGCAGGTTCCGCAATGCGGCTATTGCCAGTCCGGACAGATCATGCAGGCAGCGTCGCTGCTCGCGAAGAATTCCAACCCGACCAAGGAAGAAGTGGTGGCGCACATGGACGGCAATCTCTGCCGCTGCATGACCTATTCGCGCATCCAGAAGGCGATCATGCGCGCGGCTTCCGAAATGCGGACCGCTTCCACGGCCACCGATCGGAGAGCAACATGAATACGCACGTGAAAATCACACAAGACAAGATCGCTGGCGAGTCCACCGATCTCAGCCGCCGCACCTTCCTCGTCGGCTCCGCCGCCGCCGGTCTCGCGCTCGGCTATTCCGCGGTTCCCGGCCTTCTCGGGGCCGACCAGGCATTCGCCGCAACGGGCAGTTTCGATCCCAGCGTCTGGTATTCGATCGCGCCGGACGGGATCGTCACGGTGACATGCGGCAAAGCCGACATGGGCCAGCACATTGCCTCGACCATGGCCCAGATCATTGCCGAAGAACTCGGCGCGAGCTGGAAGGACATGCGGGTTCAGCTCGCTTCCAACGATCCGAAGTTCAATGACCCTGTGCTGGGCGCGCAAGTGACCGGCGGCAGCTGGAGCACGATGATGAACTTCGATGCGATGAGCCGCGCGGGGGCCGCAGGGCGTATCGCACTGACGGAAGCCGCCGCGGTTGCGATGGGGGGTGTGCCGGCCGGAGAATTGGTCGTCCGGGACTCCACGATCACGCATCCGAGGTTGAAGAAGTCGATGACGTTTGCCGACGTCGTCAAGAGCGGCAAGGCCACCAAGACCTTTACGCCCGACGATCTCAAGGCGATCAAGCTGAAGACCGCCGACCAGTACACCTTGATCGGCGTTTCGGTCCCGCAGCTCGACATTCCCTCGAAGACCAACGGGACCGCCAAATACGGCATCGACACCATGCTGCCGGGCATGGTTTACGGCAAGATCATCACGCCACCGGTGCGCTACGGCGCCACAGTGAAATCGGTCGACGATAGCGCGGCGAAAAAGGTGCCGGGCTTCATCAAGGCCGTGACCCTCGACGACAAGACTGGAACGACCACCGGCTGGGTGGTGGCGGTGGCCAATACCTATGCCAACGCCAGCAAGGCGGCTGAAGCGCTCAAGATCAGCTATGACGGTGGACCCAACGCCAAGCTATCGAGCCAATCCCTGCTCACCGAAGCCAAGCGACTGCAGGGGCTTGACGATTCCGGCCTGTTCTTCGTCAAGGACGGCGACACCGCTGCGGCTCTCGGCACCGCGGCCAAGGTGCTGGAGGCGGAATACACCACCAACATCAATATCCATGCGCCATTGGAGCCGATGACCGCAACGGCACAGCAGCAAGGCGATATCTGGCATGTCTATACCGGCAACCAGTTTGCGACGCGCTCCGGTGCGATCGCGGCGGGTGCCGCCGGCGTCGATCCCAAATTCGTCGTGCTGCATCAGATGTGGCTGGGCGGCGGCTTCGGCCGGCGTCTCGAAGGCGACATGCTGGTACCGGCGGTACAAGCGGCGAAGGCCGTCGGCAAGCCGGTCAAGATCATCTACTCACGCCAAAACGACATGACCATGGACTTCTCGCGTCCGTTGACGTTCCAGAAGATCAAGGCCGGTCTTGACGGCGACGGCAAGCTGGTCGCGATGAACCACGACGTGGTCAGTGCCTGGCCGACCAAGCGCTGGGGAATCCCTGATTTCCTGTCGCCTTCGGTCGACAAGAAAGGCGCGCTCGATGCGTTCACGGTGAATGGTGCGGACTTCTTCTACTCCGTGCCCAACCACAACGTCCGAGCCATCCTCAACGAGATGGCGCAGAATGCCACCCCGTCGGGTCAGCTGCGGTCGGTGGCACCGGGCTGGACCTTCTGGGCGGTCGAAAGCATGATCGATGAACTCGCTCATGCCGCGGGCAAAGATCCCGCGCAGTTCCGGATCGAACTGCTCGACGGCAAGGGCGCCAATAATGGTGGCGCGCAACGCCTACGCAATACCCTGCTCGCGGCCATGGGCTTGGCCGGCTACGGCACCAAGCAACTGCCAAAGGGCGAAGGCATGGGCGTTTCCTGCGTCTCGTCGCAGGAAAGGGCGACCGCCAGCTGGACCGCGTGCGTGGCCCATGTTGCCGTTGCGCCAAGCGGTGAGGTCAAGGTCAAGAAACTGACCGTGGCCACCGACGTCGGCACCCAGGTGCATCCCGACAACATCCGAGCCCAGGTCGAGGGCGCGGCGTTGTGGGGACTTTCGCTTGCGTTGTACGAAAAGGCGACGCTGAAGGATGGCGGTATCGAGCAGACCAACTTCGATACCTACACGCCGTTGCGGATGAGTCAGACACCGGAAGTTGCCATCAGCGTCATCGCCAATGGCGAACATGCCACCGGCGTTGGCGAACCGGCGGTAACCGTGGTCGCGCCCGCGGTCGCAAACGCGATCTTCAACGCCTCCGGCGCCCGCGTCCGCTCGCTGCCGATCACGGCAGAGGCGGTCAAGGCGGCCATGAAGGCCTAAAAGAGCCGCCATAGCGACAACAATCATCCGCCGGAGGGTCTCCTCCGGCGGATTTTTTGCGCCCCCAAAGGCCGGCGCATGATCACTTGTTCAAATTTTAGCTTCTACAAAAGGCCGGCATTTATAATCTCTCTTAAGCCTCGGAGAATGTCTTGTCGGGTAACTTGCGGCCCGGCCACCAGCATCCGTCACGAGGGTCCATGTCAGCTCCAACCAACCCGACTTCGTCGAAACGCCGCCTGCTGCTAGCGTCCGACAACCCCGATCAAAGCCGCGAGTTGGAAAGCATCCTGCAAACCGTAAGCGAGGTGGATACCGTCTCGACATCGGATCTTCCCGATACCCCGGCCGGGCCTATCGCGGGGATCGTGGTCGATATCAATCTGCGCTCCGCCGACAGTGTGCAGCGGATTCGAAACAAGTTGCGTGCTGAAGCATACCGCGCGATGCCGCGGCTGTTTGTTCTCGCCGACGCCCTTCACCACGGATCGATGCAGGCCTGGGCGCTCGGGGCAACCGACACGATATCGCGGCCGTTCGATGCCCAAGGCATTCTGCAACGCATCCAGGCGGCCTTTCCAGACAGCCATGGCTTCGATGCCACCGACCGCGGCAAGGCCTTGAACCGGGGGGTGACCGCGGCCCACGAGTTGATGGTCAAGATTTTCAACAAGCTTCCGGCGGGAGTTCCGCTGAAATTCAGCGACATTGTGGAAGCGGAAAACAAGATTCTCAAAGCCATCAAGCACTCTTCGCTGCGCGAATGGCTGACCGCCGTCGGTTGCCATCACACCGACAGCTATCGCCACTGCCTGTTCGTGACCGGCTTTGCGGTTGCGTTTGCGCAACATCTTGGCATGGGCGACGACGACCAGCGCCGCTTGACGCGCGCGGCACTTCTGCATGACGTCGGCAAGGCGTTCATCTCGGTCGCGATCCTGGACAAGCCGGGAACCCTCACCGAGCAGGAGACAAGCGAGGTCCGCAAGCATCCGCGTCTTGGCTATGACGCGCTCGTAGCCCAGGGCGGCTTCCCGCCGGAAATGCTCGAAGTGGTGCTGCACCACCACGAACTCCTGGATGGCACCGGCTATCCCGACGGCCTGCGCGGCGATCGAATCAGCGACATCGTGCGGCTGACGACGATCGTTGATATTTATTCGGCGCTGGTCGAGGCGCGGGCCTATCGGGTGCCGTACACCCACGCCAAGGCCTTCGCGATCATGGCGCAGATGAAGGACAAGCTCGACCCGCATCTGCTGCAGGCATTCCAGCCGGTGACGCTGGGGGCGTATTGATTGATCGACTCCATTCGCTTTCTTCGTCATTGCGAGCCAACGGGTCGCGCGAATGCGTGCCCGATGATAAACTCCGCGAAGCAATCCATAGCGCCGCGACGGAAAGCTGGATTGCTTCGTCGCTTTGCTCCTCGCAATGACGGGGATAGGCCTAGCCCTTGCTCTCATACGATGAAATCTCGATCAAACTACCGTCGGGATCACGGCAATAGACCGACCGCAGCACGCCGCGGGCGCCCTGTTTCAGCACCGGGCCTTCCTCGATCGCCACGCCGCACGCCCTAAGATGCGCCACCACCTCTTCCGGCGGGCTTGAGGTGAGAAAGCACAGATCGTCACTGCCAGCGGATTCATGGTCGGCGGTGAACCACTCGATCTTGTCGGCGTCGCGCGGCCGCACGTTGATTTTCTGGTCGCCGAAGACCAGCGATGTCCTGACGCTCTTGCCCTGGCCAGGATCGAAAACCCTGACCTCCATGCCGAGGATCTTTCGATACCATTCGGCGGATCGCGCAACGTTGGATACGTTGATGACGATATGATCGAGCGCGTTGACTTTAACCGACATGAGCGACCCTTTCGACGCGGCTCAATGAACAGGAGCCAAGCTGGCCGCGCCGCGGTTTGTTTGTTACAACGCGAACCGTCTTTAATTCAACAAGATCGAACCGCTCGCAGATTCGGCACCGCAGGGAGAAAATGCATGGCGTTACGCCGCCTCGCGAAGGGCCTGGTTGCACTTGGGTTATGCGCGCTTGCCTGGCCGGTTGGTGAAGCCTTCGCCCTGGACTATCCGACGCGGCCGGTCCGGTTCATCGTCGGATATCCGGCGGGCGGCTCTACCGATATCATCGCCCGCCTGATCGGGCAGCGGCTTTCGGAGCGGCTGGGTCAGCAATTCGTGATCGAGAACAAGCCCGGGGCTGGCAACAACATCGGCACCGAGACCGTGGTCAAGGCCGAACCTGACGGCTACACGGTGCTGCTGGTCAACCCCGCCAATTTCATCAACGCCTCGCTTTACACCAAACTCAACTTCAACTTCATCCGCGATATCGCACCGGTCGCCTCCTTTCTTCGCGTCCCGAACGTGATGACGGTTGCCAAGGACGTGCCGGCGAAGACCGTCGCCGAGTTCATCGCCTATGTGAAGGCCAGTCCCGGCAAGATAAACCTGGCGTCATCGGGCAACGGCACGTCGGTGCATCTGTCCGGTGAAATGTTCATGGCGATGTCAGGCGCAAAGATGTTGCATGTGCCCTACCGGGGCGCCGCGCCGGCAATCACCGACTTGCTTGGCGGCCGCGTCCAGGTGATGTTCGACAATATGCCCTCGATCATCGAGCATGTCCGCGGCGGCGCATTGCGCGCTTTGGCCGTGACGACCGCGGAGCGCTCGCCGCAACTGCCTGACGTGCCCGCCGTCGCCGAGACCGTTCCGGGCTATGAGGCGAGCGCGTTGTTCGGCATCGGCGCGCCGATCAAGACCCCGCCCGAAATCATCGGCAAGCTCAACCGCGAGATCAACGCCGTGTTGGCCGAGCCGGAGATCAAGAAGCGCCTCACCGAACTCGGTGGCGAACCGCTGATCCGCTCGCCGGAGGCCTTCGGCGCGATGATCGCGGCCGAGACGGAGAAATGGGAGAAGGTCGTCAAATACGCCGGGATAAAAGTGGAATAGGACGGCTCGAACCCGACCGACTCAACAACATAGTATTTAGGCACCTACTGTTTTCGGCGCGCCCGTATGAGTTCCCCATGCTGACAGGAATATGCTCGGCGGTCACGGCAAAGAATTCCCTGTGGTTCTTCGTGGCGTATTCTTCCCTGTCGAAGACCTGCTTGCGTCAGCGTGGCAAGCCCCTTCTGACGCCATCAAATACAGAGGAAGGTGTGAAACATTGATCGCCGCAAAACGTGGAACAGAGAAGGAGGTCGCCATGCAACCGCATAAGATCGTCTCGCGCGAGGAATGGATCGAGGCCCGCAAAGCCCATATGACGCACGAAAAGGAATTGACGCGCGCCCGCGACCGGCTGAGCGAGGAGCGCCGGGCGCTGCCCTGGGTCAAGGTCGACAAGCCCTATGTTTTCGACGGGCCGGACGGAATAAAGACGCTGGCCGATTTGTTTGGCGGGCGCAGCCAGCTCGTGGTGCAGCATTTCATGTTCGCCCCCGATTGGAACGAAGGCTGCAAGAGCTGTTCGTTCTGGGCCGACCAATTCGACCACATGGTCCCGCATCTCGCCGCGCGCGATACCACGCTGGTTGCCATTTCTCGTGCGGCGTTACCAAAGCTCGAGGCGTTCAAGGCGCGCATGGGCTGGACCTTTGACTGGTTTTCATCCGCGAACAGCGATTTCAACCAGGATTACGCGGTCTCGTTCACCCCGGACGAAATCAAGTCCGGCAACAAGATCTATAATTTCGGCACAATGACCTTCAACGTCGAGGAAGCGCCCGGCATCAGCGTGTTTTATCGCGATGAAGCGGGAACCATCTTCCATACCTATTCATGCTTCACGCGCGGCCTCGACATGATGAATGCCGCCTACCACTATCTCGACCTGACGCCGCTCGGCCGTCACGAAGAAGGTTTGCCCTACTCGATGGCCTGGTTGCGGCTGCGCGACCAGTATGAACCCGCGGCGGCCACGGCGGCAGGTCGTCATAGCTGATCTAGCTGGACTGACGCTTCGAACGCTCGGTGGCGGCGGAGCGCTCGGTTTCCCTCAGCGAGATGCGATGCCGGAGCACGGCGCGCCGCGATTGGAATGATCAAGCGGGCTTACGCCGCCGCCGAGGGGCGGTCTTGCTCACCCGCGATGGCGCGATCGATGGCGTCGATCAGCACTTGGGTCTCGATGAACTTGGTCCGCGCCCGCTCGGCCTTGTCACGGTCGAAGGGGGCGGCGAGGGTCTTGGCAAAGGCATCGCGATCCTCGGTCATGCGCTCGCGCGCCTTTTTCAGCGTCTCAAGTCGCTCGCTCATCTGGGTTCGCCTTCGTTGGTTACGCGCCTTTTTTGGCGCGAAGGGATTCAGGCCGCCGGTCATCGGGAGTTGCCGCGGCAAAGCGCCGGCACCGCAGCGTCGGCCCGTAAGTGCTAAAAGTCGATGAATTTTTGGCGCACCACGGCCGATGAAGATGGGCAATATTGTTTCGCTGTGGCGCAGTGATGCGGGAGCCTGCCACACGATAGAACCCGAGAATACGCGACCCCTTGCGATTTCGCGCTGCGCCTAGTGGCCGGTAGGTTCCGATATCCGTCGTCTGAAGAATCCTCGAATGCCGGCGTGCCGAATCATCCTCGCTCCAACCTGTCGATATTCGCGCCACTTGACGAATTATGTGAAATATCACATAATTCTGTCATGGTTCGAAGGGCTGACGAGCCGAGGCCGCTGATCTGGCGCGGAGCCTCGAAGTACAATTTTATGGCGTTTCCCCCGACCGTGCAGCGCGAAATGGGCTATTCGCTGTTTTTGGCGCAAGTGGGCGAACGCCATTCAACCATGGCTAAGACGCTCGGGCGGCTTCGGCGGAGCAACCGTGATCGAGGTGAGGGAAAGCCATGATGGCAACGCCTACCGGGCGATTTACACGGTGCGCTTCGCCGACGCAGTCTACGTGCTCCACGCGTTCCAGAAGAAGTCAAAGAAGGGCATCGCGACGCCCAAGGCAGAAATCGACTTGATCGAAAAACGCCTGAAAGATCTGATCAAGGAAAAGGAAGGACGCCAATGAAAAAAATACCTGCGGCCAAGGACCCGACGCGAAATGTTTGGCTGCAGCTCGGATTCCCCGATGCCGAAGAACAGTTTCTAAAGGCTGAACTCGTCCTTCGGCTGGACAAAGCAATCACGTCTCTCGGCTTGACCCAACGCGTCGCCGCGCGGCGGATTGGAACTACGCAGCCCGAGTTGTCGAAAATCCTGGGAGGAAAATTCACCGAAGTTTCCCTCGAACGGCTGATGCGCTTTCTGACCGCTCTCGGCTGTCATATCGAGATTAAAATCGGGGCCGGACAGGAGAACAAGGCCGGGGACGTCACCATCAAAGATGTCCGACGCACGGCTGCATAAGCGGAGCGAAGCGACAGGCATTGGCGGCATCCGGGAAGTGTGCAGGAACCCAGGCAGCGAACTTTTACAAATTGTAGATTGGCGCGCCACGGCCGATGAAGATGGGCACTATTGCTTCGCCGTGGCGCTATGATGCGGCGACCCGCCACGTGCTCCAATCGGTAAATCTGCGACGGCCCGCTATTTTGCACTACGCCTCGTGGGCGGCTGTCTTTCCCCAATTTCGCAGGCTCACGATCGACCCCGAGATCGACGTGATGGGTCACAAGCGGGGGTCAGGGCAAACGCCAAATAATACGCTTGATGCTGCCAAACCTACCACGTGGTACTCCGACACAAGCTTGTCCAAAAACAGAAAAAGCTTCTCGTTCATGACGTCGTAATCATTTGTCCGCAGTGCATCGGGCTGTTGCACGAAGCTGTGGTTCGACAACTGGGCCAGATCACTCTCGGCGATCAGCAATTCAATCACCTGCCGATTAAGCTCCATGTGGCATTGGAAGCCGTAGACCAAACTGCTGTATTCGACGATCTGTCGGGGGCATGCTTCGCTATAGGCAATGATCTTCGCGTCCTTCGTCAGTCCCGGCATGTCGTTGTGCCAGTGGCCGACTTCGAGAGTTTCACCGAAGTGGACGAATTTATCATTCCCTCGACCTTCGGGGGTTAGGGTGATCGGGAACTTGCCAATCTCCATCTCGGGACTGTGATCGAACTCTGCTCCCAATGCTTCGCCGATCAGCTGGGAACCTAAGCAGACGCCGATTACTGCCTTGTTGGCCGCCACACACTTGGAGATGAGGGCTCGTTCTGCCGCCGCATCAAAATGCGGGCACTCCTCCTTGGTCGTGGCCGGAGACTGCGGGCCGCCCATTACGATCAGCAGATCGATACCGTCGGCCGTCTGCGGTAACGGCTCATAGGCGTAGACTCTCGAATAGCCAGCGGTAAAGCCGCGCTCGCTCACCCAAGTTTCGAAGGCGCCGGGGGCCTCAAACGACTCATGAACAACAAAGTGGACGTGCATGAGATTTTCCTTTCGATGCGGGACATTACCTTTCGGCGTCTTCGGCTCAGCGTCATTCGCGTCGATATTGCATCTCCGCTCTCTCGTCCGCTGCCCACGACACCGGACTTTACCACGTCTGGCCGAGACCCGTCTGCTTGTCGCCTTCCTGCGTCCGATTTTGCTGAACACAGGCCCAACAAACTCGGCGGACTAGGACGGCAAGAAAAAAGCTCGGCCAGCGCCTCGCATATTGGTTGGAGGATAGCTGAAGCATAACAGCAAATTATCCTTATCCGAACTGCCACCCAAGCGAACCCACTTGCCGGCGCTTTTTCCGATACGCTAGCGAAATCAATATTTCGGGCGACAGCACGCATTTTCGTGAGCGCTTTCTGCTCAATCTGAGATGATGGTCCCAGCCATCATCGAGGTCGCTGAGTTCGAGGCTGTACAGACCCACCTCAGGTCCCGTAGGCCGGCGTGGACGGCGCCACGCATCGTCAGCGGGCCGACGCTCCTTACCGGCATCTGCTTCTGCGCCGGATGTGGCGGGGCGATGACGCTGCGCACCGGCAAGAGCGGCCGTTACCGCTACTACACCTGTTACACCAAAGCCCGCCAGGGCGAGACCGGTTGTCCGGGTCGCACCGTCCCCATGGAAAAACTCGACGATCTGGTCGCAGAGTACATCGAGCAGCGTTTGTTACAGCCCAAGCGTCTTGAGCAGCTATTGTCGCACGTACTCGATCGCCGCACCGAGCGCGCCGAACGACGAAAGGTGCACATCGCCGAATTGCGCAAGCGGGCGGCCGAGGCAGACGCCAAACTCAAGCGGCTGTACGATACCATCGAGAATGGCGTCGCCGATCTGTCCGACCCCATGCTGAAGGACCGCGTCGGTGAACTGAAGGCCACGCGCGATCAGGCCCGCCTAGACGCAGAGAGGGCCGAGGATGCGATCGAACGGGACGGACCGACGATCACACCGGAGGCGCTCAAGACGTTTGCCAGGACAGCCCGTAAGCGGATGCGGATCGAGGGCGGCGGCTACCGCCGCGATCACCTCCGCGCGCTCGCCCAGCGCGTCGAAGTCGATCAGAAAGAACTTCGCATCATGGGATCGAAAAGCGTACTTCTGCGTACGCTCGTCGCCGCTGAAAGCGCAAAAACGGCAGGTTTTGGCGTGCCCAGTTCTGTACCGAAGTGGCGCACCCGACACGATTCGAACGTGTGACCTTTGCCTTCGGAGTTAAAAACCGCCGCATTCGCTAGAATTCGACGTGCTACTCCAGCGTACTATATCATACTGAAAAGGCAAAGTTATTTGACTTCAGCCGCCGAATTTGATTCGCTACAGCACGCAGGAATTTTCGTCCATTTGCTTCCGTGGTGCTTCCGCGGAAGCAATGTTCCGGAACAGGAATGAGCGAGTGGCGAAGCTAAGCAAACGCGTCGTTGACGCCGCCGACGCCAGATCGTCGGACTACTTCGTTTGGGATGACGATCTTCCAGGCTTTGGTTTGCGCGTCTTCAAATCCGGCAAGCGAAGCTACCTCGTCCAGTATCGGGCAGCCGGTCGAACGCGCCGTTATACGATTGGTCTTCACGGGCCATGGACCGCTGAAACGGCGCGCAAAGAGGCGCGGATTCTTCTTGGACGGATCGCGCAAGGCGAAAACCCATCCGAACAGCGTCAGCTCGATGCAAAAGCCATCACAGTGAAAGAGCTGTGCCAACGGTACGTCGAGGATGCCGAGAACGGGCTTATCCTGGGGAAAGGGCGGCTTCCCAAGAAGGCTTCGACGCTGTCTGTCGACAAGAGCCGAATCCATCGCCACATCGTCCCGCTGCTGGGCACCCGAAGAGTGAAGGACATTGCATCGACGGATATCGCGCGCTTTATTCGCGATGTCCTCGCCGGCAAGACGAAGGCTGATGTGAAGACCAAGGCGCGGGGCAGGGCCATCGTTCGGGGCGGTCCCGGAACGGCTTCCCGCGCAACGGCACTTCTTGGCGGAATTTTTACTTACGCGATTGAGCAAGGGATCATCGAGAGAAACCCGGTTCACGGTGTTCGGAAGCCAGCAGATCGTGTGAGAGATCGCCGGTTGAGCGAGCAGGAATATCGCTCGCTTGGGAAGATTCTGCAAAAGGCAGCAGAGGAGGAGCGATTTAAAGGCGCAGTTTCAATTGCCCGTCTCCTTGCTCTCACGGGATGTCGCCGTGGCGAGATCATCAACCTTCAATGGGACGAGGTTGATGCGAATGATAGTTGCCTCAGGCTGAAAGACACGAAAGAAGGCGCATCGGTTCGCCCGGTAGGCCTGCCCGTCATTGACCTTATGGAAAGCTTGCGGACCGAGAAGAGTGGCCAAACCGTCGTGTCTGGGACTATCGAAGGAAGGTCGCTCGTTGGCTTCCCAAAGATTTGGAAGAAAATCGTCAAAGATACGACCTTGAAGGACATTACACCTCACGTCCTCAGGCACAGTTTTGCGAGCATCGCAAACGATCTCGGCTTCACCGAGACCACGATTGCGGCCTTGGTTGGTCACGCCCGCGGTACGATCACGAGCCGCTACATCCACACCGTCGATACGGCCTTGGTCATGGCTGCCGACACGATCTCGGGATACATCAACGGTCTGTTGAATGATGTTGCATTCAAGCGAAAGGCCTACGCCCTTGACCGTGCGTCGCGCGAAGCCGCGCTTGCCCGCCTGTTCGCTGAACCGCTGGACGGGCAGAAGGCCATTCCAGCGCAACTGGCTGCTTAAGCTTTAATGGCAGGTTATGGGCGGCATGTTGGCATTGAGCGATCATTTGAAGATTTGCCGATTTTGGCCTTTCGTTTTCGTACCATAAATGGTACATTGTGACCAGGGACCGATCTTGAAAAGACTTCCGGCCTTCTTCTACGCCTTGCCATCCGGCCGCGAGCCCGTCCGGGAATGGCTTAAGGGTCTTCCCGAAGACGACCGCAAGGTCGTTGGGGAAGACATCAAGGACGTCGAATTCGCATGGCCCATCGGCATGCCGCTCTGCCGTTCCCTGGGCCGAGGAATGTGGGAAGTACGCAGCACGCTGACGCAAGGTCGCATCGTGCGTGTGCTGTTTTGCGAACAGGAAGGCAAGATGGTGCTGTTGCATGCCTTCATCAAGAAGACGCAGAAGACGCCGCCCGCCGATCTGGAACTGGCCTTGAAACGAAAGAAGGAAATCACATGACGAAAGCGGCAAAGAAGATTGGCAAAATCGGATCGTCCTTCGACGATTTCCTGAGACAGGATGGGAGCTACGAAGGCGTTGCGGCACGCGCTATCAAGCGCGTGCTTGCCCGACAACTTGATGCGCTGATGAAGCGGGAAGATATTTCCAAGACCGAACTCGCGAGCCGCATGCACACCAGCCGTGCGCAGCTCGATCGCCTGCTCGATCCGGAAAACGAATCCGTGACGCTCGGAACGCTCGCGCGCGCCGCCAAGGCGGTCGGACGCAGTTTACGAGTGGAGCTGGTGTGAACGTAGGCTTCGGGCGCCGCCGGATGTAAGTCCCCCGCCCGTAAGCGCCAAAGTCACGCATCAACATGACGTCGAACCACCGCTTTCCGTCCGAAATATATTCGATCAAGCGTTCGAATTCGGCGCGTTGACCGTCAATGCGGCACCGCCGGTCCCACACGATCAGAGACGCCACGCCAACCATACGATCACAATAGATCTTCGTCCGGCGGGACGCAGACCGACAGACAGCCCGTTGCATGTCTTGCGTTGGAGGACGTCGGATATGCCGCCGCAATCGCCGATGCTCGCAAGACAGTCTGCAATGACACGCAAGGGACGGAGCATGGCATCACATCGGGTCTGCAATCCAGGTCCGTGCCCGCCCGTTAGCTCTGACGATCGCCAACCTGCTCTGATGAGGCGGTCGCTCGACCATAGGCCGGCGTTGAGATTGTCTTGATCACTGCGACCGTCCGCTGGCAGCATGGTTTTCCGAGCAGCGAACGCTGTCAATGATCTTCGACCGTGGGTCACGGCGCGCTCCCCGGGGAGCGCGTCATTGACAGCGCCCGCTGCCCGGAACTTGATCTGCCAAGCGGTCGACGAAGGGGCTTGGCCGCGCCCCTGTCAGCGGTTCGTCCGCTTCAGGGCGTTATCGATTTGAGCACTGACCTGCACGTTGACGCCCCAATATTTGGCTAGCTCAAAGCGCTCAGGGAGGCGGCGTCACGGCAGTCGGGCAGCGGAAAAGCGCAAGCTGGGAGCGCCGGCAGTTCATTCGCGGCGCCGTCGGCGAGCGCTACCGTTACCAGTTGCGGAGCCTTTCGAGCGGTCAGGCCGAAGTCGACCCGCCAGCGGAAGAGCATGCTGGTGGCGACGCCATGGCGGCGGCAAACCTGCGCCACGCTGACGCCGGGCTTTTCCGTCTCCTGCACGATCGCTCGCTTCTGCTCATCGCTGAAGCGACGCCGATTTGACCGGCCGTCCACCGCTTGCGGTGTCAAGCGGTATTTGCGTCGTGCGCGATTAGCAGCGCTGCTTAATTGAGCCCGGGCACTCGGATGAAGCAGGGATCGCCAGTCCATTTCGTTACCGGATTCTTCCAGGCGATCGCGCCATCTGCGCAACGCATGCGGCGAAAGACCGAGCGCTGCGGCATATTCGGCCTGCCCCATGCCGCTCCAGTTCATCGCCTCCACATGCATGCTCCAGAACGCGCGAAGCGCAATCGGACCGCTGTCCGTACGCACGCTGTAGCGATTGCGCCGAGGCCTCTTGGGCCTGTTCGGCTGCGCGTTCTTCGGCTGCCGTTCCCGCTCTTTCCGGCGCAATTTCCGCCAGTCTTCCACACGCTTGCGCAGATCCTCCGCGCTCAGCAGATGGCGCGCCCACTGCATCAACGTTGCTGTCGAAAGATCGCGGCGGCGGCAATAGTCCTCCGCGTCCAGAGCGCTTCGATACCAAGCCGCAACATGCGCGGACCAGTACGGGTTGTCGGCCTTTGCCCAGGAACGACGAGGCGCCATCGGTGATCCTCCGTGCAACGAAAGAACCCGAAATGGAACGAGAACAAAATATCCGAAAGAGGTGCAGGATTGCAGGATTCGGACGGTTACGTCTTGACTTTGAACGCCCGATTAGGAAGGCAAGATAAAGCGAGTTGCCTCGCTGCCGGAACTTCGTTCCTAAGTTTTTGTCTGCACATTGTTTTTGCGCGGCTCGGTTTCCACGCTGTAAGGTGCGGCGACGGCGCTTCGGATGCTGCCTTCTTTGTTTTCAACGGTCCACGCGACGTCGGCCGCGATGTGCGTAGAGGGAGAAGCCGTACCGCTTACGCCGAGGCGAGTATTTCTACGCTCCTCTACGACGAGCGCATTTTCTCTCTTGTCGGAAGCCATTCGACTTCCAATCGTCGTCTCATGGCGCGCGACGAAGACGACTTTCGCATCCGTCCTGGCAAGGTCCGCGATCGGGGTGGCGGGAGGGCAACCGCGCGCCGGATCGGCGCGGCGCGTGGACGCCCGACCAGCTTCGTCGGTGAGGTCCATCGGGCGATCCGGCGCGCTGGCGGCAATCCGAACCGGGACCCCCGCACCGGGAAGGGAGGCGGCCGGTTCAATGCGCGGGGCCGTGGCGGTGCAACGGCGCTGACGCTGAGGGATCGGAGCGCGTGGAGCCGGGACGGGAGCGGCGTGCGCACCCGGTCGCGGCGAGTGGCGGTGAAGGCTCGCGTGGTGAAGCTCAATCCGCAGCGCGGTGCCGCCCGTGGACGGCAGTTCGTCGGCGCCAAGGCGGTGGACGCGCACCTGCGCTATCTCGAACGGGACGGCGTGACGAAGGATGGGGAGAAAGGCCAGGTCTATTCGGCCGAGCGCGATGTCGAGGATGGCCGTGCCTTCCTCGACCGGGGCCGCGAGGACCGCCATCAGTTTCGTTTCATCGTCTCGGCCGAGAACGGTGTGGACCTGGCCGACCCGCGCGAGACCACCCGCGATCTGATGAGGCAGATGGAAGCCGACCTCGGGACGAAGCTCGACTGGATCGCGGTCGATCATCACAACACCGGCTACCCGCACACGCATATCCTCGTTCGGGGCATCACCGACGACGGCAAGGCCCTCAATATTGCCGGCGACTATATCGCTTACGGCATTCGAGAACGGGCCAGCGAGATCGTAACCCTGGAACTGGGACGCCAGACCGAACTTGAGGTAGCGAAGCAGCTTGAGCGGGAAGTGGGTGCCGACCGCTTCACCCGGCTCGACCGGATGCTGATCGCCGAGCAGCAGGGGAAGGAGTTTTCCGACCTGCGCCCTGACCAGGACATGCGCGATACGTTCCGCCAGAACCGCGCCCTGCTGGTCGGGCGGGCGCGCAAGCTGGAGCGCATGGGACTGGCATCCGAAATCGAGACCGGCAGATGGATGGTATCGCCAAAGGCCGAGCCAACGCTGCGGGAGCTTGGCGAGCGCGGCGACATCATCAAGACCATGCACCGGGCGCTGGATCGCGAGGGACTGGCGGAGGACCGCCATCCCGCGCGCTACGTCCTGCACCGCGAGAAGACGACCGAGCGCATCGTCGGGCGGGTGCTCGACAAAGGGCTTGGCGGCGACGAGATGGGCGAGCGGGTCCGGCTGGTGATCGACGGGGTGGACGGGCGCGTGCATCACATCGAGATGGATGCCGCCCGCGCCGAGGAAGCCCGCCGAGGCATGATCGTCGCGGCCGGCTCCGCTCCTCCCGGGCCGCGCGCCGCAGACCGCAACATCATGGATGTCGCCGGTCAAGAAGGTGTCTATCGTCCGTCCGTGCATCTGGAGCGGGCGCGCACCGCCATCGACCGCATCGGCGGCGACCCCGACGCATTCGTCCGTTCCCATGTCCGCCGGCTGGAGGCGCTGCGCCGGGCCGGCCATGCCGAGCGGATCGGCGCCGATCACTGGCGCGTCCCTGCCGATCTGCCCGAGCGCGGTCAAGCCTACGATCTCGCGCGGGACCGCGCGAACATCCGCATCAGCGTCCTGTCTCCCAACGGCCTTGACCAGCAGATCGGCAGCGACGGCGCGACTTGGCTCGACCGCGAGTTGGTCTCCCGCCAGCGCATCGCGCTCGCCGGCGAGGGGTTCGGTCAGGAGGTGAAGGCGGCGCTGGAGAAGCGCAAGCAGACGCTCGCGGCCATGGGTCACGTCAACGATCTCGGCAACGGTCGCCTCCGTGCACCCACGGATCTGATCCAGCGGCTTGAGGCCGCCGACATCGAACGGACCGGCCAGGCGCTCGCCGCCGAACGCGGACTGCAATGGCGACCCGCTGCTCCCGGCAACTCCATAAGTGGCCAACTCGTCGGATCGACCCAGCTATCCAGCGGCCGGTTCGCCATGCTCGAAACCCTGAGCGGCGACGGCGGGCTCGGCTTCTGCCTCGTACCGTGGCAACCCGTGCTCGACAAGCGCATCGGGCAATAC
>Ga0193751_1000200_pt1 | contig 52589 bp, 36 predicted proteins | sample L1c2metaG_FD_143050 | JGI IMG/M metagenome (GOLD analysis project Ga0193751, IMG submission 143050) | Soil microbial communities from a riparian zone of the East river system, Colorado, United States - L1c2 | ecosystem: Environmental > Terrestrial > Soil > Riparian zone | place: USA: East River...
CTCGATAGACCGGGATTCGATCTCCTTTATACGATAAGACTGTGTTCGAGAATTGCGAAAGTATTTCAATTCCATTTTCTTGATCAAAGGCCTTTTGATCGACTCCATAGACTAAAACGAGTCTTGCGGAACTCTTCCGAGGCGGCGCGTTCGAACAAATCAGAACATCGTAGTCTGCGTTGCTGCGGTAGAATTCCCAAGGAGTTTTGAAGAGCTCGAAAAACTCGCAGATGACAGGATGTTCCGCCTCGTTCGCTAGAACGCCAATCATCCCGGAAAGCGCGCCTTGGAAGCGCAAATCAACGGGAAGTTGAACATGTCTGCAACGGGTCCGCTACCTTACGAAAATTACCTAACAATTGAGGCTGCAGCTCAAACGTAATCAGAGGAGGTCGCTTATTGGGTCCAGGAGGTTGGACTTCTCCCGGCTCCATTTGTGCGCAAGATAAACCTGCTGCCCTCGTTCTACAATCTGTCCGACTTCGCCCGGATAGGAGAAGGCGAATTCAATTTTTTGCGAGAGATCATTTGCGTCTCCCACATCGAAGAAAATGAGCTCTTCGTCCCCGAAATAGTCCCGAATGCCTTGCGTTCGGGGAGCGATCACAGGCTTCCCCAAGGCGAGATATTCGAAAATACGAGTGGGCGTGTTTATCTCAGTGAAGGTATTACGATGATTAGGAATTACTCCGATGTTACAACTATTAATTGCATCCACGATTTCCCGGCGGTTTTTTACTCCCAAGTATTCAACGTTTCCCTGCAAACCTCGTTTTCGCACTGACGCCATAACTTCTTCAAAGAAAGGACTTCGCTCGCCGCAAACCATCAGCCGCGCCGTAGGAATGGATTTGATCGCCTTTTCGAGAGCATTGACTGCCAGATCAAACCCGTTTCGGCGGACCAAGGAACCGTGATAGAGAATTACGAACGGCTTGGCCGGTTTCTCTCCGTTGCCCGTTTGACAAGCCGGCGGTTGGAATTCAAATATGTCGTCTTCCGGCGAGTTGAGGACGACATTGATTTTCTGGGGCGGGCAACTGCGTGATGTATAAATTCTCTTGCACGCTAGATTTACGGTCAGCACCAAATCGGCAAACGCAATACTCCATTTCTCGAGGCGCTTAAGAAAGCGGACGCTAAAGCTTTTCTCCGGAAGCTCGAAGATAGTCTGCATGAGCTCCGGCATCGGGTCGTGGAGATCCAGGATAACTTTGGCTCCAAATGCCTTGGGAACCAGCGCACTGAAGACCAGAACGTCGGGCATGTTGTGCACATGCACGAAATCGTACTTCCGAATCGCTGAGCGAAAGGCAAGATGGAAAAAGGACCTCAGGATAAAAGTGGAATATTGTCCGATGTATCTCGTTTTGCCGCCACGATGCCGCTTCATCGGAATGCGGAAAACGTTGACCCCATTTATAATCTCGCGGCGCGGCTCATCCTGATTGCTCTGGAGGCAGACCAGATCAACCGTGACGCCCTCCATGACCAAGGCCTCGGCCGCGCGACGAGGTCGAGGATCTGCCGGATAGTAGGAGAACAGGAGAACAGCTGCCCGCTTGCCACGCAGGCGCCACTTGTTGTCGGCCGCAGCATATTTCTGGTCAGTGCTGTTCGAACCCGTCTCCTGCCGATACGTTAGAAGCTGTTCGGGTCGGGTTCCGTTCAGACCTGCCACGGGCCGAGACACGATTTGTCGTGCGTAAGCGGCGATTTCCTTGGGCAGCGCGAACCAGTAGTCCCCAGAATATTTATCTTGGATGTAATCCAAGAGCTGCCGGTAAAGTTGGATGGGATATTCTCCAGATTTTCGGTCTGATCCGCTCGAGACCATGTAATCGGGATGGGTGAGAACCAAGGCCATGCCGCCATGCTGGGCAATCCAGTCAAGCTTTCGCAGCCAGATGGCAGGTGTCTTTTCTTGCAAAAGCACGAAGAGGGTGGAGTCCTGGGGCAGGGTGTAAGGAAGCTCAACATAACCGCCACCCGAAGAGCCCACAGATGAGAGTCGAGAGTTGCGCGAAAAACGAGGTATCCAAAGCGGAAAAATGGTGTGATGCCCTTCCGGCTGCGGCTCGAATGGGTCAGTGTCGAAGGTTGAAGCATCGTACTGGATATTCAGCTCGTGCAGCCAATCCAACTCGTGCAACATGAAGGCCGATCGGAACCCTACCGCCCCCCACTCAGCCAGATAGTGGTTGATCCGCTGGGCCCTTTGGCTGAATTCTCGCCGAGATTGATAAAGCCGACCGTCATGTTTGAGATCATGAATCCCAATCTCAAATCCATTTTGCGCGAGTTCCTCCCTCAGTTCCGGCGGAAGCCGGTAGTCGCCTTCAGGAACAAAGTTGAACGAGGAACGAAATCCTGCGTCCATCTCGAGTTGCATTAGTTCGCGGCATTTGCGCAAACCAGTCGCACTTTCGACATCGTGGGTCAAAACAAGCGCGAATTTTTTGTTTCCAGGCCAGCCGGGCCAATCTTGCGGCCGACGTTCGGAGCCGGGCGCAATGGGCCAAACACTTCCAATTCGATGCCGCAACCGGAGGGCAACCTTTCGACGAATCGCCGTTCGAAACGACTGAGGGATAAACGGCTTTAGCCCGTAGTAAATTCTGTTCCGCAACATGGCTCAAGTCACAAGCGAAATGGGCGATCGCCTATCCTATCCGGCTGCTAAAAAGGCCTCCGGCGATCGTCCGGAAAAGAGATCAGCCGAGATAGATTAGGCTGGCGGACAACGGTCAAACTTTGCTTTCAAGCCATTTCGGGACATAGGAGCGAGCTTTATTAAAGACGACTGAGACGTTGTCTCGGCCGGTCACCAGGGCCCGATAGCCTCGCTTGACCACATCGCGTTTGTCCTTTTCCGCTTCGACAATAAGCAAGACCTTATCCATAAATGGAGCCATTCCGACCGTAGGGCTCGTCTCACTCAGGGGAGGCATGTCGAAAATGATATAATCGAAATCGCTTGCTTTTAGGTTGGGCATGAGATCGAAAAATTTCTTCAGACCTAGCTGCGCAGGTCCGGCATTAGGAGGCGCGACCGTGGCCAAATAGAGATTGTCTGCGACGGAAGCGAGACCGTCAGCCGATTGCAAAGCTATTTTTAAAGAATGGGCAGGCTTGCCTCCATAGAAGGGATGGACATGCTCCGGCCCAAGGTTGACATCAACCAGTAAAACTTTGCCGTCTCCTGTTTCAGATAAAGCGGCCGCAAGACCGGCCGCCAGCGTGGAAGTTCCCGTCGCTTCGGAGAGACCGGTTACGCCAACCAGCTTTGGTTTGTGTGTTAGCTGATGGAGCTCGAAATAGAGACCAATGCGGTCGCGTATCGCCTCGCAATAGGCACGGACGAAGTGGTCGGCGTCCCACGGAGCAAGGTTTGTGCGCTTGGAATCCTTCACAACCAATGCTGAGCCGTTCCTATTTTGGCTCGGCCCGGAATGTACCCGGCCATTTTGCGCGTATGGTATCGACAGCAGCGGCGCGATGCCCACGAACTTTTCAAGCTCAAAGGGTCGCTTGATCGTCCGATTCAAGACCAGCTCGTTGAGCAAAGAGAGAACAATGCCCAAGGCCAACCCGCCTCCAGCAAGGCCCAGGGCAAGTTTGTCTCGCGCAATCGTGACCTTGATTGGCGGTGACGGCTGTTGGACCGCGCTGATGTTAGGAATCTTTGATGGATCAAGTGCTTCATCGATGCGTGCTTTGTCAAGGCTAGCCGCAAAATATTTGTAATTGGTTTCTTCAAGTTCCTTCTGCCGCTCAAGATCCGCTATTTGTGGTGAAATCTGAGAAAGCTTCTTCATCCGCTCCTGATTATCGTGAAGACCTGCGGCCAGCGCTTCCCGTCTTGCTTGTATTCCCGCGAGACGCGCCGTTTCAGAAGCGAGGTCAGATTGTCCGCTACCAGACGCAATCGGGCCAGCTGTGGAAGGAAGATTCGGAAACTCCTTTTCGAGCTTTCGACACTGTCTGGCAACGTCGTCAATCTCCGCCTGGTTCGCTTTCACCAATTGGCTCTCCGGCATGTACTTCGCCAGCAAGTCCAGCTTCGCCTGACGAAGCTGCGGCAATCTCGAAATAAGGACTTGATACTGCTGCTTTACTTCGCTGGGGATTTCCGTAGCGGGCGGGCCTTTCTTGTCTAACTTCCCAGCGGTTGCCCCGAGAGATCTAGGGACCATTACCGTAGCGGGCACGTCCTCTCCACCCGGAGCGCGCTCGGCCGGCGGCGCGCTCACCTCCTCGGGAAGTGTCCCTCCCAACTGGAGGACCTTCGCCTTTTGCTCCGCTAGCTCAGATTCCGTGAGGTTCAACTGGTCCTCTGTTTTAGCCGCTTCAGCACTCAAGGCCGCGATGCTTTCGACGAGCGGAGAAGCAATCCCTACCTTGCTCCTCAACGACCTCAAGGAATCCTCCGTCTGATTCAACCGCGATCGGACCTGATCGGTTTGCTGGGTTACAAAATCAAACGCGCCAATGGAACGGTGAACTTCGAGATGTTTATTGAAATACCGGTTTACCAGTTCCTTGAGAACTATGGTAGCGAGACTCGGGTCGTGGCTCTTGTAAGCTACAAAAATGATGTTGCTTCCCTTGTGAACGGTCACCTCAAGTCCGGAGGTGATTACTCTAGCCGCGGCTTCTTTGCTCGGCGTGCCTGACGCATGCGGGAGCAGACGGTTGGGTCCGATGGCCTCGGCCGCCTGCACTGCCAGATCCCAGCTAGTTAGAATTTCCACCTCCGAGCCGAGAACGTTTTCAGAGGCCTGAGCCCCCAGACCGGCCGAACCGCGCGCACTTTCGATTGGATCGATGCCACTCCTTTCCAGAACGTACCGCACCAACAGTTTGGCTTCCGATTGGTAAACAGGCGGATAAAACAAATAAACAGCCGTCGCCGCGGCCAGACCTGCCGCCACGCAAATCAAGATGTTCCGCTTGTGTTTGAACAGGGCAGACAAAATGTCGCTAATGTTCAAGCTGGAATGTTGCAACTCGGGCTTCGGCTCTCTAGGACGGGGGATCCTGTGAGCGACCAGGGTCTCTGGCAAAGGTTGTGTCATATCAGGAGGCTACTCTTCTAATCGAGGTGGGGATAGATCACGGAACCAGCAAACCGATTGAGCACCAAAGGCAACCTCCGAAAAATCTTGTTGTAGAATCCCAATCCGTCGCGCCTATTACTGTCCCATGCCTTCTCCTCGATATCAAACTTAAAATATTCGATCAGCTCTTCCTCGGTGGCCCATCCCATCTTAAATCGTCGTAATCCCTCGTTCTCGATGTCGGTTCTACCGAAGTGCAGCAACTGACAACCACGCTGCAGCAAAAATCGAATCGCTTCCCACATCACCAAGTTGTTCCCACGAAATTCCTGGTAGGACGTGTTAGAGGCACCGAACTTGTAGACGGCATTTTTGCCGAACTGGAGGAAAACCGCAGCGGCAATGAACTTTGTGCTACTTCCGGCAAGAACTACAAAGCCATGACCGCCTTTGATGGCTTCTCTATATATATTAAGAAAAAAGGACAAAGGCTGGGGGGGGATGCCATGTCGCCGCCGTGTTCTGACGTGAAGACGGTAGAATTGCAGAACCGCCTCGCGCGTTGTGGCCACTTGGACATTCAAGCCGCTTTTTTGGGCTTTCCGAATTGCGCGGCGCACCGGACTCGCGAATCGAATTAACAACTCCTCGCTGTCCTCAGACAAGCGAACTTTGTGACCATAGAATTGTTTGGCAGATGCTGCTGACGCTGGCAGCATTCCGCGGCCTCCCCGGATTTCAAAATATCTCCAGTTTCGTTCGCGGGCCAGTTCCGACATCCTGCTTAAAACCTTGCCCGACTCACCTTCGGCAAAAATAAGCGGACAGCAGAAATCGCTAAAGGGAAGACAAATGCCCCTCCGGCCGGTAAAGGGGCTCTTGATCTCCATCATCGGAACCAGGGCCACTGGTTGGCATTGCCGGAAGAAAGCGAGATAGAAAGGTTTATGACCATAGGTCTCAACCAGCACTTTCGCCCAAGCGGCGCTGTGAAAGAAATTGCCGTCAGGATGCGAAACGACCAGTCGGTCCCAATCGGCATCGTGGAGCGGATCGAGTATTCTTAAGTCAAGGCTCGAGGCAAAATGCCGGTTATTCGTCCCAAATTCGCCTAAATCTTTAGTCTCGATGACTTCGACGTGGCTTTTCATTCTGTTGGACGTGGCGAAGGGAACGATCTCTCCCAAAACTCCAGGCTGATTCACAATTCTCAGGCCATTACGCCAGCGGTGGTCGCCCCGCGGAGGCCGAGCGCCACGGCTGCGATTTGCGCCTCAGTTAGTTCCGGAAACATCGGAAGTGAGATCAATTCCGAAGCGATGCGTTCCGAAACCGGGAGACTTCCCGTTTTATAGCCCAGAGCCTGGTAAGCCGTTTGGAGATGGATCGGGACTGGGTAATGCACCCCGCATTGAATTCCCCTTTCGTTGAGAAACGAAATAATCTCATCCCTTTCCTCGACCCGGATCGCATAAACGTGATAAACGTGCCGGGAATAAAGGGCCTCGGACGGCGTTACGATTTCCTCAATCTCCTCGAGCGCTTGGTTATATTGCAGCGCGTGGGCACGCCGCCGCGAATTCCCGCTTTCCAAGTGTCGAAGTTTGACGCTGAGAACGGCAGCCTGGATGCCATCCATCCGGCAGTTCCAACCCACCATGCTATGGTGGTACTTGCGAACCTGCCCGTGATCTCGAAGAACGCGCAGCTTTTCTTGCAGTCTTGGGTTGTCGGTCACAATCGCGCCCGCTTCACCAAACGCGCCAAGGTTCTTGCTCGGGTAAAAGCTAAAACATCCGGCATCACCAAGTGTGCCAGCACTTCTGCCCCCGTATTTGCTTCCGTGGGCTTGGGCTGCGTCCTCGATGACGGAGAGATTATGGTTCCGCGCGAACTCAAGAATTGGATCCATGTCGGCCGGCTGGCCGAATAAATGCACTGGAATGATGGCCTTAGTGCGAGGGCTAAGCGCCTCTTCAAGCCCGGCCGGGTCCATCGTGTAGGTGGCCTCGTTAACATCGACAAATACCGGCCGAGCTCCACTGTAAGTAATGGCCTCGGCAGTGGCCATAAATGTATTGGAAACGGTGATTACTTCGTCGCCAGGTCCTATGCCGTGCGCCAAGAGCGACAACCAAAGCGCTTCTGTTCCACTGCCGACGCCGATGGCGTACCGGCATCCACAATAAGACGCAAAATCCGCCTCGAACTTTTCGACGAACGGTCCGCCGGCAAAGGCGCCGCTGTCAATCACCTCGCGGATCGCGCGGTCAAGCTCAGACCGGAGAGCAGCGTGGTGGGAATTAAGGTCGAGAAATGGTACTCTAATATGCATTGGGTTTCGCACGCCCCAGGATCGTGGCAACGTTCCCTACCACGGTCGTATGTTGGGATACGCCCTTTATGACTATGGTTCCGGCGCGACAGTTGCGCCTTCTCCTACCGTTATCCTACCCAGAAACGTCGCTCCGGAACCAACGGCTGTTCCATGCAACAGTTTGCGACTCAGCTGCCCGCGGCTTCCAGCGGCGAGACCACTCTCAGAGCGTTCGCCGGTTCGCAACTGCCGTTAGCAGATTGCGACAGAACCACGGCCGCGCCCCTCGCCTTAAGTGAGGCGGATGCCGCTTCGAGGATCCGGACGAGTTCCAACCCTTCCCGACCACCGCTCGCCGGCTGCGCACTAGTTTCGATACAATCAATAAAATGCCGGCAAACCTCCTTCAGCGGTTCCTCTTGATTAAGGTGAGGAATGTAACTGTCCCCGTAATGATATGAGTACTGAAATTCCGCAAACGTGTCGTAGTGGGGAGGTCGTTCCACCCGAACATCGTAAACCTTGATTTTCTCGTGCGTCTGCAAATCATCATAGACAATCATTCGGCGGCTGCCGACGATCGTCATCTCGCGCACCTTTCTCGGTTCAAGCCAGCTGCTCTGAATCGTAGCAAAGCGCCCCTGCCGAAATGTCAGGGACATGTTGGTCACGTCTTCGATTGCAGGACTGACGTGTGCGTTGCCCTGGCAATTCACTGCGATCGGGAGCTCCCCGAGAATATGCAGGATGATGGAAATGTCGTGCGGGGCAAGGTCCCAAGCCACATTGATGTCTTTCTGAAACAGACCCAAATTAAGGCGCCGTGAATTGATGTAACGAATGTCACCAATGTCACCGGCTCGAACGAGTTCAGCGATTTTACGAACCGCCGATGAATAGAGAAAGGTGTGATCCACCATCAAGACCAGACCTTTAGACTCGGCAATCTCTATTAAACTCTCGCACTCGGCTGAGGACGCCGCCATCGGCTTCTCGATGAATGTATGCTTTCCTGCGAGAAGGCTCTTTTGCGCCAGCGCGTGATGAAACTTTACCGGTGTAGCAATTACGATTGCGTCTAACTCGAAGTCCGTAAGAAAGCGCTCCCAGTCCGTCACCGCGGTCACCTCCGGGTAGAGTTTCCTAATGTGCTTCAGACGCGCTTCGCTGACATCGCACACCGCCACGAGATTGCAGTTGGGGACATTCCTGAAGTTGCGGATTAGGAGTGGGCCCCAGTAGCCGCAGCCGACTACCCCCACCGAGACTGGCTTTTTCATATTTTGTTCGCTACTCCGTTCGCCCCTCCGGCGAAACGGCTCGGATGATAAACGGAGTTTGGGGGAGTTCGATCCCGAGAGGTTCGCGGGCGATTGAGCACCTCCTTTATTAGAGTAGGAATCGTCCTGAACATGATGGTCAGATCGAGCCAGATCGACATGTTCCGAATGTAAAATAGATCCATGGCGATCATTTCTTTGAAGGTCGTGTTATTCTTGCCGTTCACTTGCCAGTAGCCGGTGAGGCCAGGAAACGCGTTGACTCGCTGCCGCTCCGATGGCTGGTAGCGCTCGAATTCCACCGGCAAGCACGGTCGGGGGCCGACTAAACTCATTTCCCCACGAAGAACATTGAAAATTTGCGGCAATTCATCCAAGCCACTCGCTCGCAGGAAACGCCCCCCAGGAATGAGGCGAGTATCACCCACCGCATCGAGCTTGGTCATCGGGCATTCCGACCGCATTAAATCTGCAAAGTAATCCTCGTGCCCCCGAGTCTCGGCGTTTACGTACATCGTCCGAAACTTGAAGAGCATAAAGGGACTCCGTCGATATCCCACGCGTTCCTGACGATAAAAGATAGGGCCTGGTGAAGTGAGCCGAACCAATCCCATCACCAACGTCATGACCGGCAGCCAAAACGGCGAACTCAGGACAATACAGGTCACGTCGAGAATTCGTTTCCAGAGCGGCATACGAGCGGCCGACACCTCGGCCGCGTCGTCGGAAGGAAATATCGCCGCTGCAATCGCCCCGTTGCCAAGCGGCCGACGTAATGTCTGCCCGTTGCTTCGCGATTCGAAGTTAAGCCCCGCGGCACGATCGGAAGATACAAGTTCCACGATAATCTTTTGAAGAGACGCCGGGTAAGCGTGGTTCAACGAAGCCTCACCGTTTCTGAACGGGCCCACCGTTGGCCGCGAGCCCGATCCGGCATCGAAGTGAAGTTCGTTTGTAGTGACGCGAAAATCGATATTTTTGTCCGAGCCTCGCTTCCCGCGCTCGTCGCCTGTCGACGACATTTGTCGAAAAAAATAGTGGAGGAGCCTTTGTGCGCCGGCCGTCCTGGACATGCTGCCGCCCTTGGTCGGTCGCCCACTTTTTGGGACGAAACCTTTCATTCAGTTTAACTAGGTCATCCGAATGACCCGAAACTTCCCTCGTTCGGCATTCGCTATGATTTTCAGATTCATTAGACAACATTTTGCCCTCGTTGGTCAATCAGATTGTAATATTTTACTCTAAACATTTTCAACCGCTTTCACGGGTTTACATAACGTCATATGGAAGCTCATGTTTGGCAGGCCTTTACCTCTCTGGCGCCGCCGACTACCGAGCGCCTAACGAACGCCTAAAGTTTTTCGAATGCCTTGGGGCAAAGCGGAAGACTGAGGAGGAATCCGGCGATCGCTATCGCAACAGCCGCCTTGCTCGAGGAATGAGGGGCCACATTTATAAGTTGAAAATAATTTTGTTGATTCTTTCGTCGCTCTTGCCTTGGAGATAGTTCGTTTAATTGTAATCACGCTCATCATTGAACGTACTTTCCGTCGCTGCTTCGTCAGGTTACGAATTGTCAAAACGACGTGACGATTCGGTGACAACGCGCGATTCCGCTGCGATTATTGGTCGTGTGTCCGCCCCGAAAATTTGCCCAGATGTCGCGTTGGTCACGAGCGGTCGATTGTGTTCTAATTCCCAAAATACACGCGGGCCTGTAGCTCAGCGGTAGAGCAGGGGACTCATAATCCCTTGGTCCCTGGTTCGAATCCAGGCGGGCCCAGCCTTCGCTTTGGAGCGCAGCGAAAAGACGAAGGCTGCCACGCCGTAACGAGAGTGAAGGCGGGCTTTCATTTTGATCTTTTCTCAAAGCGCTCCAAAGACTACGGCTTGGCAGGCCAGCAAATGAACGCCTTTTTCTACGTTTACATTCTCGTCAGCGAAGCGAATGACCCGGTCCATTATACCGGCATCACGCGAAGCCTTCAACAACGGCTCCTTGAACACAGTCGAGGGAAATGTCCGAACAGTTCGGCACATCCGTTTCAATTCGCCATTAAGTCCGAGCGCAAAGCTCGTGCGTTTGAAAAGTATTTGAAAAGTGGATCAGGGCGAGAATTCGCTCGCCGTCATTTCTGATTTTAATGCTTCGGCGAATTCTTCTGATAGGCGAGATCCTGATCTTGAGCGCGCTCGTTCTGGCAACTCGCTCCGCGAATTATCAGGACGTCTTTGTCGATGGAAATATTTATTTCACCGACGCCGACTGTTACGCGCGGATGACACAAGCCCGAATGTGTGCGGAACATTCCGGGCTGATTATTCGCCACCACGATTTCGAGAATTTCCCGGAAGGCACCACGCCGCACACGACTGCGCCGCTCGATTATTTGATCGTCTCATTGTCGATCCTGCTCAAGCCGTTCACGGCGCAGCCAATTGATTTCGCCGGCGCTATGGTCTCACCATTTCTCGGGCTAGTTGGCGGGTGGTTTCTTTGGTGGTGGTCGCGGCGAATGAAACTTCATTATCGCTGGGTCATGCTGATTCTTTACGGCATTAGTCCTATTTTGGTTCACGGAACGGAACTGGGACGCCCCGACCATCAATCGTTGCTCATCGTGCTGGTCACGATTGGCGTCTGTGCGGAGTGGAGTCTGCGAACCGACCAATCGCGAAATTGGAGCGTCGTTAGCGGAATTGCGTGGAGCATGGCGCTTTGGGTTTCGTTTTACGAGCCGCTTGCCTTGTTCGTTCTTGTTTTGCTTTTTGGCCTAACGAAGGATCGACATCTTTTTTTTGGTTCGCATCGGCGAGCAGGTTGGATCGTCTTTGGAGCGATCGTCTCGATTTCGTTGCTGGTTGAGCGGCGCGTTCCGACGTTCGCGATTCTTCAATCGAGTCAGTTATTCCAGAATTGGTCGCGCACGATTGGTGAACTCAGGCATGTCTCGCCGTTGGATCGAATCTGGTTTGCGTGGGCCGGTTACATGATCTTCATCGCGCCGGTTCTGATTTGGCAATCGCTTCGCAAGCGAGTCGCGCCGCCAGGTTTTATTGGGCTCTTACTTGTCGCGACATTTCTGCTGACGATTTGGCAGGCGCGCTGGAGTTACTTTTTCGCCGCAATCTTTGCCATCGTATTGCCGGGACTGCTTGCGCCGATCAAATCGCGGGCCGCAGTCTGGTCGGCGTTTGTTTTGTCGATCTTGCCGCTGCTTCAATTCTGGGATGCGCGGATTTGGCCTAACGAAGTCGCGCTTTCGGATCAAATCGAGCGTCGAGATGAGTCGAAACAGTTGCGAGAACTGGCCGTCGCCATTCGCTCGGAGCACACCCATCCGTTTCTCGCGCCGTGGTGGCTGTCGCCATCGATTGCGTATTGGTCGGGTCAACCCGGCGTTGCCGGCAGTTCGCATGAAGCTCTGCTTGGCACGGCTGACAGCGCGCGTTTCTATCTGGCAACAGACTTCCTTAGCGCGCGTGAAATCCTCCGTAATCGGCGAGTGGAATGGGTTTTAGGCTATGACTGGGAGCGGGTGGCGCGCAATTCCGCTGATCTCCTCGGCATTCAGGTTCCGGGCCAGCCGCTGTGCCGTGTTCTTGACCGGAGTCCAAGCCAGGGACCGCGGTTTCTAGTGCTTTCAGGGCAAAACGGAACGGCGAAATTGTTCCGATTTGCGGATAAATTGTAAAAAAGTCAGTTTTTCGTTCCCGAACCCGTTGACAATGTGAATTACCATTACAATACTAACGCGTGTTGAGAAAATTCATTCCGCAGAGAACGATCTCGTCGATCGGAGAAGGATCGCTGAGTTCGGGGAATGATGATTCCAACCAAGCCGCCTACGGCGACCAACCGAAAACATCAACAAACGATTACAAAAAGTTTATGGCTGAACATTCCGGCAAAGACGTCCTTTCCAGCGACGTCGAAATCAAAGGCACGATCAAGTTCCAAAAGGAACTTTTGATCGATGGTAAAGTCGAAGGCGAAATTAATTCCGATGGGGCGTTGACGGTCGGCGAAAACGCGGACATCCGCGCCGAAGTCAAAACAAAGTCGATCACGATTTACGGCAAGGTGCAGGGGAACATTACCGTGAGCGAGCGTTGCGAATTGAAGTCGAAATGCACGCTTCAGGGAGATTTAAAGGCCGCCCGCCTCATCATTGAAGAAGGCGCCACCTTTATCGGGAAATCGGAAGTTTCCAGCGGGATGAGTGTCAAAGCGGCATCCAGCAGCCGGCCAGAAGTTGTTCGCCACGAAGATTCAGCCAAGCCTGCCTTCGCGGCTCGCGGTTAATTTTGACCATCGCCTACTGAACTAGTGATCAAGTCGTCGCCTGCCAAGGCCAGTGTGGAATGCCCGCACTGTGGCTTTAAGCAGATGGAATATGTGGCGGCGAAATCGACCATCTGCCGGCAATGCGGTCGTTCCTTTTCACCTTCAGCGCCCAAGCCGGGACTGAAACTTAAGGACGAATCATCCGCGCCGGAAGAATTATCACTTCATCGCAAGTTCGAAGCCATTTGGGGCCGGCAACGCAATCGCCTCGTCTCGTGTTTCGAGTGCAAACGCAAACATGAAGTCAGCGAGGCCGCGAGCTCGACCAATTGTCCCGGTTGCAGCGCGCACATCGATCTCCGCGATTACAAAATCACCACCAGCTTCAGTCGCTCGATTCGCACTCGCGGCGATGTCCAACTGACGAGCAAGGGCGATCTCAGCAGCACAAGTGTGATTTGTACCTCGGCCATCATCGAAGGAAAAGTGCGCGGAAATCTTGAGTGCGAAGATTCGATGACGATCAACCTGGTCGGGAAAATTCCCGGCCGCATTGGCGCTCAACACCTGATTGTTGAGCGAAAATCCGACATTCAATGCTTTCGGCGGGTGAGGGTGACCAACATCGACATCAAGGGCCGCATGTCCGGCGAAATCGTGGCCACTGGCTCGGTCACGATTCACAAAACCGGCATATTGGAAGGCAACGTGACCGCAAAATCACTCGCGATCGAGAAAGGTGGAATGTTTTCGGGTCAACTTGTGATTGGTCAGGCCGGTCTCACCCAGGGCGAACTATTGCCCGACGTCAAAGCCGCGGAGAAGAAAGCGGAATCCGAAATGTCGGTAGGCGCAGCGCAGCCGTTGCCCGCAACATAACCTTTTTCTCCATGCGCAGACTGCATCCGCGCAGTCCGTACGAAAAGCTCGGCGGCTACGTTCATCTCCCGCGCTTAATTGACAAGGCGAAGCTCCAGCGCAAAGGCTTGCTCGACGGTTACAACTACAAAACAGTTGGCTTCGACAAACATCTCCTCAGCTTTCTCAAAATCGAGGGCGATGCTTTCGAAGAAGCTGTCCATCGTTTGGAGAACGACGACGCAATCTTGAGCTGGGTCGAAAAGAGCTGCGTAAAACATTCGAATGAGGAGATCGAACACTGGAACCAGGCGATGATTTCACGGCATCCCGACACTGCCGCCAAAAAAGCCCGGTTCAGTCATTTTTTAAAACAATCGGGCGGGGCCGGGCGCAAAGATATCCGGACTTATTTCGACCTAATCGAATTCGACGAAGGCCGGCTAAAATAAGATCGACATCCTGTTGTAGCGGCCGCCGTCTCGGCGGCGATTTGGTTTTAAACGCTGCCGCCGAGGGCAGCGGCCTCTACAATTTGGCAAAAACTTTGTCCGCGTTCTCGAGCGTTTCTTTGCTGCCGATGTCGAGCCAACGCCCCTTGATCTCGAAAGTGTTGACCGGTTTGCGGGGGTAGAGCCATTGCAAGAAAAGACCGGGCTGGTCCGGATTATTACCGGCGGCTAAGTAAGTTGTGAAGAGCGGGAGCGCTTCGCGGGAGTAATAATAGAGCGCGACCGCGGCCAATGTGCTCTTCGGTTTCTCTGGTTTCTCTTCGAAATTGGTGATCACGCCATTTTTATCCACGGTGACGGTGCCGTATTTTTTCATCGCTTCGAGGTTCCCGACCTCGTGGACAGCGACGGTGGCCGCCGAATGCTTGGCCGCGTTCACAAAGTCCCTGAGCGGTTGTTGGAAAAGATTGTCGCCGGCAATGACGAGCAAATCCTCATCGGTCAAATTCTCCCGCATCAAGACCAGATTGATGTCGCCGATCGCGCCCATTTTATCATCGTCGCTCTTTGATCCGTCGTTGATGATTTTGATCTTCATTCCAGGATGCTGACCCTGGTAGGCATTTGCCCAGTTTTGAAAATCGTTAGCGAACTTGGCATTGGTCACGATGTAAACCGTACCCAGGCCCGGAACATCCGCGAGATTGTCCAAAAGCCACTCGATGATTGGTTTTCCGCCGACCTCTAACAACGGCTTCGCCTTGTTCACCGTGAGCGGATAAAGCCGTGTTGCATATCCAGCGGCGAGAATGAGCGCGTTCATTCGAATTGCCGGACGATAAGCATCCGGCCTAAGTGCGCCAGCGCATTCACCGGGTCAATTATTTGGCGGCTCCGCCTAAAACAGCGGAGCGCAAACGCCGCTGGAGGGCCGCGATCCGGTGTGAATCGGTAATTTTAGCGTGGACTGCGCTGTCGGTGATATAAAATGTATCAATCGCGGCGCCTTTTTGCGTGCTGATACGCGAGAGAACGATATTCGCTCCTTCCTGTCCAAGCGCGGTCAGCAAATCGTAAAGGAGACCAACGCGATCGGGTGCCTCAATCTGGACCAGCGTGTAAGTGGGATGCGCCCTGTTGTCGATTGCAATTCCCGCAGGAAATTCCAGTTCCTGCAGTTGGCGATGTTGAATCTTGTCACGTGCCTGCTCGAGCAAGGGCGCAAACTCGAAAGTTTCAACCAGCAGCGCGTCGCGCAGCGTCTTTTCCACGAGCCCGCGATCGCCCCCTTCGGTGACTGCGTGTCCTTTCATATCGCACACCCGAAAGATGGCCAGAACGGTGTGGTCTTCGCGCGGAAAAATGTCTGCGCTCAGGATATTGAGCGGAACAATGGAAAATGATCCGGCGATTTTGGCCAAAAGGTGCTGACGGGGCCAGGTGCAAAGGGACGCGGCGCTGTGACCGAATTGCGGAAACGCTTCCCAACTTGTCGCCGGCGCAAGCGCGCGGTCGTCTTCGGCCGACGCGTTCTCGAAGAAAGATCGAAACAAGCGGAGATGCTTCACGATTTCTGGAACGTCAGACGCGCGGAAGTAATTGTCCGGCATGTATTCGAAATGCGCTTCGATTTCATCCGCAAAATCGGGCGGCAGCCTGGCCGCCACCGCTGCTTCCAGGGATTCCCGCTCAATCTTGGTTTGCTCGAGATAAGATTTTTGGTCTGCGAGATATCGCGAAGTGGCGTGAAAAAGTTCCCAAACGAGCGATTCCTTCCAATCCGACCAACTCTGTCCGCTCGTTCCTTGGCCGTCGGTTAGCGTCAGTAACATCAGCGCGTGCAGATTTTTTTGGTTCCGAACAACATTGGCAAACTCGGCAATGGTCGCCGGATCATCGAGATTTCGTTGCTGCGCGGTGTTGGAGAGCGTGACGTGATGATCGACCAGAAGAATGAGCGATTTCCTTTGCTCGGACGAAAGCTGAAGACGTTTGGCTACGCTTTGCGCGAAAAGAGCGCTCGCTTCGGAATGCGGGCGGGCACCGACTGCTCGGCCGGTGTCATGCAAGAGTAAAGCGAGGTAAAGAACGAAAGGGTCCTCCAAATTTTCGAAGAGACGACGATAAGCGATCAACTTCGAATCGTCTGTTCGAACTAATGCGTCGAGCTTGTCGATGCAAAGAAGGGTGTGCTCGTCCGCAGTGTAACGGTGAAAAAATTCATGCTGCACCAGACAGGTCAGCTGGCCAAACTCCGGAATATAACGGCCGAGATAATCGACCCGGTGCATGAGACGGAGCGTGCGGCCGACCTCGCCTTTCTTGGACAAGATTTCTTTGAAAATTTCGCGCGGCGCTTTGGCGTAGCGATAAGTGCGGGTGACTTGGCCGAGCGCGCGGCTGGTGAGATCCTCTAACTCAGGGCTAAAATCGACGTTGTGCTCCTGCGCGAGCTGAAACGCTCGCATCATCTCCAATGGATCTGTCTTGAAAAGATCTCGTCGATCAGGGTGAAGTTGGCCGTGACGAATGGTGAATAGTCCCACTTTCGTTTCGGTGCCCCGCCGCAGCGGTAAAAAAGTAAAAAGCGCGCGGGTGCCGCTGGTCGCGTAACCGCTGGCAAACTGCTCGGTAATGCGTTCGGTCACGCGAAAAATATTTCGAGTGTGTTTGAAATAATCGCGCATCAATGCTTCGCTCGCGCGCTGGCCATTCTTTTCCCGATACCGCAGGCGTCGCGCGATTTCCTCCTGCAAATTGAGATGGAGGACGTCCGCCGCGCGCTTGGAGAAATAATGTAGGTCGGTGCGCAGTCGGAGGAGGAAATCGTAGGCCATTTCGATTCGGCGCTGGTCCGATTCGCTCAACCAATCTCTGCCGACCAGGTGTGTGGTGGTGAGGGCGCCTTCTTTAAAATAAGACATCCAGAGCAAATTCTGGTAATCGCGCAGACCGCCGCATCCGTTCTTGAGATTTGGTTCCTGCATGTAAACGCTGTCGCCAAATTTGCGGTGACGCGCCTCCTGATCGCGCATTCGCAGCTCGGCATATTCACGCTCGGAACCGGCCACGCATTTGGCGCGAAATTGATCGCGAAACTCGCGCGCCAGGATGCGATCTCCGGCCAGGAACCGCGATTCGAGCATTGCCGTTTTCGTGAGCATATCGCGATTTGCCTGCGCCAATGCCTCTTTCATCGAACGCGTGGAATGACCGACTTTGAAGCCGATGTCCCAGAGCAAATACAGAATCTGCTCCGCCATCTCTTCCACGTACGGCGAGATTCTGCCCGCGCCGTCTCCGTGCAGCAGCATGACATCGACGTCGCTAAACGGATTCAGTTCGCCGCGGCCGTATCCGCCCAGTGCGATCAGCGCCAAGAACGTCTTTGGCTGCCCGACTGCGCCGGCAGCGGCCGTAAAAACATGTCGCAAAATTACATCGACCAATTCGCCGCGCCGGGCGCAAATTTCGCGGCCGCCACCGCCGGCCTGATGTTTCAGGCGGAGCCGGTGCTCTTCCAGCTTGAGAAATTTTTTGTAGTTCGAAAGAACTTCGGTTGGCCGCTGTTTTCCGGTGACCGCGAGCTGGTCTTCAGCATGGGCCAGGACTTTCTCAAGATGTCGCGAGGTCGCCATTGTCGATCTTAGATTGCTCAGTCCCGCCGCTGCTCAATCTAAAATCGAAAATCGAAAATCCAAACGGCGATTAGAGATCGATCGCGTAGCGCTTAAGCTTGTTATAAAGCGTCGGTCGCTGGATACCGAGCAGTTCGGCCGCTTTCTTCTTGTTTCCGTGACACTGGGCCAAAGCCTGCAAGATCGTTACCCGCTCCATGTCGTCGAGACTTTGCACGCCTTGCGGGACGACGCTGCGCTCAATTTGCTGCAATGCCGCTGGCAACTGCAATTCGCCCGGCAATTCCTTCACGCCCACCATATTTTGGCGCGCCAGAACTACGGCGTATTCCATCGTGTTTTGTAATTCGCGCACGTTCCCGGGCCAGGAGTAATCGAGCAACTTTTGGAATGCTTCCGGTGAGATCTCAGGCTCCGATTTGCCCAGCTGTTGCGCGAATTGTTTCACAAAGAACGTCACCAAAGGGGGGATGTCCTGCTTGCGTTCGCGTAACGGCGGAACTTCAATTTGGAAAGTGTTAAGGCGGTAATACAAATCCGAGCGTAAGCGGTTCTCGGCGAGCGCCCGCGCAATTGGCCGATTGGTTGCTGCAATTACGCGAAAAGTCGCCTTCAGTGTGCGTGTGCTCCCGAGCGGCCGAAATTCGCGCTCCTGCAGCACGCGCAGAAATCGCGTCTGCAAATCAGTTGGCATGTCCGAGATCTCATCCAGAAACAGCGTGCTTTCATTCGCTTCCGCGATCATTCCCGGAAAATCGTTCATCGCTCCGGTAAACGCGCCTTTGACGTATCCGAACAACTCGCCCTCGATCATCGTTTGCGGGAACGCCGCGCAATTGAGTTTCACCATCGGCCGTTCCGAGCGACGGCTGCGTTGATGAATTAAATTCGCGATCACTTCTTTGCCGACGCCGCTTTCGCCGGTGATCAACACATTGGCTTCCGACGGCGCCATCGCATTGATCAGCTCCTCGATTTCCTGCATCGATTTGCTTTTGAACACTGGCGTCAATCGCGTCTCCGCGATTTCCAGGCGTTTTTCGAGTTCCACAGTTTTCTCACGAAGCTGTTGTGTTTCGCGAAGGAGCGATTGCTTTTCCAATGCTTTCTCGACCAGGCTAAGCAATTCTTCCGGCGCGTATGGTTTGCTGATGAAATGAAACGCGCCGCGCTTGATCGATTCGATCGCGTTACTGAGCGTGTCGTGCGCGGTCAAAATGATGACCGGTGTTTCCGGCCGCTCGATTTTGATCTGGTCGAGCATTTGCAATCCTTCCGCGTCCGGCAGTTGCAGATCGAGTAGAACAAGAGACGCCGCTTTATTTTTCAACGCTTTCAATCCGGCCGCGGCTGTGGCGGCGGTTTCAGTCTGAAATCCGTGGCGGCTGAGCAAAGCTTCGAGCGTGAGCAGGATCGGCCGCTCGTCATCGATAATCAGAATGCGCCGATTTTCTTTCATCGTGCTCAAGATTTTTCCGCACGGAAAGATGGCAGTCGCAACGTGGTGATAAGCGTCGATGTTTTTTGATTGTACTCAGCTCGGAAATCGCCACTATGCGCTTCCGCAACCCATCGCGCTCGGTTGAGGCCGAGCCCGTAATGGCCCTGGCTTACGTTTCGCAGCGGTTCCCGTCCCCAATTTTCAGTCGATAATTCGAAGCGCGCTTTCGGCTCCTGCAGCTCGAAAACGAAACTGTTATTGGCGATGTACGCTCTCGCCGTGATCGCCTTGACGTTGCGCTCGTGTTGAAAAGCGTTGCCGAAAATCTCGAGAAAAGCTTGTTGAGCCAGTTGCGGGTCGATTTGTAACGTCGCGTCTTTCAATTGCACGTCCCAGGTCACCTTGGCTGCGTTATCCGCAAACTCCTTCGCCAGTTTTTCTTGTAAATCCTCGACGAAATCCCCGGCTGGATAGGGAATCAGATTGGGGTTGGCCTGGCTCAGTCCGGCAGTCAGCCGCTGCAGACTGGTTCCGATTTGTGAAGTCATCTCGCGCAACCGCTGAATCTCGCCTTTCATTTCCCCTTCTTCGGCCAGCTCGGCCAGATAAGCCGATTGCAATTCGACCGCGTTCAGATTGTTTCGAATGTCGTGACTCAGTTGCCGGACAAATGTGACCATGTCCGGCCACGACACACTGGGCGACTTGTGTGGCGGCTGTTTGGAAGAACTCATACCTCAGCGCCAGTGCTATTCCTTGAGCGAAAACTTGTCGTCCGACGGCTCTTCACCCTTCGCAATCTGCACACGCGAATCGTTGCTCGCAAGATGTTGCAGCACGTGAAAAACATCCTCCGGGTCGGCGTCGATCGCGCGTGCAATTTCCTCCGCGGTCTTTCCGGTTTCATTCGAAAGTTTTTTTCGGACATCGTGTTGCAACTGGAGCAACCGCGTTGCTGCCTTCTTTCCCGCTTCCACTCCCGGTTGATGGTAGGCGTTGATGTTAACCAGCGTGCCGTAGAAACCGACGGCGCGTTCGTAGAGCGCGATCAACGCGCCGATGTTGAAGGCGTTCGCTTCCGGAATGCTTACCGTGATCGATTCACGTTCCTTCTCATAAAGCGCCGCGCGCGTTCCCCGCAGAAAACCATGCAGATAATCACCGCTGGTAACGCCATCCTCCACTTCGAAAGCCGCACGATTGCGATCTTTCGCGACTTCAATGAACGTCAGGAAAAAATTCAGAACGCCGTCGCGCAATTGCTGCACGTAAGCGTGTTGATCGGTCGAACCTTTGTTTCCGTAAACGGCGATGCCTTGATTCACAGTCTTGCCGTCGAGATCTTTCTCTTTGCCTAACGACTCCATCACCAGCTGTTGAAGATAGCGGCTGAAGAGCAGCAACCGATCTTTGTAAGGCAACACCACCATGTCTTTTTCGCCGCGACCCTTGCCGGCGTAGAACCACATCAACGCGAGCAGCATCGCGGCATTTTGCCGAAAATCGCTGGCCCGCGTCCGCTCGTCCATCGCCGCCGCGCCGGCCAGGAAATTATCGATCTCGAAACCTTCCAACGCCATCGGCACCAGGCCGACCGCGCTCATCACCGATGTTCGCCCGCCAACCCAATCCCACATCGGGAAACGCGCTAGCCAACCGCTTTTCTCCGCATGCTTGTCGAGATCACTTCCAACGCCGGTGATCGCAACGGCATGTTTCGCAAAATCCAGGCCGGCCGCCTTGAAGCGCGCTTCCGCTTCGAGCATTCCGTTGCGCGTTTCTTTTGTTCCACCGGACTTCGAAATCGCCACGACAATTGTTCGCGCGAGTTCATTGCCTGCCACGCCCGAGCCAGGCGAAGGCGGGTCGATCTGGTCCAACACGCGATCGAATCCATTTGGATCGGTGTTATCGAAGAAGTAAATGTCCAATGGATCCTTCGCTGTCCCGAGCGCCTCGGCGATGAATTGCGGTCCGAGCGCCGAACCACCGATCCCAATCGAAAGCACATGTTCAAATGTTTCGCCGCGCGCGTTCTTGATCTTCCCGCTATGGACGTCGGCGGCAAATTTCTTGATCTGCGCGTTTGTCTTTTCGATGTCGGAGCGCAATTCCGGATTTGGTGCCAGCGCGGGTTTGCGTAGCCAGTAATGGCCAACCATTCGTTTTTCGTCGGGATTGGCGATTCCGCCTGCTTCCAGGTCGCGCATCGCCGAAAACGCTTTCTCGATCTTCGGCCGCATCTGGTCGAAGAAGCCGTCCGGAAATTTCATCCGGCTGATGTCGATCGAGAAACCGAGATCGTCGTAACGGAGAAAATATTGCTGAAACCGCTGCCAAAGCGACGAAGAAGCCATGCTTTTAGCTAAGCGGAAAAAGCACTCGAGGAAAGCCTGAAGATTCCGAACTAGACAGGATTAACGGGATTCCGAGGATCCAATCCAGTTCATTCTGTAAATCCTGTCTTTCTTCGATTTATCTCGGCGGTTTGGCCGGTTTTTCTTCGGTGCTTTCCCGCTTGATTGGCACTTCATCTCTCGGGGCCACCTCGTATTCCGGTTTGGGCGTGCCGAGGAGCCAGTGGTCAAACCAACCAACAATATTTTGCAAACGCTCGACCCGATGCCACGGCTGACCTGAGCGCGAGAGCTCGTGCGACTCGTTCGGGAACCGCACCATCACCGTCGGGATTTTCCGGAACTTGAGCGCGCGGAACATTTCCTCGCCGCCCGCGCCCGGCGGCGTTCTGTAATCGGCCTCACCCAAAATAAACATCATCGGCGTCTTCACATCCTTGATATAAGTGATGGGCGAGCGCGCTTTGAAATCCTCTTCCTGATCGAACGGCGGCCCTTTGAACCAGGCGGGTTGAAACAACGTGAAGTCCGCCGTGTACCACCAATGCGCCCAGCTCGCGATGTCGCGCTGCGAAACTGCCGCCGCGAAGCGAGTGGTATGGCCAACCACCCAGTTCGTCAGCAATCCGCCGCCGCTTCCGCCGGTGACGCCAAGTTTCTTGTCGTCGATGTAGCCGCGCCGCACCAGTTCATCCACACCTGCCATCAAATCTTTGAAATCGTCCCCGGGATAATGGTACTGAATCACGTTGCCAAACTCCTGGCCATAGGTCGTGCTGCCGCGCGGATTCGGAAAAACCACGACGTAACCCTTCGCCGCCATCCATTGGAATTCGTGCTCGAAAATGTAGCCGTAAGCCCCGTGCGGTCCGCCATGAATATTGAGGATGAGCGGATATTTTTTCGTCGGATTAAAATCCGGCGGCTTCTGGATCCACGCCTGAATTGTTTTGCCGTCGAAACTTTTGTAGGAGATTTCTTCCGGCTCGGTCAGATTGAGTTTCGAGAAAAGCTCCTTGTTGATGTCGGTCAGCTGTCGCGGCTGCGCGTTGGGTGACTGTCGATCCAACAGGAATAAATCGCTGATCCGTGTTGCGCTGGAAACGCTGTAAACGATTTTTGATCCATCCGGCGCTGCGCGAAACTGCAACACCGCTTGGTTGCCGTTCACCAAATCTGTCGGCGAGCCGCTTGCCGCGTCAAACGAAGCGAGGATTGCTTTCCCTTCTTTGCCGTAAACTTCGATCAAGCTTTTTCCATCCGGTGTCCAAATCGGACTGCTCCGTCCTCCGGCACGCGGCGGCGCATTATCTCCGAACGGCCCATCGCCGATGTCGAAATCGAATTTTTCGGTCAGGTTTCGCGGCTTCGCGTTCGGTGTAAGATCGACAATCCACAGGTCTGGCTGCGTATAGGAATTTACCGGTTGCGTGACCGAAGCGACGAAGGCGAATTGTTTGCCATCCGGACTGAGCGAAAGATTGCCCACGTCCATGTCGATCGTGTTCAGCTTGGTCGCGGTGCCGCCGTTAAGGCTGATCGAATAAAGCTCGCTCTTCGGCTGTTCGTAATACGGCTCGTCCACGTGCAGCGAAACAAAATAGATTTGCGCGCCATCTTTCGACCAAACCATATTGCCTTCATCGAAGCGCCCGAATGTCAGTTGCTTCGGCTGCACTTTTTCGTCCGCATTCCGCGGTGCCCGGATGGTCCAAATGTGTCCCGGATGCTTTGGGTCGGTGTAGCCTTCGTTGTCTTCGCGATAGACCGCGCGTGTAATCACGCGGACGTCGCTCTCATGTTCTGATTCGGCTTCTGCTTTCTTTGCGGCTTGGTCGGGCGCACTTTTGGTCGCTGCCTCTTTCTCACCCGAAGTCTTAGAAGGCGCGTGCGGAACGCTTGGCGAAGCCTCGCTGGCTGCTTTCTTCAATTCCTCTTCCTTCTTCTTTTTCTTTTCTTGTTTTGCCAGGTCTTCGGCGTTCGTCTCGCTGGTGAACGCGATTGTCTTTGCGTCCGGCGACCAAACCGGATTGCTCGCGCCTTTAGGTAAATCGGTAAAAGAAAACGAATCGCCGCCGGCCATAGGCAAGATCGATAATTGCGGCGGCTCGGGTTTGTCATCTTTTTCGGTCGCCCGAATGAAGAGCAAAAATTTTCCATCCGGCGACCAACGCGGCGCGGAATCGTGATCGCCCTTGGTCAATTGGTGCGGTCCTTCACCCCCGGTCACCGGCACGGACCAGATCGAAGTGTTGTAACCTTCCTTCTTCTCGTTCACGGTCACGCGCACAAACGCGACCCGCGATCCATCCGGCGAAACTTGCGGATCGCCGATCCAGACAAAGTTCCAGAGATTTTTTTCGGTGATATTCCGTTTTTGAGCGAAGGCGGTGGTGCCGGCGGTGAAAACAAAAAGACAAATGACGAAGCACGAATGACGAATGACGAATGAATGCCGAAGCCAGAAGCCCGAAATGCAAGATCGACATCGTTTTGTCATTTGATCATTCCTCATTGTTTCGAGCTTCGTCATTCGGGTTTCCTCATTTCTAGCTCATGTGCTCGATCACGTTTGCTCCGAATTCGCTGCACTTGATCTCAGTCGCGCCGTCCATCAACCGCGCGAAATCGTAGGTGACGCGTTTGCTTGCGATCGCGCCCTTTAATCCTTTCAGGATGAGATCGGCCGATTCCGTCCAGCCCATGTAGCGGAACATCATCTCGCCGGACAAAATTACCGAGCCCGGATTCACTTTGTCCTGGTTCGCGTACTTCGGCGCCGTGCCGTGGGTCGCTTCGAATACGGCGTGACCGGTGATGTAATTAATGTTGCCGCCGGGCGCGATCCCGATCCCGCCGACTTGCGCCGCCAGCGCGTCACTCAAATAATCGCCATTCAAGTTTAACGTCGCGATCACATCGAAATCCTCCGGCCGCGTCAAAACTTGCTGGAGTGTAATGTCGGCGATCGCGTCCTTGATCACGATCCCGCCGCCGGGTTTGCCCATCGGAATTTTGCACCACGGTCCGCCGTCGATTTCTTCCGCGCCGAAATAATTCTTGGCGACATCGTAACCCCAATCCCGGAACGCGCCCTCGGTGAACTTCATGATGTTGCCTTTATGCACGAGCGTGACGCTCTTCCGCCGATTGAGGACCGCGTAACTGATCGCGCTGTGGATCAGACGCACACTGCCGGAGCGGCTCACCGGTTTCAGTCCGAGACCGACCATCACGTTGTCTTTTTCCGGCGCTCCGACTTTCTTCCAAAACTCCGCCGCCTTTTCGCGGGTGCCGAACCGGATCTTGTCGAATTCTTTCGGAAATTCTTTTTGGAAAAAATCGAGGATCTTCTGCGATTCGGGAGTGCCGGCCGCGTACTCGATCCCGGCGTAAATGTCTTCCGTGTTTTCGCGGAAGATCACCATATTGACCTTTTCCGGATGTTTGACGGGTGAGGGGACGCCTTTGAAGTACTGCACCGGTCGCAAGCAGACAAAAAGATCGAGAAGTTGCCGGAGCGCGACATTGAGCGAACGAATGCCGCCGCCTACCGGCGTGGTCAGCGGACCTTTAATGCCGACGAGATATTCGCGAAACGCCTCGACCGTGTCGTCCGGCAGCCACGAATCGAATTTGTCCTTGGCCGCTTGTCCCGCGAACACTTCAAACCACGCGATTTTCTTTTTGCCGCCAAACGCTTTCTCTACTGCGGCATCGAACACGCGCTCGCTCGCCGCCCAAATGTCGGGGCCGGTCCCGTCTCCGCGGATGAACGGAATAATCGGCCGGTCCGGCACATTCAGCCGGTCGGTCCTGATAATTTTTTCACCATTCGGCGGAGCGATGTCTTTGTACGGCATAGGGCGAAAACTCTAACGAGAAATGCAAAATGCGAAACGCGAAATATGAATGGAGCGAGCGGGACGAGCGACATGGCCGGCCAAAGCCGCGCGGGTAGCGGTCGAGCGTTGCGGGAGCAACCGAGATACAATGGAGCGAGCGGGACGAGCGACATGGCCGGCCAAAGCCGCGCGGGTAGCGGTCGAGCGTTGCGGGAGCAACCGAGATACAATGGAGAATGCCGGGACGCTCCGAGATCGCGTTCCACGGATTGCTGTCGACTTCGCCTGGTGATTGCAAACTTGACCGCTTAAAGCGGTCAAGTCTAACGAGTCAGGATTGACAGGATTCGCAGAAGATAACGAAGGAAACAAAGCTTTGTCGGGATGCATCCTGATCCTTAACTTTCGTCGTTTTCTTTTGTTAAACACCTTTCTTACGATTTTGATTGAACGTTGGAAGTTGGGCGTTGAGCGTTGGACGTTTTCTTCATGCCTTCCACCGAACAGATCCTCGGCATCAACTTTTTCAACGGCACCGTTGACGAAGCCGTTGATTCTTTATCGAGCAGCGGTGGACTGCTCGTGGTCCCGGCCGCGCCGGCTTTGGTAAAGGTGCAGGAGGACGCAGAATATCGGCGCGCGCTTGCTTCGGCCGACATCGTCATCGCCGACAGTGGTGCGATGGTGTTGCTCTGGAAATTGTTTACCGGGCGAGCGGTCGAACGCATTTCCGGTTTGAAATTTCTCAAACGCCTGGTCGCGCGCTTCGCCTCGCACCCGGGCGAAGGCGTGCTCTGGATCGTCCCAAGCGAACGCGCGCATCACAAGACGGTCGACTGGCTGCGCTCGATCAACTTGACCGCGAACGCGGATTTTTACGTGGCGCCGCGTTACGCGGCGCAAGTGCGCGATGACGCGCTGGTGGCAAAGATCGACATCCACCCGGCCGCGCACGTCGTGATCGGCATTGGTGGCGGGGTTCAGGAAAAACTCGGTTTGTTTTTGAAAGAGAACTTGCGCGCGCGGCCGGCCGTTCATTGCATCGGTGCCGCGCTCGCATTTCTCACCGGCGATCAACCGCCGATTCCAATGTGGGCCGACCGCTTTTATCTCGGCTGGCTGCTGCGATTGCTTCGCCAACCGCGCGTCTTCGCGCCGCGCTATCTGAGCGCATCCAAGCTGCCGTTTCTCATTTTTCGCTACCGCGAAAAATTGCCGCCGTTACGGAGCGAAGTAGAAATTAGAAATTAGAAAGTAGAAAGGAGAAAGCGAAATGGAAAAAGACTTGGAGGCACGCACAAAAAGGTTTGCCCTTAACGTCATTAGGTTTTCTTCTTCCTTGCCCCGAACTCGGGAGGGCGATGTTTTATTGGCGCGTCAACTTCTTCGTTCTGCAACGTCGATCGGTGCGAATTATCGGGAGGCAAATCGTGGCGTCTCGCGGGCGGATTTTGCCAACAAGATCGGAACAGTCCAGAAAGAAGCTGCCGAAACGCAATATTGGTTAGAGCTCCTGCTCGATTCAGGACTCGCCGGTAGCGACAACGCGCAGGAATTGCTCAAAGAATCGTCTGAGTTGCTCGCAATCTTCGCGAGTATCGGCAGAAACTGAAAGAGTAATCGTCTTCTACTTTCTAATTTCTACTTTTTACTTTGGATGAATGTCCTCGGCCTCAACGCTTACCACGGGGATTCCGCCGCGTGCTTGTTTGTCGATGGCAAACTCGTGGCCGCGGCTGAAGAGGAACGCTTTCGCCGGATCAAACATTGGGCCGGTCTGCCCACCAAGGCGATCAATTACGTTTTGGAAGAGGGAACGCTTTCGTTGGGCGATGTCGATCATATCGCGATCAATCGCAAACCGGGCGTGAACAATTTGCGCCGGCTCGGATTTGTCCTGACCCATTGGCCGCATCCGAAACTGATTGCGCAAAAAATCAAAAACATCCGCAGCGCCGCGTCGATCAAGGAAGCTCTCGAGGCAGCCTATGGCATCGAGCTTAGGGCGCAGTTCGGAACGGGAATCAAAGCGGAGGTGCACCACGTCGAGCATCACCTGGCGCATCTCGCTTCGGCCTATTTGGTTTCCGGGTTCAACGAAGCCGCCTGCATTTCGATCGACGGCTTCGGCGATTTCGCCAGCACCGCGTTCGGGATAGGAAAGGGGAGCGAGGTCAAAATCGACAAGCGTGTTTATTTTCCGCACTCGTTAGGCATTTTTTACTCCGCGCTCACGCAGTTTCTTGGTTTTCCGCATTACGGCGACGAGTACAAAGTGATGGGACTCGCGCCTTATGGCGAGCCGAACTATCTCGAACCGCTCCGTGAAGTCGTGCTCATTCAGCCCGATGGCAGCTTTCGGTTAAACCTGAAATATTTCCGGCACCACATCGGAAACGTTTCCTACAGCTGGCAGGATTGCGCATCCGAGGTCGGCACACTTTACCGGCGTGCGCTGGTTGACCTTCTGGGTCCGGCGCGAACACCGGACGAGCCGCTCGAGCAAAAACACAAAGACATCGCGCGCTCGGTCCAGGCGATTTACGAGGAAGCGCTCTTCGCGCTGCTCCAGGCGCTGCATAAACAGCATCCGTCCGATAATCTGGCCCTCGCCGGCGGTTGCGCGATGAATTCGGTGGCGAATGGAAAAGTTTATCGCCACTCGCCGTTCAAGAAAATGTATTGTCCCGCTGCGGCCGGCGACGCCGGCGGCGCCGTCGGCGCGGCCGCTTTTGTCCAGTCTCAGCTGGACAAAAGCGGAGGAGCTGGGAGTTCGAACATAGAAGTTGGGAGTTCGAAGTTCGGAGGTAGTGCTTCCGAACTTCCATCTTCTATCTCCGATCTTCGATCGACGCCATCTTCCATCTACGATCTTCGAGCCAAGCGCAGCTTGATCTCCGCGTATCTTGGTCCCGCTGCGACCGACGAAGAACTTTTTGCGTTGATTGACTGGAAAAGGCAGGAGATCGCGGATGCAGGTTGCACGGTCACGCTGATCAACGACGAGGAAGAGCTCGTTAAAAAAACCGCTAGCGCGATCGGCAACGGAAAAATTGTTGGTTGGTTTCAGGGGCGAATGGAGTGGGGGCCGCGCGCATTGGGAAATCGCTCCGTTCTGGCCGATCCACGCAATGCAGGGATCAAAGATATTTTGAACGCGAAAATCAAACGACGCGAATCGTTCCGTCCCTTCGCGCCCTCGATTTTGCGCGAAGCCGTGGCCGAATGGTTCGAGACCGATGACGACGTCCCGTTCATGATGCAAGTGTTTCAGATTCGGGCGAAATACCGCGACATGATCCCGGCTGTCATTGACGTCGATGGCACCGGTCGCTTACAGACCGTCCACAAAGAAACCAATCCGCGGTATTATCGGCTGATCGAACATTTCCGCGATCTGACGGGCGTCCCGCTTGTGTTAAATACTTCGTTCGACGAAAACGAACCGGTCGTCTGCTATCCGGAAGACGCGCTCGATTGCTTCCTCCGCACCGAAATGGACGTCCTCGTGCTCGTGAACTTTTTCATCGAGAGGAATAATTAATGGTTACGGGTTCTCGGGTGCAAATCGCATCGAAAAGTTGACTGCAGCGTAATAACTATTACCTAATAGCTGATAACTGACCGCCAGAGAGTATGAAGCCCCCTTACAGATTGATTCTTATCTTCGCCGGATTCGGACTCGTTTGCCCACTCGCCCGCGGTCAAGCGGTTCTGGACAAAACCACCTTTGGCCAAAGCCAGAACGACGCTAGAGACCTTCAGAATTCATTGGTCGTGCCCAAACGTGTGCAGATCAAGGGAGAGAAAACGGAACAGGTAGATCCGCAAAAATTGTCGAGCCGGAGTACGAAGGACGCAAAATTTCAGGGAAGCCTTTTGGATATGGGGCTCGGTTCGGCCAACGACCCCGACTCGCACCAGGAAAAAGCGCGCAGCGCCACCGATCAGGATTCCAACGCTTTGAAACCGGCCAACGCGAGCAGCGAGAAGAAGGATTCAAAAGTTTCAAAACAGGCCGATGCGTCTGGCGACAAGGAAAAACCTTCGAAATCGGCGGATACCGGCGGTGACGGTCAGAGCAAAGAGCACAAAGCGACGTCCGCCGCCTCGGACGAAAAATCGTCGAAAAAGGAAAAAACTTCAGCAAGCAAAACTGACGGCGACCGCTGATGCGGGGTTGCGGGAGCGCTCGACTGCTTTCTGCGCACCGAAATGGACATTCCTCGTCCTCAGGAATTTCTAGCTGCGCGGAGCTGAGGTTTCCCGACGTTTGTTTAGTTGCGGAGACAAACTTTTTCGCCACCCGGTTCAGGGCAGAGCAGTTCCCGATTGGGCTTGAACAAGAGCGATGTCCGAACTGTTGATTAGCCCATTAACGGTTACGTCTTCTCTAAAGTTGCTGCTAGTGACTGGCTGGCCGGACTCGGATTGGGTCTGGGCGATGTCGCTGGAGTTTACTTGTCCGTTGGCGGTGGTGTCTCCCAACAGCACTCCCATCGTCGCCGACACCGAGCTGGAATTGTCCCCCGCGGAGTCAGTCACATTATTCAGCGTAACCGTAATCACCTGGGCGTTCGCAACACCGGTCAGGTTGACGATGTAATTGTGCGCATCAATGCTGTCGATATTACCGCTGGCCCCGGAGGCGGTCCCAGTCACGCTAACACTATCCACGTGGGTGAGTGTCTGGGAGAAGGTAAAGACCATGGTAAAGTTGCCATTGGCGCCTCCGCTGCGGCATTCGATTCCAGAACTGCCGCTAAGCGGCAAATTGACATCAAATGTGCCGGCACTCCCGTGAATCATCCGTGACACAGCACTATTGAGGGTGACTGGCGCCGGGGTGGGGGTGGGAGTTGGAGTTGGAGTTGGAGTAGGCGTGGGAGCGGGAGTCGGTGTAGGTGTAGGTGTAGGAGTAGGAGTCGGTGTAGGTGTAGGAGTCGGTGTAGGTGTAGGAGCTACAAACGTCCAGTTAGTGTTATTGCCCGAGTCCACACTGTTCGTTCCGACCGCATTGATCGCCGACGCGTTGGCGTTGAAGTTATCCTTCACGTCGAGGAACGCGATGGTGCGCGCGCCCTGCGGATCGATGGCCGACTGCGTGCCGCTACTGCTGCTGCGCAGTGAAAGAGGTTGTGCCGACGCGCCTTGCAGGATCATCGTGCCTGTGATCGTCTGCGTACCGGCGGCATCGAAGGTCAGTGTGCGCGCGGTAGTTACCTGCTTGGTCAAATTATTGAAGGTGGTCGATCCGGTGATGGATTGGTTGGCGCCGTTCAGGATAACGGTTCCGCTCCCGCCCGAGAAACTCGCGCCAGTGTTGTTCCAATTGCCGGTGAGATTGATGTTGTTGGAGCCCGCGGACAAGGTGCCGCTGGTCAGCGTGAGATTGCCCGACACGGTGATGGTCGCGCCGAGTGTGGCGCTGCCTGCGCCTGCATCTATCCCAAGATTGCCAAGAGTGGCAGAGGGAATATTTGTCGTCGGGGTAATACTGCTGGCCGAGTTCTTGTAAGTGATGGTGCTGCCAGCGCCGATAGTTTTATTACCGGTCATCGCGTAATGACCGTTGAAAGTAGTGGCCAGCAGCTCGGTCAGGCCGTTCAAGGTAAGCGAGCCTGCGCCGGTAAACTGATTACTGCTTGCCAGGAACTTGACCAGTGTATTCGAGTTTACAGTCACGGTAGCGCCGACGTTTCCGCTATTGGTCGTGTTCACGTTACTGCTGAAGGTGACTCCACCGCTGCTCGTGTTGCTGACAAGGAACGAAGTGGTGCCGCCGCTGCCGCCTAACGCTGTAAGTCCGCCCGTTCCACCAACGGTTTGGGCTCCAGCGCCGTTGAGCGCGATGGTGTCGTTGACCTTCGCGGTGGTGGACACGCCACCCATGGTCCCATTGTTGGTGAAATTTCCAGCTACTGTCAGTGTCCAGTTTTGAGTGGGACCCGTCCATGACACATCTCGCAATAGACCGCCGGTTTGGATGAGAAAGTCGCCAGTAACTGTAAAGAGCTGACTGCCGCTGCTTCCTCCAATGCCGGCATTGGCATTGGTCTGGATGGTAATGCTGTGCACGTTAGCGCTTCCATTCATCGCCATAAAATTGGCATTACTATAGGTGCCGCTATAGGGACGAATGATGACGTCGGCAGTGCCGGCCGCAATACCTGTCCCTGGAACGGTGCCTTTGTCCCAAGCGGTGGCATTACTCCAGAAGAGTGCGCCAGTTGTGCTGGTAATTGAGCACCAGACGGTTGCGTCGCCGCACTGCGGGTTCGAGACAAGGGCAAAGTTCTGCGTCGTTGTGCTACCACTATTCACGACAACGCCGTTTTGCGTTTGGGTAGTGTAATTCGTTGCGGAAACAGTCACGTTATAGGTTCCCGCAGTGATGCTACTGAATGTGTAAACACCGCTCCCATTCGTTGTCGTCGTATTAGGACCGGCCGTGACCGTGGCGCCGCTGACCGCGGCGCTGGTGTTCGCGTTCGTGACGGTGCCGGTCAAAGTGCCGGTGCCCGCGCATTGTGAAAAAGTAAAGTTGCCGACGCGCGTGGTCCAGTTACTGCCCGTGACCGCGGCATATTCATTGGTATGCCAGAAAGTGCAGCCGTCGCTCGGATCGACACCGGACGCGGCATAGTCGCCCCAGCGGCTGCTCCCAGTAAAAGAGCCGGTCCCAGCCAGGAGCGTAGATTCGCCCTGCGCTAAGGTATTAAGAGTGTCGCTGACCAGACGGCCGTTATAGCGAATGGACGGGAACGTGCTGCTGCTCGAAACGGTATAGCCGATGGCCATATCGCCATTCTTGTCCACCGTCAGACTTGGCATCCACCGATACAAACCGTCGTTGTTGCCGTTGATTGTTCCTTGCTGGACCGGCGTGGTGGTCACGGTATTGCCGGTGACGTTGAATTGGTACCAGCGGACGGCAGTCGGGCCGACATTCGTATCGTTAATGGTGTGTGTTGCCCAGAGCGATTCTGTGCCGCCGAGATTTTGGTACCACATCGCGCTGAAGAGCCGGTCGCCAACGGTGTCCACTTTTGTAGAGGTGCCTGACTGCGGCACGATGTCGGTGTTCTCGTTCGAGTCCCACGCGTCGGTGAAGCCGTTGACCGTGATGTCGTTGCCCTGGGCCATTGTCGAATTTGCGGGCGTGGCAAAGTCCACATGAAATTTCCAGATGTGGACTGTGGTCAAAGTACTGTCAAACTGGGCGGTCGGAGGGCTGTCGATCGCGGCGTAAAATTCGTTGCGGCCGGCCGGCGGCGCACCAAAGCGAAAATTTGCGGGAAGAAAAGAATAAGAGTTGCCTACCGTGACTGGATCCAGACGGAAAAGGATCGGGCTCGTCGGCGCGCCGGCCAGCATCTGGGTCCGGTTATAGGCATCGACCTGAACACCTTCAAACGTGTTCTTGCTATCGCCATTGGCGCATTTACCGGAGCCGTTAGCGCAGAACATGTTGTAGGATGAGTACCAGGCATCCGGCCACATCCCGAACTTGGGATAATCGTTCAGCCAATCGGTGTTCGTCGTGTCAGCTTGGAAAGGATAAAGGTACCAGCCGCCGCTGACTGGGTCGGACGTTTTCGAAACAGCGATGCATTGGTAATAGGGCGGGACCGGATTACTGCCGCTGGTGGCGAAGGCAAAGTCGGTCAATATCCAACGATCGGCGACGTGATCGTAGAAGACGTAGGGATCGCCGAAATGTTCTCCCTGCGTGCATGGGTTTGTTCCGCTGGTGCCCCAGAGCGAATTGAGGGTGGAGGTGAACAACACAGTGCCTGTCTTGTTCCAGATCCTAAAGGTGGTGGAATTAACATTCTGAATATAGTGATTAGGACCGACGTCGCCCTGCGTGTCTGGCGGCGAACAGTTGCAACCGCTGGTGGCGCGATCAATACCCTCGAAGCCGATGTTCACTCCCGGCATGTTTGACTGCGGCGCAGTCAGCGTGTGAATGAAATCCGAAATATTAGTGGCTACTGCTGGCAGCGGCTTGCCGGTACCCGGAGGATGACGCCGGAATTCGGGCTTCTCAAAACCAGGATTGGACGGCGGAATGTACGGCAGCTCGCGCAGATCCTTGTTCATCTCAATCGGCGTGACCAGTGGACCGACGACGGGGCCGCGACCCGCTTGATTTGGCGCCAGGTTTTGGGCGAGGCCGGCCAGCGCGAGAAAAACGCCAGCAACGCAAAGCCCTAAACCGAACAAAATCCGGAAGGCAAAGAAGGCGGATTCCGAGGCGCGTTTCTTTTTCACGAAGTTATTTTCCGAGGTGTTATCTGTGGCTGACCAGAGATGTCCGGGCGCGGGTTAAGTAATGATGAGCAAACGAATGGAACAACGCGGAATGCAATGCTCCGGGATTTTCTCTGAGGAGGGCAATGCTTAACAAAACCGAACGCCAATGAGATCAACTTCTGCGAAAAAAGTCAATCAAAACCAGAAAGACGGCTGGTGCCCGGCTGCCGGGATTTCTGATCAATTTCACAGTGAATTCTGTGGCACGTTCTTGCGAACTAGTGAGAATCAGCGCTTGGTTCGTTGCCGATGATGGCGGTTAGAATCCGAATAACCGATAACGAATAACTGATAGCCAATTCGTGGAACACGAATTACTGATCGCAAGATGCGGACACTTGTCGTCACCGGCTCGGCAGGTTTAATTGGCTCTGAGACAGTCCGACGTTTTGCCAAAGACGGCGCGCGCGTCATCGGCATCGACAACGACATGCGCGCGGAATTTTTCGGCCCGGAAGCTTCCACGAAAAAAACGCGCGACGATCTGGTCGCCAATGTCCCTGGCTACGAGCACCACAGCATCGACATCCGCGAAGCGCGCGCGATCACCGAGTTGTTTAAAAAGTGCGGCGGCAAGATCGATGCAGTCGTCCACACGGCCTCGCAACCGTCGCACGATTGGGCGGCGCGCGATCCTCAGACCGATTTCACGGTTAATGCTAACGGCACGCTCAATTTGCTGGAAGCGGCGCGCAATTTTTGCCCGGAAGCTCCGTTCATTTTTACTTCGACCAACAAAGTTTACGGCGACACGCCGAATCGATTGCCCTTACGCGAACTGGAAAAGCGTTGGGAGATTCAAGCCGGGCACGAGTACGAGCCCGGAATTTCCGAAACGATGAGCATCGATTGCACGAAACACTCCCTCTTCGGCGCATCGAAAGCTGCCGCCGATATTCTGGTGCAAGAGTATGGTCGCTATTTTGGAATGCCGACCGTGTCGTTCCGCGGCGGTTGTCTCACCGGCCCTGCGCATGCCGGCACCGAGCTGCACGGATTTCTTTCCTATTTAATGATCTGCGCCGTGAGCAGTCGCCCGTATCGCGTATTCGGCTACAAAGGCAAACAGGTGCGCGACAACATTCACAGCTTTGACCTGGTGGAAGCCTTTGCCGAATTCATTCGGACGCCGCGCGCCGGCGAAGTTTACAACATTGGCGGAAGCAGACACTCCAATTGTTCCGTTCTTGAGGCGATTGATTTGTGCGAGGAGATCAGCGCCCGTACATTAAAATGGGAGTACGAGGAGAAGAACCGGATCGGCGACCACATTTGGTGGATCAGCGATGTCCGCAAATTTCAGGGCCATTATCCGAAATGGAAATTTCGTTACGGCCTACGCGAAATGCTCCGCGAAATCCGCGCCGCGGTCTCGGCCGATGTAAAATAAACTAAGGGCTGTGATCTCTTCACGCGGCTCCACTCTCTGTGCGCTGGGTTAGTTGCTCTGCGCGCTTTGTCCTTCGCTCTGTGCGCTTGGCGACACTAAACCGGGCCTGGATTTCTCGGTCTTGGAACACGGACTTGGATCACTCTTGTTCAATGGCCAGTCGCTCCTTGCTTCGCCTCGTGGCGGCGAGTTGCAACCTGCCCAATCGCTTTTTCGCAAAGCGAACGACGCTGTTATCGACAAGCCGTCCTCGCCTGCGGCCCGCAGCCAGGCCAAAGATGCAGTCCATCTGACCTATCGGTGGGGAGACGTTTCCTGCGCGTACTCTAGCGAGTCCTAGATTCGCTGCACCGGAAACGAGCGCAATTTCGCAGCGCGTACGGGAGTCGAACCCGTGCACCGGCCTTGAGAGGGCCGTGTCCTAACCACTAGACGAACGCGCCATGCAAAAAGGGCGCGTTTAGAATAACTGCCCGTTACTGGTCGGCAAGCAGCGACCTTCGCGAGCGCGCGCAATTCTCATTGCCGCGAAGTTAATCGCTTGTTGCCGAAAATCCTGTAGCGATCATGGTCTAAGAATTTGACCTACGCGTAAGCCATTCGATGCTCTCTTTCTAACCTGAATTTTCGGCAGGCTTCGTGCTGCTCTTAATCCCAGGCTCGCGCATTGCAAGCGCAAGGGAAGGCGAACCACGAATTGGTGGAGAGCGAACCCAAGACAGACGAACATAAGACATGAAACCAAAGCTTAAGGGCTTCCCGCACTTTCAACTTCTTGGTCGTGTCGCCGCCGCGGTCGCGATGCTCGCTCTTTCGACGCCTCATCTGTTCGCAGGCGACATCAACGTTACCTACATAACCGGCGCAGAAGTGCCCGTGAGCTCCAACGGCTTCACCGCGATGGGAAAAAACCTGAACATTACTTTGAACTTTGCGCCGGCACCGGGCACGCAGCTGACGGTGGTGCAAAACACCGGACCTGGGATCATTCGTGGAACGTTCAGCAATTTGGCCCAGGGACAAACGATTGCGCTGACTTACGGAGGGCTGACTCACTATTTCGTCGCCAATTACCACGGCGGCAACGGTAACGATCTTGTCCTGCTCTGGACAACAGGTGATCAATTCATACCAGGAAAACTCGACGGTCAAATTATACTGGCCTTAAAGAAAAGCCGGGGACAACCCCCGTTCGATAAGGCGACGTCGCTTGAGCCGGACATTCCGATTAAAGATGGGGATCGTGTGCTCGTCGATGTAGACGCTTCGGTGTCGAAAGGATTGTTGAACCAGGTCGCACTTTCGGGAGGAGTGGTAGTTAACGGCTCGCCAACGGCAACGACGTTTCGTGCCATGGTTCCACTGTCGCAGCTGGAATCCCTCGCGAGCCGGGGGGACGTCAATTTCATTTCTCCAGCAAAACTTTCCGTAACCTTCGAGGTCAGGCCGCAGTGAAGCGCGTTCAAAATACTTTGGAAAGACCTTCTCAGTTGATCTCAAAACTGATCCGCGCGACTGCCACACAGGTGCGAGTAGCGCTTTTCGCGATCGTTGTCTTCGCTCTCACCGCGGGTAGACCAGGCTACGCATTGACGATCAATCTGACATACGATCCGGACTCAACCTTCACCGCCGCCGGTTTGAGCGCAGCAGACATCGCCAACATGAAAGCGGCAGCCTCTTATGCAGCTTCGCAGTTCACCGACAATTTTACTGACAGCGTCAACGTCAACATCAGGGTGACGGCGGTGTCGGGAACGAAGACGCTCGGCGCCAGCAACACCTCCTTGGTGTCCTTTTCCAGTTATACTGCTCTTCGAGACGCGGTCTCCGCCGACTCAACCACAGCGGATGACGCGACGGTTCTTTCCGCGGGCGGCTCGTTGCCATCGGCGGATCCGATCAGCTCGACGCACATGTATCTGGTGAGCACGGCGGAGGCAAAGGCGTTGGGCGTCCGTGCTGATGATTTTACAACTGATGGAACCTTCACCTTCGGTGGCGGATACAGCTATACCTATGATCCGGCCAATCGTGCCGTCTCCGGGAAAATGGACTTCATCGGCGTGGCGATGCACGAATTCTCAGAAATCATGGGCCGCATTCCATTGATGGGGGAAAGGCTCACTGGAAGCCCAGACTATATGCTGTTTGATTTGTTCAACTATACGGGCGCTGGGGTCCGGGGCTTGAATGACGGTGCGGGCAGATTTTTTTCCATCGATAACGGGACCACGCTTCTCAAGGCGTTTAATTTTCCGAACGGGAACGGCAGTGACCCGCAGGACTGGGCAAGCGGGACGAACGACTGCTTCAACGCTTTCTCCAGTTCCAGCGTGGAGAACAACCTGACACCCGTGGATCTCCGGGTGATGGATGTAATCGGCTACGACTTCGCAAGTAGTTCGCCAACGCCTACACCAACTGCTACTCCAACGCCCGCACCGACAGGAACCCCGACGCCAACTGTCACACCAACACCCACGCCCATTACCGGTGCTGCGGTGATGTTGAGCCCACCGCCGGGATCGACCTTTAGTTCTTCAAGCGTGACTTTCACCTGGAGCGCGGGCAACGCCACCGCTTACTTCCTTTTAGTGGGCAGCTCACCAAATGGCGCCGATGTTTACAACTCTGGAATAGTAACTGTGCTCTCGAAAACCGTAAACAATATCCCGACGGATGGGCGCACGATCTATGTAACGTTGGGTTCGAAAGTTAACGGCTCCTGGACTGCGAACAGGTATACGTATACGGCTTTTAATTCGTCGGCTACGCCAACTCCGACGCCAACCGTCACACCAACTCCGACCGCTACACCTACACCAGCGCCTACTGCTACGCCAACGCCTACTCCGACTGCTACACCAACGCCGACGGCGACTCCAACACCCACTCCAACTGTTACGCCAACACCGACGCCCACTGCCGGTGCTGCGGTTATGATCAGCCCGCCGCCGGGGTCGACCTTTACTTCGTCAAGCGTGACTTTTACCTGGAGCGCGGGCAGCGCGACCGCTTACTTCCTTTTAGTGGGTAGTTCGCTACATGGCGCGGATATTTACAACTCCGGAGTAGTGACGGTGCAATCGAAAACCGTGAACAACATCCCTACGGATGGGCGCACGATCTATGTAACGCTAGGTTCGCAGGTTAACGGTTCCTGGACGGCGAACAGCTATACGTATACGGCGTTTAATTCGTCGGCTACGCCAACGCCGACCCCGACGCCAACTGTCACACCTACGCCGACTCCAACTGCTACACCGACGCCTGCACCTACTGCTACTCCAACGCCCACACCGACACCAACCCCCACGCCCACTATTGGTGCTGCGGTTATGATCAGTCCGCCGCCGGGGTCAACCTTTACCTCTTCAAGCGTGACTTTTACCTGGAGCGCGGGCAGCGCGACCGCTTATTTCCTTTTAGTGGGTAGTTCGCTACATGGCGCGGATATTTACAACTCCGGAGTAGTGACGGTGCAATCGAAAACCGTGAACAACATCCCTACGGATGGGCGCACGATCTATGTAACGCTAGGTTCACAGGTTAGCGGTTCCTGGTCTGCGAAGGACTATACGTATACGGCCTTCCATCCGTAGGCTACGTCCAAGCCCTCTGCGATCTTGAACAGCGAAGGCAGTGGAATCTACTTAAAGCGAAGCTGCCAAATGGGTGGACGGTGGCAAGCAGGCGCTTCAGAATTTTTGTTCTTTTCGCGTTTCCGCGCCGGAGTCCGAAATCAGCCCTCGCCCTGAAACTTCTTGGCGCGACTCGCCTTTTTCTTTTTCGGCGTCGGACTTGGTGTCGGCAAAGCGCTGTCGGTCTCGTGTCGCACTCGTGCTTGCGTGATCTGGCTCACATGCGCGATTTTTAATTGGTCGAGCGCCGTTTTCATTTCCGCGCTCCGCGCCAGGACGCGCAGGCGCTCATAATAGAGATCGTAATAATCGCGGAGCCGCTGCCGTTTCTCCAAATCGGTCCGCGCCGTTTCAGCCGCCCTTTTCGCGGCGACGACGTCGGGGTCGTTTACGACCCGGTTTTGCAGTGATCGCCATTCAATGTGCAGCCGGCGCTCATCCGCTTCTTTGCCTAACGAGGTCTGCTTGAAAATCTCATCGATCTGCGCGCGTTCCGGAATGATCGGTTCCGCAGTAGGTGTGGGGAGAGGCGCCTCCGGGGGTCCACGTGATTGCAATTCGGGATCCGTTGCAACCTGGCCGCTCACCAACGCGGCACTGGCGCAGAGAACCAAGATCAGCAGCGAGAGTTTCACGACTGGCTAACTTGATCGTAATCGAAAGATGACGCAACAGAGCGCAACCTCGGCATTGACGCTCGCTGAACTTTCGACATGCGGCATGCGACTGTGTGTGATAAAGATCAGCGCGGTTCAGCGGGGCGTAGCTTAGCTTGGTAGAGCGCCTGGTTTGGGACCAGGAGGTCGGAGGTTCAAATCCTCTCGCCCCGATGCCTGGCAGGATGTTTTTACTGTTACGTTCTCCGCAGCAAAAAGACCGGCCGTCGCTACGTCGGATCTTGCGACGATTTGGATGATCGCATTCGTCATCAATTTCGTGCTTCGTCATTCCTTCGTCATTCGACATTCGTGCTTTGTCATTCTCCCGACTCGTAGCCAAGGTTCGGCCCGAGTCGCTTCTCCACGGTCGCGATCGATTCACTGCGCCGCCGGGCGTAATCCAAGGTTTGGTCGCGCCCAATCTGGCCAACCCCAAAATATTTTGCGTCCGGATGTGAGAAGTAAAGACCGCTGACACTTGCTCCGGGATGCATCGCGTAGGATTCCGTTAGTTTGATGGCGGTATTCTCTTCCGCCTCGAGCAGATCGAACAACGTTCGCTTCTCGGCGTGATCGGGCGATGCCGGGTAACCAGCCGCCGGCCGAATCCCTCGATATTTTTCCCGAATCAAATCGGCGTTCGACAGATTCTCGTCTCGCCCGAAACCCCACGCGATCCGCGCCTGGAGATGCGAGTATTCCGCGAAAGCTTCGGCCAATCGGTCCGCGAGCGCTTTTGTAATGATGGCGCTGTAATCGTCGTGCGCAGTTTTAAATTCTTCAGCAACTTCATCCGCGCCGTGAATCGTGACGGCAAAGCCGCCCAGATAATCGGGCGAATCCGCTGCGATATAATCAGCCAGACACTGGCTGAACTGTCCCGCAGGTTTTTGCATTTGTTGCCGCAGAAAATAAAAAGTCGCCAACTTCTCGCGACGCGATTGGTCGCGGAAAAGATCGACATCATCGCCGGCTGCGTTCGCGAGCCAGAACGCGAAGACACCGCGCGCGGTCAGTGACTTTTCGGCAATGATTCGGTCCAGAACTTCTTGCGCGTCATCAAACAGCTCTCGCGCCTGCGCGCCGACCGTCGGGTCGTCGAAAATCGCCGGATATCTTCCGCGCAATTCCCAGGCGTGGAAAAATGGCGACCAATCGATGTAATCGCGAAGTTCGACGATCGACGGAGCGATTGTGCGGGTTCCGGTGAAGTCCGGTTTCGGCGGGACGTAACTGCTCCAGTCAATCGGAATTCGATTCGCGTGCGCCTGTTCAAGGGTGATTAGCTTCTTTTCGCGCATCTTCGCACTATGCGCTTTACGCAACGCCTCGTATTCAGTGCGAGTCTTGGCGTCGAAGGCCGCCTTTTGCTTTGCACTCAGGAGCGAATTAACCACGCCAACTGCGCGCGAGGCGTCCAGGACGTGGATCGTGCTTTCGTGATAGTGCGGAGCGATCTTCACTGCCGTGTGCGCCCGGCTGGTGGTGGCCCCGCCGATCAGCAGCGGTAATTTGAAATTTTCCCGCTCCATTTCCTGAGCCACATGCACCATTTCATCGAGCGACGGCGTGATTAGTCCGCTCAATCCGATCGCATCCGCTTTTTTTTCGCGTGCCGTCTCCAAAATTTTCGCAGCTGGCACCATCACGCCCAGATCGACAACGTCGTAATTGTTACATTGCAACACGACGCCAACGATATTCTTTCCGATGTCATGCACGTCGCCCTTGACCGTGGCCATGACGATCCGGCCCTGCGGCTTCGCGCCCGCGGATTTTTCCGCTTCCATAAACGGCATCAGATACGCGACTGCCTTTTTCATCACGCGCGCACTTTTGACGACTTGCGGCAAAAACATTTTGCCCGCTCCAAAAAGATCGCCGACCACACTCATCGCCGCCATCAGCGGCCCTTCAATTACATCGAGCGGTCGTTGGGAATTTTTCCGCGCCTCTTCCGTGTCGACGTCGATGTAATCAACGATGCCTTTGACCAGCGCATGCTTTAGCCGTTCCTCGACCGGCTGCGCGCGCCAAGCTTCATCTTTAACCTTCGCTTTACCCTTTGCTTTAATATTTTCCGCGAAATCGACCAAACGTTCGGTCGCCTCGTCGCGTCGGTTCAAGAGCACGTCTTCGACGCGTTCGCGCAGCTCGGGACCGATCTCTTCGTAAACCGCGAGCTGGCCCGCGTTTACGATCGCCATGTCGAGGCCGGCGCGGATCGCGTGAAACAGAAATGCGGCGTGCATCGCTTCGCGGACGGTGTTGTTGCCGCGAAACGAGAATGAAATGTTGCTTACGCCGCCGCTCACGCGCACACCGGGCAAATTCTTTTTGATCCAGTGCGTCGCTTCGATGAAGTCGACCGCGTAATTGCGATGCTCCTCCAGACCGGTCGCGACCGTAAGAATGTTCGGATCGAAAATGATGTCGGCCGCTGAAAAATCGGCCCGCTCAGTCAGAAGTTTGTAAGCCCGCGCGCAGATGTCTTTCTTGCGTTGCAAATTGTCGGCCTGGCCCTGCTCATCGAATGCCATCACGATCACGGCCGCGCCGTAGCGCCTGATCAGTCGCGCCTGGCGCAGGAATTCTTCTTCGCCGTTTTTCAGGCTGATCGAATTCACGACCGCTTTGCCTTGCACGCATTTGAGTCCCGCCTCGATCACGCTCCACTTCGAGCTGTCAATCATGATCGGAATCCGTGCGATCTCCGGTTCGCTTGCGATCAAGTTCAAGAAGCGCGTCATCGTCGCTTCGGAATCGATCATCCCTTCGTCCATATTGACGTCGAGCATGTTGGCGCCGCCTTGGACCTGCTGCCGCGCCACCGCCAACGCGCCGTCGAAATTGTCGCTCAAAATCAATTTCGAAAATTTCGGCGAGCCCGTGATGTTGGTCCGCTCGCCAATCACAGCGAAGCCGAACTCCGGCGTAATGTTCAACGGTTCGAGCCCAGAAAGTTGTAATGTGGGAGGGACCTTAGTGTCCAGAGACAGCCCCTCCGGCTCCGAGTCGCGGCGCTTAGGCCGCTCCCACACTCGCGGTTTGCAATCGCGTACGGCGGTCACAATCGCGCGAATGTGTTCGGGTGTTGTCCCGCAACAACCGCCAACCAGATTAAGCCAGCCGTTTTCGGTCCAGTGTTTTAATTTTGGAGCGAGTGTTTCCGGCGTTTCCGGAAAACCGGTTTCGGAAAGTGGATCGGGCAGGCCCGCATTCGGATAAGCGCTAACGTAAAATGGCGCCACTCGCGCGAGCTCTTCAATAAACGGAGTCATTTCATCCGGACCGAGTGAACAATTCAATCCGACAACAAGCGGTTGCGCGTGCGCGATCGAAACCAGAAACGCTTCCACGGTCTGGCCGCTCAATGTCCGGCCCGCTTTGTCCGTCACCGTTCCGGAAACGATCAGCGGGAGCTTTTTGCCTATTCGTTCGAAGACGTCCGCGACCGCAACGAGGGCTGCCTTGCCGTTCAACGTGTCGAAGATTGTTTCGATCAGCAGAAGGTCGACACCTCCTTCGACGAGCGCACTGATCTGATCGAGATAAGACTGGCGCAGTTGATCGAATGTGATGGAGCGAAAACCGGGATCATTCAAATCGGGCGAAATGGACGCGGCCACGGGAAGGGGACCGATCGATCCGCCGACGAACCGGCGTTTTCCCGTCTGCTTGGTTGCTCGATCTGCCGCGTGCCGCGCCATCGTCGCGGCTGCCAGATTCATTTCGCGAACGAGCGCGCGAAGATCGACATCGTTTACGACCCGGTGAAAGAATTCCTGATCCTTCCGCCCGCCTTTTGGCTCGCCTTGAAAAAGAAAATCGTGAAGGCCGATTGTGGTCGCACTGAAAGTGTTGGTTTCGATGATGTCGGCGCCGGCTTCGAGATAAGCAGAATGAATTTCCTCGATTACCTGCGGCTGCGTCAGGTTCAGCAGCTCAAGGCTGCCTTTGAGATCTTTGCCCTTCCAGTCGCGGAATTTTTCTCCGCGGTAATCCTGTTCGGACAATTTTCGGCGCTGGATCATGGTGCCCATCGCGCCGTCGAGCACGACGATGCGTTGGTGCAGCAGCTCTTCCAGTGGGTGAATCTTGTCCGGCATGCTGGCGAAGAACTAAGCGCGGTTTATGCCAACATCAAGAAACAAATCTACGCATCATGATATGTAGATGCGTTAGTCAATTCTTCCTCTTACTCCTGCTCTTCCTCGACCCGCTGGTCAGTCATCCTCGCGCCTAATGACGAAGCCCGAATGACGAATGACGACCAAAAACGCCAAATCCCAATCTCCAAACCCCAACGAAGTTCCAAGGATTAACTTCCAAGAGACGCAGGGTTGATTTGAAGATTGGATCTTGGGTTTTCCCTGGTGCTTGGGTTTTGGGATTGCTGTTTATCAAGGCGCGTTCTCGTTGGAACGCAGCGTCTGCAAAAATGGTTCGCCTTGTGAAGCGAGTCGTTGCTCCAACTTCTGCGTGCAGTCACAATCGCAGCACGCCCACGGTTCGGTCCCGTTCTCATGCCGACAATGGCGGCGCGAATGCGCGTCCTGCACCCTGACGAGCTCGAAATATTCTTCCCAATACGGCCGTTCCTCCGCCAGCGGCGGATCGCAAAAACAGGTTTCGACCCAGGTCGCGACGCCCTCACTGTTCACCCGCGCTTCGTTCATATTGTAAATATATTCGTCGCCTGCGATTGAACCTTTTCCGAGCGTTCCGTCAGCGATCGACCGCAACAGCGATTTTGATTTGTCCGGTTTTACTTTTGCTTTGACGAGATAGCGCACAACGGAACTTAGGCGTTCTCTCTTGTCATGTCGACCGAAGTGGGGACATCTCTAGATATTTCAGAAATAGTAAGAGATTCCTCGACTCCGCTCGGAATGACAAATAGCTGATTAAGAAATGGAGGCGATCCGGCTTTTCAAAATCTTGAATCGCGAGCAGCGGAACACGTTTGTCGCCTGTTTTCTTGGTTGGGCGCTTGATGCGCTCGATTTCTTCCTGGTCACGTTCGTGCTCGTCCCGATCGGCCATGATTTCGGACAGACCATCCCCAAAGTTGCGTTCGCGATCACGCTCACGCTGATGATGCGGCCGGTTGGCGCGTTCATCTTTGGCCTCCTTGGCGACAAATTCGGCCGGCGCATTCCGCTCATGGCGGACATCATCTTTTATTCGGTGATGGAGTTGCTGACTGCCTTCGCGCCGAATTTCACAGTCTTTTTAATATTGCGCGCGCTTTTTGGAATAGGAATGGGCGGTGAGTGGGGGCTGGGCGCGTCATTGGCAATGGAATCGCTTCCGACGCAGGCCCGCGGACTCTTCTCGGGAATTCTCCAACAGGGTTACGCGGTGGGTTACCTGCTGGCGGCGCTGGTCTATTGGGTTGTGTTTCCGCATTTCGGCTGGCGCGGGTTATTTATCGCCGGCGCATTGCCGGCGTTTTTGGTGATTTACATTCGCGCGCGTGTTCCGGAATCGCCGGTGTGGCAGCGCGCGCGCGCCCAGCAGAAGCCGCGATTGAAGATGTCGACCTTCGTCAGACAACACGGCGCCTTGTTTATCTACGCCGCTCTTCTGATGACGGCATTCAATTATATGTCACATGGAACCCAGGATTTGTACGCGACTTTTCTGGAGAAACAGCGCGGTTTTGGTGTGAGCGCGAAATCAATGATCAGTATTGTTTATGCCACCGGCGCGATCTGCGGCGGCGCGGTGATGGGTTTTCTTTCGCAACAATGGGGCCGGCGCCGTGTCATTATCCTATCGGCAAGCTGTGGAATGTTGCTTATTCCGGTTTGGATCTTCGCACCGAGCACAGCGTTGCTGATCATGGGCGGATTTCTGATTCAGTTCATGGTGCAAGGGGCGTGGGGAGTTGTGCCGGTTCATTTGAACGAACTTTCTCCGCCGGAATTTCGCGGGACATTTCCTGGACTCGCCTACCAATTGGGAAATTTCGCTGCCGCTTATGCTGCGCAGCAGCAAGCGTGGTTGGCGGAACATTTCCGTCTGGCAAACGGAGAACCAAATTACGCCTTGACCATGGCGCTGGTCGAAGTGGTCGTTTTTCTGGTAATAATTTTTCTGGCCGCGATCGGGCGCGAAGAGCGCGGCAAAGAATTTTAGTCGCGCTTTAGAGAAGAAGGCGCGAGACCTGGACCACCTTCGCTCGGCGGTTGGGCGGCTGCGCTTTTCGACGCGCGATAAATCCCGGGACCATAACGCTGCTCCACAATTGCCTCGGCGATCCGATCCGCCAGCGCTTCGCGGTATTCCGAATCGCGCGCTTCGCCACCCTCCAACCGATTGCTGAGAAAACCGCACTCGACCAGCACCGCCGGGTAACTCGCCAGTCGCAAGACGCGGAAATTTGCCGTGTGAACGCCGCGATTGGCCGAATGAGGAATCGTCATCAGCTTCGATTGGATCCGATTGGCCAGGTCGTATGAATTCGCTGCGTGATAATACGTTTCGAAACCGTGAACACCGCGCCGGCGCGAATCGTTAAAATGAACGCTGACGAAGATCGAATTCTTTTGCGCGTTTTCGATCGCGACCCGTTGCTCGAGCGAAATGAATACGTCGGTTGAGCGGGTCATCACGATTTTCAGATCGGATTCGCGCAGCTTGCGAGCGAGGCGCTCAGCCACATCAAGCGTCGCGATTTTCTCGGCGCCGCCAAATTTGCGGTAGGCGCCATTGTCCTTGCCACCATGTCCAGCATCGACAACCACCGTCCTGAAAGATTTGCTCGTATCTTTTGTGCCGACTTCAGACGGTCGCGGACCCGTAGCACAAGCCGCAAGGAAGCCTGAAAAGCCAAGAATTAGAAGCCGGTAACTCAGTCGAAACATTGGAAGCTCTTACATTAAAACACGCCTCGCTGCCAAAGGTTTCTCGTCGGGCGCGGGTTCTCTTTAAGGCAGCAAAGTTTGCGCCGTAAGCTTCTCCTTTTGCAGAAAAACCGCTTGTTTTTTGCGTGACCGGATTTAAAGGCGTTAACTCTAACTATGCGCACCCGATTCTTTTTGCCTCTGTTCCTTTTTGCCCTTCTCGCTTCCGGCAGCTCTTTTGCCGCTAAACCGACACCCGCGCCCAAAGCGACTGCCGCCCCGAAACCGGCACCGACTGTAAGTAAACCGGTGGTCGATCAAACCGCCCAGACGATCATCTACTGCTACCACCGTTTGGTCGACAAAGTGCGTTATCCCGGGACTGAGATCACGCCGGCAGTATTCGAAGCGCAAATGAAAGAACTGAAGGATCGCGGCATCACTGTGATCAGTTTGCAGGATCTGCTTGCTTGGAAGCGCGGCGAGAAAAACATCCCGCCGCGTTGCGCCGTGATCACGTTCGATGACGGCTGGAAATCGCAATATGAAGTTGCGTGGCCGATCATGAAAAAATTCGGCTACACCTTCACCATGTTCATTTACACCGAAGGCGTCGCGGGTGGCAGCTTAGGCGGCGGACAGGCAATCACCTGGGAAATGCTCGCCGATATGCGCGATAACGGGATCGACATTGAAGCGCACTCCGCCACGCACCAGGATTTGCGCGAAGGCCATACCATCATGGTGATGGAACCCGGCAACAAAAGGACCAAAAAGAAACTGACCGGCGCCGAGTACGAGCAATGGATCCAGAATGAAGTCGTCGGTTGCAAGCAATTGCTCGAACAACGGCTCGGCATCAAGATCAACTGCTTCGCTGTGCCGTTTGGCAGTTACAACGAGCACGTCAAGGAAATCGCGCGCAACGCCGGTTACGACGCGATGTTCACCGTTTACGGCCAGCCCATCACTTACACCTCGCCGATGGATGCGCTCGGCCGTTATGCGATCGAGGCGAATAAGCCGAAAGTTTTTGAAGACGCGGTAAAAATGATCGCCACTTCGAGCGGCGGTCCTGGCGCGCCGGCAGTTGCGGTAGTAGGCGCGCAGAATTTGCAGACCGAACCGGCTGACGGCACCACCGTTCGCACTGCGCTGCCGCTGGTTAAAGCGAACCTGAGCGCCGTGGGCCAAATCGATCCGGCCAGCGTGCAGTTGCGGATCAGTGGTCTGGGACTTGTTCCGGCGAGCTTCGATCCAAAAACGGGTGTCGTTTCCTATCAGGTGACGCAAAAGTTACGTGAGAAAAACTGTACGGTGATTCTGACCGCGAAATCCGGCGACAAAAAAGTCGAGACGCATTGGACGTTTGGAATTGACGAGTCCGGGGCGGCAACAGCGACAACTCCGGCCGCGACACCCAAGAAATAAGGTGGATCGAGCGCTCCGTCGCTCGATGTCGAATTAATGCGCCCTTGGCGCCACAAATAGCATCGCCCGCGGAGCGGCCGATCCACCAAATGTTTTCGCAACTGGGCGACAAGCTGCAGGAGATCTTTAAGGATCTTCGCGGCCACGGGACGATCAGCGAGGCGAACATCGACGCCGCGCTCCGCCAGGTGCGGTTGGCGTTGCTCGAGGCTGATGTCGATTTTCAAGTCGCCAAAAAATTCATCGCGCGGGTCAAGGAAAAAGCACTTGGCGAAGCCGTGCTGCGTAGCATCACGCCCGGTCAGCAAATCGTTAAAATTTTTTATGACGAATTGTCGATCTTGCTCGGCGGCGACGCGGCGCCGCTCGATCTCGGCAAACCGGGTAGAATTCTGATTATCGGGTTGAATGGCTCCGGCAAAACGACCTCGGCTGCGAAGCTTGCGCAGTTGCTGAAGAAACAAGGTCGCGCGCCTGTGCTAGTCGCATGCGATTTGCAGCGACCGGCGGCGATCGAACAACTGGCCACGCTCGGAAAAGAAATCGACGTTCCGGTTCTTACCCCGGATCTCAACGAGAAAAATGTGCAGCGCGCGGCGGCCGCAGCGCTTGAGTCGCCCGCGTTCGCCGAGCCGCCTTCGCAAAGCTACGGCGAGCCAAGGCCAACGGTGGGGCAGGCAATCTTTGATACGGCAGGTCGGCAGGAAATCGACGCCGCGTTGATTGAAGAGCTCAAACAACTCAAAGATTTTTTACAGCCGCAGGAAACGCTTCTTGTCGTCGACGCCGCCACCGGTCAACAAGCGGTTAGCGTGGCGACGCATTTCAACGACGCATTGCAAATCACCGGAATTATTTTGACGAAGCTCGACGGCGACGCGCGCGGTGGCGCGGCCTTGTCCATGCGCGAAGTGACGCAGCGACCGATTAAATTTGTCGGCACCGGTGAAAAGCTCGATCAATTCGAGCCGTTCGTGCCCGAGCGTCTGGCCGGCCGGATTCTGGGAATGGGTGACGTCGTCGGTCTCGTTGAAAAAGCGGCCGAAACGATCGAGATCGAAGAGGCGGAGCGCCTCGAACGAAAACTGCGCAGCGCGTCGTTCGATTTCAACGATTTCCTGGCCCAGTTCAAAATGCTCCGAAAAATGGGCCCGCTCGAAAATGTGCTTGGCATGCTGCCGGGCATGAGTAACGTGCAGGGCCTCTCGATTGACGAGAAGCGGCTCAAGCGCACGGAAGCCATCGTGCTTTCGATGACCAGCGAGGAGCGGACGCGCCCGCAAATTTTAAATGCGCGGCGTCGTCAGCGGATCGCTCGCGGCAGCGGCTCAACCGTCACGGAGGTAAACGATTTGGTCCGGCGCTTCGATCAGATGCGAAAAATGATGAAGAACGCGGGGAAAATGAAAAAGATGATGGCGCAAATGGCGCGAATGAAAAAATAACATGGCAGTTGCAATCAGATTACGAAGAGAAGGCGCGTTGAACCGCCCGTATTTTAAAGTTGTGGTCACGGACACACGCAGTCCGCGCGATGGAAAATTCATCGAGATCGTCGGCACTTACGATCCGAAGAAGGCCGGGCAGAACAGCACCCTTAAATTGGACCGGATTGAGCATTGGATTGGCAAAGGTGCGCAACCCTCGGACACGGTGCGCAGTTTGATCAAGAAAACTAAGAACCCGGAAGCTGCCGCGAAAAAAGCAGCAGCTGTGGCAGCAAAAAAAGCCGCCCCCGCGCCAAAGCCGGAGCCGGCGCCGGTTGAAGCGGAACCACTGACAAGTTCAGCACCGGCTGCAATAGAACCAGCGGCCGCACCGGCCGAAACAACGCCAGCGGCCCCGCCAGCCGAAACAACACCGCCCCCGCCAGCGGAAACGGAGAAGGCCCCAAGCTAACATCCCCTCTCTGTCATCCCGAGCGCTACGCCAGTCCGGCTCGGACCGAGGGATCTCACAGTCGAAGTCCGCGACACGCTGCTTAAATTGTGTGATCCACGAAGTAGGAGAGATCCTTCTCCCGCGACGGCGGGATCAGGATGACACACCGAGAAATTCGTGTCGATTCGTGTCCATTGGTGATTAAATTCGCTTTGCCATGAAAGAGTTTCTCGAGTTCATCATTCGACAACTCGTGGAATTTCCTGACGACATGGTGCTGACGGAAATTCCGGGCGGCAAAATGACGATCTTCAAAGTGCAGCTCCGTCAAAGCGACGTCGGCCGCATCATCGGTCGCAACGGCCAAACCATTCATGCGATCCGTGCGATGCTAAACAGCTCGGCTTCGCGCCACGGACAACGGGCTACGCTCGAGATCGTCGAATAGGGTGTAGCTGCCGCCGTCCTTGGCGGCAGAGTCTTTGGAAAACTGCCGATGAGGACATCGGCGGCTACAACATTCGATATTGGACGTTCGGCGTTGGGCGTTCGACGTTTCTTCTGAATGAAGATCGACATCCTAACGCTCTTTCCCGAAATCTGCCGCGCACCGCTGAGCGAGAGCATGATGAAGCGGGCGCAGGAAAACAAGATTGTCGATCTTCACATTCATAATCTGCGCGATTGGACGACGGACAAACATCACATTGTCGATGACGCGCCGTTTGGCGGCGGGCAGGGGATGGTGATGAAACCGGAACCGATCTTTGCCGCGGTGGAACAACTGACACAGAAAACGCTCAACGCTGAACGTCCAACGCCCAATGCCGAATTACAGAAGCCAAAGGTGATCTTGATGTCGCCGGGCGGTCGTCGCCTTGATCAAACGATGGCGACAGATCTTTCGAAGGAATCGCATCTCATCGTCATCTGCGGTCACTACGAAGGCGTCGATCATCGCGTGATTGAGCATCTGGTCGATCTTGAGATTTCGATTGGTGATTACGTTCTGACGAATGGCGCAATCGCCGCCGTTGTGCTGGTCGATGCGGTCGTGCGTTTACTCCCTGGAGTTCTCGGCCACGAACATTCCGCGATCGACGATTCGTTCAGCGGCGGTCTGCTCGAAGGACCGCAGTACACCCGGCCGGCTGAATTTCGTGGCTGGAAAATTCCTGAAGTCTTGCTTTCTGGGAATCACGCCGAGATCGCGAAATGGCGAAAAGAACAAGCCCTCAAACGCACCAAACAAAATCGTCCGGATTTGCTGTCGGGCGCTGAGAATCAGGATGTCGAGCCACAGATAGACACAGATTGACACAGATACGCAATGCTCGAAGTCGGACCCGAAGACGAAAATCCATTCCCGCACAAGGAGATCACGGAAGCCATCATTGGATCTGCTTTCGAAGTTTACAATCAGCTTGGTTACGGTTTTCTGCATCGGGTGTATCAACGTGCGCTGCAAGTCGAACTCGTGCGACACGGGTTTAGGAGCGATTTGGAACAGAGAACCACGGTTCGCTACAAAGATGTTGTCGTGGGCGAGTACGACGGAGACGTCATCGTTAACGATGCAGTGCTGATTGAAATCAAAATCGCGCCGCAATACGACAAGCGCGACGAAGCTCAACTGCTGAATGTTCTAAGCCACCGGTTTAAAGATCGGCATCCTGCTCAATTTTGGCCGGTACAAGGTTGAGTACAAGCGTCTCATTTTTTGGATCTGTGTTTCATCTGTGGCCGAGGTGATTCATTGCATTCGTCCGAGAATGACGCAGGCGTTGATCCCGCCGAACCCGAATGAATTGCTCATAATATAATTCAACTCGGCGGCGCGGCCGTGATTTGGAACGACGTCGAGATCGCAAGCGGGATCGGGATTTTGGTAATTGATCGTCGGCGGAATCCATTGCCGATCCAGCGCGAGCGCGCAAAGTGCCGCTTCGATCGCGCCGGTCGCGCCGAGCGGATGCGCGTGATACCCCTTCGTTCCGCTCACTGGAATTTTTTTGGCACGCTCGCCCAGAACTTCTTTGATCGACATCGTCTCGGCGCTGTCGTTCAGCTGGGTCGAGCTAGCGTGCGCGTTGACGTAATCGATCTGCTCGGGCGCGACCTGCGCGTCTGCGAGCGCGTCGCGCATCGCGCGAATACACGAGTCGCCGCTCGGCAACGGTGTCGTCATGTGAAACGCGTCGTTGTTTAAACTGTAACCGAGAACTTCGGCATAAATCTTCGCGCCGCGGGCTCGCGCGTGCTCGAGTTCTTCCAAAATCAACGATGCCGCGCCTTCGCCCATGACAAATCCGTCGCGCAATTTGTCGAACGGCCGAGAAGCGACCTGCGGATCGGCGGAGCGACTCATGGTCTTGATAATGTCGAATGCGCCGATCGTGATCGTGGTCAGCGGCGCTTCAGCGCCTCCGGCGACAACGACATCGGCGAAATCGTCGCGAATATAACGAAGCGCTTCGCCAACCGATACTGTTCCGCTGGCGCAACTGTTCGAATTGGTGGTGCCAACCCCGCGAAATCCAAAATCGATCGCGATGTTCGAATGAGCGGAGCCGCCAAAGACCTGCACCGCGAGCGTCGGCTGAACTCCGCGCGCGCCTTTTTTCAAAAATCGAATGTATTGCTCTTCCGCTTTGCAAACGCCGCCCAGGGCCGTGCCGAAGCTAACCCCGACCCGGTCTTGCGGTTGATCGTGCGAATATTCAATTCCCGCGTCGTCGAGTGCGAGTTTTGCCGACGCGACCGAAAATTGAGCGTAACGATCAAGCCGTTTCAAACGATGCGGCGGAAAAAACTCTTCCGGGTCCCAATCATTAACCTGACCCGCCACTCGAACACCGAACCCGCTCACATCAAAACC
>Ga0193751_1000201_pt1 | contig 52266 bp, 47 predicted proteins | sample L1c2metaG_FD_143050 | JGI IMG/M metagenome (GOLD analysis project Ga0193751, IMG submission 143050) | Soil microbial communities from a riparian zone of the East river system, Colorado, United States - L1c2 | ecosystem: Environmental > Terrestrial > Soil > Riparian zone | place: USA: East River...
AGTTTCTGTTTCGTTTGGCGTTGGGCCGGCGCCTGCCGGTTACGAATGGCAGCGTCCTTGTCTCCGGCATCTCCGCATCTGTTGAGATCTCGCGCGACCGCTGGGGTATTCCTTTCATACGGGCCGGCAGCGACGCCGACGCCTGGTGCGGGCTCGGCTTCTGTCATGGCCAGGATCGGACGTTCCAGCTCGAGACGCTGCTGCGGGTGGGACGCGGAACGCTCGCGGAGATTGCCGGCTCTGGCAGCCTGCCGGTTGACCGGCTCTCGCGGCGGATTGGGTTCCGGCGCTCAGCGGAGCGCCAGCTTTCTGTCGTTAGCCCTGATGTGGCCGGCAGGCTCGCGGCCTACGCGGTGGGAGTGAACGCTGGCGCGACCGCCGGCCTGCGTCGCCGCGCACATGAGTTCGCGCTGTTACGGGCGCATCCGAGTACTTGGACCGCCGTGGACGTGCTGGCGGTTCTCAAGCTGCAGTCGTTCTATCTCGCGTCGAGCTGGGACGTCGAGCTGGCGCGACTCCGCGTGCTTATGGCCGACGGGCCAGAGGCGCTGAAGGCGCTGGAACCGGCCTATCCGGAATGGCTGCCCGCATCGGCCGACCCCACGCGGGCGTCGGGGCCGGCGCTCGACCGCCTGGCAGGGGATCTGGAGCATTTCACGGAGCAGATCGCATTGGGGGGCGGATCGAATAATTGGGCGGTCGACGCGACCCGCACCGCCAGCGGCCGCCCGATCCTCGCGAACGATCCCCACCTCGCTCCGGTGCTGCCGCCGCACTGGTATCTGTGTCGAATCCAGACGCCGGACTGGCAGGCGGCGGGCGGGTCGTTCGTCGGTGGCCCGGCGATCACGGCCGGCCACAACGGGTTCTGCGCCTGGGGGCTGACGGCGGGCGGGGTGGGTAACGCCGACCTCTTTATCGAGCGGGTGGGGCGGGACGGCCGTAGTGTCCGCCAGGGCGATGGGTTTGTACCTTGCACGCTGCACCGCGAGGCGATCGAAGTTCGCGGCGGGGCAACGGTCGTCGAGGAGGTGCTCGAGACTCCGCGCGGGCCGATCATTGGCCCAGCTCTCGCCGGCGAAGAGCGCGCGATTTCGCTCCGCGCGGTCTGGCTGGATCCGCTGCCCGCTGAGGGGCTGGTGGGCGTCGAGCGCGTCCGGTCCTTCAAGGAGTTCCGTGAGCGCTTCCGAAACTGGCCAGGGCCTTCGCTCAACATGGTGTATGCGGACACGACCGGCAGGATCGGCTGGCAGCTCACCGGTCAGGCCCCCGTGCGCCGCAAGGGGCACGGAGCGCTGCCGCTGGCCGGGTGGGTCGCCGGCGCCGGCTGGGAGGAGGACCTCGTTCCATTTGAATCGATGCCGTTCCGGGACGGCGCAGCGGGCGGGTTTGTCGCGACTGCCAACGGGCGCCCCGTCGCTGCCGGGGACGGGGTGTTTCTGGGCGAAGACTGGCTGGACGGGTATCGCTTCGCGCGGATCGCGGAGGCGCTGGAGTCGCGCCGTGATTGGGGCGTCTCGTCGATTCAGGCGCTGCAGCTCGATACCGTCTCGCTGCCGTGGCGGGAGATGCGGGAGACGGTGCTGTCGGCAGAACCCGGCGGCGCCGATGGCCGAACGGCGCTCAATCTCCTTCGCGACTGGGACGGCATCGTGGGCGCAACCTCGCCCGCTGCGGCGGTATTCGAGCTGTTCATGACTCAGATGATCCGGCGCGCCGTCGCGGCGAAGGCGCCCAACAGCGTCGAGATAGCGCTCGCACGCGGCTTCACGCCGCTGCAGCCGCAGACGCCGTTGGGCCTTCGACGCGCGAGCTATCTGGTTCGATTGCTGCGCGAGCAGCCGGAGGGATGGTTCGCTAATGGTTGGAGCCGCGAGGTCGGGTTGGCGCTGGGCGCGGCCATGGCGGCGCTGCGGCGAAGCCACGGCGACGATCCCGCCGGCTGGCAATGGGGGCGTGTTCGGCCCCTGACGCTGCGTCATCCGATCTCGATCCGGCGGCCGCTGGGCCGCATCTTCAATCTCGGGCCGATCCCCTGCGGTGGCGATACCAACACGATCGCCCAGGCTGGGGTAGATCCGTTGGAGCCGACTGCCAACCCCGGTGCTGTCGCAGCGCTGCGCATGGTGATTGATGTTGGCGACTGGGACCGGAGCCGCTTCGCCCTCCCAGGCGGCCAATCAGGCAACCCGCTGTCGCCGCACTACGCCGACCAGCTCAAGTTCTGGCGCATCGGCAAGGGCGTGCCGATCGCCTGGTCGGAGGCCGCTGTGCGGCGGGCGGTACGTGAGACGCTAAGGTTGGAGCGGGTCACACTGTACGCGGAGTAGTACGATAGTTGCTATGGTACTACTGTGATTGAGGTGATGCGATGCGAGAGAGCCTGACGGTCGTTACGCGCAAGGGGCAGATTACGGTGCCCGCCGAGCTTCGCAGGCTGTGGGGCCTCAAGGAGGGCGACAAGGTCGCTATCGCGCTGCCAGACTCGCCGGACGCAACGGTGACCTTGCGGCCGGTGCGCTCAGTCACCGAGATGACGTTCGGCGCGCTCAGGACCAACCTGCCTGCACCCGACCTACATGAGCTGCGTCAGGCATACATGGACGAGATCGCCGAACGGGAGTTCATCCGGCAGCAGGAGTACCACACCAAACGCGACCCCCGCGAAGGGCGGAGGAGAGTCGCTGAGACTGCGCGCGCCTCCGACGAATAGATGCCGCCGCCGTTCCTCGACACGAATGTCCTGCTTCGGCATGTGCTCGATGATGACCCGGTGCAGTCCCCGGCGGCGAAAGCGCTGATCGCGAGAATCGAGCAGGGAGAGGGGGAGGTCTGGACGACCGACCTAGCCATCGCCGAGGTGGTTTGGGTGCTGTCCGGCAGGCGCTATGGTTTCACACGCGATGCCATCCGCGACGTGTTGCTACCCCTGATTGGGCTCCCAGGCATCAAGCTCGCCAATAAGCGCGTCTATTCCCGCGCTTTCGCGCTCTACACGAGCCTGCCGATCGACTACGTCGACGCCTACCACGCGGCGCTCATGGAGGCACGCAGCAAGCACGAGCTCCTGAGCTACGATGCGGACTTCGATAAGGTGCCGGGCCTCATACGGCGCGAGCCGTAGATCGACTTCGCCCTTGGTACGCCACTCGTATTACCCCGCGGCCACGGGCGGGGCAGACTCAGCGGCGGACGGCAGTCGCTCCTCCATGATTAGGATCTCCTCGGGGAAGATCTCGTCCCACGGCTGCTTTCGCGGCGAGAGGCCCTGCTCGACCGAGAATCCCTGAACCATGTCGATCGCCTTGGCGTTGGGCGCGACGCCGTACACAAATGGGTCCTTGCCGAAGTCGCGGTCGATCTGACGGACCCAGGACTGACCGAAGACCAACAGGGTTGGCGGCGTGCGATGCAGACGCTCGCCGGCGAGCGCCTTGGCCTTGTCGAAGGCTTCCATCAAGCTGCGAGCGACCCAGGGATGCTGTTTGACGATGCTCTCTCGGATAATCGTCGTGTGGTGCGGTGGGAAGACGCCGCTCTTCTGGTAGTAGCGGGTGGCCTCAGCAACGATGTCGCTAAACAGGTACGGGAAGCGCGGGTCGTTGCTGAGATCCGCGGAGCGAATGCGGTCGAGAGCAGAGCCTTGTTGCGTTGAATGCCAGATGCAGGCGTCCAGGTCGCCGTTCAGCATCATCGTCGCGAAGTCGGTCGGGGCGTAGCGAAGCTCGACGCCGGCAGGAGCACTGATACCTGATGCGCCGGCGTGGGAATAGTTCTGGGCGCGTTCCTGGTACCAGATCATGTCCTGTGGCGCCACGCCGAACTCGTGCTGGAGGACGCCGCGCGTCCAGAGCGCAGCAGTCTGCACGTAGTCTCCGGTTCCGAAGCGTTTCCCCTTCAGGTCCTCCGGATGGTCGACGCGGATGCCGGACTCGGTCCGGACGATGACCCAGGTGTACGAGAACGAACGGTTGTGGAAGATCGGCAGCATCCGGTACGGGAGGCCGCGCGGGCGCGAAAGGAGGAACTCCGAGAATGAGAATTCGGACAGGTCATGGCGGGCAAACTTCAATTGGTCGTAGAAGACGCCTGGGACCATGCCGGGCATGCCCTGGTAGTCGAGGGTAATGCCGTCCGGCTTCACCTCGCCGGTGATCAGCGGCATGATGCGGTCGTACGGCGTGCAAGCGAAAGAGAGTGTCAGATCGGCCATCGCAACGAACCTCCATGTAGGGGCGGGTTTCAAACCCGCCCGCGGCGCCGGAAGGGCGCTGGCGTGGCAATCATTGCGCCACCGGTGCGGCGGCATCGTATCTCTAGCGGCTGGCGGCGATCAATCCCGGCCCTCCTGCTCCCGCCGCGCGCGCGGCGACATCGGGCGGCCGCCTCCCGATGCCCGCTCGCGCTCGTGGACCAGCCGCTCTTGGACCCAACGGACTGCCAGTGCGGCCGCCGTGGTATGGCGGCCTTTCGCCGACGCAGTCAACTGCGCCAGGTCTTCGTCGCTCACTTCGATCTGAATCGTTGCCATTCCAGTTCCTCATTGCCGCCGTCAACCGGGGCGCTACAACGTTGTGCTGCTGCGAGCATTCTAGCCAGCCGTTGACAGGGTTCTGTTGAATTCGGCCGGGGTCGCGGCTATCGTGAGGCGGGATCGGACAAGTGTGCGTGAGGACCTCTCGAGATAGTGCGGCTCGTAAGCACGGAGGAGGTATGCGCCATGGCAGGAGCCGGCGATTACTGGTCAGCGATCCCTGTGAGGCTCAACCGGCGCAGGTTGCTGCTGGGCGCCGTCGGCGCAGGACTCGCGACGAGCATTACGGCCTGTGGAGGTAGGCAGGCCCCCACTGCTGGGAATCCGATCGCCGGCACTGCAGCGAAGCCGAAGAAGGGCGGGATACTCGTCCATGCCGGCGGTACGACCGTCGGCAGCTACGACACCGGCGCCACGCAGATCGATCCCCACATCAACACCCCCGTCGCCGCCCGCGGATTTCGCCTCGTCTATCAGGGACTGCTCGGCTACAAAATGCAGAACTACGCGATCGAGCCGGAGCTGGCGCAGAAGTGGGAGCAGCCCTCGCCGACCGAGCTCATCTTCCACCTCCAACCGGGCGTGAAATGGCACAGCAAGCCGCCCGTCAATGGGAGGGCGCTCACGGCGGACGACGTCGTCTTCGGCCTCAATCGGATGCGAACCAACGACCCGAAATTCGCCAATCGTTCGCTGTTCGCGAACGTCGACAAGATCGAGGCTGTCGACAGTGCCACCGTCAAGATCTCGGCGAAGGGGCCCGATGCGACGCTGCTGCCGGCGCTGTCCGGCGACCCAGCGATGGTCCTGGCGCCGGAGGTCGTCCAGAAGTTCGACAAATTTCTGACGGCCGAGTCGGTCGCCGGAACGGGTCCGTTCGTTCTCACGTATCTCGAGGAGGGGGTTCGCGGCGAGTACACGCGCAACCGCGATTATTGGAAGCCGGACCGCCCGTACCTGGACGGCGTGCGTACGCAGCACTTCAATGACCAGCAGGCGGCGTCCGCCGCCTTTCAGGCCGGTCAGCTCGACATCCTTCTGCTGCCTGGTGAGGACGTAAAGGCCTACCTCGCCAGGCAGAGCAAAGGCTCGACGCCGGATTGGGTAAAGGATGAGGGGGGCTATCCGACGGCGACACCCAATACCAAGGTCAAACCCCTAGACGACCCGCGCGTGCCAAAGGCGTTGCGGCTCCTTATAGACCACGACGAATTCATTACCGGGTGGGCCGAGAGCTGGTTTGGCGGCGGCCGGCATGGCGCCTTCCTCTGTACGGCGCTCGACCAATGGGATTTCAGTCACGAAGAATACGCCAGGATGCTCGAATGGAAGAAGCCGAAGGATGACGCCGCAAAAGAAGCCCTCGCCCTCCTGAGCGCTGCGGGCTACACGCGGGACAATCCGCTCACCTTTGAGATCGCCGGCGGTGTGCAGAACTTCCAGGCGGCGTCTGCCCAGCTTCTTCAGGCTCAGTGGTCGAGACTCTCCCAGGGCGCCGTCAAGGCGACTATTCGCCTCTACGACCAAGAAGGCCAGAACGTCATCCGTGCAAACCGCTCGTTCACGTACTTCATTGGTGGCAACAGCGGCGCCTTCAACGACCCAGATGCGTGGTTCAATAGTATCTACGTCAGCGGGGGATCGCGAAACTATACCGGCTTCGCCGACCCATCATTCGATGAGATGGTCAAGAAACAACGAACGATACTCGACGTGGAGCAGCGTAAGGCGTACGTCAAGGACATGATCAAGCTCCTAATCGATAAGCACCCAGGCGTCATTCTCGTCTACCGCCAGTTCATCGACGGCGTCAAGCCGCGCGTGCACGACTATGCCGGCGAGTACTACCTGAACGGCCGCCAGTATGAGTGGATCTGGATGGATTCATAGGCCATGGACGGCTGACCGCGCGGGCGGCAGCGTACCGAAACTACGAGACCAACCGGTTGATTGGCAGGATGCCGGCTCCGGAGAGAAAGGTGGTGTCAGATGGTGACGGGTGGAACCAGGAGTACGGTAATCGACCGGCGATTCAGCCGTCGGAGGGCCCTGCAAGGTGGGTCGCTGGCGGGCGCCGGTCTGGCGGCGGCGCTGGCCGCCTGCGGCGGCAGGGGGCAGCCCGGCGGAGGGACGGCTGCAAAAACGTCAGGGGCCGCGTCCGCCCAGCCGCGCAAGGGCGGCGTGCTCGTGCACGTCGGCGGCAACGGCCCCAGCGGCAGTTACGACATCTCCAGCACGCAGCTCGACCCGCACATCAACACCCCTCCGGCGGCCCGCGGCTTCCGTCTTGTCTACCAGGGTCTCCTCGGCTACGACCTCCGCACCTACGAGGTTCAGCCCGAGCTTGCGCAAAAGTGGGAGCAGGCCTCGCCCACTGAGCTCATCTTCCACCTGCAGCCCGGCGTCAAGTGGCACAATAAGCCGCCCCTCAACGGTCGCGCACTCACGGCGGACGACGTGGTCTTCGGGCTGGACCGCATGCGGACGAACGACCCGAAGTTCTTTAACCGATCCCTGATCGAGAACGTGGACAAGATCCAGGCAGTCGACAAATCGACGGTCCGTGTGACTACCAAGGGACCGGATGCGTCGGTTTTGTCCTATCTCTCGGCGGACCCGGCGCTGATGATGGCGCCTGAGGTAGTGCAGAAGTTCGACAAGTTCAACACGGCTGAGTCAGTTGCCGGCACCGGCGCATTCATACTAAAGACGCTGGAAGACCAGGTGGCCGGCGAATATGTCCGCAATCCTGACTTCTGGAAGGCTGGCCGCCCCTATCTCGATAGCGTTCGCACCCAAAATGCCGAAGACCAAAGCACCGCTTACGCCGCCTTCCAGGCTGGGCAACTTGATATTCTGCTGCTTCCTGGTCAGGAGACGACGGCCTATCTCGCCAAGCAGGCTCCCGGTTTCAAGGGGGACTGGTTCTCCGACGATACCGTGTTTCCGATGCTCCAGCCGAATACAAAGACGAAGCCGATGAACGACGCACGCGTCACAAAGGCGCTGCGCCTGCTCGTCGACCACGACGAGTTCATTACGGCTTGGGTCGAACCCTGGTACGGCCGCGGCCGGCATGGAGGGGTGCTCGCTCTGGCGCTGGAGGGATGGGATCTCAGCGTGGACGAGTACTCGAAGCTGCTGGAGTGGAAGAAGCCCAAAGACGACGCCGCCAAAGAGGCGATATCGCTGCTGAGCGCGGCAGGGTACAGCAAGGATAACCCGCTCAGCTTCGAGATGGTTGGCGGCAACCAATCGTTCTCGACAGCCGCCATGACACTCCTGCAGGCGCAGTGGGCGAAGCTCTCGCAGGGGACGGTCAAGACGACGATCAAGCAGGTAAGCCAGGTCGAGCAAAACGCCGTTCGAGCCAATCGGAGCTTCACCGTGTTCGTCGGCGGCAACAGCGCTGCATTCCCAGAGGTGGACGCATACTTCAATACGCTGTATGCCACAGGCGCCTCGCGCAACTACACCGGCTTCAGCGACCCGAAGGTTGATGAGATGGCCCTGAAGCAACGAACCATCCTCGATAACACGCAGCGAAAGGCGTACGTCAAGGACATGGTCAAGTACCTGCTGGACAACCTCCCTTCGACGATGTTGGTCAACCGGTACTTCCTCAACGGCGTCAAGCCGAAGGTCCACGACTACGCCCCCGAGTTCTTCATCAACGGCCGCCAGTACGAGTGGATCTGGATGGACGCGTAGACTGGACCGGGCACGCCGCAGCGTCTGACTCAGGCTGTTGACGGCGAAGCAACTATGGGAAGGCGGCGGATCGAATATGGCGGACAGGGTTGTTCGAACCCAATTGCTTAGACGGCGGCTGAGCCGGCGGCGGGCGCTGCAGGGCGCATCGCTGGCGGGCGCCGGCCTGGCGGCGACTCTTGTGGCGTGCGGCGGCAGGCCGCCGTCCGGCGGCGCGACATCGACGAAGCCGTCGGGAGGGGCGGCTCAGGCGAAGAAGGGCGGGGTGCTTGTTCACGCCGGCGGCGGCTCGGTCGGCAGCTATGACGTCAACGAGACGCAGATCGACCCGCACATTAACACGCCGCTCGGCGCCCGCGGCTACCGGTTGATGTATCAGGGGCTGCTCGGTTACGACCCCCATACCTACGCGGTGCAGCCCGAGCTGGCGGCGAAATGGGAGCAGACCTCCCCGACCGAGCTCGTCTTTCACCTGCAGCCCGGCGTGAAGTGGCAGAACAAAGCGCCCGTCAACGGCCGCCCCCTCGTGGCCGACGACATCGTTTTCAGCCTCAATCGCGTTCGCAGCAACGACCCGCGCTTCACACAGCGCTCGCTGCTCGACAACGTCGATACGATCACCGCGGTCGATAAGTCGACCGTGAAGATCACGACCAAGAGCCCGGACGCGACGATCCTTTCGTATCTCTCGTCCGACCCGCCGCTCGTGATGGCGCCGGAAGCCGTCCAGATGTTCGATAACAAGTTCTTCAACGCGGATACGGTCGTAGGCACCGGGCCGTTCATCATGAAGTCACTCGATCCGCAGGTCTCCGCGGAGTACGTCCGCAACCCGGACTATTGGAAATCCGGGCGGCCCTACCTCGACGGCCTTCGAACCAGGGCGTTCAAAGACCAGAACGTCGCGTACGCCGCATTCCAAGCGAGTGCGATCGACTTCCTGTTGCTGCCAGGCCAGAACACGAAGGAGTACATCGACAAGCAGGGACCCGGGTTCAAGCCGGACTGGTTCAAGGACGATACCGTCTTCCCGATGCTGCAGCCGAACACCAAGCAGAAACCGTTTACGGATGCACGGGTCACGCGGGCGCTACGGCTGCTGATCGACCACGACGAGTTCAAGTCGGCGTGGGTTGCGACGTGGTTCGGCGGCGGCCGCGACGGCTCCTGCCTGTGCCCGGCGATGGATAGCTGGGACTTCAGCGAGGATGAATACGCCGGCATGCTGGAGTGGAAGAAGCCGAAGGATGACGCGGCCAAAGAGGGCATCGCTCTGCTGGCTGCCGCGGGCTTCACAAAGGACAACCCGCTCAGCTTCGAGATCACCGGCGGCAATACGGGGTTCACTCCGCCGGCGTTGGAGCTTGCCCAGGCGCAGTGGGCGCGGCTTTCTGGGAATATCATCAAGACGACAATCAAGCAGGTCGACCAGAACACCCAGAATACCGCGCGTGCAAACCGGACGTTTCAGGTGTTCATCGGCGGCAACAGCGCCGCCTTCCCCGATCCCGATGCCTGGTTCAGCGTAATGTACCTCACCGGTGCGTCGCGCAATTACACCGGCTTCAGCGACCCAACATTTGACGCGATGGTGCCGAAGCAGCGCACGATTCTCGATGCCGCACAGCGGAAGGCGTTCGTCAAGGACATGGTCAAGTACCTGATCGACAACGCGCCATCGACGATGATGGTCAACCGCTACTTCCTAAACGGCGTCAAGCCGAAGGTGCACGATTGGGCGGCTGAGTTTTATATGAATGGCCGCCAGTACGAGACGATTTGGGTGGACGCGTAGCGATGACTGAGTAGTAAGGCACGCGCGGGCTTTCGCATTTGGCAGACAAGACGGTAGGAAGGGCGTTTCCGCATTACGTCTTCCACTTGGAGCCCGAAGATCTGGAGCTTCTGAAAGCTCGACTGGAGGCCCACGGTGTGCCGACCCACCCGCAGGGGTAGGTCGGGACGATGGCTCCAAGGCAGCCCCGTACGGCGGGCCTCATCAGCCGGCGCTACTAGGATCCCGGTCAAAGGGGTCGAGGGATCGAGAATGAAGGAGACACGGACGAACGCAGCCGGAGACCCGGTGGACGAAGCAATTAACTTCTACAAGGAGTCACTTGCCGAGCTTCAACCGGCGCTTACGGCAATGTCGAAACACGTGGCGGCGGGTGAGATAGCGGACGAGCGGTCGCTGGCAGCTTTTTCACGCGTGTGGCGTACGGTGAGTAAGCGACACCGGCGTGCCCAGATGCTCTTCGCTGATCTGACCGAGTTTGTAGAAGATGTCTACGACTCCGTGGAGGCGCAGAAAGCGCGCGAGGAGCCGGGAGAATCCGTGCCCTGGGAGCAGGTTAAGGCCGAACTCGGGCTGTCTTGAACTATGGGCTCGAGCTGTAACCCGCGGCTCGGCGGCAGTTTCGTGCGCTCCCACCGGACGTTCAGCGACGGCTTGCACCACGGATCGACGCCCTCGCGGTCGATCCTCGCCCACCGGGAGTCAGGCGCATGGCTGGAGTCGGCGGCGTCTACAGAATCCGAGTCGGCGACTATCGTGTCATTTACGATATTGATGACTCTGCGGCTCTCGTCAGCATCGAGTCTGTCAGCCATCGCGGCGACGTCTATCGATGGTGGACCCAGGCGGTTCAGTCGGCGTGGTACATCTCGCCCAGGCGCTTCATGTCCTCGTCGGTGAAGACATTGGCGCTGAGTGCGGACAGCCCCTGGTCGATCTGCTCCTTGTCGGTGAAACCAACGAGTACCGACGACGCCTCCTGCTTCATCAAGGCAAACCGCAGCGCGGCCTGAACCATCGTCTGCCGTCCGTTCTCGATCAGAAAGCTCATCGCCCGCGACTTCACTTTGTCCGCCTCCACCTCATACCAGGCGCGCGATGCCCATCCCCCTGTCAGCGCCAGCGGATGCGGCTGCAGCGCGTCGGTCAGTGCGCCCGCGGCCAGCGGCCGGATGATCAGGACGCCCATACCCTTAGAGCCGGCGTGGTCGATAATCCGGCCGTAGTCGCAGCCGCGGAAAGCAACCGGCACGGGGAAGCCGGCGCTTGGATTCAAGAGGTTGTAATAGGCTTGGACGCTGTGGAACTCGCCGCTGTCGATCAGCTCGTTGAGCGCCGGAACCTCACCGATTCCCGTGAATCCGAAGTACCGCACCTTGCCGTCGTCGCGCAGGCGCTTGAGCGCCTCGAGCACTCCGCCCGGTCCGATCGCGTCCTTGACGCTGATGACGTCGTCGTCGTTGGGCCGGCGGTCGAGCGCGATGCGGTTGTGGACCTGTATGAGGTCGATGCAGTCGATCCGGAGCCGTTCCAGGCTTTCTCCAACTGAGCGGGTAATAGTGCCGGAGATATCACCGAGCTCCTGGGGGCGAACGCGGACCTTCGTCCCGATGAGCGGGCGTGCGCCCAGCTCTTGCAGCGTCCTGCCAAGACTGGCTTCGGACTTGGTCGCGTCGTATCCGGGTGCGGTATCGAAGTAGTTGATGCCCTGATCGAGGGCATAGCGCGTAACCGCGCGTTGGTCCTCCGGCTCACCGCGGCCCATCAGGCCTGAGGTGCCGCCTGTCCCGAAGCCGATGGCTGAGATGCGAAGTCCGCTGCTGCCCAGCGTCCGATATTCCATTTGAGCCCCATCCCCCCGGCCCCCTTCCCAACGGGAAGGGGGCGTTCTTATTTTTCGGAGGCTTCGCCCCCGCGCCCCCGGTTCCGTCGCCTACGGCGAGAGGATAGCGCCGATTGGCGGGTCGCGCCTCCGTGGGAGACTGGTGTGCTGTGACCTCTGCGGCGCTGGAGAGCCTGAGCATAGCGCCCCCGTGGAGTCGGTACGGGCGGGAGTGGCGGCGGCGCGGGGGCGCGACCCCCGATTGAAGATCTGTTTGGGCCGGGCAAGAGGTGCCCGAGCGGGCAGCCTCGCTTCATATCCGTGGTCCGTCTCAGGCGGATGAACGGGTGAGCAAGGCGAGCCCGAGGGCACGGCGTAGGGCTACCCAATCGGACGATGGCGGCGCGCGGATACTGCGCTAGCCTTTGCGGCAGCGCGAGTAATTCGTTAGCGGGAGGCATGCAGGAATGGCCAACAGCAAGCTGACGGTCAATGGAAAAGAAGTCACGCTCCCGGTCTTGGAGGGCGTGAGTTTGCAGTTCGCGCTCCGCGACGACCTTGGCCTCACAGGGACAAAGTTCGGCTGCGGGGAGCATCAGTGTGGCGCCTGTACGGTCTTGCTGGACGGCGCTCCCGTTCGCTCGTGCACCACGCATGCCGGCGACGCCGTTGGCAGGAAGGTGACTACCATCGAGGGCCTCAGCAGCCTGGCGAAGGGATCGAGCTCGCGGCATCCGCTTCAGGACGCCTGGGCCGAGCTGCAGGTGCCTCAGTGCGGCTATTGCCAATCCGGCCAGCTCATGGAGGCGGCCGCGTTCTTGACCAAGAATGCGCAGCCATCAGAATCCGATATTCGCCAGGCGATGGAGGGTCATATTTGCCGCTGCGGCACCTACAACCAGATCGTCAAGGCGATTCAGCTCGCCGCGAGTCGGATCTCGGGAGGCGCGTGATGATTGACCAGCGAGGCACTGAAGGCTGGCGCACGGTCCGCCTATCACGGCGCCATCTCATCCGCCTTTCGGGCATGCTCGGCGCGGGACTGGCCGTCGCCTGCTCGCGCATACCGGCCGCCGGCCCCGGCGCGGGCCAGCCGACCGATGTTGAATCTCCGATCGCGAACGAGACCCCTGCAGGCACGCCGATCGCGCTGCCGCGGCGCTCGCCGCCGGCGGACGTCGACGCATACCTGAGGATTGGCCCCGAAGGGAACGTCACCCTATTCACGGGCAAGGTTGAGTTCGGGCAGGGCGTGCAAACAGGATTTGCGCAGCTTGCCGCTGAGGAGCTCGACGTCCCGCTCGAGCACATGAACGTCGTCATGGGGGTCACGAATCAGGCGCCGTTTGACACCGGCACGTTCGGCAGCCAGAGCACGCGCGGCACGGGCCCCGTGATCCGCCAGGCGGCGGCCGAGATGCACCAGTGGCTGCTTGAGCTGGGCTCGGCGCGGCTTGGCCTGCCTGTCGATCAGGTGCAGTCAAAGGCCGGCGCGGTGGTCGCCACCAGCGACCCTGGTAGGTCGGTCTCGTATGCGGACCTGGCGGCGGGTAAAGAGCTCGAGCCGATCCACCAAGGGGCCTGCGCCGAGGAAGGATCCCGCCCAATACACAGTCGTCGGCCAGTCGGTCGCAAGACTGGATATCCCTGAGAAGCTCGACGGGCGTATGAAGTACGGCTACGACGCGGCGGTACCGGACATGGTCTATGGAAAGATCGTGCGCCCTCCGTCGTGGGGGGCGACGCTGCAGAGCATCGACTTCAGCAAGGCGCGCAAGGTGCCCGGCGTCGTCGGCGTCTTTCGCGACGGCGACTTCGCCGGACTCGCGGCCAAGCGCCGCGAGCAGGCAGAGGCCGCCCTGGCGGCGGTCAAGGCGACCTGGGCAGAGCGGGAGTCGCCCTACACGTCGGAGAATATCCACGATGCCCTGAAGAGCACCAAAGACGAGGGCAGGGCGATCGGTGCGCCGGTGGGCGACGTCGACGCGGCGCTGAAGGCGGCGGCACATACGATCAGCGTCACTGTTCGAGCGCCGTACGTTGCGCACGCTCCGATAGAGCCGATGACAGCCCTCGTTCACGTCCAGCCCGATAAGACCGAGGTCTGGACCTCAACACAGGTGCCCTTCGATTGCCAGGATGCCGCCGCTCAGACACTGAACCTGCCGCGCGAGCAGGTGATCGTCTACCCACTCATGTCCGGCGGTGCGTTCGGCCGTAAGAATCTCACCGACGCGGTGGTCGAAACAACAAGGCTTGCCAAGGCTATGGGCCGGCCGGTGAAGGTGCAGTGGACGCGTGAAGAGGAGTTCCAATTCGAGCACGCGCGCCCCGCCATGTTGGTGGAAGTGGCGGCTGGTCTGGACGGGAGCGGACGGCTCGTCGCCTGGAATTGGTCGACGTACGCAACGGCCTATTTCCCCGAGGGCGCGCATACGGCGGTGCCTTCCGGCGCGGACGCCGCGGCCAACGTGCTGGACTACTACGCCATTCCGAATGTACGCAGCGTCTTCTATCAGGGCGTCGCGCCGCTGCCGCCACAGTTCTGGCGTGCCAACGGCGCGCCGGTCAACGGACTCGCCCGTGATTCCGCGATCGACGAGCTCGCGGAATTGGCAGGCGACGACCCGATCAGCTTTCGCGGACGGCTGCTGCAGGACAAGCCGCGGATGCTCGCCGTAATGCACGCGGCAGTCGAAAAGTCCGGCTGGAAGCCGGCCAAGAGTCCGACCGGGCAGGGCTACGGCATCGGCCTGAACTGGACGGACGGGACGTATGTAGCGGAGGTGGCGAAGGTCGCGGTGGACAAGGCCAGCGGCAAAGTGCGCGTGGAGCACATCGACGCCGCCGTCGACTGCGGCCTGATCGTGAACCGGACGGCGGCGATGCGTCAAATCGAGGGTGGCATCGTTATGCAGGGGACGAGCAGCACGCTCAACGAGCAACTCACGTTCGCCAAGGGCAAGGTCACCACGACAAATCTGGCGGCGTATCATCCGCTCGGCTTTGTCGATGCACCGTCAGTGGATGTAGTCTTCCTGGAGGACCGGAACCAGCCGATGCAGGGGATCGGCGAGCCGGCCGTTGGCGCTGTGTCCGCCGCGATCTCAAATGCGATCTACGATGCAGTCGGAATCCGCCTGCGCGACCTGCCGTTCCTGCCCGACAAGGTACTTGCGGCGCTCGAGGCGTGACCAAGGGAAATTGGCGCAGGGGGCCGACCTGATATGGACGCTTCCGAGCTTATCGATAAGCAGGTCGCCGACCTCGGTGACTGGCGCGGCCCGCTGTTTGCAAGACTTCGCGCCCTTATTCACGACACCGATCCTGACATCGCTGAAGAGTGGAAGTGGGGCACCGGCATATTCAGCCACAGCGGCATGGTTTGTGCGCTGGCCGCCTTCAAAGACCACGTCAAGATCAACTTCTTCCAGGGCGCCGTCCTGGACGATCCGCGTGGGCTTTTCAACGCCGGCCTCGATGCCAAGAAGACGCGGGCGATCGATCTCTATGCAGGCGACAGCGTCAACGAGCCGGCCCTAAAAGAGCTGATTCACGCGGCTGTCGCCCACAACACTGCGGAGAAGTAATCGGCAATGTGTCAGGGCAGGTTGCTCCCCCTCGCCGCGAGAGGGAAAGGGCGAGGGCTGACGCTGTCTCATCACGCTTAAGTCTCCGGCGCCACTGCCCTTGAGGTTCCTCTTCGCGATGTTCCAGGGCGGGGGGAACATCCCGCTTATCCTCCCGATTGCCGCTCGGCTCGTTGCACACGGCCATTACGTGCGCGTGTTGGCGGGTCCCGGTATCCGGCTACGGTCAGCGCCCGTGAGCGCCAGTTTCCAACAGCGCGTTCTGGCTTCGGGCGCCGAAGTCGTTCCCTACCAGGAGCCCTCCGCAAATCCGCATGGAGGAGCGTCATCCCCGCGCGGGCTCGTTGGCGGCTGGACGCCACGCCAGCTTGTCGACGCCAGTCTAAATGCGCCGCCGTACCGCTGGTCGCCCGTGTGGGCGGCAAACGTCGCGGTCCAACTAAAACAGTCACCCGTCGATGTGGTGGTTGCCGATTATCTCCTGCCTGGCGCGCTCGCGGCCGCCGAAGCAGCCGGGCTTCCGGCTGTCGCGCTCGTGCACGGATTCTATAAACATCGGCCTGCGACCGGTCTACCGGCCATGTACACGGGCTTCATGCCGGCACGCAATCCGCTTAGTGCTCTTCGCGACACGCTGCACAACGCGGCAGTCCATCGAGTCTATAAGCGTGAAGCGCTCCCTTTCTTAAATGCCGCTCGAAAACAGCTGGGGCTGGCGCCCCTGCGCTCGCCGTTCGATCAGTACGATCGAGCAGCGCGCGTGCTGATCCTTGCCAGCGCGGCGCTCGACTTCCCGGCCCGTCGCCTCCCGTCGAATGTGCGCTACGTGGGGACGCCGTTCGACGATGCCGGCAGCCCGGCCTGGGCCTCACCATGGCCCTCCGAGGACGCCCGTCCCCTGGTTGTCGTCAGTCTCAGCACGCTGTCCCAGGGACAGGCTCCCGTCATCCGGCGCACCCTTGAGGCACTTGCCGGCCTGCCGGTGCGGGCGCTCGTGACTCTTGGCCCGTCTCTTGTTACTGCCGAGTTCCACGCTCCGCCAAACGTCATCCTTGAGACGTTCGTGCCGCATGCGTCTGTGCTGCCCCAGACGTCTGGCATGGTCACCCAGTGCGGCATGGGGACGATGATCAAGGCGCTGGCACACGGCGTGCCACTGGTCTGCCTTCCTCTCCTGGGCGATCAGCCGGCGAATGCCGCTCGAGCGGCGGCACGCGGTGCGGGCGTCCGGCTGGGACGGGGGGCAACGGTCGACCAGATCCGGTCTGCGATTCAGCGGGTCCTCTCGGAGCCGAGTTTCCGAGAAGCTGCCAACCGCATCTCCACCGAGTTGCAGGGAGAAGATGGGGCTGAGCGGGCCGCCGAGGAACTAGAAGCTATCGCGGCGGCCGGGTAGAGGTGTCGTTCGAGTCGCCCCCCAATAGTGAGCGGCAGTTAGGCCTCGCTTGCGACTGCCGGCGCCCACGTAGTTCAGATCTCTACGCCTCATCCGGCATGAGCGTCTTCATGCCGAGCCCCTCTTCGAACTCCGAGACCATTTGCTTCGAAGCGGGGCACTTGTCTCGGCGGCACAGTGGAAGAGCGAGGGGACCGGATGTGCCGTTCTCAGGCGACGACCGCCTCCAAGATAGCGATATAGGCGCGGGTATCGATCTGGCGCTCGAAGGCGAAACCAGCACCGTCCAGCAGCTCCGTATATTCCTGGCGATTGCGTTGCAGCCCGCCAACCAAGGCCAACATGTGTAGGTCGACCGTCTTGGACAAATGCGGCCCGGGGTCGCCGGGGATCATCTGCTCGATGACGAGCAGCTTGGCGTGAGACGGTGCTGCTCTGCGCACCGCCTGCAGAATGGCAAGAGCCTCGGCATGGCCCCAATCGTGGATGACTTCCATCAATAGATAGGCGTCGCAGGTCGGCAGCCCATCCGTGAAGAAGTTGCCTGCCTGCAACTCGAGCCGCTCGGACCTCAGGCCCCGTGCCTCCTCGACGACGTGTGGCAGGTCGAAGAGCACACCGCGGGCGGCGGTCGTTGCCTCAAGAATGCCCTGCAGCAGATGGCCGCGCCCACCACCGATGTCGGCGATGGTGCCGAAGCTGGAAAAGTCGTAAGCGGCGACCACGCCGGCGACTTGGCCGTGCGCTTTGGCCGCCATCGCGGCGTTGAAGATGCTGTTCGCTTCTGGATTGTCCTCGAGGTAGGCGAAGAACCCACCGGGGTAGACATCCTCCACCGCCACGCGACCGGTACGCGCGCTCTTCAACAGCGCCCCCTGTGTACCCCAGAAGAGCGGCAATCCGAACATCCGAGCCACGGCGCGCATTGACTGAGGATGATCCGTCCGCAACAGTCGCGACGCCGGTGTATGGGCGAATGTGTTTCCCGCAGCCAGGAAGACGCCGTGTGCGGACAGCAGGCGCAGGATGCGAGCCAGCGCATCCGGGTGGGCGCCAACCGCTGTGGCGAGCTCGGTAGCCGTGCGCGGCGTCTCGTCGAGTGCGTCGGCAACGCCGAGATCGGCCACTACGTGCAGGCAGCGCGGGGCGGCATAGCTGCCCGCGATGTTCAGCAGGGTTTGAACCGGAGTTGATTCATCTCTGGCACGTTCCTCTTGGAGTTGCATGGCAACCTCCTGGCCGCGGAGCGGTCGCTCTGTGCCGCTCACTTCGCGAGAATCTTGCAGTTAGTATGCCGCGTGGCCTCGAGCGAATACAGGCGGAGCACCAAGAGCCAGTCGAGCGGATGGCGGCCGTACGTGGACACAGATGTCAAACCATGTGGCAATTGACCCTTTGACACACAATGGGTAGGCGGCGATAATTCGGGCGCGATGCGAACGCTGAATGACGACCACAGAGGCGAGCTAGCCAATTTGTCGATGCCCGGCTCGATCATGTTACGGCTACGATGTATAATGCCATGTAGGGGTTGAAGCTCTTGACTCCGGGGTGTACGCTCCAGGCGTCCGCCGCTCGAAGGCAGAGCCGAAGCGGACGGGCGTCTGCGTTGACAGGGAGTTATTTATGCCGGGCAGTCAATTGGGTACCGAACGGACGCAAGGAACCGGGACATGGAGTCTCGAAGGCCCGATCGATTACTTCATGTCAGCGACCTACCGATCCCCCAAGACGGGTAGGACTGTTCAGATGCCCGTTAAGGTGGCTGGCGACAAGATCACGGTGCAGTACCAGGGAATGGCTGTACCTCAATCGTGAAGTCTTGTCGTAATAGCTCGACCTCTGCTCGACACACGATTATCGTGATAGGGCCTTCGCGCACAGGGAACGCCATTAAAGTCTGAATGTTGTGGCGGTGGGACGGACCTGGCAAGCTAAACGACGTGCGATTCTCGCCAATCGTATTACCGTCTTGGTCCAGCAGCCGTATCACGTGCTCGAAGTCTCCTTGGCCGCCGGTCCACTGAGTGATGAGTTGGAGATTAACGGCGTCGGGAGCAGTGCCATCTGGCATGCGATAAAGCGTGAGTCGATCAAAGATGCCCAGAAGATTCAGGGCACCGCCCGCAAGTTGCTGGATGCCCTGGCAGACCGCAAATAGTATGGGCACCGGCTGGTTGAGAAAAGTCTCCTCCATTAGTTTTCCTTCCCCGAGTAAACGCGCACGGATGGGTGTTGCGGACCCCGAAGGGGCCGATGGTCATATGCGGGCGCGTGGCGCCACTGGTACCTCCAATTCCTGGCCGGCTGGCAGGACTGGGCCGCGAAACTCACCCTGCCAGTCGGCCGTTCCTATTCACTCCCGCATCTGCGGAAGTCCGAACCCTACAACCGGCTTGCGGCCGGATTGAAGGCACAAAAATGCCCGGGCCTCTCGACCCGGGCTTGCGTTCCGATCCTAGAGTTGATAGTCTGAGGTTGCTGACGCCTCGCTTATCACCGAATCGTTACAAGCCTAGTTCTGAGACCTGAGCCCGCCGCCGTGCGGGCTCAACTTTTACCTAACCATAAATAATGGCTCTCGGTCTAGGGGTGTAGATTCTTGAGCATTAAGAAGACGTCGACCAATCCGAAGCACCAGGATACGCGCATCTCGCTTCAACCGCTGTCCTTTGAGGAAGCGATAGATGCGCTTCTCGAAGCGCCTAAGCGTACGGATTCTGTGACTGAGGCGTCTCGCAATACCATAACAACCGCCCCTGAGTCTGTCCCATCAAAGCCTCGCTCGCCATCGGAAATCTCACGACGCGTATACCTGAAATCAAACTCGTTTCAGGTAGTTACCGAGATACGGCGAGCTGACGTGATGGAACACGCCGTAGATTCCCCGTTTGAGCAACGACCAGTAGCCCTCGATGGCCTGCGTGTGAATATCGGGATGCTCCGGGTCAACGTAGGTTAGTTCATGGCCGATGACCGAATGCGGTAGATCACGCCTTATCGGCCGGTAGGCCGGATGCCTGTCTGTCATTAGGCGCGAGGTCTTCTTGTCGATGTTCTTGAGCAAAATCGAGCGCATATTCTGAGCCGTCACCCGGTCAACGTGCAGGCTTCGGACCCTGCCATCGCGTTCCAGTATCCCGAACATGGCGAGCTTACCCTCGGACGGCGCCCGGTTGCGTGGCTTCTCAAGCAAGCCCATCTCGACCTCATCCCTGGCACGCTCGCGCCATACCCGATGGCCGCGCGGCTTGCCGCCGATGTACGTTTCGTCGGCTTCGATCGTGCCAGTCAGGAACGGGAGGTTCTTGTCCCGCATAGCCTCGCGGATTCTGTGACTCATGAACCACGCTGAGCGATAGGTTAGCTCCAACTCGCGGTGGAGCTGATGGGAGCTTATCCCCTTCTTCGAACCGACCATGAGGTATATCGCCGCGAACCACTTAATGAGCGGGATATGAGAATCCTCGAAGATCGTCCCGACCGTTACCGTGTAGTCCTTGCGGCAGGCGCGGCAGCGGTACAGGGTCTTGACGACGTTCTTGGTGCGAGATTTCCGCGTGATGCTGTACGGGTTCCGGTCGCCGCACTTCGGGCATACCGGACCACTTGGCCACCGGCGCCGCTCCAGGTAGTCGCGGCACTGATCATCGGTCCATCTCGCTACGCTCAGGAAACCGGGCGCTTGGTCCGCCATCGCGATACCCTCCACCTGCATTCAGGGTATCGCTGAATCTATTGTGTGTTAAGTTCCTAATTGCCAACCATGTTTTGGCGAGGTGTCAACGGCAGCATGCAGCCGTCGAGGCCGCGCGACATCGGATGAACCGCGCATCTTTGCACGGCTCAGGTGGCACAAACCGCGTAGGCCCTAGGCTAAACCGTGATGGATTGCGTAGGCGGTCGCATCGGCCTTGCTGCGGGCCGCGATTTTGGCGTAGATATTCGTGATGTGACGCGCGATCGTCCGCTCGCTGAGCACAAGGCTCACGGCGATCTCACGGTTCGTCCGGCCGGCAGCGATAAGACGCACATCCAACTCGCGAGGCGTGAGAGCCGCGTCTTGCCCCCTCAAGTGCCGCCCTTCCCCACCCCGAAATACATAGGAGCCCAGGAAGTGCGCTATCGCGTCGACGTACCCGCGCACCTCGCCGGCGATTAATCGGCCGTCGACGATCGCGAACTGAGCGTCCCGTATCCTGACCGCGACCTCACGGCACAGCTCCAAGGACCCGTAGGGGAAGGAGGGTTCGTGGATCACCAGCGTGGGCAGCGCCAGGCGCGGGAGGTATTCCGCCAGGTCGTCGGTGAGGATGCGCACGTGTGGCAAGCCCAGGCGGTATCCGTGGGCGTCGCCGTAGATGTTGGAGGTGAAGACAATGGGCGGGCCCTGCCCCAAATCGAGAAAGGCGACGTTGATGCCGTCGCTGGTCCGCGCATAGTGGATTGGCGGGAGGTCCATGCTAGCTCCCACGGCACCGGAGAAGGTGCGACTGACGCACCACGCAGACATCGACCAAGCCGTAGAGATGGTTGGCTGATAACACTGGACAAGCGTGGGCGTCACACTGGCAAAGGCCGCGAACGCATCCGCACGCCGACTCCCACCGGCCTGGCACCAGCAGGTGGCCCCCTGATACCGGCGCACGAATCGTGAGTGGCGGTTACGCCTCGTTCGGCTGGAAGGTCCACTCGTAGTTCTGGTTGTTGTACGCCTCGTCCGGCATGAGCGAGGACATGCCGAGCTTGCCAAGCTCCCCCTCGAACTTCGCACGAATAAAGGGATCCTCGGCCGTGTACTCGATCTGGTCCTTGCTGCGATCCTCGAGCTTCTCCGAGTAGCCCGCGAACTGCACCGGCGGATGGAAGGCGAGGTAGCGGGCGCGGATCTCACCGACGTTGAAGTGCTGGTGGAACCACTTATTGGGCGGGATGAAGATGCTGCCCTCGTGCCAGGGGATGACAATCTTATTGTTCTCCTGCCCCTCCCGCCACATGACCGAATAGCCCTCGCCCGCAGGGATGGTAATCATGAAGCCCGGGCCGTGGCGGTGGGCCTTCTTGTAGGTCCGCGATGGGAATACCGACATATGGCAGAAGTGCGGAGAGGCCGGGTACTGCATCATCACACCGGAGGAGCCGGCGCCTCTGGTGCGCTGACCGCGCAGGCGATCCCAGGCGGCGAGGTCGGGGAAGAAGTTGCCGAACCAAATCGTATGGCCCATCGAGCCGGGGAACTCGGCTGCCTGCGAGAACGGCGAAGCCTGCGGATCGGCAACTGCGAGCGGCTCCAGCCGGTCGTTGTTGAAGAACAGCTCCGGATAGGGCAGCGCGCCCATGGCGAGCGGCAGGAAGTTGTAGTGCAGCAGGCGGACGGACTGATTCCCCTGCACGTTGCTGAGCTGGTGGATCTGGTTGCGCGGCAGGAGGAACATGCTGCGCGGCTGCCACTCGAACACCTTCTTCTGCCCGGCGGGGTCGGTGATGGTCGTCAGACCGCGGCCCTGCAGGACGTAGACCACCTCATCCAGAGCGAACTTCAGTGCCGGCAGCGTCTCTCCCGCCTGGATCTCCGTGATCCGCGCCTCGCCGACGCCCTCCTGGCCCTCGAGGATAACGAAGGCGGATCGGCACTTGCGCTCGTCCCACCAGCCGAGCTCGACCGTGCGGCCGTCCTCAATGTAGTAACCGCGGTGGATCGGGAGTCCGGTGGAGTGCATCCACTGGAAATGCGGGGAGATCTTCATCCCCTCGTGGTAATCGACTACAACCTCGGGTGCGGTGGTCATTAGTTGTTCCTTTCGCGCTAACACTTTGACGATGCTGCGAAGCCGCGGTGCGGCGCCCCCCGGTTGGTGCGGCGTCCGTCGCCCTCTCGATGGTTGTCCTGGATCCCCCTAAACGATCTTATCGAGGGCTTCGCCCCCGCGCCCCCATTTTCTGTCGCACCGTCGACGCGGCGTGCCTGCGGCTGATCCGGGCCCCTACGATCCCCTCTCCCTGGGGGAGAGGGCGAGGGTGAGGGCGAAGCCCAAGCTTAAGGATGTCCGCCAAGCCGCGCCAGGACCAGCGCTGCGTCGGAGCCCGCGTCTCCTAGTCCCCGGCGGCGGGTGACGCCTCCGCCTGCTTCGCCTCCCACGCCTCCTCCGACCTGCGGTAGAGCTCGATGATCAGGTCGCGGTCGGGGCAGAAGCGATCGGCGTCATCGTCGATATACGGCCAGCCACCCTTCGAGATCTTGTGGAAGTTCGAGCGATAGTAGCCGGCCGCACTCGACTGGTTCGCGAACTCCCCGCTGCCGCGCTCGGCACCGGGCCTCGTGTAGAGCGCCATCTCCAGGCTCTCATTTGAAAACGGATCGCGAAAGACGTTGATCGGCTCGCCACCGTCGAGCACGATCTCGATCTGCTCGCGCAGCAGCCGGCGGTGCTCGATGACCGAAACGTCGGTCGTCGCAAGATGCTCCTGCGTCCGGTCGGTAGTCTCTCCCTGCGCGTACCAGGCGACCATGTCCTGCGAGAGCACGTAATCGAAGTAGTAGTTGCCCTTCTCATCCGTCAGGGGAACCTCAGCATACGGAACGTAGTCCTGGTCCGGCACGTCCACCTCGGGTGGGAAGTCGTAGCACATGTACTGCATGTGCCAGGTGTGCGTGTCGTCCACCGGGACGCCTATCTGGTAGGAGTTCCGAATCGATCGACGGTTCCGTGTGAAGGAGAGCGTGTAAGGGAAGAAGACTGGGTTCCTGTTGACGGTCTCCTTCTCCTCGTCGTTGGACATCCGCGACTCGTTCGCGAAGCCGAACTGATTTCGAACCGGGCGGTATTTGGTGTACACGCCCTGATCGAGCCGCTCGTATTGCTGCGTCATCGTGGCGTTGTACCTGGCCAGCGGGTCGTCGGTCAGCTTGCCCTCGCGCTCGAGCGCGTACTGAAACAGCCGGCCGTGCAGGTAGACAGCATGCGCATGATCGCCGCGATTCTCGAGGACCTGGAGCCAGTTGCACGGCAGCCGGTGAGCGACGATCTGACGGAAGCCGCGCGCATGGACGAACAGATCCCATCGCGGCAGCAGCGGCACGGGCCGCGGGCCCAGATAGGCCCAGATGAGTCCGCCCAGCTCCTGCACCGGGTACGACTGCATCTCGATGCGATCCTTGAAGGTGCTGTCCGGTGGCTCGAGCGGCATCTCGGTACACTGTCCGGTCTCGTTATAGAGCCAGCCGTGGTAGGGGCAGCGCAGCCCCTCTTGCTCGGGAATGCCAAAGCGCAGATCGACGGCGCGGTGCGGGCATCGCTGGCCGATGAGGCCGAGGGTGCCGGAGCGATCGCGGTAGAGCGTGAGGTCCTCGCACAGAATGCGGACGTGCTGGACAGGATTCTCGCGCAATTTGGCGTCTGGGAAGATCGGGTGCCAGTAGCGGCGCATAAGTTCGCCGCATGGCGTACCAGGTCCGACCCGCGTCAAGAACTCGTTCTCTTCCTGCGTTAGCATCTTTCTCTCCTGCAGCCGGCTTAGGCGAGGCCACATGGCTCCGTTTCAACCTCACCCCAACCCTCTCCCTCATTGAGAACGGGAGCGCGGTCCGCTCGTCTGCAAACGGTATGGTAACCGCTCTATCTTCGCAAGGTAAAGCATCCCCTCATCCGCCTTGGGCGCACGGAGGATACGGGGAACACCGCCCCTCGTGCTGGGACGCGCTATGCATCGTGCTCAGGCTGTCCGTCGTATCAATAATGGAGCCGTTGGGAGCCTGGTTCGGACGAGGCGAATTTCCTTGACAGGGCTGTCGCAGCGCGATAGCCTTCGCGCATCGAATTGGCTGTCGAGTCGCGCCAACGAAGCGTGTTTGTGCGCGCCTTTTGATCTCGTCTCGGGCCGGAGGCGGAGGGGTACTTTGAAGGATGAGGGAGTCTGGTCCAGAGCTTCGGGACGGGGGCTAAGCCGGCGGCGGCTGCTGGGAAGCGCGGCAGCGGGCGGGGCTACTATAGCCGGCCTTGCGCTGGCCGGTTGCGGTGGCAAGACCGCTGGGACAGCGAAGAGCGGCGCATCGGGCGCTGCGAGTAAGACACCGCAACGCGGCGGGACGCTGACTCTCAGCGAGAACTTCCAGCGCGGCTTCGACCCGCACATCCTGCAGGCGACCGATACCGGTATGTTCGGCCTTTTCTACTCGATGTTGATCCGAGCCAATCCGACGACCTACGAGATCGAACCCGATCTGGCCGCCAAATGGGAGGTTCCGTCGCAGACAGAGCTGGTGTTCACGCTGGCACCGAACATCAAGTGGCAGGACAAGGCACCGGCCAGCGGACGTCCGCTCAAGGTCGACGACATCATCTCCAGCTACAAGCGCATCCAGACGAACGACCCGAAGTTCATCAATAAGGCCTACTTGTCCAGTGTCGACAAGATGGAAGCAGTCAACGACACCACACTCAAACTCACGCTCAAGTCGCCGGACGTGACGCAGCTCGGCAATCTCGCGGTCTTCAGCATGAAGATCCTCAACCCCGAGGTCGTGGAGAAGGCGGCCGGCAAGTTCCCCGCCGCTGAGTCCTGCGTCGGTACCGGCGCCTTCGTGCTTCAGGCGACCGAGCAAAATGTTGGCAGCACCCTCGTCCGCAATCCGGCCTACTTCAAGCCAGGGCTTCCGTACCTCGATCAGATAAACCTCAAGGCATTTGGCGCCGGTACCACCGACTTTGAGGCGGAGTGGGCCGCATTTATTGCGGGACAGATTGACTACCGCTGGGTGCCCGGCCAAGACTCGCAGAAGTTCGAGGCGGAGAAGAAGGGCCAGTACGACCTTGGTTGGACCGGCGACCAGATTTACTTCATCACGCAGGCGCAGACCCAGAAGAAACCCTGGGATGACCCGCGGCTGCAGCGGGCGATGAGACTGCTCATCGACCACAAGGAGTTCCGCGATCAGTGGGCGACAACCTGGTTTGGGCGCGGTCGTTACAGCGCGATATTTGGGACGGCAACCGCCGACGTTTGGGACCTGAGCGAGGACGAGTACGGCAAGTACCTCGAGTTCAAACAGCCGAAAGACGACGCCAACAAGGAAGCTGTGCAACTCTTGAGCGCGGCCGGCTATACGAAGGACAAGCCGCTGAAGTTTACCCTGGCGGGCACAAGCGGCAACGGCTACCAGTCGGAGATGACCCAGCTCGCGCAGGCGCAGTACAAGAAGGGCAGCCAGGGCGCGCTTGACATGGACATCAAGCTGTTTCCAACAGCCGAATGGGCGACGACCCGCGCCCAGGGCAACTTTGAGTACTACATCGGTGGCCACTCATCCGGCGGCCTCGACCCTGACACGTATTTCAGCAGCACGTACAAGACGGGCGGCGGCCGTAATTACGGCCACATGAGCGACCCCAAGCTCGACGCGATGATCGACAAGCAGCGGACGCTCTTCGACGAGAACGAGCGCAAGAAGGCCGTCCGCGACATCATCATCTACATGATGGATACCTGCCCCTTTGGATCTGCCGTGCCGAACTACATCCTGACGGCGACACCGCCGAAGCTCAGGAATTTCCCCGGACAGGGCCCGACCTTCAAGTGGGGCGACCATTACGAGAACATCTGGCTGAACCGTTAGGTATAACGCGGGGGGCGGCTGCCATGGGCGCGTATATCGTCAACCGGCTCTGGACGGGACTGATCACCCTCTTCCTGGTGACGTTCCTGGTGTTCGGCCTGCTCAACCTCCTCCCAGGCGATATCGTCGGCACCCTGATGGGCGACCAGGGCTACACGCAGGCGGAAGCAAACAAGATCCGGCACGAGCTCGGCCTCGACAAGCCGATCGCTACGCGCTACGTCCTGTGGGTGGGAGCGCTGAGCCACGGCGACTTCGGTCAGTCGCTCGTCAACGGCCGGCCGGTCAGCAAAATCATTCGGACGAGCTTCCCCGTCTCAATCGAGCTGGCGTTCATCGCACTCATCATCTCTTCCGCCGTGGGCATTCCGTTCGGGGTCTACAGCGCCATCCGGCAGGACGCCTGGGACGATTACGCCGCACGGCTGGTGTCCATCGTCGGCTACTCGACTCCCGCTTTCTGGCTCGGGACGGTTGTGATTGTCTTCCCTGCGATCTGGTGGGGTTGGGTTCCACCATTGTTCTTCGTGCACATTGAGGATGATCCGATCGGCAACCTGGGCTTCATGATCGTGCCGGCGCTCGTGCTTGCAGCGGGCGCGGCGGCGCGGAATGCCCGTCTCACGCGTTCGCAGGTGTTGGAGACGCTTCGCGAGGACTACGTCAGGACGGCGAGGGCCAAGGGGATCACGGGGGTCTCGCTGATCTCGCGCCACGTGCTGCGCAACGCACTGCTGCCGGTTATTACGCAACTCGGCGGTTCCGTGATCTTTCTTATCAGTGGCGCCGTCGTGGTGGAGACCATTTTCAGCATCCCCGGCATAGGAACGACGCTGCTCAGCGCCATCCAGCATCGGGACTATCCGGTTATCAGCGGTGTCGACCTGGTCATCGCCGTGCTCGTTATCGGGTCACACATCCTGATCGATCTCTCCTACAAGATTGCCGATCCTCGGGTCACCTACTAGAGGGGGGCTGAGCGCCGATGATAGAGCGAGAACAGGTCTTTATTGAACCGGCGGTGGCTCTGCCGGGCTTGACCGGCCTGCTTGGGCTGGTCAACGGTGCGCGGCGCTTTTCCCGCCGCCGGCCCGTCGGCGCATTCTGCGCGGTTGTTATCGTCGCGTTGCTGTTCATCGCCGCCGCGGCGCCGTTGGTGGCGCGCCAGGATCCATTGATCACCCACACGGTGATCAAGCTGCAGCCGCCCAGCACTGCCCACTGGTTTGGGACCGACGACCTTGGGCGCGATGTCTTCAGCCGCGTTGTGTACGGCGCCCGTGTGTCGCTTGGCATCGGCTTTGGAGGCATGCTGGTGTCCCTGGCCCTCGGCATCATCATCGCGGTTGTATCAGGCTATTTCGGTGGGGTGACCGATATCGTCATCCAACGAATGGTTGACGCGGTTCAGGCGATTCCCGGGTTGATCGTCGTTTTGACGGCCGTAACCATCATCAAGCCAAGCCCGACCAGCCTGTTCGTGATACTCGGCATTCAAGCCGCATTCGGCGGATCCAGGCTGATTCGCTCGCAGGTGTTCGCCGTCAAGAACATGCCCTTCGTCGATGCGAGCCGCAGCATGGGGGCAAGCCACGTGCGGATCATGTGGCGCGCCATCCTGCCAAACGTCATGAGCCTCGCGATTATCTCGGGCAGCTTCAACCTCATTGGGATCATCCTCGCCGAGGCGACTTTGAGCTTCCTGGGCCAGGGCGTCCAACCGCCGAATCCGTCTTGGGGCCAAATGCTGAGCGGCTCCGCGCGGCCGTTCATGGTGCGGGCTCCCTGGATGGGTCTCGCCCCTGGCATCGTCCTGACTATCACGCTCATGGTGTTCAGTCTCTTCGGCGACACCCTGCGTGACGAGCTCGACCCGAGGCTGCGGGGGTCCAAGGGCGCCTGACGCGGTACTGCTTCGAGAGCTGTGGCGAGGAGGCCCTGCAGATCCTCCAAGTCGGTGCCGGGACGGCCCTGAGAAGTGCATGGGAAGCGCCTGAGCCGAGATGAGCGATCCGCACCTCGAATCTACGCCTTGTCGAGCCAGGTAACCATGTACGTGGGCTGGTAGCCGACGCGCGGCGCGTAGTTCTTGACGAACGGCTGGTTGGCGTCGGTCGACACCGCCTGCGGATGCGTGATCTGATAGACCTGCCCGGCCAGGTACTTCACCGTCTCGTGGATAATGTCCATCCGCTTCGCCGTGTCGAGCTCGGCGCGTTCCTTCGCCTGCAGGTCCTTGATGGTCGGGTCGTCCACATGGCTGACGTTGCGTGGTGAGCCCGGCAGCAGATTCGAGATCCAGTCATCGGCATCCCAGATCGGGAACTGCGAGCCGGTCATGCCGTCGTACTGGCCGCGCACAGTCGAGGCCTGATACTCAGGGTGCGGCTGGACGTTGATGTTGACCTTGATGCCGACCTTGGCCATGTCCGCAGCGAACAGCTCCGGCAACGTCGAGTTCTCGCAGCAGTTGGAGACCGTCAGTTTGACCTCGAGGCCATTTGGGAAGCCGGCAGCGGCGAGAAGCTGCTTGGCCGCGTTCGGGTCGTACTTCCACCACTGAGCGTTGTCGCCAAGCTTGTCCAGGGGCAGCCAGGCATCGCCGCAGTTCGCGGTCACGGAGCCGAAGGTGAGCGGCGCGTCAGGGGTATCGAGCACCTTGTTGACGTTTGCCTGGTTGTAGGCCATCGCCATCGCCCGACGGACCCGCACATCGCTGTAGGGCGCCTGGTCGATGCGCATCCCATGAAACCACGCCGACGGGTTGTAGAAGAGCGAGTAACCGAAGCTGGGACTCGTGGACTTGAGGTCCTGCTCGCTCCCCGCGGGAATAGTGCCGAGGATCGCCTTGCCCGTGCGCAGCGCCGCAACCTGTGTTGCCTTGTCAGGCAGAATCTGGACCTCGATGCGGTCGGCGTAGGGGAGGCCGCTCTCGAAGTAGTCCGGGTTGCGGACCATAGTCTCGGTCACGCCGCTCTGATACTTATCGAGCATGAACGGTCCGGTGCCGATTGCCGTCGAGGGATCCTTGAACGAAAGGCCGCCCGCCCCCTTCGGATCCGGCTGGCCGGCCTCTTTGGCGGTGATCCAGGCCATGCCAAGAGCGATGTGCTGTAGGAGAGTCGCATCCGGCGTTTTTGTTTGCATCACGACCGTCTGCGGATCCGGCGCCTGAATGCTCTGGATGCTGTTGAACAGATTGACGTATGAGAACGGGCTGCCGAGCAGCCGCTCGTAGCTGAACTTGACATCGTCCGCGGTGACGGCGCGGCCGTTGACCGGCGGCTTGTTATGGAACTTGACGCTCGGGCGCAGGCTGAAGGTCAGCGTCGTCGGGTCCGGCTGCTCCCACTTGACCGCCAGCTCGCCCTCGAGCGTCCTATCCGCGTACTTATAGGGCTGCCCCAGCTTGACGCGGATGAGCCCGCTGAAGATGTTTTCGAACAGCGGGATTTGGGCATCGGTCGATTCCGAACGGGTCCCAAACGGCTCGAGGTCCTCGGAGGGAGGGTTCATCCGAAAGGAAGTCAGAGTTCCGCCGTGCTTGGCGGTGCCGGTCGGGGCCTGGCCGGTGGATTTGGCGCCGCTCGAGCTCCCGCGGCTGCCGCAGCCCGCCAGCGCCATGCCGGCCCCAGCGGCGCCGGCGCCCGCAAGCACTCGGCGCCGGCTCAGTCGGGCCTCTGCTAGGCGGCGGATCCAGAAGTTCTCGGCCATTGTGCATCGCCTCCGGTCTTTCTCGGCCCGTGTGATTACGCTTGCACCGGGTGCCGGCCCGTTTGCCGCTCGAGCAGCGGGGTGTAGTTGATCCGCTCCCGCTTCTCATTCTGTGCTGTCGCACCCACGCGCATGATCTCGAGCGGCTCGTCGCCGGCCTTCTCGAACCAGTAAGGGAAGCCACGCGGGATGAGCATCCCCTCGTGCTTTCCGACCTCCGCGATCACGACATCCCCCTCGCCGTAGAAGCGCGCCCCGCCGGAGAGTACGAACCAGAATCCGTCATTGCCGCCATGGGCATGAAGGTTGGTTTCGCCCCCGTCGGTAACGAGCTGGACGCCCGCGGACAGGATGTCGCTGCGGGCCAGGAATGAGTGGACCTTGCCCGTGCCGTCCGGCGCCGGAGTCTCGTACTTGAAGACCTGCGGCTGCTTCGTCTCGGTTGTCATTGGATCCCTCCTTCTTGGCGGGCGGGTTCTAAACCCGCCCCTACGGGGAACTGGCCTGGCGGGTTTCAACCCGCCCATACTGTGCGTCTGGCTATTGAACGCGCCAGGCAGCGTCCATGTTCGGAGCGCTTTCGGAACCGGGATTGCCAAAGTTGGGAGCGTAGTTCTTGAGCGACGGCCGCCAGAACTCGTTGTGCTCTGCGTAGAACGTCGTCAACCCCTCCGCGGTCTCCGCTATTCGCCGCACGGCCTGGCGAACGATTTCCTTGCGCTTTTCCGGATCGAGCTCACGCCGCTGAGCGGTGATCAGCGCCGTGAGCGTGGGATCGTCGACGCGGGAGTTGTTACCCGTCGATCCGGGCAGGTACTTCTGGTACACGCTCGAATCGATGTCAGTGTTCACGTCGCCGGCCGTTGCCGACATGATGAAGTCGCCGTTCTTGCGCCGCTGAATCGTGTCCTGCCGGTCCTGCACCTTGAAGACGATGTTGAGGCCGGCCGGCTTGAGCTGCGCCTGCAGGAGCTGAATCATCGACACGTAGAACGGGCCGTAGTCAGTGGTGTACTGAAACTCGACATCGACGCCATTGGGATACCCGGCCGCCGTGACCAGTTGTCGCGCTTGGGCAACATCGTGCTTAAGAAGCTGTTTCGTCTCATCCTGGGTGAAGACGTCGGGGAAGGCTCCTCCCAGGGACCAGGCGCCCTTGCCGCCGCCAAGCGTCGCGATCATCTCATCGCGGTCGATCGCCAGCGAGATCGCATGCCGCAGCCGTTGGTCCGCGAGCAGCTTGCCAGGCATCTGGTTCATCCACAGGTCCTGGGCGCCAAAGAAGATGTAGGGATACACAACCGCGTCGGGGTTGTTGCGCTTGACCTGCTCAACATCCGCGGCGCTCATCTGGGCGCCACTCAGGAAGTCGAGCTGTTTGGCCTGGAACGCTGCATAGGCGGTCGATGGGTCCTTGATGATCAGGAACGCGAACTCGTCGAAGTATGGTTTACCCGGCTCCCAGTAGCTCGGATTCTTCTTCCAGGCTGACCGCGTTCCGTTCTGCGATGACGCTCGATCGAACTGAAACGGCCCGCTGCCGATAATTCGCTGCTTGAAATCACCGTCCTGGTCATAGATCTCATGCGGCAGCAACGACAGCGAGCACGTCGCAGCATAATTCAGGAACGGCGCAAACGGCTGCTGGAACTTGATAACCGCGGTGGACGCATCCGGCGTCTCGATGCGGTCGAGCCCCTCCAGCATCCAGTTGTACTGAGCCGGCAGCAGTGTCTTGCCCTTGCTCTGCTCTTTGACCTGGCCGCTGCGCGTCGCGTACTCGTAGCTGAACTTGACGTCGGCTGCCGTCACGTCACGCCCGCCGACCGGAGGGAGGTTCGCGAACTTCACGCCGGGCCGCAGGTGAAAGGTATAGGTCAGTGGGTCCGGTGATTCCCAGCGCGACGCCGCTTCCGGCTCCAGGGTTAGCTCGGAGTATTTGACGTCAGGACCGTACTTGAAACGGACGAGGCGGCTGAAAGCCAGTGCCGTCTCGTTCAACTCATTCTTGGCCGAGGTGCTGCCGTCGAAGCTGGCGATATCGTCCGATAGTCGCATCGCAAACGTGCCGCCGGGTTTCGGCGTTCCCGAGCCCCGAGAGGATCGAGCGGATGGCGCCGCTTTTCCGCGCCCGCATGCCGCGAGTGCGAGCCCAGCAGCCCCTGCCGATCCGGCTTCGATCAGCCGCCGGCGGCTCAGTCGCTGGCCAAGCCGATCTCCGGATACGCGGATTGACTCGCTTAATGCCATCTCAGCCCCACCTCCTAACCGTCCGAGCAGCGTCTAAAGTGGCTGGTGCGGACGCGAACCTTGAGCCCTCAGCGGGGGTTGTAGGGGGCGCTATTGAACTTGGTTCACCGCCTCCTCGGGATGGTGCTCGAGATAGAAATCCTTCATCGGCGTGTAGTTGATGCGCTCGCTCGTCTCGTTCTGAGCCGTGGCGCCGACTCGCAGGATCTGCAGCGGAACGTCGCCTGAGCTCTCGAACCAATACGGGAATCCGCGCGGGATCAGGACTCCCTCGAGCTTGCCGACATCAGCGATCAGCACGTCTCCCTCGCCGTAGAATCGGGCGTGGCCTTCGATCACAAGCCAAAAGCCGTCGTTGCCGCCGTGGGCGTGGAGGTTGGTCTCGCCGCCATCCGTAACGACCTGCATACCAGCCGAGAGGATGTCACTGCGGCAGAGCCGCACGACCTTCTTGTCCTTGACCTCCTCCGCGGGATACTCATACTTGAAGACTTGCGGCTGTGCGGTGGTGGTTGCCATGTGAGCCTCCTCCTGTGCTATGCGGTAGATTATCTCGGGCTGTGCCGCCAAACGGCGGCGCCATTTCCGCCGCGCCGGTCTAGAGCACCGCGGTCATGTGAAGTTGGATGTGGCCGCTGCCCGCGAGGCCGAGTTTCATGATGTGCCGCGCTGGACGGGCGGCTGGGTCGGGGAATATCTGCGTCCAGTACTTGTCGATCGTCGGCAGGCTGGTGTAGTCCTTCACCAGGACGGTCACGTGCGCGATATCAGCTGTCTTGCCGCCGGCGATCTCGACCATGCGCTGCATGTTAGCGAACGTGCCCTCGGCCTGCGCCTCGAGGCCATCCGGGACCTTGCCGGTCGTGGGGTCGTCACCGCCCATCCCTGAGGACATGACGATATTGCCCATGCGGCAGGACATTGGGATGGGGTCGTGGTGGCTGACGCCGGGGATCTCGAAGTTCTCTCGCCGCTCGCCCAGAACGCCAATGAACTGCTGCTGGATGCTTGTGTCATAGCGGACGGTCTTGCGCGCGGGACGGTTGCCGAACTCGGGGAAGTGCTGCAGGTACACGTCAACCATGTACGGCTGAAAGTCGAAGTCGCTCATGAAAACCCAGTGGTGCAGGATGTTGTCGTCCGATCCCCCGCCAAGCCGGAGCAGGTCGAGCTGTGAGTTGAAGCACTGGTCGATCGCCGCCTTAGGGTCTTCGATGTTCTTGCCGGTCGCTGGGTCCTGGCCGGTGAGGACCGAAGAGTAGACCATATTCCCAAGCTTGACGCCGTTCGGCAGCGGGTCGCGGTGCCCGCGGCCGGGCAGCTCCAGGCGCTCCCGCTTCTGACCGGCGACGGCCAGCATCTGTAGGACGATGAGCTGGTTGCCTGGCATTTCGTACGCGGTCGTCTTGCGCGCCGGGCGGTTGTTCTCGTCGGGGAACATCGCAAGCCACGGCTTGTTCAGGTAGGCCCGCATGCTCGGATCGCGGATGAAATTGGTGACGTGCGCGATGTTGTCCGTCGTGACCCCGGCGGAGTTGCAGAGGCCGCGCATGTTCTGATAGGCGAACTCGAGTTGCTGCTCGGGCCCCTCGCCAAGCAGCCCTGTCTTCGGATCGATACCGACGATCGTCGACGAGAAGACGAGATCGCCGAAACGCGTTCCAGCGGGCGCGGTGCCCTTGACCGAACCTTCTATCGTCAGGATCTTGCGCGCGGTTGCCACTTGCCGGCCTCCGTTCGACGCGCCGGCCAGGACCGGCGCCAGCCGTGCCGCCCCCGCCGCATCGTGACCGTTCTCGATCATCTGCGGCTTCTCCCGCACCGGCTGGATGCCCATAGCGCGCAGGCCGATGCGAGCGACCTCCTCGTCGCGCGGAAGCGAGTTGCCGCCACAGCCGATGGCGCCGACGATCTGGCCCTCCACCATCGCAACCAAACCCGCCTGGAGGGTAGTCAGCGTCGCGTCGCCCCACTCGTCGAGGTTTCCGTCTCGCTCCCAGAGGTCGTGCTTGAAGCTGAGGGTGTCGCGGCCCATAGTCGCGGCTGTGTATGCCTTGCGGATGGCGTGCTTGAGCACACGGGCGTGCGAGCCATTCATGCGCGCCGCGGCGAGCAACTCGCCGTGGTTGTCGACAACGGCGACGGACATGGCCTTGCCCTCGCGGCCCGCCTCTTCGAGGACGGCTGCGATCGCTCGTTGGGCTTCTTCGATTCCCAGACTCTGTTGACTGATCATTTCTTCATCTCCACCGTCGGGGCAACGGGCCACCGCCTCACTCCGACCTATCCCCCAACCCCTTCCCCTCGAGGGAAGGGGAGACCTAACCTCCGGCCCCTTCCCCACGAGGGAAGGGGAGTAATGAATGTCTCGGCTTCACGCGGACGCCAAATGAATGCCGGGGCGGGCGACCAGGTGGTCCTGGGCCGCCTCGACCCACACGGCGCCTCGCGGTAGCACGACCCCGGCGGAGCGCACACGATAGGCAGCCGGTGTATTGACACCGGTCGGCGTTGCACCGCGCTCACGCAGCGCGATGGCGGCGTTGATGAGGCGCTTGCGCATCTGGATGATACCGGTGTCGCTGGCGCCAAGATGCTCCTGGGCGCGGTCGTAGATCGGGCCCATGGACTCCTGCATCCCCGAGTCCTGGAGCGCCAAATTCAGGATTCCGGAGAAGACCGCGTTCTTCTGCGCGTCGTAATCGAGCTCGTAATCGTTGCCGGCGTTGGCCCTCGGCATCCAGCGGCCCCAGGCCTGGGTGGTTGGGGGTAGGATGCCGGCGTCGCCGACGTGAATGCCGCCCGTCGGGTAGGCGCGCATCCGCTCGAGCTCCTTCTCGTTCAGCGGCCGCGTGGGATGCCAGGTCACGCTCCACGACATCGTGTTGTAGTCGTCGATGGGTACCCAGGCATGGCCGCCAATAGTCGGACTCTCGCCGTAAGGCGGAATCATTTGGAAGAAAGGCATTAGGAACTGCGTGATGCGCCAGTAGTACGTTCCTTCCCCTCTCCCTTTGGGAGAGGGTTGGGGTGAGGGCGGCTCGGCGTCGCGGCGGGCGCCGATAAGCACACCGTAATCCGTGTCGACGACCTCAAAGCGCGGGTGCTTGTCCTGCGTTTTGTAGCGCATTCCCTCGCTGCCGCCCTGCCGCCTGCCGCGCTCGACGTCCTCCGAGGCGCTCAGGCGCGAGTGCAGAAAGCCCGAGTGGCTGGAATCGATGCCACCCTCGATCGCCTGCGCGAAATTGCACGCCTCATGGCGCATAGTAATGAAGCGCTGCTCCTCCGGAACCAGGTTCCACTCGAGCTCCGGCAGGCCGGGCGGCTCGCCGCGGGCGCCCATGTACGCCCAGATAACGCCGCCGCGCTCGACGCAGGGGTAGGCGTTGGCGCGGACCTTATCCTTGAAGTTGCTCTCCGGCGGCTCGTTCGGCATGTCGACGCAGCGCCCTTCGACGTCGAATTTCCAGCCGTGATAGACGCAGCGCAGGCCTTCATCCTCATTCCGTCCGAAGAACAGCGAGGCGCCCCGATGCGGGCAGTTATTGGCGAGCATCCCGAGCTTGTCGGCGGTGTCGCGGAAGAGGATTAGGTCCTCACCAAGCAGCCGGATGCGTTGAGGCCGGCCGTCCGGGCCGCCCATTTCTGACGACTGCATCACCGGCAGCCAGTACTGGCGCAGCAGGTCCCCCATGGGCGTTCCCTGCCCAACCCGCGAGAGGATTACATTGTCAGTTGCGTTGAGCATTGCTTACTCCCGTTACGCTGCCGTGGGGGAGGGTCCCGTGCCCTCCCGCGCGGCAGGCCCCGTGTCCAGATGGACCGGCTGCATAGCCTTACTGCGCCGCCTCAATGGTGCGGCCTCCGAACGTTCGGAGCATAGCAGATTGCACCGGTTCTTCACATCAATATAATCAACGGCGTCCCTGCTACCATTTATCCGAACTATCAGGCTGCCGACCGATTCGTGCTTAACAGACTGTAACAACTGCAACGATATTTCTCGCGTCCGAGTGCAGCCCTTGCGTAGAATCGGCGGGTTGACAGAAGGAGGTCACTGCCGATGGGTTCTGCACAGAGCGTCCCTCGTCTCTCCATACTGATTGCGACCACGCTCACCCTCATTCGAGTCGGGATGTCTGGTTCGCCGGTCACCGCAGAACAAGAGGTTACAGTGGCCGACGGAGACAGTTTGACCGCCATCGCACTTCGGTACTACGGAGACGCAAAGTACGCCCGGGAGATCGCGGCCTTCAATCGGCTGACAGACGCAGATCAGCTCGCCCTGGGCGAGGTCCTGGAGTTGCCGGATTTACCTCCCCAGGGCGGCGCTGTCCAAGTCGGGACCAGGGCGGAGTCCAGCCAGACGGGCGCAGCGACGCCGTCCGCAGCTGTAGTCGCGGCGGCAAGCGCGCCGAGAGCTGGGCCGGTTATTCAGACCGGTCTAGCGACCTGGTATGGCCCCGGCTTCGAGGGTCAGCTTACGAAATGCGGGCAGGTCTTCCACGAGTCGGACATGACCGCATCGAGTAATGACCTTCCTTGTGGAGCCGTGATTCAGGTGACGAATGTTCGCGATGGCGCAAGCGTAGTCGTGACAGTTGACGACACAGGTGACTTTGAGCACCCGACGATTCTTGATCTATCTGAGAGGGCGTTCAGCGCCCTCGCCTCGACCGACGCTGGCGTACTGGAGGTCAGTGTCGCCCCCATACTGGCGAGACTTTCACCACTGATCCAACGGCTTTAATATGGCTTTATTACAAAGCGGACTGGAAACATAACTACGACTATTTTACGCAGAGCCATGCAAATGGGTATACGTTGTTGGATGCGTCCCCATGATCACGTGCCGCCAAGTGGAAAACCGTGAGGTACCGAGTGGGTGGGGAACACGCCACAACGCTGCCTGGTTGCAGTCGTTGGGCGTCTATCGCCTCTCTGGAACGGTGCAGTATGGCAGTCCCGCGACAGCTTCGGTGTGAACACCATCGGAGAGCCGTATGATCGAAAAGGTCACGCACGGTTCGATGGGGAGGCGCTGGTCTGGGATGGCCTCTATGGTTGTTGCGCGGTCTACGCGCCGGCTGGAAACCGCCGGACTTCGCTCGCTCGCCTACGGGTCCGGCCACCTGGACCAGTGCTTTACCCTACACATTTGCTCTGGCAGCGGTGAGCAGTGGAGCTAAGGGGCTGAAGCATCGGCCTTTTCGGCCAGGTATCCAAATCCGCGCGATTGCCCTTTAGCGGCTGCACACGAATGGTGAACTGGACCAGATGGGCGGGGGTCACGATCGCGCGGTAGGGGTAGGGGTCGTCTAAGGATTCCGTCTCTCCTTGGAGGACGAGAGCGTCCTTCCCCCGCGTCGACACGATTTGGCCGACAATGAGGCGCTCGCCCGACTGTGTCGCGGCGAGGACGACTAGGTCCTGCCTGGCCTCGTCTAGTGCGCCGTCCTTCAGCATCCCAGCATGGATGCTTCTGTACGCCTCTCCGACTGTCTCTGCAAGATCAGAAGCTAACATCGTCGAGCCGCGTTCTGTCACTCAGGAACGACGAGGATCTCGCCGTGGGGATTGACAGCCGACAGCCAACGGCCTGGACGGCGCCGGTCATCGGGAAACGGGCTTCCCACCACGACTGGGTTCCCATGATCACCTTCTCGAAGCGGCGTCGGGGATCCTCTCTCCCGACCCTAGCCCGCCGCCCTGTGAATCCTCCAGGTTTTGCCGGCTGCGCGGATGCTGAGGGCGGACTGCGAAACGGCGTCTGTCGTATTCGCTATGGCCTTCTCGACCTGGATCCGGAATTTGTCGAGGAGCGAAACCTGGTGAGGCTCCAGCCAAGGCTCGCCGCCTTCGTCGGCCTCGACGCCAAGGTAGATATAGTATTCGGCAGTTCCATCTGAATAGACCGGAACCCGCCGGCGCGTCTGGGTGGTCATCGCCGTCGCCGGTCGTCAATCCACTCGTCGCTGGACGGATAATAGGCCGTGATGAACCGGAAGGATGCCGGCGCTTCACGGAAGACCGCGCCCGCTTGCGCGCCGCAAGCCCGCGGGCCCGCCTTGCGAGGGGGTGAATTCGTTTCTTCTCGCTATAGAATGGGGGGCAAAAAAGAATCGAATCTCCGCCCGGGATCGGCCCCTATTTCCTTCCCTTCCCCTCGGCGTCCAGCCGCTCCTTTAGCCACATGCGGATCAATGTCTGGTAGGGGAGCGAACGACGGGCGGCCTCGACCTTTAGGCTTTCGATCATGTCAATCGGCAGTCTCAAGTTCACGGGCTTCGTTCGGTGGGTCTGCTGCGGGCCGACGAACTCATCCGGTGTTTCCACAGTGTCCCAAAAGTCGTCGTGCTCGTCCCACCATCGGGCTTCCTCAGCCGGGGTCAGGCCTTGAGGGAGTCGCGGACTAGCCTTTGCTCTGGCGTTCATACAGTTGCCTTTCGTGTGGGCGCATCTCCCACCCGCTAAACGGCCGAATGAGGCCGCCCGACTTAAGTTGGCAGATTAGCAAAAGGTATCGGCCGCCCGTTGTGCGGCCGAGAGCCCTGAACCTGTCCGGCGCTCTGGTCCCACCGCGTGTGCGTACACTGGGGCCGCTGAGAACCTGCTCGGCCTCTTCCGGAGAGATGCCATGACCTGCGAGGTGCTCGACGTTGTCGTCGTCCCACTCGAATTCCACACTCATGTCATTGTATAGACATTGTCAATCGGTAAATCACGTTAGGCCGAGCTCGCGCGGGCAGTCCGGGGCCGGAACGCACTTTCGCCGCGGCTGAGGCTTCGCGGGAAGGAGACGGTCACTCGACTGGCGTGTGCCCCGGCCCGACCTCGGGGGCCGGCAGGATGCCGCCGCTCCCCTAAGGCCGCGCGCATTGACAGCGATCGTATGGCAAGCCTACGATCGAGCCGTTCTCGCAGCCGCCAGCGAGTGGAAGGATAACGCCTGTGCTTACCGCCGAGTTGAACGAACGCTATACACGCGTGGGTCCGGGCACGCCCTGTGGCGAGCTGATGCGCCGCTATTGGCATCCCTTCGCCGCCGTATCGCAAATGAAGGACCGCTGGACTCTGCCGATCCGTCTGCTGAACGAGGACCTTGTCCTCTATAAGGATCGCTCCGGCACCTTCGGCCTGATCGAGCCGCGCTGCCCGCACCGCCGAATGGGGCTTGTCTATGGCATCCCCGAGACGCACGGCCTGCGGTGCCCGTACCACGGCTGGTTGTTTGACGAGAACGGCACCTGCCTCGAGCAGCCGTATGAGACGGCGGAGGATCCGCAGAGCACGTTCAAGAACCGGCTCACGGCGGTAACGTATCCGGTGCAGGAGAAGGCTGGGCTGCTGTTCGCGTATCTGGGCCCGCAGCCGGCGCCGCTGCTGCCGAACTGGGACGTCTACGCCATGGAAGGAATGGTCCGCGACATCGGCTACGCCATACTGCCGTGCAACTGGCTGCAGTGCCAAGAGAACTCGCTCGATCCGGTGCACGTCGAGTGGTTGCACAACGTCTGGGCCGATTATGTGCTCGAGATGACGGGTCGCGGCGAGAAGCGCAAGCCACAGAAGAAGCACGTCAAGATCGGGTTCGACGTCTTCGAGTACGGCATCGTCAAGCGACGCGTCGTCGAGGGCGGCTCCGAGGATGACACGCCCTGGCGCGACGGTCACCCCGTAGTCTTCCCGTATTTCCTCCGCCAGGGCGGCAGTGGATTCTATGAGGACCATGACGACCAGCGCGGTCCCGCATTCCAGATCCGAGTCCCAATCGACGACACCCACACCGGTCACTGGTGGGTCGAGTGCTTCCCCAAGCAGGAAGGTGAGGCTGACCAAATGCCGGAGGATGTGCCATTCTTCAACGTCCCGGTCGTAGACGTGGACGAGTACGGCCTGCCGCGATGGGACCTGCTGGAAAGCAACAGCGCCCAGGATGTAGCGGCCTGGATCACACAGGGCGGCATCGCGAATCGAGCGACCGAGAACCTCGGGCGGTCAGATAAGGGCATCATCCTGTTCCGGCGGATGCTGGAGCAGAATCTGCGCATCGTCGAGGACGGCGGCGACCCGATAAACACCTTCCGCGATCAAGCCCAGAACGTCTATCTGCCGATGCGGACGGAGCGGCGCCACGAGCGGGGCGCGAACTTCGCCAACACGCCGTTTGAGCGGCAGGGGGCCGCAACGCGATACAGCCCGATCCTGAATCAGCGCGGCGTGGCCGCGGGCGCGTGAGCGCAGACAGGACCGTGTAATAGGATCGCCCTTCGACAGGCTCAGGACGACCGGGATGTTCCGCTCATGGTGAGAGCGTGTGAAGAAATCATCGCCAGAGTTGCGGTAGGGGCGGGTTTCAAACCCGCCCGCGAGCGGACCCTGGAATTTGCTCACAGGCTCTGAGCTTGTCGAAATATGGGCGTGGGAGAGGGGCAGAAAATGGTCGATCTACGAACGCTGGAAATCGGCGCGAAGCTGCAGCTTGATACGGGGGCGACGGTTGAGGTCGTCGAGACCTCATCGAACCCGAGAACGGTCCGCGCGCGCTACGTCGATACGCTGGCTGCGCCGGAGAAGGGTGACAACTTCGTCCACGAGATCGAGGCGGACCACATCTACGGGGTGTATACGGACGATACCCTGATGCAGGTGCGGAGCCTCTAAGGGGACTGGGGACTGGGGACTGGGGACTGGGGACTGGGCGGCGCGACTCGGCGGTGTACTGGAGCTACGGCTTCGCCCCCCACCCTCGCCCTCCCGCCCAGGGAGAGGGAATCGCCGATGCTCACTGAGTCCGGCTCCGACTCGATAGGGGCGAGGCCTTGCCTCGCCCTCGCCGCCGGATACGCGTCATAAACCGCGCTTCCGTGCCGCCTCCTCCAGAAGCGCGCGCAGCTCGGGCGTGCGCGCGTCGGCGGTGGTGCGAACCTTGACGTGGCGCAAGGTCTTCCCAGTTCCTTCCAGCTTATTAGCAGGGTCGGGCAAATGGACGCCGTCGTGGAACTCGACGTTGACGTAGGCCAGTTGCGGGCCGAGCGCGATCACCATGTCACGCATACTGGCGCCCGCCCAGTACTGGATGTGCCCGTAGCCCATCTGGACCTTCTCCGCCGCGCGCGGCATCGCCTCACGAACGACCGCCCGCAGTTCCTGCATCAGCGGACGAACGTCAGCGCTCAACTTCTCAAGCAGCGGCTCGGCCGGATCGTTGCCGGTCATTTCGGTTTCTGGCGCGCTGACCGGCGTGTCGGGAAGAGCTCCTGTGTCGAAAACGCCGTGTACCGGACCTCAAATGTTCTGCAGCCCTCCGGTGCTACCCAGGGTCCATGCGACATCCCCGGCGGCCGGCAGGCGTACGTCCCCTTCGGGAACGTCTTCTTGAGCGTCAGGTCGTGGAGGGAACCCTCCAGGATGTAGACCTCCTCCCAGAAATCGTGGATCTGCACGCCGGCGCCGCTGGTGTCGGTCCCGGGGTCAAAGCGCAGAATGCGCGTGGCGACGCCGGGGACCTGCTCCGCGAGGATACGCTCGAACAGACCAGGCACGAGTCCTCCGAGCGCGGGGGTCCACTCCACATCGGTGATGGGGAAGAACTCTCGTTCGGGTTTGGTCATTGGCGATTACCTCAGTCTTTATGCCTCGGATCGCGGGGCAGTGTGCGGCGTCGGAAGTGGAACTCTGGGCCGGCACGGTTTGCCCTTGATAAGATACTTCGCGAGCTGCGGCCACGCGCCCCCGGTCGCGAGGGTTTGCGGAACCGTTCTCGTGGGCGGGGGGCGGCGCGGCCCCGGCGTTCTTCCTCTCCCTGGGGGAGAGGATTGAGGTGAGGGCGCGCCCGAACTGACGGCTGTGCGCAAAGCCCCCGGCACGGTGCGTTGACCAACCTCGGGGACGGGCCAGAGGCCCGCGGTCCCGTCACGGCCCGCTCGGGTGCGGCGGGGTACAAGACCCCGCCCTACGGACGGCGGGCGAGGTCCCGGCGTTCTTCCTCTCCCTGGGGGAGAGGATTGAGGTGAGGGCGCGCCCGAGCGGAAGGCATCACTCAAGACGCGCGGTCTACATGTGCCACAGCTGCGCGAACTGCGTCGCCACTACGCCATCGTACGGCACGTCTCGATCGAGGAGACCGGCGTCCTGCGCGAAGGCATTGAGACCGCCGACGATTTCGGGCGTGATGGCTGCATCGTAATAGGGGACATCGCGGCGGATAAGCTCAGCGATGAGCTCGGCTTCCATCGGTGGGAACAGTCTCCTGCCGATCTCCCTAGCCGCCTCCGGGTCTTCTCGCAGCACGGTCTGTGCCCTGGCGACCGCGCGCACCGCGGCGGCAGCGACCTCGGGCTCGCGATCAATGCGTTCCTCCGTCGTGACCAGCGCGGGAAAGGTGAAGTCCCGCGCCGCGGCAGGTCCGTCGCCGCGACGGACATCCAGGACGATCGTACCTGCCCCACTCCGCACAGCAACCTCCGCGCCCATTCCGTTGGCCCAAAAGCCGTCGATCCGGCCGGCAGCGAGGGCCTCAGCGGCGGTCACGCCGAACGATACGCTCGGCTGATCCGTGCCTGGGACGGGCCCAATCAGCACATGGTCGCGCTCAGGGTCGATGCCGGCGGCGCGCAGCAGCCCGCGCAGCCCGAGGTCGACGCCCGGAGCCGCTCCGATCCGCAGCCCCCTCACCGCCTCAACGTCGCCGCGCCTCGCTCCGATATCCGCACGCAGGACGAGGAACCAGTACATGTGGCGTGCCAGCGCGGCCAGGAGACGCGCACCCCGCCAGTGCGGGAAGGCCACGAGGGTCGCGTGTGCGGCGCCGGCCACGAAATCGAAGCGCCCGTCGCGCAGGCCTTCCATCGCCGACGTCACGGGGAAGTGCAGCTCGAGTTCCATGTCGAGTCCCTCGTCGCGGAAGTAGCCCAGCTCAACCGCGGCTATAGCGGGGAAGTAGGAGTTGGATACGAGGTCCGGGAACGCCAGGAGTCGCAGGAGATTCCGACACGGGTATGGCCTCCGCCGCGTGCTCCGAGGTCTCGGGGACGAAGAATACCAACAGAAGGGCCACCGCCAGGGCAGCGCAAGCCACGTAAATGAAGGAGGAGCCGTAGCCCAGCCTGTCCGCGAGGAAGGCAAAAACGATCGGACTGATTGCGGTACCCAACCGGCCCGTGAAAATCCAAAGGCCAAGGAAAAAGCCGCGGGCTTCGGGCGGCGCAACATCAGTGCCCACCGTCTGAATCGATCCCCCAGTCAAACCCTGCGAGGCCATCCCCAACAGGAAGACAGCGACGTACCACGGCAACCCAAGATGCAGAAACGCGGTCACGGCGATGAGAGACATTGCGATCGTCACGCCGAAGAATCCCGGCACCATTGTGTGTTTGCGACCGAAACGGTCCATCATCCATCCTGCGATGAAGCCGATTGGCAGCGTTATGCAGCTTGCAGCCGTCGCGAGAATGCCGATTGCGCGAGGATCAAGCCCGTACGTGTAGGCCGCGTACAGGTGCATGAGGCCGCTCTGGGAGGGCCCGCGGGCCATCCCGGCGAATCCTGCCACCCCGAAAAAGGCCAGCCGGGGCACGACGATCTCCCAGATGGATAACTTGCGGGCCTGACCCTTCGCCTGATTCGCCCGCTTCCGCGGAGCATCCTCCTGGATAAACATGAAACTAGGGATAAGTGCCAGCAGCGCAAGGGTCCCGTAGGCGGCAAAGGGAGAACGAATGCCCCAGGCTGCCGCGATGAAGCCGCCGGCGAGAGGACCCGACAGCCGTCCAAAGCTGTCCATTCCGTACATCCAGCTCACCTGGCGGCCGCGTTGATTCGCCTGTGCGCCGCTGGAGATCCTGGTGATGCGTCCCATGAGCCACATCTGCGCGGCCCAGCCATCAACGAAGCGAAAGAGAAGTATCTCCGGAAAGGTGTGTGCGAACAACACCGCGAACGCCATCAGCGAGGTCAGCAGCGGTCCGATGAGCATAATCCGGCGCCGTCCAAAGCGGTCGATAAGCCAGCCGGTCGGGATGCTGCCGGCAACGTTACCGACGACGAACGCGGTCACAACGCCACTGGCCAAGAAGAAACTCACATGGAATGACTTTGCCAGCGCGGGAATGGCAGGCAATGCCATGCCGGCGCCAAGCGCCAGTACGAGGGCCGGTAGGTAAATCGAGAGGAACGCATTCCAGGAGACGGCCTTGCTCTCGGCCGGTTCCGCTGCCGGGGATTGAGTTGGGCTGTTCGCCATCAGCGGGCGGCGCTCTCAGCCACAGGCTTCTTCTTCCTGGTGTCTTCTGCAACGAAGAACAGAATGATGCCGACGATATACGTGAGACTCGTCCAGGAGAACATCGTGGTGAACCCAAAGCGTTGCATCAGGATGCCCTCGATGATCGCCATGATCGGGCCAGCGACAAAACCCAGGGTGAAATAAATGCTGAACGCCGCGTCCTGGTCTCGCGCTTCGACAGAGTCTGCCACCAGCGCCTGCGTCAGCGTATTGCGCGAGCTGACGAATGCCCCGAAAAGCACCAGGCTAAGAACGAGCATTGGGATCTCAGGACCCTGGCGCGCGAGCCATTGGGTCGTGATGAACGACGCCAGGAGAGACGCTTGCAATACAGCAGGACGGGAGAGTTTGTCTGAGAGCCAACCGAGCGCTATCGGCCCGACCAGTCCCCCGGCTTGGGAAATGGTCAGTGCCGCGCCTGCAAAGGCGAGACTCATGCCGAAGTCGCGCATAAGATGCGGCGCCAAATAGAGCTGCACACCCTGGCCGCCTCGACCTGCTGCGCCGACCGCGAAGACGATCGTGATGATCATCATGTTGCGATTGCGCAGCGCCCGCCGGTATGAAGTGAAGCTGCTGGCGAGGACCGCCCTTTTCGGCGCATCTGTGCGCTGGGTTCGTTGACGGTCTTTGACGAACAGATAGGCGACACCGATAAGTACACTGGGTATTGCCACGAGAAACATGAGGTGGCGCCAGCCGATGGCGGTAACGGCAACTGCAGCCACGACCGGGGCCAGCATCGTGCCAACATTGGCAATCGTCGAATTGAGCGCAAGGATAGACCCTCGGCGCTTGGGGAAGTAGCTGGAGAGCAGGCTGGCGCCGACGGGGTGCTGGCCGCTGCCGCCGAGACCCATGATGACGCGAGCGCCGACGAGCGTTCCCCAAGACGTGGACAAACCCGTAAGCATCGTGCCGGCGCACATGACGATATAGCCAATGCCGAGCAGGCGGGTGCGCTGAACGAACGGCGTAACGAAGCCATAGAGGAACTGCGAACCGTTCATGATGATGTTGTTGATCGCGCTGATCAGACCGACAAACACGAAGCTGAATCCGAGGTCAGTCATGATCACCGTTGAGAGCAGCGGCGTCAACATCTGGCCCTGGAAGTGATTGACTCCATGAGAGACGTTGGTCAGCCAGAGAATGAGCTGGCGCTCGCGGGAGCTGATATCGAGATCGTCGTCCGGTGTCGGCGCGCCGTGTTCGGGTTGAGCCGTTTCGCCCGCCACGCCGCCTGATGGCGGGGAGCCGACGGCTACTGCAAACCGGTTGAGGTCGGCTTCTCGCTGTGCCATTTGGATTCTCCCACGGGGCGCAGTTGGCAACGGTGGCGTCCTTAACGCCGCGATAATCTTACGCCGAGCTCACGAAATCCGCCTCCCAGACCTGTTGCAGGCGCTGCATCCCGTTATTCGTAAGCGCTCCCTTGCCCGAGCAGCTCACGGCCTCCTCCATGTGCGCTATCTCCGAGTAGCCGCCGGCGACCGTCGAGACCTCTCTCCGGCTCGGCTATGGTTTGCCCCGCCCGTAGCGGCCCGCCACCCGCAGGCGCGCTATGGACTGACCGGTCCGCCCGACGGCTCTGCTCGCCCTTCGCCGCTATATCGCTCTGCCGCCCTTTCTTGCGGCTCCAGAGTCTCGGGAACGCGGAGAATGGGGGTCGCGGCTAGGGCCACCATCGTGAAAGTCACTCCAGCGAAGCCCGGGACCATCGTCCGTTTGCGGCCGAAGCGGTCCATCACCCAACCGGCCAGCAAGAGGATTGGTAGAGAGATGACGGCGGCGGTCGTTGCTAGGATGCCGGTGGTTCTCAAACTGAGGTTGTACTGGGAGGCAGCGTACAGGTACAGGAAGTCCGCCTGAATCGGTCCTCGCGATATCGACCCGAGGAAGGCGATTCCGAGGAAGGCGAGCCCCGATCCGATGGCCCCCTCCCGAGGAGCCGTCGGGCGGCCTCCGCAGGACCGGCCGACCTCGCCTCGGGCGCACCCTCCCGGATGAGCGTCCATGCCGGAATCAGCACCAATAGCACGAGGAGCCCGTAGGCGGCGATGGGCGCTCGTAGCCCCAGACTCCACCGTCCGATTACCGTTTGAGGCTACATCAGGTGCGCGACGCCGGGATCTTGAAATCCGCCTCCCAAACCTCATGGACCCGCCGCATCTCATCAGACGTGAGTGGCCCCCGTCCTGAGCAACTCACAGCCTCTTCCATGTGCGCCAGCTCCGAGTAGCCGCCGACCACGGTCGAGACGCCGGGATGCGACAGGATGAACTGGTAGGCCGCGGCGGCCAGCGAGCGGTCGCGCTTGGCGAGGAAGCCGAGCGGTGAGGCGCGCCGCTGCTCGGCCAGGAACGGCTCCGGGTTGCGAGACATGCCGCCGCCTGCCAGGGCGTGACGTCCTGATGCGCCGGTGGTCGCCCCGCCGGCCAGCGGGCGGATCACCGCCACGCCGGCGCCGTGAGCTGCCGCGTAATCGATGACCTGACCGTAGTCATAGTCCACGCTGAGGCCGGCCGGCTTCGGCCATCCGGACGTCGGGTTCATCAGATTGAGCCAGACGTTGATGATATGGAAGCGACCGGTGTCGAGCAGTCGCTTGGCGGCTTCCGACTCGGCGTGCTCGCAGGCGAAGCCGAAAAATCGTACCTTTCCGCCACTCTGAAGCCGATCCAGCGCCCCAAGTGCGCCCTTCTCGCCGATGTAGTCTTCGAGGACCAATGGGATCCAGGGCGGGCCAAAGCTGTGCGCACCTTGGTTGCGTACCACATCTTCGGTCCTGGGGTTGTGCCTCGCGGCCGGGGCATTGTGAATTTCGAGAAAGTCCACGTGGTCGACCTGCAATCGCGCGAGGCTCTCGTCGATCGACTGGAGGACGCGGCCGGGAATATCCTCCTTATTCTGCGGGCCGATCTCGATCTTGGTCGTGATGACAGGATGCGCGCCAAGCTTCTTGAGGATCCGGCCGAGATTCGTCTCGGCGACGCCCTTGCCGTAATCGGGCGAGCAGTCGAAGTAGTTGATGCCAAGCTCGAGCGCCCGGGCGACGGTGCGCTCCATGTCCTCAGGCGTGGCTTTGACCATCAGACCGGCGTTATCTCCCGTCCCAAAGCCGATCTCGGATACGCGCACACCGGTATTGCCAATCTCGCGGTAGTTCATGCCGCCCTCCCTCCAAGTTGTCCAAACAACGATAGGGGACAGGAGAAAAACAGGCCATCCTGCTGGCTATGTCGCAGGTGGCGTGGCGAATTCACAGCGAGGTCCGGCAGCACGGCTCAGGCGGGTGTCGAGCGTCGCGAGTCGCCCGCCGAGCACTTCGGCGAGCGCCACGTACCACGCGTCGTAGGAGGTGACGTTGGAGCGCAGGTCCCAGACGCGGGACGCAAATGGCTCATACGGGAAGAGCTCGACTCGCAGCTCCAGCAGGTCGGCGTATGCCAGTGTCGCGACGTCTGTGGTAATGTCGCCCGTCAGGGCGGCACGTCGGAGAATATTGGCCGCTTCCACCGGCATCAGATGTGGCGCAGCCAATAGCTCGGAGGCGAGAAGCGACTCCGCCCAGGTACCGGACGTTCCGGTGTCGATGAGCGCGGCGATGACCATCGACGAATCGACGATGATGGTCATGGGCGATCGGCGTCGCGGTGCTCCAGGATTCGGCCCGCGCTGAGAGAGCCACCGATAGCGGCTTTGCGCTGACGTATGCGGGCGAGCAGGGCCTCGGCATCAGGGCTGGCTGCGAGATCAATCAGTCGGGCCCGAAGGTATACCTGTAAAGAGCGACCGCTAAGAGCCGCACGCGCTGCCAGCTCATCGCGGGTCTGCTCAGGTACGTCTCGAATCGTGATCGCGACGGTCATGGCAGCATTATGCAGCCATCGCTGCTGTAATGCAAGCACTGTGCTTCTATCGGCGTGTTCGGCGGGATCAGAACAACACCAAATTCTTCACAGGCGGTGTTAGACTCTGGCCAATCGTGAGCAGCATTGAGCCAAACACACTGAAGCGCCGCGGCGTCGGTTTCCGCGGCTATGACGCTGCGCGCGTGTCCCGGGGGTTTACACTGTTCGCGCCGATCAATGAGACGAACAGGACGATCTATCTCGTCGACATCGAGGGCCAGGTGGTGCACACCTGGGAGATGCCCGAGCCGCCTGGCCTGTACGGCTACCTGACCGAGCGCGGCACCCTGGTCTGCATGGGCAGTGTCCCCAACGACAGCTTCATCGGCCGCTCGCGCTTCCACGGCGGCGTCGTGCGAGAGGTGGACTGGGATGGGCACGTGCTGTGGGAGATTCATCAGCCTGATCAGCACCACGATGCCCGCCGGCTGCGCAACGGCAACGTGCTCCTACTCTGCGCCGCGCGGTTGCCCGATAGCGTGGCCGCGCGAGTGCGCGGCGGCCGGCCGGGCAGCGAGCAGGAGGGCGGCCACATGGACGCCGACTACCTGCAGGAGCTGACTACTGACGGGAAGGTCGTGTGGGAATGGCGGTCGTGGGAGCACCTCGACCCGGCCGAGAACGTGATCACGGGAGTTCAGGATGCACGCGAGGAGTGGACGCACGGCAACTCGATCTCCGAGATGCGGGATGGCAACATCCTGATCAGCTTCCGCAACATCTCGACGATCGCGATGATTGACCGCAACTCGGGCAACATCTACTGGAAGCTCGGCGCGCCGCCGCTGGCCGGGCAGCACGCGCCCCACATCCTCGCCAGCGGCAACATCCTTCTATTCGACAACGGTCCCCACCGGCTGGACGAAACATTCCCCTACTCACGCGTCCTCGAGATCGACCCCGCGACCAAGCAGATCGTCTGGCAATACGCGGACACGCCGCCATGGAAGTTCTTCAGCCCGCGCATCTCCAACGCGCAGCGTCTCCCAAACGGCAACACCCTGATCTGCGAGGGATCCTTCGGCCGAATCTTCGAGGTCACATCGGAGGGCGAGACGGTCTGGGAGTACGTGAACCCCCACTTCGGCGGTACCGGCGATCCGGCGACGCAGATAAACAACGTTTTCCGCGCCTATCGCTACACGGCGGAGGAGATTTCGAGAGCGGAGACCACGGGCTCGTGACGGGAGTCGCGGGCAACCCGATTGGGTCGCTGGTGACGCTCCGTGCCTCTGTGCCGGCTGCTTGTACGCTGAGAACAGCAGGGCGACGCCGGCGATGCTCCGGGCATTCTAAATGCCGGGTTTCTGTCTGGAGAGCGGATGCGATGCCGATCAGCGAAGCAACGTACGAGCGGGTGGCGCTGGAGGACCCCGAGGGGCGTTGGGAGCTGGTCTGCGGCCGCCTGCGGAGCAAGCCGGGCATGACGGCCGCACATTACGACGCCATGAGAAGACTTGCTCGGCGGCTGATACTCCGGCTCGACGAGGGTGAGTACACCGTGGCGACTGAGGGTCCGCGGCTATGGGTCTCCAGCGGCTCCTACTATCTGCCGGACGTTTGCGTCATCCCGCGCGTCTTCGTCGAGCAGAAGCTGCGCGAAGCGCCGCAGCGGCTGGAGGTCTACGAGGATCCAATGCCGCTCGTGGTGGAGGTTTGGTCGCCCTCGACCGGAGACTATGACGTCGAGGAGAAGCTGCGGGAGTACCAGCGTCGCGGCGACCTCGAGATCTGGCTCATCCATCCCTACGAACGCACCCTGGCCGCTTGGCGGCGGCGGCCCGGCGGCGACTACGAGCAGACCGTCCAGCGCGCCGGCGCAGTCCAGCCGGTCGCCTTACCGGGCGTGGTCATAGAGCTGGAGCGACTCTTCGATTGACTCCGCCTGAGTCTGGATGCCGCAGCCGGATGCCCAGCCAATTCGTTTCTGCCGCGAGCCCTGCCCTATAGGCGGCAGAAACGAATTGCGATCAAGCGAGTACGGGTCTGGGGACAGGGGTCATTTCCGTTGCTGGCGTCCGGGGCCAGTGTTAGACTTTGGCCACAATATTCGGATCCGCGCCGCCGGCCGTAGGGCCGAGCGGGCCGACCGTGAAAGTGAGGGCGTTGCGATGGTTGCCACCGCTCCTGTCCGCCGCAAACTGGTCAAATGCAACGACATCCGCGAGTATCTCCGCCTCTTGGACGGCAACGGCCTCCTACAGCGAATAACAGCCGAGGTCGACCTCAGGTATGAGGTCGGCGCGATCTGCTCGCGGGCACTCAAGCGGGGCGGCCCCGCTATTTCCTTCGAGAACATCAAGGGCTACAGCGGCATGCCACTGGTTGCCAACCTGCTCGGCTCTGTCCGCCACCTCGCGGCAGCCTTCGGGACGGACGAGAGCGAGGAGCAGGTCTACCAGGCGATCGTCGACGGCATGCGGAACCGGGTCGCGTCGGTCGTGCTGCCAACAGGCCCCTGTAAAGAGGAGATTGCCCGCGGAGACGAGGTCGACCTGTACAAATGGCCGACGCCGTTCTGGCACGAGCACGACGGCGGCCAGTACATCGCCACGACGGCGGGCTTCATTACACGCAACCCCGAAAACGGCCACTACAACATGGGGTCCTACCGCTGCATGATCAAGTCCAAGAACGAGATCTCAATGGCCGGCGGGACGCGCACGCCGCGCGATCCAGGCGGCGGAGACCACATCCTGATGAACGAGGCGAACGGTAAGCCGACGCCGGTCGCCATCGTTCTCGGCATGGACCCGTACCTATCGCTCGCCACCGGTTCTCCCGTGCCGATGGATGAAAACGGCTACGCCGAGTACGAGGCGGCCGGGGCGTGGCGGGGCAGACCGACGGAGCTGGTGAAGTGCGAGACCAGTGACCTGCTGGTTCCGGCCCACGCCGAGATCGTCCTCGAGGGCGAGGTGACGCCGGGTGCCCGAACCGAAGAGGGGCCGCACGGCGAATCAACCGGCTTCTACGGCGAGAACAAGTCCGCTTTCCTAATCAAGATCGACTGCGTCACCCAGCGACACAACCCCGTCAGCTACGGCCTCATCTGCCAGCTCATCGAGGACTATCCGCGCTCGCTGCTTCGCTCCGGCTCATTCCAGACGCTTCTCATCGAGAAGACTGGCATGACCAACATCAAGCATGCCTACTTCCCCGAGGTTGGGCGCTTCGGCATGATGATCGTCTCGGCCGAGATTCGCGACGCGGACGAGCCGCGTCGCATCATGGATGCGGTCTGGGAGCACGGCGACTGGCGCTGGGTGATCGTCGTCGATCAGGATTGCGACGTCCGAGACTGGGATGACGTGATGTGGCGCGTGGTCTCCACAGCGGAGCCCGAGCGGCACGTAGTTCTCGGCAAAGAGCGCAAGCGTCGCTCGGCGCGGCGAACGGACGAGGATGATTTCGATCCGCCGTCCCGCGGTATGGGCATCGATGCGACAATGCCCTTCAAGGGCGTCAAGTACCCGCGCGTCAACATCGTCGGAGCGGATCTGATGCGAGAGATCACCGGCCGTTGGAAGGAATACGGCCTTCCGTAGGGAACAGGGAACAGGGAACAGGGAACAGGGAACAGGGCCGGATCCCCTCTCCCCGGGGGAGAGGGTTAGGGTGAGGGCGAAGCCCAGGCTGCG
>Ga0193751_1000202_pt1 | contig 52236 bp, 45 predicted proteins | sample L1c2metaG_FD_143050 | JGI IMG/M metagenome (GOLD analysis project Ga0193751, IMG submission 143050) | Soil microbial communities from a riparian zone of the East river system, Colorado, United States - L1c2 | ecosystem: Environmental > Terrestrial > Soil > Riparian zone | place: USA: East River...
GCTGATCTGCCCGCCAGTGCGCGGGCACATTATAATTACGGCGCCGTCTTACAACAACTCGGCCGGTTCGACGAAGCGGAGAAGGAATATCAAGCGACGCTGCGAATCGATCCGAGCTACATGAAGGTATATGTCAATATGGCGTCGCTTTTGATGTCGAAGTCGAAGTTGGATGAAGCCAAAAAATATTACGACCGCGCGATCCAGCTCGATCCCAACTCGGGCGAAGTCCATGCCGGTTATGCTTATCTTTTGGAGCGCCTCGGCCGGGCGGACGAAGCTCGCGCTGAATACGAGAACGCTATTCGCGTCACTCCAAAGAAATCAGCCGCGCGCCTGTTCTACACCTACGGCGCCTTTCTCGACAAACGAGGCGAGCTCGATGGTGCGATCGCGCAATATCAAAGCGCCTTGGAGGTCGATCCGAATCTGGCCGATGCCCATTCTGAGCTGGCGACGGCGCTCTTGACCAAAGGTGATTCGCAAAAAGCTGAAGCGCATTATCTCGAAGCGGCCCGGCTCGATCCGAAGCGTGCCGATACCCACAGCAATCTCGGCAGTTTGCTTCTTCGCGAGGGCAAAACTTCGCAGGCCATTATCCAGTACGAGGAAGCGTTGCGAATCGACCCGACGCTGACCGAGGCCGCAGAAAATCTTCGGGTGGCGAAATCGAGCGATACCCGCTTCCAGTCTCGCACGCCGAAGTAATATTCTGAGCCGCGCCCTGCATCTTAATCTCGACGACGCGTGGCGAGATGAACCGCTGAAGTTGGCGGCGCTTGATGCGCGCGATTGGGGCGCGCAACTACGTTTCTCCGCGCCGCCATCGTTAGTCGAGAAATTCTATAGTGAATTCACGCCGCGCCTCGTGCCCTTCATTCTCTACGGCTCGGGCGACTTCCATTATTTAAGCGCGCTTTGGCTTCGCCGGTTGAGTAGACCGGTCGTTCTCATTTCATTTGATAATCATCCGGACTGGGACGTTCGTCCGCCAAAGTGGGGCTGTGGCGGCTGGATCAATCGCGCGCTCGAGCTCGCGAATGTTCAGCGCGTCGCCATTTGGGGCTGCGGAAATTTCGAATGCTGGTGGCCGCACAATATCTTTGCCAATCGGCGGGGCGAAAGAGAAGGCCGGCTTGAAGTTCATCCCTGGGTTGACCAGCGTCCGATGAAAGATCGACAACGCCGCGGGGCGATCCTGCGCGAGAATTGGCGAGAAAAATTCGAGGCATTCGCGGCGAATATTGCGGGTCGCGAAGTTTACGTCACAATCGATCTCGATTGTCTTCGTCCGGAGGACGCCGTGACAAATTGGGAGAACGGCCGATTCACGGTCGCGGATCTCGAATGGGCGCTCGGGAAGTTGCGCGAACAGGCTCGAGTCATTGCCGGCGACATTTGCGGCGGCTTTTCCGAAGCGAAGTACGCGCGTTGGAAACAACGCTTCGCTTCAGAGTGGGACCATCCGAAGCTCGAAAGGCCAACTGCGGCCGAGATTCGAAAAATTAGCTTCGCTACCCTGGAACGATTGTGGCCAGTCTTAGCTCATTGAAACGAGCACGACCCCGGCAGTGATCAGCAACGTGCCGATGGTCAGTCGCAACGTTAATTTCTCCTTCAAAATGACCGCCGCCATCAACGTGATGATAATGACGCTCAAACCCTGGAACGGATAGAGGTAACTGAGATCGAAACGTTGGAGCAAACCGAGATTTAGAAAAAACGAAACAGTCATCAGTAGAATCCCGGCGCTTAGAATGGAGATAGTCTGGCGATTCCGGAATCCAGCCACGCCGGATGATTCCATCGCTCTCTTAAAAAAAAGCTGACCAGCCACGAACGTCCCCAGCCAAACCAAAATAAGAATAAGCGACCACCACGTCATAAACGCTCCTCCAAACGAGCAGCCGGCTTGGCGACGATAGCCAGTCCAATAATCACCAAAACGATCCCGCACCATCGGAGCGAAGAAATTCCCTCCTTAAGAATGAGCCAGCAGCTTATCGGGACCAGGACATCCACCAGCCGCGATAACGGAAACGCGATGGAGAGGGGAATATATTTCAGAACGTAAAGCCAGATCACGAGATCAAGGAGCATAACGACAATCGCCAGCCAAATTAGCGGCGACGCTAATCCGGTTATTCCTACCCATGACCAGCTTGTAGACGGATCAGCCGTGGCCTTGGCGCCCGCCTTGAGCAGCAATTCATACAGGACGACGCAGATGATATTCAGCCCGAGCTGAAATAACGGATTGGCAAATCCAGACGGCCGATTGTTTGTCATATCGAGCCAATAATGCCGGTCCGGCTCGGACTCAAAGCTGATCTGCGTTCGAAAATTCTTTCAAAATTGGGTCGTGCCGCGTCGGCTCGAGATATTTCACGGCCAACCGAAAGATCGGATTAAGCCACGCGCGCGTGTGCAACACGTAAAGATCGAGCGGCGCCAACTCGTGGCCGAGATGCAGCTTCGGATCATAGTTGAGCGGACCGCTGTAATAGAAGCGCAACCGGTGTTCGATCGCCCAACGGATCACGTCGCGCATGGTGTAAAAATAAAGATGCAGATCGAGCGCGACATCGTAATCGAGGCCAAGGCATTCATCGTAAATCGTGTCGCCACAAACGAGGCAAAGACTGAACGCGATGATTTTGCCCGACTCTGACCACATGAAAAAGCGCGCCCGCTCCGGCATTGTTTGAGAGATGCGACAGAAAAATTCCTTCGTCAGCGTTTCGAATTTCATGGGCGAGCGCTCGTGCACTTGGAGATAGAGCGGATAAATGGCGTCAATGTGCGGCGAGATATCGTTCACGACTTCCATATCGATCTTGGCCGCGCGTTCCGTTTTCCGGAACTTTCGACGCAAGCTCTTGCGGCTGACGTAACCGAGCGTTCGCAGATATTCATCGAAATTTTGATAGGGCAGCGCTAGTCGCGTCATCGGCATGCTCGGCACCTGTGCGTAACCGCTTTTGGAAAGAGTTGCCAGGGTCGAGCGGTAGCTGGCCGGAAAATCCTTTAGGACGACAAGCGAAGCGTTGTTCTCGCGAGCGTAATTGCGCAGCGTCGCGCCTAGCGCTTCGGCCGTCCAAGGCTCGTCTTTCGAATCCCAAACGCCGAGCTCACCAGCGCCGGCCGCACAGCCAACCATCAACACCCGCATCGTAAGAAAGCGTGGAAATTTTTTTCGGACAAGATCGACAATCCTTCGAAAAGCTCCCCGCACGCCTTCGACCAGATTTTGTCGGACGAAGAAAACTGGCTGGACGGCGCGAACATTTCCGGAACCGTCCTCGAGCAGCGCGTAATGATATTCAAAATCGTTCGCCAGCGTCTCCTCGATCACCTCGTAATAACGGTGATCTTTGCATTTGTCCTGCAACGCGCGTTTCCACGCTTCCAAGTCTCGGATGCCCGAAAGCGTCAGGATTCTGGCCGTTCCTTGAGCGAAAGGAACGACGACGTCATCGCGCATTTTCGCCACGGGACGAATCCGCCCGACCGGCGGATCGATTCGCCGCGTCGAGGTTCTGCACTTTGAGCACGCCGCTGCGGATATGCAGGTCGCGTTGTGGGAACGCGATTTCGATTCCAGCTTCGCGCAGCTTCTGCTCCATCGCGAAATTGAGATCGCTCCGATAACGACGTGGCCGATAGCTCATCTCGCTGCTCCAGACGACCAATTCAAAATCAATGGAATTCTCGCCGAATTTCTCCAGGAAAACGCTCGGCGCCGGATCTTTCAGAGTGTTCGTGTTTTCGCTGGCGGCGGCGAGCAGCGCCTCGCGGACTTTGTTCACATCGCTGCCGTAGGCTACGCCCACCGGCAAACGAAACCGCACCCGCGGATCGCCGTAGGTCCAGTTCGTCACCGGCGAGTCGATGAATTTCGTGTTCGGGACAATCATGGTGATGTTGTCGTTGGTTACAATCACGGTGCTGCGGGCTCGAATGTGTTGCACCTGACCGGCGATTCCCGCGACTTCGACCCGGTCGCCCACCGTGATTGGACGTTCAGCTAGAATAACGAGGCCGCTGATAAAATTGCTCGCGATGTTTTGCAGACCAAAGCCAACGCCGACGCCAACTGCGCCAGCAAAAACCGTCAGAGCCCCGAGGTGAATGCCGGCATTATCGAGAACGATAAAGATTCCGACGATGAGGACGACGTTGCTGACGATCTGCGCGATCGCGTATTGCAACGAACGATCGAGTCCGCTTTTCGCGAGAAAGCGATTGAACAGAAAGCGTTTCGTCCGCGATGAAATCCAGAAAACCGCGACCAGCAGCGCGATGAGCAGGAAAATTTGAACGAGGCTCAGAGTGACGCCCGGCAACGGCGCATTCCAGGACAACGGCACGCCGGCGGCGTTGACCGCGTTCATTGTAAAAAACGCAACTGCGGCCACGCTCAGGATCGTGGTCAGGATTGCGATCAGATTGACGTCGATTTTAAAGCGGCTGAAAACACGCCGGACCGCATCGCTTTGCAGCGCGCGGGCCGCGAATATGCCGATGGAAAACCAAATCACGAACGCCACGATGCCGAGAAACGACACATCGTGGCCGAAGACGTGGAGCAATGGCTTTTGCAGCAGCCCGAAATCCATTCTCGTTAGTCTGGGCGCGTTGCGCGCCCGCGCAACCAGGAAACAAAAAACACGGCTGAAGCCGTGTTTTTTGTTTGATTAAGAATGGCTGGATGAGCGGACTAGCTGCTCGCTCCGGATTCGCCGCCACCCGGCGTCTTGGCGCGTTCTTTGATGTAGTTGATTACGTCGCCGACGGTCTGCAGTTTTTCAGCATCTTCGTCCGGCACTTCCACGGAAAATTCCTCTTCGAACGCCATCACCAATTCCACGATATCGAGCGAATCGGCGCCCAAGTCCTCGATAAACGACGCCTGCGGCGTAACTTGCTCCGGATTCACGCCGAGCTGTTCGACGATGATGTCCTTGACCTTTTCCTCAATCGTTTTGTCCGCCATAAAAAATTTTTGGGTTGGAGCGCAACGCTTACCCCACGCGCTGCCGCACCGCAAGTAAAAGAATTGGCGAAAATTCCGCAACCAAATGCCGCTGTCCAGAGCGCGAGCTATTTACTTCCTTTGCCCTTGGCGTAGAGAACATTCGTGTCTGACGCCCCTGTCGAACTCGACGAGTTAGTCGATCTGAAAATGCTGCCGGCCTGGGTGAATGAGCCCGCGCCGACCGAACGCTACGCCGGGCATGAAGGCGAAGATCAGCGCGAGCGTCGGGGATATGGCCGTCGTGAAGAGCGAGGGCAAAAAAGAAAGCGCTCAACTTCCAACTTCCAACGTCCAACGTCGAAGTCAGACCAGAACAGGGGATCCGATCGTCCACCGCGAGATCGATTCGGTGCGAGAAAGCCGGGACCCGGGCGGCAGGATCGACATCGGAAAGATCGGCGGGGGTTTGTTGATCGCCAGCCCGGTGCCAGTGCGGCTCGCACCTCGGACCGGCCGTTGCCGCCAATCGCGGTCAAATTTTTGCCGCGCCTGTCTGCTTTCGAGAACGTCGTCGCGCAAATCAAGTCCGGCTCGGTCGCGTATTCGTTATTCGCACTGGCGCGGCTTTTTTTGGAGAAAGCGACGCGTCACGATGTTCAATTGACCGCGCCGCCCGAGTCGCCGCTCTTTCAATTGGGCGAAAACGGCGATGTCTCAGTCGATCGACAATTTCTCGAGCGTAATGCGTTTCGTTTTGCGCAAGCCGACTTTTACAAGGTCGACATCACCGAGACGGAGCCGATCAAAGGAAACTTTACCAACGTAGCGCGGTGCCGGCTGAGCGGCACATTGCTCGGCCCGACCAATCATCACGATTATCAGCGCCGGCTCCGAAATTTGTACGAGCAGCGGTTCAGCCGACGGATGAGCTTCGCTGATTATCAACGCCAAATTCAGATCGTGACCGATTCGACGGAGATCGAGAAGTGGAAGGAAGACGCGCGCAAAGTGACGACGTTCTCGACGTTGCGCGAGGAAACGCCGACCACGTTTTCGTCAGCGGCCGAGACAGAGCGGCATTTTCAGCAAAATTATTTGCCTGGACTCGTTCGCAGCGTTTCGGAGTTGACGATCGACGGTCCTGCCAGCCGGCATTTGCAAGATCGAGTGTTGAACCGGCTGACTGAGAACGAATGGACGCGTGAGACGCGGTCGCCGTCGCCGATGATGCAGGAGCTTGCCGCACGGTGTCGTGAAGCCGGCCTTCATGTCTTTCGGCATCGTCGGGGAATGCTCTTTGTCTCGTCCATTTATCCGCGCCCATTCAAGCACGATGAATCCGGCGTCTCGCCGCAAGTTCGGGCAATTCTGGAGAGCGTTGGAACCTCGCCCCGAATTGGCCGGAAAGAACTGGCCGACAAATTGATTGCCGGTCTTACGGCTGACGAAGCGGAGCGCGTGAAAATGGCGCTCGCCTCCGATCTTCGCTGGCTGATCAACGAAGGTTACGTGATCGAATTCAACGACGGCTCACTCGATCTGCCACGTGCGAAAGCGAAAGCGAAGGAAACGGCGGAGGCAGCGACGCCGGAAGAGGACGCAGAAGAAAAAGCGATCGTGGCGAACATTCCTGCCGCGGAAAAAGAAGAACGTGTCGAGGCAGGCGCGCCGCCCGCGAATGAATCAATCGAAGCTCCGAAAGAAAGCGAAAGCGTTGTAGCGGCGGTTGTGTCAACCGCCGAACCGGAAAGACAGGCGTCCGCCGCGGCGGACGCCTCCACAACAGAAGAAACAGAAATTGGCGGCAGCTAAAAATGGTGGATCGAGCAGTCCCTTGCTCGATTTTAATTTTGGCGGCAAAGCCGCGGTAATTTCGGCATCGTCCGACGGAGCGGCCGATCCACCAATCTCGGACTTAGATCGCGCCGGCTTTTTTCAGCGACTTGTAAGCCCCGTTTTTGTTGATCGTTTTCAGCCCGCGCGCGGTCACACGAACGCGGACGAACTTTTTCAGCTCCGGCACCCAGATCCGGTGTTCGTGCAGGTTGGGAACGAACAGGCGCGACACATTCTTGGTCACGTGCCGGCCGACGCCCCCTTTTTTCTTGGCCATACCGCGGCGGTGAATAACGCTGCCGCGGGTGGGCCTCGATCCGGTGATGGCGCAAACTTTCGACATGGTGCAGAAATGGGGCGCAAAAGGTGCCGCGCGCGGGACGATTGTCAAGCGATTGTTGAACGGAAACTCGATCTAATTCGTCAAAGTTTACTCGCGCAATCGTTAGGCGCAGTGCAAGATCGATATCTGCATTTGAAACATGGCACAAAAAGATAATCACAAACTGCGGATCGGAATCGTCGGCGCGGGCAACATTGTTCGCACCCGGCATTTACCCGCGCTGAAAAAGAATCCCGACGTCGACATTGTCGCCGTCTCGAACTCGACCTACGAAAGCAGCGAGCAATTCTGCAAGGAACTTTGTCCGGGCTCGACGCCGATGGCGAATTGGGCCGATCTTCTCGCAGTGCCTGATCTCGACATCATCTGGATCGGCACACCGCCTTACATGCATTCGGCGGTAACCATTTCCGCGCTCGAGGCCGGCAAGCATGTTTTTTGTCAGGCGCGAATGTCGATGGACCTGGCCGAAGCGGAAGAGATGCTCGCAGCCTCGAAACGTTTTCCCGAGCTGGTGACGATGCTTTGTCCACCGCCGTTCGGGATGCGTGCCGATTTGCTCATGAAAAAAATGCTCGCGGAAAATGCCATTGGCACGCCTCACGCGGTGCGTCTTCAAAGTTTCACGGGTGTCTATTTGAACCCAGAAGCGCCGGCGCATTGGCGGCAAAAGATCGAGATCAGCGGCCTCAACGTGCTCACGCTCGGCATTTACGTCGAAGTGTTGCAGCGCTGGCTCGGCGATATCGCCGGCCTGTTCGCGCGCGGGAAAATTCTGAACGCCGAGCGACGCGGCTATCGCGTGATCGTTCCCGACATGCTCAACGTCCTTTGCGTTTTTGAGAACGGCGCGGAAGGCGTGCTCGAGTTCAGTGGCGTGCACGCCGGCGCGCCGAATGATCGGTTGCGAATTTTCGGCGACCGCGGCGCGTTGCTTTACGATTTTACCAACGAACGGGTTCGGAGCGTGAAGTACGGCGGCCGCGAAATGGAAGATCTCGATGTTCCGAAAGAACTCATTACGGAATGGCGGGTGGAAGACGATTTCATCAACGCGGTGAAATCAAAAGGCCGCGTCCGCCCGCGTCCCAGTTTCGAAGACGGCGTCCGTTACATGCGCGTCGTCCAGGCCGTGGCCGACTCACGCGCCGCCAACGAATGGGTCGCGATTAAGAAATAATCTTTTCTAAGCGAACGATGGCGCGCTCGCGCGACGAGGTTGTTGCAGCAATCCAAGCGACTTTTCCAGAAAGTAGTCGGGCGCGCGTGCTGGAGTTGCTCGACACTTACGGTGTGGAGTCGTACGAGCACGAACGCGAGCGGGTCCAGCTCGCGATCTTGAAACTGAGCGAGGGAAACGAAGAGAAGCTGCGTGAATTTGCGGCGATTGCGAAGCGCGATTATCGCGACGTTCTATTTTGGGCGGAGAGTCCGGAGGAAGCGCGATTGGATACGCCGGAGAAAAAAGAGCGGATCAAAAAAATGTTCGAGAAATTCGAGATCAAGCCGCCAGATGATTTGTAGTGCGGGACGCGAACGTCAAAACGCTGACGCGGCGCGTTCGAGCAAGTAACCAAGCAGCGCGGTGGCGGGCAGGGTGAAGATCCAGGCCCAGACGATTCGTTCGACTACGGTCCAGCGCATTCCGCTGAAACGCTTCACCGCGCCGACGCCCATGATCGAAGTGGAAATCACGTGCGTCGTTGAAAGCGGAATCCCGTAAATGCTGGCGGCTTGAATGATCAATGCCGCGCTGGTTTCGGCGGCGAATCCGTGGACCGGTTGCAATTTCACGACGCGATGGCCGAGCGTACGAATGATCCGCCAACCGCCGGCGGCGGTGCCGACCGCCATCGTTGCCGCGCAAAGCACTTTTACCCACAACGGCATGGCAAAGACCGGTGTCCGTAAAAATTCGAGCCACGCCGGGAGATGATCAAACCGGCCGGCTTTTGTGCCGGTGAAAAGCGCGAGCGTAATAATGCCCATCGTCTTTTGAGCGTCATTGGTGCCGTGACTGTGCGCCATCCACGCCGCGCTGACGATTTGCGCCTTTCCGAAAAACTGATGGATAAAGTGCGGCGTAAGCCGATACAATAAAACGAACAGAAGAAACATCACGAATCCGCCGAGAATAAATCCGGCGATTGGCGAAGTGATCATCGGCACAATGACTTTCGGCCAGACACCGGCGTTCCACTTGATGACCGACCAATTCTCGTGCGCGGTCGCGAAAGCCGCGCCGCAAAGGCCGCCAATGAGCGCGTGACTCGAGCTCGAAGGCAAACCGAACCACCACGTGGTCATGTTCCAGATGAATGCTGCGAGCACCGCGGCCAACACGGTCCACATTGTGACGACTTCGGTATCGACCAAGCCTGTCCCGACCGTTGAAGCGACCGCGCCACCGAGCAGCGCGCCGGTCAGATTGAAAAATGCCGCCATCGCAATCGCTTGCCGCGGCGTGAGGACTTTGGTCGAGACGACCGTGGCGATGGCGTTGGCCGCGTCATGAAAGCCGTTGCTGTATTCGAAAATGACGGCGGCAAGAACGACGATGATGAAAAGCAACATGTCGATCTTACCCCGCCGAGGCGGGACGGAGGTTAGGTGTGCTTCAACACCACTTGGAAAACGACGTTGCCCGCGTCACGACACCGGTCGATCACCTTTTCGAGCAGTTCGTAAAGATCGCGCAAAAAGATAATGTGCTTGGGATCGTAATTGCCCTGATAAAGGTCGCGCAACAGCTCGAGCTCGAGCTCGTCGGCCTCGCCTTCGATCGTTTGCAGACGCGCATTCATCTCGCGAGCGGTGCGGAGATTCATTCCTTTTCGCAACTGCTTGACCATTGCCAGGACCGCTTCGGCGGCTTGATCGAGGAGTTGGACTTGTTTACCGAAACTCAACTTCGGCAAATCCTGCGGACAAATCAGCATCCGTTCGCCAATTTTCTCCACCGTCTTCGGTATTTTGTAGAGCGACGCCGCCAGCGCCTGAATGTCTTCGCGCTCCAGCGGAGTAATAAATGTCTTGGTCAGCTCTTCCGTAAGTTCCTGGGTGATGCGTTTATCTTCGCGCCTACTCGCGGCAAAGGCCTCCAGATCGCGAAAGGAATCCTGATTGTCGATCTTCGCCAGGAGATCGACCAGATGATGAACGCTGGTATCGGCTTGCTGTGCGCTCGCTTCGAGCAAGTCGTAAAATTTTTGGTCGTGCCCGAGAAATTTGCCGATTGAAATCATAGACGTCGCGTTATCAAAGCAGCGTGCCACGAAGGATGAACAGCGCTACGTTAAAATAAATAATTAATCCCGTTACATCCACCAGCGTAGCTACGAATGGCGCCGATGACGTCGCCGGATCGAGTCCAAATCGACGCAGCAGGAATGGAAGCATCGCCCCGCTGATCGTGCCCCACAGGACGACTCCGACAAGTGCAGAGCCAACAGTCACGGCAACAAGCCAATGATACTTACCGTAATCAAAAATGTGCAGGTATTGCCAAAGCGAGATTCTGAAAAAGCCGATGGTTCCGAGAATCAAGCCGAGTGAAAGTCCCGAGAGAAGTTCCTTGCGCACCACGCGCCACCAATCACGGAGACGCAATTCGCCCAGAGCCATCGCGCGAATAACGAGCGTGGTCGCTTGCGATCCGGAATTGCCGCCGCTGGAAATGATCAACGGCAAAAACATCGCAAGGATCGCGGCCTTCTCGATCTCGCCGTTGTAACCCTGCATCGCGGTAGCGGTCAGCATTTCGCCGAGGAAAAGAATGATCAGCCAGGTCGCGCGTTTCTTTACCATGCGCAGCAGCGGAATGGTCGTGTACGGCTCGTCCAGCGCTTCCATACCGCCGATTTTCTGGATGTCTTCGGTCGCTTCTTCTTCGGCGACGTCGAGCATGTCGTCGCCGGTCACAATTCCGACGAGCACGCCGCTTGAATCGACCACTGGCAACGCCGCCCGATCGTATTTTCGAAAGGCGTTGAGCGCTTCTTGTTGGGAATCATTCACTTTGAGTGCGGTGAATGTGTGATCGCGAAAGTTGCTCACGCGCGCGTCGAGCGGACGGAGCAGGAACTCGCGCATCCGCAGGTCGTCGATCAATTTTCCGCGTTCATCAACGACGTAGATGATATTGAGCGTTTCGCTGTCGTGTCCGAACTCGCGGACGTAGTCGAGCACGTCCTCCACCGTCCAATCTTCGTGAATGGCGATGAAGTCCGGCGTCATCAAGCGGCCGACGCTGCCTTCGGGATAACCGAGCAACGATTGCGCGACCTGGCGCTCCTCGGGTGTGAGCAGTTTGATCAACTGCCGCGCGGCCGCGCTCGGCAATTCTTCGAGCAGCGCAGTGCGATCGTCCGGCGACATTTCGTTCAAAATTCCGACGACTTGCTCGTGGGCCATTCCGCGCAACAATTTTTGCTGCGCTTCAACATCGAGATATTCAAAAACGTCCGCCGCGAGTGCCGACGGCAGGATGCGGAAAATGATGACTTGGTCGTCTTCGTCCACGTCGAGGATCACCTCCGCGACATCGGCCGGCGGCCATTCGCGAAACATCTCGCGCAACGCGGCAAAATTGCGCGTCTCGATCAAGCCTTTGATTTCGGGTACGAGAATTTTGCCGACCATGAGAACCTCCGTTCCCGCCGCCGCCCGAGTTTTAACATCGCGACTGGCCAAGAGCAATCGTTCCGCGCTTGGAATTTGACCGAAACGATTACAAATTGGTGGTAATGCCGGCAGTGGCCACACGTTCGATGATTCAACGCGGGATTGGTGACGATCGCGTCTGCGTGCTCACATTCGATCGGCCCGAGTCGGGCGCGAACATTTTCGACGCCGCGACCATGAGCGAGCTGAGCGAACATGTCGATGCGATCGAACGCGACAACTCCTTGCGCGGTTTGATTATTACCTCCGCGAAAGGATCGATCTTCATCGCGGGCGCCGATTTGAAAACGCTCTTGAAGCAAGCGCAAACCGGCGAGCTGCGTGACTTCATCGCCGAAGGACAGCGCGTCTTCAATCGAATTGCGGCGTTGAAAATTCCGAGCGTGGCCGCAATCCACGGCGCCTGCGCCGGTGGCGGCTACGAAATCACTCTCGCGTGCGACTGGCGCGTCGCATCGGACGATCCGGCGACGCGAATTGGACTGCCCGAGACGACGCTTGGTTTGATCCCGGCCTGGGGTGGAAGCACCCGGCTGCCGCGCTTGATTGGGGAAGACAATGCCGCGGAAGTGATTTTGAAAGGCAAACTTTATTCCGCGAGCGAGGCATTAAAGATAGGTTTGGTGGATGAAGTGGCGTCACGAGAGCAACTCCTCGACGCAGCGCGACGTTTGATCGGCAAAGGAAAACGTCCTGCCGCAAAAGTGTCGCCGTCGAAAGGAAGCACTCCGGTTCCATCCGATCCGAAATCGGCGCGTGCGCGTGCGCTCGGCATTATCACGACCGGCACAGCAAATCCGGTCGATGAATCGCTCAAGCTCGAGCTCGATGCGATTGCCGATCTTGGCAAAACCGAATCGACTCAAAATCTGATTCGCAATTTTTTCCTGGCGGAAAAATACAAGAAGGGAAGCAAGCAGTTCGAGAAAGTTGCACACGCGGCGATTATCGGCGCCGGCGTGATGGGCGCGGGCATCGCGCAATGGCTGAGCTCGCGCGGCGTGACCGTCATTCTGCGCGACGTGAATCGCGAGCTGCTCGATCGCGGTCTGGCCAGCATCGAAAAGACCTACGCCGACGCGGTGAAGCGCGGATTGATGACGGAGGAAAAAGCCAGACACGGCCGCGCCCGCATTGTTGCTTCGACCGCGCCGATGGAATTGCGCGATGTCCAGTTTGTGATCGAAGCCGCTTCGGAAAAGATCGACCTCAAAAAGGAAATTTTCCGAGTGCTGTCGATGCAGGCTGGCTCGAAAACGATCATCGCGACGAACACCTCCGCGCTTCCGGTCAGCGAGTTGGCGCACTGCACCGTTTCGCCAGACCGCGTCATCGGTTTGCATTTCTTTAACCCGGTGAGCCGGATGAAGCTGGTCGAAGTGGTCGTGGCCAAGGAAACTGCGGACGGCACGAAGGAGCATGCGCTCGCGTTCGTCCGGCAAATCGGAAAATTGCCAGTGGTGGTGGGCGATAGCCCGGGTTTTTTGATCAATCGTGTTTTGTTTCCGTATCTGCTCGACGCGGCCGAATTGTTCGAAAACGGCGTGGAAGCGGAGAAGATCGACAACGCCATGGTGGAATGGGGGATGCCGATGGGACCGTTACGCTTGATCGACGAGATCGGAATTGACGTTACTGTGGATATCGCGACCACCCTCGAAAAAGCGTATGGACGTCGCGACCGCGCGCCGGAAATTTTGAGATCGATGCGCGAATCCAAACTGCTTGGCCGCAAGAGCGGCGCCGGCTTTTATAAATATGAAGGCAGAGAGCAATTCCCGAATGAGTCGCTTGGCCAATGGCGTCGGAATGATTCCGCGAAACACGATATCGATCTTGCGAATCGCCTGATGTTTTTGATGATCAATGAAGCGGCGCGTTGCATTGAAGAAAAAGTGGTAGAGTCGCCCGAGGACGCGGATTACGGAATGATTCTCGGAACCGGATTTGCGCCTGATCGCGGCGGACCGCTGCGTTTCGCCGAGCATTTTGGTTTGGACAAGGTTGTCGAAGAGATGAATCGGTTGGCGCGGAGCGACGAGAAGTTTGTGCCTTGCGACATTTTGAAGAAGCACTCGCGCGAGGGGACAAAATTCTACGAGTCATGAAATCATCACTCGAAGCGCCGGAGAAACAAATCAGCGAAGAGACGAGCGCGAAGCCGCAAAAGCAGGCGCCGGCGTCGGTGATCGACACGTCCAAGATGTCGAAGGGCAAGCGCGAGGCGCTCGAATTGGCCGAAGCGTCGCGCGATCCGCTGGATGAGCGGGGTAGTTTCGCCAGCAACCTGTTCATCGGCCGCTACGATTTTAATCGGATTTATCCGTGGCCGGAGCAAAGCGCGGAAGATCGCGCAGCCGGTCAGGAATTTCTCGCCAGTCTGGAAAAATATCTGCGCGAAAATATCGACGCCGACGAGATCGATCGCACCGGCGAAATTCCGCAGAAGAACATCGACGATCTTTTCGCAATGGGCGCTTTCGGAGTCAAAATTCCGAAGCAATACGAAGGCCTCGGTTTATCGCAGGTCAATTACGGGCGGGCTGCCATGTTGCTCGGAAGTTGGGACGAAAATCTGACCGCGCTCATTTCCGCGCACCAGTCCATTGGCGTTCCGCAGCCGTTGCTTCTTTTTGGCACGGACGAGCAAAAGAAAAAGTATCTTCCGCGTGTCGCGCGACACGAGATTTCGGCCTTTGCCTTGACCGAATGGAATGCTGGCTCCGATCCGGCGAACATGAGTCTGCGCGCCGACCCAACCGAAGACGGCTCGGCATTCATTCTCAATGGCGAAAAACTTTGGTGCACCAATTTGATCAAAGCCGGCGTGCTGGTGGTGATGGCGAAGACGCAGCCAAAGATTGTGAACGGCAAAGAGCGCAAGCAAATCACGGCGTTCATTGTCGACGTCGATTCGCCCGGCCTCGAGATCACTTATCGCTGCCGGTTCATGGGATTGCGCGCGCTTTATAACGGGATCGTGAAATTCACCAATGTCCGCGTCCCGCGCGAAAACATGATCGCGAAGGAAGGCCAGGGATTAAAAGTTGCGTTGACCACTTTAAACACCGGCCGGCTCACGATTCCGGCCGCGTGCGTCGGTTTATCGAAACGCTTGCTCGAGATCTGCCGCAAATGGGCGAGCGAGCGAATTCAATGGGGCGTTCCAATCGGGCAACATTCCGCCATTGCCGGAAAAATCGCGGAGATGGCCGGCAATACTTTCGCGATGGAGGCGATGACGTTTCTCACATCGGGATTAGTGGATCGCAAAGCCGGCGATCTCCGCATCGAAACCGCGATGTGCAAAATGTGGTCGACCGAAACGACCTGGAAAATATCCGACGACGCAATGCAGGTGCGGGGCGGCCGCGGTTACGAAACGGCCCAGTCGCTAGCGGGTCGCGGCGAGGAGGCGATCCCGGTTGAGCGTTTTCTGCGCGATTGTCGCATCAACACGATTTTCGAAGGCTCGAGCGAAATCATGCGGCTATTCATCGCGCGCGAAGCGCTCGATCCGCATTTGAAAGTCGGCGGTGCGATTTTCAATACCCAGCTGCCGATGTCGGAACGGGTCAAAGCAGTTTTCACATCCGGAAAATTTTATGCTGGCTGGTATCCCCGGCAATGGTTCTCGAGCGGCGCCGGCAAGGTCGACAATCTCCATCGGCACCTCCAAAAACATGTCGATTACTCGGCGCGGACGAGCAAGAAGCTCGCGCGGGGATTATTTCACGCGATGGCGCGCTTCGGCCCGAAGCTCGATCGTGAGCAACTTTTACTTTCCCGGTTTGTCGGCATCGCGACCGAACTTTTCGCGATCAGCGCGACTTGCTCATTTGCGCAATACAAAATCGATCACGGTGAGCCGGCCGACGAAGTTCTCTCGGTCGCAAATTATTTCTGCAATTCGGCGCGGGCGCGGATCGACCACTACTTTGCCGGCGCACATCGAAATGCGGACAAGCGCGGTTATCAGCTCACTCAGGAATTGCTGGCGGGTAAGCATTCCTCGTTGCGCGAAGGAATCGTTCGCTAAGATCGACAGCGCAGCTCTGTCGGGTGGCATCCGTGGCATTTATCGTGCTTCAAAGGGTGCGTGGCGGCCCTCATTTTTCTCGCGATTGGACTGCTATGCATTTTGATCGGCCGCATTCTTCTCATCCGTGCCGCTTTTGGCATCAGCGTTTGGTGGGGTCTGGGAATTTTTCTGCCCTTTGGGCCGTTGCTATTCCGACTGAACTACCCGGATCTTGCGCCGTTATCGAAGACATTTCGATTGATCGCCCTGCCGTGCATTCTTGCTTATTTCGTGCTGCGACCGGCGTCGCTTTCGGGATCACATTTCGATAAATTTTTCAAACACAAGGAAGTGCCATCGGCGCCGGCGAACCATTACGGTTTGGAAAAGGTCTCCAAAAAGGTCGCGGCTCCCAGCCTGGATGAACGCCGCGCCATTAACGCGACAGAGATGGAACGGCTCATTGAGTGGAGCCAAGCGTTGCGGCTGAAAAAGCGCGATCTTCTGCACAGCGACGTCCAAGGCAACATTGCCTACAACGCGGAAGTGGCGGACTACAACGCAGCTCTGAAAAAAGCGACTGACGAACGAAATTCGCTCGGGGAGCAAAAGAAGTAGGGCATCACCGCACCGGTTGACCAACTCGGCACCGAAAGCTACTCTCAACGGATGAGTATGCCGCCCATGCTCACGGAGGCGGCTCGCACGTCGCGGCCGCGTTTGAGTAAGAGCAAAAATAAAAAATCTGTCGACCCGTCTCGTGTGCTCCACGTGCTGGGCGATCACATTTTGCTCGACGGCTTTAAGATTGTCCTCGATCAGGAAAAGAGCCGCGGCTCATATCTTTACGACGCGGCCAATGGCCACCGTTTAATCGATCTTTACGGTTTCTTCGGATCGATGCCGATCGGGTTTAATCATCCTTACTTCGATCAACCTCGTGTGCAGCGCGATCTTTTGCGGGCGGCGAAAGCGAAGGTGGCGAACTCGGACGTTTATTCGGAGGCCTACGCTGAGTTCGTGGAAACGTTTGCGCGTGTCGCCGGGTTGCCGCCCCTAGATAAGTACCTGTTCATCGAAGGCGGCGCGGCTGCGGTCGAAAACACGCTCAAGGCGGCGATGGATTGGAAAGTTCGTAAGAACATGGCCGCGGGCCGCGGTGAGCGCGGAACGCAAATCCTGCATTTTCGCCACGCCTTTCACGGTCGCAGCGGCTACACCATGAGCCTGACCAATACGGATCCGCGGAAGACAGATTTGTTCGCCAAGTTTGATTGGCCGCGCGTTTCCTGTCCGTTCATCAATTTTTCGTTGCCGGAAAGTGAGCGTGAGCGCGACGTCATCGCGCGCGAAAAAAAAGCGGAGAAAGAAATCCATGCGTACATCGACCCCGCTAAGCGGGGTAAGATCGACATCTGCGCCATCATCATCGAGCCGATCCAGGGTGAAGGCGGCGATAATCATTTCCGGGGCGAATGGCTGAAGAAGTTGCGCGAGATCTGCGACGACAGCGACATACTTTTAATATTCGACGAAGTGCAATCCGGCATGGGGGTCACCGGCAAGATGTGGTGCTGCCAGCAATTCGACGTGTTGCCCGATCTGCTCGCGTTTGGAAAAAAAGCCCAGACCTGCGGCGTGATGGCCGGTCCACGGTTGGATGAGGTAAAAGACAACGCGTTTCGTTTACCGAGCCGTTTGAATTCGACCTGGGGTGGAAACCTGACCGACATGGTCCGCTCGACGCATTACATGCACATCATTGAAGAAGAATCTCTGGTCGAGAACGCAGCCAAGGTCGGCGCTTACTTTTTGGACCAGCTTCGCGACCTGCAACGTTACGAGCCGACGATTTCGGCTGTACGCGGCCGCGGCTTGTTGCTGGCGTTCGATCTTCCGGATGCCGATACGCGCGAGAGATTTTGGAAAGGCCTGTTCGATCTCGGCGTCCTGACGTTGCGCTCCGGTGATCGATCGATCCGTTTTCGTCCCGCGCTCGATATCACCGCGGAAGTCGTGGACGAAGCGATAGGTTTAATCCGGCAATATTGCCGGAAAAGAAAATGAACTCGCGAGGTGGATCGAGCAGTCCCCAAAGCCAGTCCGGCTCGGACCTCGATGCTAATTTTGGGCGGCGAAGCCGCATTATTCTAACATCGCCCGCGGAGCGGCCGATCCACCTATGACATCTGTGCTAGAAAAACTTGGGATCGCTGAGGAAAATCAGGGCGTCTTTTGTGGCGAATGGCGCGGCAGCGGAGCCAAGATCGACAAGATCTCGCCGATTGATGGTCAGCGGCTGGCGAGTATTCGCACCGCCTCGGAGGAGGATTACCAAACAACCATCACGCGCGCGCAGAAAGCGTTCGAAAAATGGCGGCGAACGCCGGGTCCAGTCCGCGGCGACACGGTTCGGCGTCTGGGAAACGCGCTCCGCGAGCTGAAGCATGAACTAGGCCAACTCGTCACGCTCGAGACCGGCAAGATCGTGGCGGAAGGCGAAGGCGAAGTGCAGGAAATGATCGACATCTGCGACTTCGCGGTCGGCCAATCGAGGATGCTTTACGGCCTGACGATTCAATCGGAACGGCCGAGCCATCGTTTGATGGAGCAATGGCATCCGCTTGGACTCGTTGCCGTAATCACGGCGTTCAATTTTCCGGTCGCCGTCTGGTCCTGGAACGCCGCGCTCGCCGCAGTTTGCGGCGACGCGACAATTTGGAAGCCGTCGGAAAAAACTCCGCTGACTGCGATCGCGGTCACAAGAATTGCGGAACGTGTCTGCCGTGACACCGGCGTCGATCCGGCAATTTTCAGTTTGCTGATCGGCGATCGAAAAAGCGTTGGACAAAAATTGGCTGACGACGCGCGGATTCGATTGATCTCCGCCACGGGGTCAGTCGCGATGGGTTTGAACGTTGCGAAAACAGTCCATGGCCGGTTGGGGAAGACAATCATGGAACTCGGCGGCAACAACGCGCTCATCGTTTGCCCAACTGCCGACGTGGAAATGGCGACGCAATCAATTTTCTTCGGCGCGGTCGGGACGGCCGGCCAGCGTTGCACTTCAACGCGGCGCGTCATCGTGCACGAATCGGTGGCTGACAAAGTGCGCAAGAAATTGTTGGCCGCCTACAAATCGCTCCCGATTGGAAATCCGCTCGATAAGAAAACCTTGATGGGACCTTTGATCGACAGGGGCGCGGTCGACATGATGCAGCATTCGATTCAGAAACTGAAAGACGAAGGCGGCGAAGTTCTTTACGGCGGCGAACGGATGGATTTGCCCGGGGATTGTTACATGAAACCGTGTCTGGCGAACGCGAAAGCGAATTTCAAAATCGTGCAGGAAGAGACATTCGGGCCGTTGCTCTACTTGCTGACTTATCGCGATTTCGATGAAGCAATCGCAATCCAAAACGGCGTTCCCCAAGGCCTGACCAGTTCCATTTTCACTAATGACGTGCGCGAGGCGGAGAAATTTGTCAGCGCGGTCGGGAGCGATTGCGGGATTGCGAACGTAAACACCGGCACCAGCGGCGCGGAGATTGGTGGCGCGTTTGGCGGCGAGAAGAATACCGGCGGCGGACGCGAGAGCGGCAGCGACTCGTGGAAGAGTTATATGCGGCGCCAGACGAACACGATTAACTTTTCGAGCGAGCTCCCGCTGGCGCAGGGAATCGAGTTCGGCACCTGTGACGCGGGCAGCGCGAATGCCTGATCTGGTGGATCGGCCGCTCCGCGGGCGATGGTAATAATGGCTGCGGAGTCGCATGGTTTTTGTAGGGGACGCTGTTAGCGTCCCGTTATGATTGGGAAGCTGACAGCTTCCCCTACAGGCGAACGGATTAGCGCGCCGTGGTCAGCTCAAAAAGTCCGTCAAGATCCTCGGCGGTTTCAATGCGCATGATGAACTTCTGCAACCTTTTGCATTGATCCTTGCCGATCACGTCGCCGCCGAGCGCGGTGAACTTTACCGCGATCTCTTCCTCGGTCATCGGATCGCGCGGATCGCCCTTGGGAACATCGACACGTGTTGAATGCGACTTGCCGTCATTAGTCGTGATCGTCACCCGACTCGGCTGGAACTTCGGGAAGAGCGCCTCGAACTCTTCGTTCGCGACCACTTTCACCTTGTCCATGATCGGGATCAGAGCCTTATCGAGCACGCGTTCTTCTTTGAATTGGAGCGGCGTCACCATGCCATCGACCAATCCCGCGGCCATGCAATAGGGCAGGGAATGATCGGCGGTTTCTTTCGAGTCCGGTCGATATTTGTGGGGATCGCCCAGAATGTCCGCGGCGCGTGCGATCACTTCCACTTTGATCTCCTTCACGTCGTCGGCCTTGATCTTGTTTTCCTTGATCGTCTTCATCATCGCGGTGAGTGGGGCGTGACTGAGCGCCTCGATCGGGAAACTTTTCATCCCGCAATCGAGAATGCGGTAATGACACTTCGTTGAGTTGGGAAGATCTTTGACCAACGCCTCGCCGTCGAACGTGGCCGGTTCGCCTTTGTATTGCACATGATGGAACACGGCGAAGAGTCCTTCCTTCCCGTCGATGATGTGTTCCGGGCCAGAAAATCCGTCGCGAGCCAGCAGCGCGCTTTCCGCGCCCATCCGCCCCGCCCAAGGATCGACCGTGTTCTTCATGTTGGTCAGTTTTCCCGCCGTCACCGCGCCCGGACAAAAAGTCCGCGCCGCGCTGATCCCGATCGCCCAGACCATTTGATCGACAGTGAGATTTAGGACGCGACCTGCCGCAACCGGCGCCGCGAACGCGCTCAACGTCGCGTGATGCCAGCCGTATTCGCGCACGCCCGGCCGTCCCACTTCGCACAGACGCATTTCAATTTCGTAGGCAATGATGGTGGCGAGAAGCAGGTCTTTTCCGCTGAGACCTTCGCTTTCGCAGAGTGCCAGCGGCGCGGCAATGAGATCGCTCGGATGACACGGATCGGCTTTCCAATAAATGTCGTTGTAATCCATGGCCCGGATCATGTGGCCATTCAGGAACGCCGCATCGACTGGATTGGTTTTGAAACCTGAGACGAACGCAGTCGCGCTGCCTTTACCGCCCTCGCCACTGGACAAGTCCGCCGTGGCGGACATCGCGCGGTAATGTTTCAGTAAAATTTTCGCGTCATCCTGCTGACTGCCGCCGAGCGCGCAGCCAATGGAGTCGAACCAAAATAATTTCGCCGCCTGAATCGCCTCTGGCGAAAGATGCTCGTACTTCAGCGCGCACGCCCACTCAGCGATGATGTATGACAGAAGACGTTTCGATTCGGTTGGATGGTTTGACATGATGATCTCCGTTCTCTTGGTTTATGAGTAGTGTCCTAATTTGGTTCTTTTGAGCAGGGAAAAATCGTGTTCCTCGCATACTATGACGAATCAGGGGATGACGGTTATCCGAACACGTCTTCGCCTCTTTTTACCCTCAGCGTGGTCTATCAGCATCACTTGGTGTGGAAGGAGAATTACGAAACGGTCAAGAAATTCAAGCAACAGCTCGCGCACGATTTTCCATTTCCGTTTCACGAGGAATTGCACTCACGCGAGTTTATCTTGAATAAGAAGCCGTATCATCAGTGGAACATCGCCGATGCAGATCGCGCACATGTTATAGACCTCTACTGCGAGTTGTGCGCGCAGCTGGATCTCAAAATTATCAACGTTGTCATTGTGAAGCCGCGCTTTCACAAACCGGAGGTTAATGTTCTCGACACGGCCTTAACCTTCTCGGTGCAGCGAATCGAGAATGATTTAGCACCAAGTCCACAGAACCGATTCATGATCATCACTGACTGGGGACGCGTGGGCAAAATGCGTAAGACCACTCGACGGGTGCAGAAAATAAACTTCATCCCTTCGAAGTTCGGTCCGACACCGCGAAGACAGGAGATTCAAAAACTGATTGAGGATCCTTTGCCAAAGGATTCCAGCGAATCTTATTTCATTCAGCTCGCCGATCTCGCGGCTTGCGTCGTTTCGCTTTACGCCGTGATTACCCAACACGTTGGACACTTGCCAAAACGATTACCTGAAATCGTTAATGCCGATAGAGTGATTCAGTGGATGGAAATGCTGAAACCGGCGTTAAATGTGAAGGCCGCCGGCGACGATAAATACGGCGTGAAATTCCATCCCGCCCACTAGAAAAAATCAGCACCTACGACGCATACGCGCTTTCGGTGCTTCAGTACTAATAAAACGGATTTTTGTTCCTCCGGCAAGCGAAAAGTGATTGGGGAAGCCCGAGGATTTCGCGAGCGAGAGCACGATCACGAGCATCAGCTACTTTGCGATACGCAGATTCGTCTCTTGGTTTATGAACTGGCGTACTCGGCGATGGCTTTGGCTACGTCGAGGGTGGAATTTTTACCGCCCTCGCCATGGCGAGTCCGTCCAATGGCGGACATGTCGTAGGAAATCAAGTGGCGGCAATCGCCTTCGCAACATCCAACGTGGAATTTTTGCCACCCTCGCCACGGCGAGTCCGTGTCGCCGCGGCGACCGTCCATGTTGGACACCGGTTTTGCCAATTTAATCCGACATCACGAAGTCGCATAGTTTGCGATCTCTTTAGCGACATCGAGCGTGGAGTCTTTTCCACCCATATCATAAGTCCGGACGCGACCTTCGGCGATGACGCGAGCGATGGCGGTTTCCAGACGCGTGGCCATTTCGGTTTCCTTGAGCCAATCGAGCATCAGCTTTGCAGTCAGGAGCATCGCGATCGGATTGACTTTGTATTGGCCGGCGTATTTTGGGGCCGATCCGTGCGTCGGTTCGAACACAGCGTATTTGTCACCAAGGTTGGCGCTGGGCGCGAAGCCAAGTCCGCCAACCAACCCGGCGCATAAATCGCTGACGATGTCGCCGAACATATTTTCCGCCACGAGCACCGAGTAATCCTGCGGATTCTTGAACATCCACATGCAAATCGCGTCGATGTTTGCATCGTCGGCGCGAATGTCTGGATAGTTCTTCGCTACGTCTTTGAAGCAACGCATCATCAAGCCGCCGGTTTCGCGCAGCACGTTTGGTTTCTCGATCAGGGTGACGCGTTTGCGTCCGGTTTTCTTGGCGAACTCGAAAGCTCGTTTACAAATGTTGGTGCAACCTTGCTTGCTCATGATGCGCGTGGAGAGCGCGATGTTCTCGAGCCCGGCTTTGTCTTTCCACTTTTTCATCTTCGGGTTCGCGCAGAGCGCGGTGTAAACCGGCTCGGGTAACGGAAAAAATTCCACGCCGCCGTACATGCCTTCGGTGTTTTCGCGGAATACGACCTGATCGATCGGCACGTCTTCGCCGCTCGGGTTGGTGATCTTGTTCCCGCGATAATTGAGCGGATTACCGGGATAACTTTTGCATGGCCGCATGTTGGTGTGGAGGTTGAACATCTGACGCAGCTTCACGATGGGCGAGAAGTAGACCAGTCCTTTGTCTTTCAGTTCCGGAGCCAACTCATTTTTGGCTTCACCTTGCGGTTTGCTGGTGATCGCGCCGAAAAAGCCGCACGTAGTTTTCTTGAGAGCTTCAACGGTGCGGTCCGGCAACGCGTTGCCTTCCTTGCACCAAAATTCCCAACCGATGTCGCATGGCACGTACTCGGCGTCGAGTTTCAGCCGATCCAAAACGATGCGCGCGGCCTCCATGACGTCGTGTCCGACGCCGTCCCCCGGCATCCATGCAATTTTGTATTTCGACATGGTCGCGACTTTATCGGCGGCGACAGTGCTCGCAAGTCACGGCTCTAGCGGGATCAATAGAATTCACCACAGAGATCACGGAGTTCACAGAGACCAGGCAATTTTTTGATTTTGTCTTCTCCGTGTCCTCTGTGTGCTCTGTGGTAAATACCGACTCAGCTTGTCTGCTTCGCCCGCAGCCGAGACGCCACCAGATTTTCGGCGCCGCCCGAGACAATTAATTCTTGCGCAGCGGGACTGAGCGGCGGAAAGGCGAACGATTTCCCATCAATGGTCAGGATCGATTTGCCGTAATCGATAGTGATCTCGGAGGCAACGGTGGTGGGCGCGTCCGGCAGCTGCCGGATGGCACGCAAGTGCGTCACCAACTCAGGGCATTCGAACACCACGAAGCCGTTATTGAATGCATTGCGTTTATACGTTTCGGAAAAACTGGCCGCGATGACGCATGGAATGCCTTTGAACTTCAGCGCCGTAGCTGCCTGCTCGCGACTCGACCCGCTGCCAAAATTAAGTCCGCCTACGACGACGTCGCCTTTTTGATAGAGCGCGTTGAAGTTCGGATCGTAATTTTCAAATGTGACCGCCGCCATTTCTTCCGGCGTCATATCGTCGCGGTAAGTGTGTTTGCTGCCGTAAATGCCGTCCGTGTTCAAATTGTCTTTATCAACGAAGAGAACGCGACCGCGCACACTTGGTGGAAAACCGGCAATGATCTCGACCGAACCGGTTGACTGCGTTTGCTTTTCCGCGCGCCGGATCGCCGTGCCCGCGGCGCGCTCGACGAAATCTTTTGGCCCGCAAATAAATCCAGCCAACGCGCTGGCCGCCACCACCGCGGGCGAACCCAAATACACGAGCGCATCGCGGTCGCCCATACGGCCTTTGAAATTGCGATTGGTGGCGCTGATCGCGATTTCACCTTTCTGCACCAGACCGCGACCGAGGCCGATGCATGCTCCGCAACCGGACGGCAGCGGAATGGCGCCGGCGTCCACCAAAGTTTTCCAATCACCAGTGGACTCGGCCTTGGCTTGGACTTCTGCGCTGGCGGCGGCCAAATAAAATTCGACGCCCGTCGCAACGTGTCCACCGCGATCACGGACGACTTCGGCGGCGTCATGCAGATCCTCAAACCGCGCATTCACACACGACAACAAATACGCTTTCTGAATCGCCACATGTTTCCGCTGCATTTCCGGAAGCGACACCATCGTCTTCACTTCATTAGGACCGGACACGTGTGGAACCACGGTCGCCAGATCAAGCTCAAGCTCGATCGCGTAATTAGCGTCCGCGTCGGCGGTGAGGTCGCTTCGATTCTTCCGCCATTCGTCGATGTCGATCTTAGTGTAGCCGGAGCGACTTTTTGGACCGCGTTTTCCCGGGCGTTTCGGGTTGGTGAACTCGCCAACGCGCGAACGCAAATAATTCACTGTTATTTCGTCGAACGGAAACACGCCCGCGAGCGCGCCCCATTCAGTCGTCATGTTCGCAATCGTCATGCGGGCCGACATCGGAAGATTCGTCACTCCATCGCCCAGAAATTCGACCGCGTGATTGAGCACCTCGTCTTCATTAAAGAGCCCGCACAACGCGATGATGACGTCCTTGCCGACGACGCCCGCTGAAAGATTTCCCTTGAGCACACACTTGGCGACCTTAGGAACTTGCCACCACGTGACTCCAGTGGCCCAAATGCTCGCGGCGTCGGTTCGCACGACCGGCGTGCCCAGCGCGGCCATTGCGCCGTATAAATTGGAGTGCGAATCGCTTGCCACCACCAGCGCGCCGGGGACAACGTAACCCTGCTCCACCATCACCTGGTGCGAAATGCCGGTGCCGGCCGGATAAAAGTCGATGCCGTGTTCGTGGGCGAACGCTTCGATCTTGGCGTACTTCTCCAAATTCTTCGGCGTCACGTTTTGAATGTCGTGATCGATGGCGAAAACCGGCTGCGCCGGATCGGCGATCTTCGTCGCGCCGATTTGCTTGAACTTCGGAATCACTGCACCGGTGTTGTCGTGCGTCATCACATGACGCGGACGAATCGAAACGAAATCGCCGGCATGAACTGCCGCGCCGGGCGCAAGTCCATCCGCGTGACGCGCGGCAATTTTTTCGACCAGCGTGAACGCCATATCTCAGTTCTTTTTCTCCGAATAAAGTTACCCGCGAATCACGCGAATCACACTAAAAGGAGCAGTAAGAGAGAATAGATAACCGAAAAAATTCGCGTCAATTCGCGTGTTTAGCGGGAAGAATTATTTTTTGCGCGCTTGCCCAGAAGCTTAGCGATATCGAAGTCCACGAAGTCGGCGTGATGGAAAATGATCGATTCGATCGAACGTTCGACTTTGTCGCCCTCATGACTATGAGTAGCGATGATGTGCATGACTTCGCCCGGAATGCCGTGCTTGTAGGCGAGCGCGACACCGCTGAACGGATGCCGCAGTTGTTGCCCGAATTTTCCCTGAACCACCTTGCCTGACGCGTCCTTATCGTACTCGAGCGGCTTGCCCACGTCGGCCAGCAACGCGCCGGCGATGAGGTAATCGCGCTGAATGGGAATGCTACAGCGGAACGCGCGCTTCAGGATATCCGCGATCGCGATGCATTGGAGCGCGCAGGAATTAAGATGTTCGACAAACTTCATGTCGATGTCGCCGGCCAACAACGTGAACTTGACCGCGCGAAGTTCGGCAAAGGTCCAGCCTTTCCCGCCGCAGCCGGTGGTGATCGCTTCGTTCCACACCGCCGCTACTTTTTCGCGCAATGACTTCTGCTTGATCTTCATCAAACTGGGAAAAAGCTTCGCGATTTCTTTCACGCCGTAATTGGTTTGTTGGGTCGTTGTCATGGTCGTGACATCGATTCTAATTCATGATTAACCACTAATGAACACGAATGGACACGAATAGCGGAAAGTTATTGGCCAAAGAAGAGTCTTTCAGATTGTCGGCTGTGCCATCGAGGTTCTCAAAGCGCTTGGTCACGGATTGGTTGAGAAGCCATCGAAAATGCTTTGGCGGTCGAGTTTGATATGCGAAACATTCCTTTCCGGCAACAACCTTTGTTCGATGTCCTCTACCAAGAACACAAGGTCGGTCCTTTCATCCCCGATCTGATCGCATTTGATGCTGTTGTCGTGGATACCAAAGTGATCGACCGAATCACTGATCACGAGCGCGGGCTGATGTTGAACTATTTGCGGATCACGAACCTGCGCGTTGGAGTTATCCTTAATTTTAAGCACGCCAAATTGGAATGGGAACGAATTGTTTTATGAGTTCGTGTTTATTCGTGTCGATTCGTGGTTAGAGATCGAGCCGCCGGTCCGTCGTAGCCGTGATTGACTGGATCGATTCGGCGCATCGGTTTCTCGCGCGTTTGCTCTTCGATCACATGCGCCACTAGTCCGGGCGTTCGTGCGATCATGAAAATGCCGTTGAACGCGGCGGGATTCATTCCTAAATCGGCGAGAATGGCGCCGATCGCGCCGTCTACATTGATGGGCAGCGATTTCTTGGCGACGGTGAAAGATTTTTCCACGGCCCGCGCCGCTTTCATGTGCGGCCCGTCGACGCCTGCTTCGCGCGCCAACTCGAAGAGTCGCGCGGTGCGCGGATCCTTGGTGTGAACGCGATGACCGAATCCCGACATGCGTTCGCCCGCTTCTCTCATGGCAGCGAGCGTGCGCATGGCGGATTCCTCCATGGAAATGGATTCATTCGCGGCGCGATCGGCAATCTTTTTCAATTGCCGGGCGCAATCTTCAATCGCGCCGCCATGGTGACGATTGATCGACATGATGCCGGCGGCGACCGACGCGCTCAACGATGCGCCGGTTGATGCGGTTGTTCGTGCAGCCAATGCGCTTGGAGGAGTCGCGCCATGATCGATCGACGACACTAAAATTCCGTCCATTAATCGTCCGATCGCAGGCGACGGCAATTCACCGGTCAAAATCAAATAAACCGCCGCGCCAAACGACGCGCGTCCTATTAGCTCGGCGATATCGTATCCGCGCACCGCAACTCGATTCGGTTCAATCCGCGTGACAGCCGTATTCCAGACGGCGTTTTTATCGGCTTCGTTCATTAGAGCTTGTCCTTTCATTTGCTTCAAAATATTGACGACCGCATCCGGTAGTTCACCGAATGCATCGACCACGGTGGCGCCGGCTTCACGCAACGCTTTCACTTTGCCGGCGTGCGTCCCGCGACCGCCTTCAATGATCGCGCCTGCGTGACTGAAACGCGTGCCTTCGCGCGCCGCTTTGCCGCCGATGTATGCGATCACCGGTTTGGTAATTTTTCGATCGCGAATCAGCTGCGCCAGTTCCTCTTCTTGGGACGAACCAATTTCACCAAAGATCACAATCGCTTCGGTGAAAGGATCGGCTTCAAACATCAGCGCTGCATCGGGAATGCGAATTCCAAGGACCGCGTCCCCCCCGATGTGCGCGATGGTTGAAATGCGCACTCCGGACTGTCCGAGATAGTATCCGGTGCTCGAAGCCATGCCGCCGGAGCGACTGATCACTCCCACACCTTTTGGAATTCCGGGCTTAAACCATTGTCTCGCACTTTCAGCGCGACCACCGATCATGCCGACAACGGCTTTGCCTGGGCTCAACACTCCGAGCGTGTTCGGTCCGACAAACATTGCGCCATTCGCTTTGGCGGCCGCTGCGATTTGCATCGCGTCCCACACCGGCACGCGATCGGGCACGAGCACCGTGAGTTTGATCCCGGCTTCAATCGCGGAAATGGCAGCGTCTTTCACACCGGCTGCCGGCACAAAAAGAACGGAGATGTCGATCTTGCCCAAAGCTTTGACCGCGTCTTGTGGCGTGTTGAATACCGGCACGCCTAGAACGCTCTCTCCACCTTTGCCCGGCGTCACGCCCGCCACGATGTTGGTGCCGTATTCGCGCATCAAGCGTGTGCGCGCGCGGCCTTCACGCCCGGTTATTCCCTGAACGAGCACGCGCTTCGTTTCGTCGATTAAGATTGCCATCAGCGGCCGCCTCCCACGATTTCCTTAAGGCCTGGAACTTCCAGCTCGAGATAAAAACCTTCCACGTCGTTCATGCGACTTTCCATCGAACACGCAAGCAATTCGGAATCTTTGTTCGCGAACTCCTCGGTCGGTAGCGTGATATACGGCGCGTCGGCGCGATCAACGATGAGGCCGTCGGATTGTGTTTCGATAAAGTCGCGAATGTCGCGCCAACGGGCGATGTCGATCCAAACCCGGCCGCCTTTCACCGGATACGCTTTGGCAGATGAACTGCGAACGAATTCCGGCATCCGTTGGGGACGGGGCTTCCATTTCCTTCCGCCGGCGTTCGCGACCAGTTCGGCGAAACGCGCCGCAATGAACGCCGGCGTGTCGGTTTTGCGATAGCCTTCCACCGGCGCGCGCAACAGCTTCGACATTCGCTGCAAAATATCAACCGCGCGATCTTCGGTGTTGCCGCCGAGCCGAATCACCGCCGGAATATCGAGATCGAGTTCCCAAAATGCTTTGGCCAGTCCGTAGGCGGACCAATATTGTTCCTGACTCGCGACGCCGGAACCGGAACCGAAATAACCGACGAGGTCTGGCTGCGCCAAAATAATTCGCGCAGCGCGATAAACTTTGGAAGCGGAGGGATTGCCGCTAGTGTCCGTGAAATTGGCGATGGTGAATCCGGCGTTCACGATTGCGTCCATCGACATCATCGAACCGCCGCCGCCTGCGCCGTGAAATCCTGCGAGTCCTTTTGATTCTTTTGGCGCGGTCGTCGTCAACTGCGCGAAATAAAATGTCCCGCGGTGATCGTTTTGTTCGACTGCGTAAGCGATGCGCTCAAGCGCGGTCGGCGGATGATCGAACTCGCGCGCGATCTCGATCTTCAACTCGGGATGACGCGCGACGGCGTAATCGTCGATCGTAATTCGACAATCGGCGGCGACAAACTCGCCGGCTTTCGTCAGCACGAGCGGATTGATTTCGAGCGAGCGTGCTTCGACACTGCGCGCTGTGGCAAATAATTTGTGAATCGACTCAATAAGTTCCTTTGCGTGCGCCGGCGAAAGTCCGGAGGAACCGACCGCTTCATTAATCGCTGAATCTACTGGTCCGCCATTCACATCACAGTGAATGCGTCGCGTTGTGGCGGCGCGCTCTTCGATTCCACTGCCGCCGCCGATGGCGAAAATAATCATCGGGGCGCGGGCGGCGTCGTCGATCGCGAACGAAAGAAAAAACTCGCGGTCGATGTCGATCTTCTCTTCCACTAGCACAGTCTCGACTGGAAACTGGCCGACCTTCAGTCCGAGCATTCGCGCGGCGTGGCCGCGAACATCAGGCGGTCTTTTGGCGAACGCGACCCCGCCAATGCCGGCGCGCCCCGTAGTCCAGGCTTGAATCTTGATGACGACGCCCTTCCTGTCCGCGACGAGTAGTTCCTTGGCCACGGCCACGGCTTCATCGGCAGTCGAAACCGCGCGACCGCGCGGAATCTTGAATCCGTTGGCGGCGAGAATGGCTTTGCCTTGATATTCGTGGAGTCGTGCCATGGCTATGCGCTATTGCGGATCAGAACCTTGAAAGATATAGCACTCTTGAAAAGCTAAGCACCACATGACCTCTACATCGCTCGATTACTACACCATCGAAGAACTTCTCACTGATGACGAGCGCGCGGCGCGCGATCGGACCGGGCGTTTTGTTCAGGAAGAAGTCATGTCCGAAGTCGTGCTGTGCCATCGCGCGGCCAAATTTCCGGAACATCTCCGGCCGCGCATGGGCGCGCTACGACTCTTCGCACCGTACTTGAAAGAGCCCGGTTGCGCCGGACTGAGCTACACGGCCTACGGCCTCATCATGCAAGAGTTGGAACGCGCAGACTCCGGCCTGCGCTCGGAGGCGTCCGTGCAGGGCGCGCTTGCGATATATGCGATTCATTCCTTTGGCACACCCGAGCAGCACGCGCGCTGGCTGCCGGGATTGGTTTCGGGCGAACGCGTCGGTTGTTTCGCACTGACGGAACACGGGCACGGCTCGGATCCGGGTGGTATGGAAACTCGCGCCAAACGCGACGGCGATCATTACATTCTGAACGGGAGCAAGTGCTGGATCGGCAACGCATCCATTGCCGACGTCAAAGTGGTTTGGGCAAAAGACGACGACGGGCCTGTCGGCGGATTCGTCGTCGAGAAAGATGCGCCCGGATTTCGCGCCCAGGACATTGAAGGGAAGTTCAGCCTCCGCATGTCGCGCACGTCGGAATGCTGGTTCGAGAACTGCCGCATCCCGGCGGAGAATCGGTTGCCCAAAGCTTCCGGGTTGCGCGCGCCGCTATCGTGTCTTTCGCAAGCGCGGGTGGGCGTGGCGTGGGGCGTGATTGGCGCGGCCATCGATTGTTACGAAACGGCGCTCGCCTATGCCAAGCAGCGCGAGCAATTTGGTCGCCCGATTGCTGGTTTCCAACTGGTGCAGGAAAAATTGGTGTGGATGGTGCAGGAAATAACAAAGGCGCAATTACTGGCGTTGCGTCTTACCCGCATGATGGAAGCGGGCACGGCCCGTCCCCAGCAGATTTCTTTGGCCAAGCGCAACAATGTTTGGATGGCGCTCCAGTGTGCGCGGAAATCTCGCGACATCCTGGGCGCCGTCGGCATTACCGATCGCTATTCGGTGATTCGACATCTCATGAATCTCGAGAGCGTCTACACTTACGAAGGCACGCATGACATCCACACGCTCGTGGTCGGCCAGGACATCACCGGGCTCGATGCCTTCGGCGGCTGATGACAGACTGCCAAGGTTGGCTAAATTAATTGCATGAACGAGCCAGTTTATATTCTCGGCGGTGGGCGCACCGATTTTAAGCGCAACATGAAGAAGGAAGGCAAAACGATCCGGCATTTGATTATCGAAGCCGGCAAGAAGGCGCTCGATGACGCCAAGATCGACGCGGGCGAAATTCAAGCGGGCGCAGTCGGCAATTTCAACGCCGGCCAGTTCACCAAACAATTGCAGCTCGGCGCTTTTATTCCGGAGATCGACCCGAAATTGCGCGGTATTCCGACGATGCATACGGAGGCGGCCTGCGCCTCGGGCGCTCTTTCGGTTTTGCTCGGCGCGGAATGGATCATGGGCGGACTTTACGATGCTGTGCTGGTGGTTGGCGCAGAGCAGCAAAAGACGATGTCGTCGCTCGATGGCTCGGATGTTCTCGGCGCGGCGGCCGATTATCACAACGAAAAACCGGAATACGGCGATTTTATGTTCCCGAAACTGTTCGGGCGGATCGCGCAAATTTATATCGACAAGTACGGCGCTAAAGAGTCGGACTTGGCGGCGGTCGCCTGGAAAAACTACGCCCATGCGAAACTGAATCCGCTTGCGCAGATGCGCGATGCTGATCTGACGCTTGATTGCGCCTCGCAAGTTTCGGACAAGAATCCGAGCGTCGCGCCGCCGCTGAAAGTTTCGGATTGCTCGCAAATCACTGATGGCGCGGCGTCGGTCGTGCTCGTGTCCGGAAAATATTTGGAAAAGATCGGTCGGGACAAAAAGAAAACTCCGCGATTGCACGGATTTGGTCACGCTACCGATTATTTGCCGCTCGATAAAAAAGATGCGCCGACCTTTTCGATTGCGCGCAAGGCGGCCGAGCAAGCGTTTAGCATGGCCAATATGAAGCCGCGCGATCTGGACGGCGCTGACGTGCACGATTGTTTTTCGATCACCGAGATCGTGGTTTACGAAATTCTCGGTTTGGCCGAGCCGGGCAAGGGCGCGGAACTGGCCAAGAGTGGCGCGACCACGCTGCCGCAAGTCCGGCATGAGAAAATGCGCGGCCCGTTTCCGTTTGAAATTCCGGTTAATGCCGGCGGCGGACTAATTGGCGACGGTCATCCGGTCGGCGCGACCGGCGTGCGACAGGTGGTCGAAGCGTATCAGCATCTGACCGAACAAGCGGGCGCGCGCCAGATTCCAAACGCCAGGCGTTATCTTACCTTCAACATGGGCGGCAGCCTGACCACGTCTGTTGCGATGTTGTGGGGCAGGGATTAAGCGGCGGCGTCGCGGAGCTCCACGAGCCGGTTTCGGACTGCGTCGCAGCGTTTGCGTTCGCGAATCGCGTCTGCTTCGGGTAAACACTGAGCCTCGTAAGGCGACCGCGCCGCTTGAAGGCATCCCTGCACAAAATCATTTGCTAGACCTGTGCTTGCCAGCTTCGCGCTGGTAGGAACCTCTTCGGCTTCGGCGAGGAGCTGGTCCCGAATAGCAGTGTAGGCGTTGATCTCGGCGGCGGAATAAGCTGACCCGAATGCTGAGCTGATTGTGATTACCGTGCGCGCTTTCGGCTGTGCTGCCGGTATGGTGGAGCCGATGGCAAGAGGCATGCTTCCTCAAAGAGCATTTCCTGTGCTGACCTCGGCCCGCGACTTGATGCCGATGTTTTTCGCGCAATTGCGCTAAATAATCGCGTAGATCAGAAACACGCCCAGAGCGAAAGCGGCTGCGCCCCAAGCGATTTGAATGGTTCGATTTCTGGCGAGCCACCAATCGATCATTCGTCGATGTCGATCTAAGCCGAGCAGTAGCGTTGCGGCGGCGACGATCAAAATAAGTCCGCCCAGAATGCGCAGCAGCGCAGGCGCTTTCGAATCCTCCGCGGCGGCTAACAGGCCCAAACCCAAAACCGTTCGAATTGCCGTGGCAACCCAAAGCCCGGTCTTATCGGCAAAAAGTCGCGCCATATCATCAGCTCGACCTGGAAAAAAGATGGCCAGTAGGCCCATGGCTGCGACAAACGCGCTTAGGATCAAGGCCAACGCAGTCATATCTGGTTTTTACCGCTTTAATTTTGCCATTCCCAACTTTTATTTGAGCATGAAAGTACCATTTACGCTCGGCGTGGTCGGCCATTTCGGCCTGGCCGTACGCGATCCGAAGAAGAGCGCCCGCTGGTTTCAACGAGTCCTCGGTTTGCGTAAAGAATTTGAATTCGACAACGGAATCGCGGTCGGGAACGACAACGTCACCATCGCGCTGTTTAAAGGGAAGCCGTCGCCGCAAACTTTCGACCATATGTCGTTTCATCTACCCAATATGTCGATCTTGCGAAAGGCGCTGGCGCATTTGAAAAAGCACAAGGTCGAGATTGAAGATCCGGGTGACGAGATCGGTCCGGAATCACCGGGTTCGTCGCACATGGGTCTCTGGTTTCACGATCCCGATGGCTATCGCTGGGAACTCAGCGTGCAGGGCGGCCGCTGAGTAGACGGTCAGGCTCGCGATGGGTAGCGAGTGAGCGGCGGGAGCCAACGAATCAACTCAGCGTGCAGGGCGGCCGCTGAGTAGACTGTCAGGCTCGGGATGGGGAGCCAGTGAGTGGACGGGAAGCCCACGAATCAATTATCGGTCCAAAGTGGCAAATAGATCTGTTGGCGCGGCCCAAAAATTGCGCATTGTTTTGCGGGAGTTAAATTGTGAACGGGATGCTTGGACTCATGGTCGGCTGTCTAAAATGGGCTGCGGTCGGTTTCGTCGTGGCCTTTGTGCTGATGAAACTTTACGAAGGCAGCCACATTCATGACGATGTCCCCAAACCCGATTTCAAGGTCCGACAATCACGACGCGCGGCGCTAGTGCTTTCCACATTTGCCGGAATGCTTTCGGCGCTGGTTTGGTTGTTAGTCCAGACGTGGGACTGACGAAAGAAAGGCAGAAGGCGCTTCTACCTTTGTTACGTCAGCCCATGTAAAAACCGCCATTCACGTTGAGCACGTGACCCGTGATGTAACTCGCCATCGGTGACGCCAGAAATAGCGCGGCATCGACAATTTCGCGCACGTCGCCGAGCCGGCCGAGCGGGATTTGTTTCTTGAAATTTTCAGTGACCTCGTCGGCCATCCCTTTGCTCATCCCAACATCGATAAATCCAGGCGCGATCGCGTTGACGGTTATGTTCTGACGCGCGAGCTCACGTGCCGAAACTTTGGTCAGGGCGATAATCGCAGCTTTGCTGGAGGAATAATTAGCCTGACCGAACAAGCCCATTTGTCCGCTGACCGACGACAAATTCACGATCCGTCCGCCGTTGCGCAGGATCGGCATCGCCTTTTGGGTGACGTTGAACGTACCTGTGAGATTGACGCGGACAATGCTTTCGAATTCTTCCAACGACATCTTCTTGATTGTGCGGTCGCGAATGACTCCGGAGTTGTTCACGAGAATATCGAGACCACCATGTCGATCTTGAATTTGTTTCATCATCGCCTCGACTTGTTGCGGCTGCGTTACGTCGCAATCAATCACCAGCGGATCCTTCAATTCCTTCGCAACACTCTCCGCATCGGCTTTGTTCTGGCCTTGCGAATCGGTGAAATAATTGACCACGCAGGTCGCGCCGCGTTTGCCGAAAGCTTTGGTCATCTCGGCGCCGATGCCGCGCGAGCTGCCGGTCACGAGGACAACTTTGCCGGTAAAATCCAATGCATCGGGCATAGACAGGATTTACAGGATTATCAGGATGAGGTTGAAAGGCAAATCAGATAGGGAAATCCTGTTTTGAAATCCAAAAATCCTGTTAATCCTGTCTAGTTCATGGCTTCACCGATCCGAATTTTGACCGCTGTCCCGATATGCGACGGGCATGACAGCGCGATCAACACGATTAATCTCGAGTTCATCCGCCACGGAATCGAGGTCGTTTATCTGGGATATCATCGATCCGTTGGCGACATCGTGCGTGCGGCGATCCAGGAAGATGTCCGCGCGATCGGCATTTCCAGTTACAACGGTGGTCACATCGAGTTTTTCGCGGAAGTCGTCACTCTTTTGCGCAAGAAAGGCGCGGCTGACATCAAGGTGTTCGGTGGCGGCGGCGGCACAATCACACACGAGGACGCCACGAAGATGCGCCGCAAAGGCGTGGACGAAATCTTTTTCGCCGGCACATCGCTCGATGAGATGGTGAAGTTTGTTCATCAACGCTACGGCAAACCGCGCGCGAAACGATCGCGCGCAAAATCCCCCGACATCGAGCTCGCTCATAAGCTGACCGAAATCGAGGACGGGACGCAAAGTAGGAAGAAGAAAGTAGAAAGTAGAAAAAAGGAGAAGCCGAATCGGGGCGCGCGCGTCATCGGATTTACGGGCCCGGGTGGGGCGGGCAAGACAACATTGATCGACGAGTTGGTGCTGCGTTTTTTGAACACGGATCGACCCACCTCCGACAAAGCTACGGCGGGCAGGCAATCGCGCGTCGCGATCTTGTCGCATGATCCGAGCGTGATCGGCGAGGGCGCGCTCCTGGGCGATCGCGCGACGATGATTAATTCGCAGAACGACCGCGTTTTCATGCGGAGCATGGCTACGCGAGGGCAAGCGGGCGGACTCTCGCCGGCAACCCACGATTGCCTCGCGCTCCTCGCCCGATCGGGGTTCGATTATGTGATCATTGAAACGGTCGGCACGGGCCAGGAAGCCATGCCGTTTCAGAAAAATGGAATTGTCGCTCAAACCGTGTTGGTGATGAACCCGGATTACGGCAGCCGGCTGCAGTTACAAAAGATCGTGATGCTCGATCTGGCCGATATCGTGGTCGTGAACAAAAGCGATTTGCAACGCGCCCGGACCGCGCACACTGAGATTGAACAACGGCTCGAGCAAAATCGGCGCGCCCAGCGCCTGATCGATACCGTCGCAAAACGGCATCGCGACTCTGGCGTCGACAAATTGTTCGGGTTAATCTCAACGAGCGACAAATCTAAACGCGGAAAGGAACGGAAAAAGTCATGAGCAAGCTCGGACAGGTCGTTGAGTCGGTTGAGACATATAACCAATTCGTGCTCGACCAGGTGAAACGCGCGCGCAGCGATGAAAAATTCGGGCGCGATCTGCTCGGCCGTTGGAACGACATCAAAGCAAAAATTCCGACGACCCGCGCGCCGACGGGTTTGCCATTGCCGCGACTCGCCCTTCCTGAAATCGATGAGCCGGGTGAAATCGCGCGCTTTTTGTTGGGCGAAGGGCTGCCAGGCGAGTTTCCATTTTTGAACGGCGCCTATCGCGAGATGTATCTTGAACCGGTTCGCGAAGTCGAAAGCTTCGAAAAAAATGGCGAAACGAAAAAGAGCAAGACCGACAAAAAGATTCCGCAAGCCGAGGAGCCAACCCGTTTGTTCTCGGGTCTGATGTTGGCCGAAGACACAAACGAGCGTTTCCACTATCTCACGCGTCATCAGCGGACGCACCGACTCAGCACAGCGTTCGATGGTCCGACACTTTACGGCATCGACAGCGACGCGGACGGCGTTTTCGGAAAAATCGGCGAGGGCGGCGTCGCGATCGACACGGTCGAGGACATGGTCCGTCTCTACGACGGATTCGATCTCGGCTCGGCAGATTTTTCGGCGTCGATGACGATCAGTGGGCCTGCCCCAATCATCATGGCGATGTACATCGCGGCCGCGAAACGCCGCTTCGGTCCGGGCGTTGTACCAAAACTACGGGGCACAATCCAGGCCGACATTTTCAAGGAAGTTCAGGCCCAGAACGAAACGATTTTCCCAATCGAACCTTCGCTGCGATTCCTGACCGACATGGCGGAATTCACCACCCGTGAAATGCCGCGCTGGTATCCGATCTCGATCAGCGGCTATCACATCGGCGAAGCGGGTTCGACGCCGGTGCAGCAAGCAGCTTACACACTCTCGAACGGCTTTGCTTACGCGGAGATGTTCGCGGCGCGGGGAATTCCAATCGATCAATTCGGCCCGCGCCTTTCATTCTTTCTCGATTGCGGGCTCGACGTCGAATACATCGCGCTCGCGCGCGTGTCGCGGCGCATCTGGGCGATTGGAATGCGCGAAGTCTTTGGCGCCGGACCAAAAGCGCAGCTTTACAAGCTGCACACCCAAACCAGCGGGCGCTCGCTCATCGCGGCGGAATTCAAAAACAATCTTACCCGCACCGCCGCCGAATTGATGCTCGCTTACATGAACGCGACCAATTCATGTCATTCAAACAGCGCGGACGAACCATTTACCACGCCGAGCGAAGAATGGATCCGGCTCGCGGCGCACGGCCAGGCGATCTTGCTCGAGGAGTCGGGCATTTTTAAACACACGATGAACATGCTGAGCGGCTCGCCCGGCATGAAAGCGGTCGAACGCGCAGTCGAGGCCGCGATCCTCGATGAATTTCGCGAGATCGAAAGACTCGGTGGAGTGCTCGCAGCGGTGGAAGACCGTTATCAACGCAGCCAAATCCAAAACGCCTCGCATCGTTACGAGCAGCAGATTAACGACGGTGTCCGGCCGATCATCGGGCTCAATCGTTATCGCAACGGCAGCGACGATATGCCGGAAGTGAAACTCGCGCGCACGCCACGGAAGAAACAGCAACTGCAGGTCGACCGGCTAGTAAAATTCAAAAAGAAAAACGCCGACAAATCGAAACGCGCTCTCGATAAACTCGCGGTCGTGGTTGAGAGCGGGAAAAATTGTTTTCCGGAACTGCTCAAGGCCGTCGAACTCTGCTCGTTAGGCCAGATCACCGGCCGCTTGCAGGAAGTCGTCGGCAGGTTTCGACCGATGGTTTAATAACCAAGTCAATGTGGGAGGGGGCCTTAGTGCCCCGACTCTGTGAAATCAGACGCCCATTTAGCTAATTTGCGTCTGCACCGGCTCAGCGAAACGCCTGGCACATTCTTTATTACAAAATCATTGCGTCCCAAAAAGCCGGTTTTGGATGGAGAAGCGCGAGAAATCATCGTGTCTGCACTTGCGTTCGCCGTTGAGAAAAAACGGATCTATCTCCGTGCCTTTGTGGTTATGCCTGACCACTGGCATGCATTGTTTGCGTTGGCTGAGCCGTGGACATTGCCGACGTTCATGCATCACATGATGAGCTATGTGGGAGCGAGAACATCATTGCTCCTTGAATCTCACAAAACTTCTTGGCAAGACGGCTACTATGATACTCGCGTGAAGACGTCGAAGCAGTTTGAGTTTGTCACTTACTACATCGAACAAAATCCGGTTGCGAAGGGGCTGGCTGAGGAAGCTGATGAATGGGATGCGAGCAGCGCGAGGAGAAGGGGATTTGGTGACCGAACCGTGGCCCTGGTTGCTTGATTAAGAGCGGTCGGGGCGCCGAGGCCCCTCCCACATTTTTATTTTTTGCCGACTTTCTTCAGTCGCATGTTCTGCCGGTAAAGCTCGACGCAACGGGAATCGGCTACGCGCGTCGTTTTAAGCGATACGATGATGTCGTCGCCGGTGCGTGTGATTATGCCAGTGCCACCGTTCCTGGCGCTATCTGTAAACGTAAACTCGACGGTTCCTTTGGAAGTGATTTTGCCGTTGCCGTCGGCGACTGGCTGTAAGCCGTGACCATCGTTGTAACCGGCGCTGAACCATATCGACAGGGTGTTTCCGCTTTGCTCCAAGCTCATTTGAAACGTCGCTTGGCCGTTTAGAAAATTTCTGTCGGCGTACTCGCCAGCGAAATTCGGCGGACCAGCAGCAATCGAAACTATCGCGAGCGCAACAAGCAAAATCAGACTTCGATTCTTCATGGACGCGTTGTAACTCCGTGCGCAGAACATTGCGATCTTGAACTGTCACATGTCGAACGCCTGCGATCTCCTCAATTCGTATTGTGAGCGTTTTGGTCGGCGTTATGCTGCGCGCAGTCATGCTTTCCGGGGAAATAGGCACCGGCGAAAGTGCGCGCACTCGAATTGCGCGGCGGCTCCTGCCGTTTCTCTTTCTCCTTTACGTCGCGAACTATCTAGATCGCACCAACATCGCGTATGCAACGCTCGGGATGAAGGGCGACCTCGGTCTAAGCGACTCGGTGTTCGGCACGGCGAGCGGAATTTTCTTTATCGGCTATCTCGGGCTGCAAATTCCCGGGGCGCTGTTGGTGGAACGCTGGAGCGCCAGATGGTTGTTGTCTTTAACGCTGATCACGTGGGGCGCACTGACAACCCTAACCGGCTTCGTGCGAACACCAATGGAGCTTTACGGCGCGCGATTTCTGCTTGGCGCGGCCGAAGCGGGATTTTTCCCCGGCGTGATTGTTTATCTCTCCCACTGGTTCATTTATCAGGACCGGGCCAAGGCGGTGGCGCGATTTATGGCGGCGATTCCAATTGGTTTCATCGTAGGCGGACCGATTGCCGGCGCCATTCTCGGGACGCATTGGCTCAATACTCCCGGCTGGCGTTGGTTGTTTTTGCTCGAGGGCATCCCGGCGATGCTGCTCGGTGCAACGACGTTCTTTGTGCTGCCGGATCGCCCGAAGGATGCACGATGGCTAACGCATGACGAACGCGATTGGATCGCTGCTCGCCTCGACGAAGAACGGCGCGCGAAGGCGCACGCGGAGCAGGTGACGATTTGGCGAGCGCTTCGACATCCAGCGGTGTTGGTGCTCACCGCCGGGCTCGGCTGGAGCTCCGATCGTATGGGCGAGCGGCGGTGGCATTTTGCCATTCCTCAATTGACGGCTGCGCTCGCCTTCGGTGTCTGGTTTGTTATCCCGCATTCGGTTGTGGTGCTCATTGTGGTGTTCACGCTGGTCGGCTTCGGCACGGTGGCTTATCTGCCATCGTTTTGGGCCTTGCCTTCCGCGTTTCTCACCAGTTCAGCAGCCGCCGCGGCGGTGGGATTCATCAATTGCACCGCCAGCATCGGCGGCTTCGTCGGTCCGAAAATTATCGGCAATCTGAGTCAGCGCACCGGCTCGTTCACTGCCGGATTTATCTTCATGATCGTGTGCTTTACAATCGCGTCATTGCTGGTGCTGCTCTGCCCGCGAGAAAATGTGGGAGGGGCCTCAGTGCCCCGATCTGATGGGTGATAAAGAATAAAAAGATCGCTGCACTAAGGCAGCTACCACATTCCAAAAATCTGCGTCTGTATCGCTGGGCTGATGTCTCGGCTACTTTCTTCATCACCAAGTCACTACATCCAAAGAAACCAGTTCTGAATTCAGAAGTACGCGCGATAATAGTCTCCGCATTTCGTTTCGCGGTGGAACACAATCGCATTTACCTGCGCGCCTTCGTTGTAATGCCTGATCACTGGCATGCGCTCTTGGCGCTACGCGAGCCATGGACGCTACCAAAGTTCATGCACGACTTCATGAGCTATGTGGCGCAAAAGACCGGTCGTTTTTTCAACACGCGCGACGCGGCTTGGCAGGACGGCTATTACGACACGCACGTCAAAACGGCCAAGCAGTTTGAGTATGTTGCCTACTACATTGAGCAGAATCCTGTAGTGAAGGGACTGGTGGACTCGGCGGAGCAGTGGCATGCAAATAGTGCAAGCTGCAAGGATGTGATCACTGATCCTTGGCCACTAACTTACGATTAAGTTGTAGCAGTCGGGGCGCTGAGGTCCCTCCCACATTCTCAGCGCTTGAGCGCAACGTCGAACGGTACGCCGGTCTTGGCGCGAACGTCGTCCACCGAAACGCCGGGATGCAATTCAATGAGAACGAGGCCGCCGCCCTTTTTCACCTCGAACACGCATAGGTCGGTGATGATGAGATTGACCACTCCCAGGCCGGTGATGGGCAGCGTGCATTTCTTTGAAATCTTCGGGCTGCCATCCTTGGCGCAGTGTTCCATGACGACAACAACGCGCTTCACTCCGGCGACGAGATCCATAGCGCCACCGGGTCCTTTGACCATCTTTCCGGGGACCATCCAATTTGCGATGTCGCCTTTATCAGTCACTTCGAATGCACCGAGAATGGCGAGATCGATGTGCCCGCCGCGAATCATGGTGAACGAATCTGCGCTCGAGAAGAAAGCGGAACCGGGCATCGTCGTGATGGTTTGCTTGCCAGCGTTGATCAGGTCGGCGTCTACCTCTTCCTCGGTAGGGAACGGCCCGATACCGAGCAAGCCGTTCTCGGACTGCAGCGTGACGTTCATGCCTTCGGGAATGTAATTGGCCACGAGCGTCGGAATGCCGATGCCGAGGTTGACGTAATAACCGTCGCGCAATTCCTGCGCAGCGCGCTTCGCCATCAACTCGCGGATTGGGTTTTCTTTCTTCGCCGCTGCACTGCCCTGCACGGTGCAGAACTCGATCCGCTTTTCGTAGCTCGGTCCCTGGATGATGCGGTCGACGAAGATGCCCGGCGTGTGGACCTGGTCCGGATCCAGCTCGCCGACTTCGACCAGTTGCTCTACCTCGGCGACGCAGACCGTGCCACAAGTGGCGATCATCGGGTTGAAGTTCCGTGAGGTTTTTCGAAAAATAAGATTGCCTGACTTGTCCCCCTTCCAAGCCTTCACTAGCGAAAGCTCAGCCCTGATGCCGGGTTCGAGCACATATTCCTTGCCGTCGAAAACTTTCGTCTCCTTGCCCTCGGTCAGTTTCGTCCCGAAGCCGGTCCGAGTGTAAAACCCCGGGATGCCCGCGCCGCCCGCGCGCAACCGCTCAGCCAGTGTGCCCTGCGGAATGAGCTCAAGATCGAGTTCACCGCTGAGCACCTGGCGCTCGAACTCCTTGTTCTCGCCGACGTAGGAGGCCATGACCTTCTTCACCTGCCGGGTGGTGAGCAGAACTCCCATGCCGAAACCATCCACACCCGCGTTGTTGCCGACGATGGTGAGGCCTTTGACGCCACTCGCGTGCAAGGCCGCGATGAGATTCTCCGGTATCCCGCACAGCCCGAATCCGCCGGCAGCGATCGTCATGTTGTCGTGGAGAAGCCCGTCAAGCGCAGCCTTGGCGTCAGGGTAGACTTTGCTCATGTGGAGAGATTAACCACGGATTACCCGAATGCGAGCGAGACGGGGTCGTCCAGAGTTGCTGACGCAGAATTCATCGGCAGATTGGAGTTTCAATTTTCCAATGACCAATACGCTCGCTCATCAGCTCGCCGATTACGCCTGCTCGGTTCGTTTCCAAGATCTTTCGAAGGAAGTTGTGCACGAGGTGAGGCGCCGCGTAACCGATTCGCTTGGCTGCGCGCTCGGGGCGTGGAACGAAGAACCATGCGCAATCGCGCGCAGCGTCGCTTCCGAATTTTCGGCAAAGAATGGGTCGACAATCATTGGAACAGCGCACCAAGCGCCGCCGGATTGGGCCGCGTTCGCTACCGGCTGTTGCATTCGCTATTTCGATTACAACGACACTTACTTGTCGAAGGAACCGGCGCATCCGAGCGATAACATTTCGGCGGCGCTGGCCGTTGCCGAAAGTGTTGGCGCGACTGGCAGAGAATTCATCACCGCGATCGCGCTCGCTTACGAAGTGCAGTGCCGGTTTTGCGACGCGGCCAGCCTCCGTGCACGGGGCTGGGATCACGTGACCTACGGCGCATTTTCAACGGCACTCGCGTCGGCGAAGTTAATGAAGCTTGAACCGGAGAAAACGCGGCACGCCGTGAACATCGCCGGTGTGGGTTGTGCGGCGATGCGGCAGGCGCGTGTCGGCGAGCTTTCTCACTGGAAAGGTGTCGCCTTTGCCGATGCTGCGCGACGCGGCGTTTACTCGGCACTGCTGGCGCGTGCGGGCATGACCGGTCCGGCGCCGATTTTTGAAGGCCAAATGGGTTTCGAAAAGGAACTTGGCGTTTCGTTAGGCGGCGTCGGCGAGAAATTCAAAGGCGCGCCTGCGATGATCCTCCACACGAGTATCAAATATTGGCCGGCGGAATATCACAGCCAGAGCGCGATCGAAGCGGCGCTGTTTCTGCGGCAACAACTTGACGATCCGGCGCAGGTCAAGTCGATGACGATCGAAAGTCACGATGCCTCGGTCGACATTATCGGGAGCGAACCGGAAAAATGGAGACCAGAGACGCGCGAAACCGCCGATCATAGCTTGCCCTACATTACCGCGATCGCGTTGATCGACGGCCAGGTAACCGAAAAGCAATTTCAACCGGAGCGTTTCATGGATCCGAAGATCTGGAAATTTTTGGAGAACGTGAAAGTCGAACGGAATCCCGAACTCAGCGCTTTATATCCCGGCGCAGTGGCCAACATCGTGCATGTCGATCTTGCGGACGGGAAGCGATTGACCAAGCGAGTGGATTATCCGCGCGGGCACGCCAAGAACCCGCTCGAAGACTTTGAAGTCGAAAAGAAATTTTTGTCGTTGGTTGTTCCAACTTTTACTCGCGATCACGCCGCGAAAATTATTGAGCATGTCTGGAGTCTGGACGAGCAGAAAGACGTGCATCATTTGATGAAACTGGTGCGAGTTCACTGAGCATGAAAAAAGCCGAGCGCGTAACGACAACGTTCCGACAGCTAATCGCCAAAGGAACAGTGATGATGCCGGGCGTGCCGAACGCGGCAATGGCGCGGCAAGTCGAGCGCGCCGGTTTCGAAGCGGTTTACATCAGCGGAGCGGGAATGGCCAACGCGACCGCGGGCCTACCGGATATCGGTTTACTGACCCTGACCGAAGTCGTGCAACTGGCAGGTTATGTCGCAAAGGCGGTGAATATCCCGGCGCTTGTCGATGCAGACACCGGTTTTGGTGGCGCGGAAAATGTGGCCCGGACAATTCAGGAATTGGAAAAAGCCGGTCTGGCTGGATGTCACATCGAAGATCAGGAATTCCCCAAGCGTTGCGGACATCTTGCCGGGAAATCGATTGTCGATGTTGAGGAGATGGTCGGGAGAATCAAAGCGGCAGTGGCAGCGCGGCGGGATCCTGATTTCATGATCATCGCGCGCACGGACGCGCGGGCCGTGGAGGATTTTGATCGCGGGGTCGAGCGGGCCGGCAAATACCTCGCCGCCGGGGCGGACGCGATTTTTCCGGAAGCGTTGCAAAGCGCGGATGAGTTTCGCGATTTCGCCAAGGAGATCGACCGGCCGTTGCTCGCGAACATGACCGAGTTCGGCAAGAGTCCGTTGCTTTCCGTCAAGCAACTCTCCGATTTCGGTTACCGGATGGTGATTTTCCCGATGAGCGCCTTCCGGGTTGCGATGAAAGCGAGCGAAGGGTTTTTTGGCGGATTGAAAAAGGCCGGCACCCAATCGGATTGGCTCGATAAGATGCAAACGCGTCAGGAGCTTTACGATCTGCTCGAGTACGATCCGGCGGCGGAGGAATGGCCAGGTTTTCGCGACTGATCATTTGTCGAATGGCGTATCGTTGTTAACGTGACGGAAGACGATGAGTACTGAAGCAAAACCAGATTACAGCCCGGGGCTAGCGGGCGTGATTGCGGGCGAAACGAAGATTTGCTGGGTCGATCCGAACGCGGGCCTCATGTACCGCGGCTACGACATTCATGAAATGGGCGACAAAGCGACGTTTGAGGAAGTCGCCTACCTGCTCCTCAATGGCGAACTGCCCAATGGCAAGCAGTTAAAAGAGTTCCGCGAGCAAATTGCCGCGCAACGCGATCTTCCGAAAGAAATTATCGAGATGCTGCGGCTTCTGCCGAGATCGACCCATCCGATGGACATGCTCCGCACCGGTGTTTCGATGTTGAGCGCGTTCGACAAGGAAGTTGGCGATAACTCCCACGACTCCAACATTCGCAAATCGATCCGGCTGATCGCACGCGTCCCGACGTTGATTACCGATGGCTGGCGGATTTTACACGGCGAGAAACCGTTGCCTGAAAAAACTGAGCTCACCCAAGCCGCGAATTTTTTCTACAAGCTAAACGGGAAAGTGCCGGAAGCGTGGCAAACGCGGATGCTGGACACGATTTTCAATTTGTATGCCGACCACGAATTCAACGCCTCCACGTTTGCAGCGCGTGTGACCGCATCCACGCTGGCTGGAATTTATGCGGCGGTGACATCGGCGGTCGGGACGTTGAAAGGACCGTTGCACGGCGGGGCGAACGAAGAATCGATGAAGATGCTCGAGGAAATTAAAACGCCCGACCGCGCGGAGGAATGGTTGAAGAAACAACTCGCCGCCAAAGCGAAGATCATGGGTTTCGGACATCGGGTTTACAAAAAAGGCGATTCGCGCGTTCCGGTCATGCGCGAGGTCGCGCGCGACCTGGGCAAGCGCACTGGAAAAGAGAACTGGGTGGCGATTTGCGAGAAGCTCGAAGAAGTGATGGATCGGGAAAAAGGCCTTTGCGCGAATGTCGATCTCTACGCGGCGCCGGTTTTCTGGATGCTCGGATTCAAACCGGAGTTGAACACGCCGCTTTTTGCGGCATCACGCGTCGCGGGTTGGTGCGCACACGTGACCGAGCAGCACGACAACAATCGACTGATTCGTCCGCGCTCGCTCTACACCGGCCCGAAGCTCCGAAAATATCCCGGCCCGGCGAGTGGCTCGTAAGGTGGATCGGCCGCTCCGTCGGGCGATGTTAACCATTGCGGCTTTGCCGCCTAATTTTTAGCATCCATGGCGGAGCAATCACTTCAGGAACAGTACGCTCCCGAAAATTCGTGTTGGGGTTGCGGCCCGGCGAATCCTGACGGTTTGCGCATCCGCAGCTTTGCTAAAAATGGCGAAGTCGTTGCCGAATGGCAACCGCAACCGAAGTACGAAGCGTTTCCCGGCGTGTTGAATGGCGGCATCATTGGCACGTTGCTCGACTGTCACTGCAATTGGACCGCGGCCTATCATTTGATGAAACACGCTGGCGCGAACCATCCGCCTTGCACCGTCACCGCCGAATATTCGATCAAACTACTGCGGCCAACTCCGACGAACGGACCAATCACGCTTTCGGCGCACGTTGTCGATCTAACCGGCGATCGCGCGACAGTTGAAGGCACATTGATCGGAGGAGGGAAAGTGTGCGCGACGTGCCGCGGCATTTTCGTCGCGGTTAAAGAAGGCCATCCCGCGTATCACCGCTGGTAGTCTGCTGATTTATGAGCTGGACTTGGCAGGAAGAAGCCAACGCCGCTCGAAATCAAAATCGCCGGTGTCAGTTGGCAGTGAGCGCTGCGCGAAAGTGCCAAAATCAGACACGTCATTTTCACAAGCTCATCATGAATCGCTGAATCGACAGATGTAAAACATACAAACTTGTGGGCAGCACCAGTCACCCGCCCGCGCCGTGAAGTATACCTAGCCTTGAGCTAAAACAGGTGGAGCACTTTGAGGACGACGACGATAACGACAATGACTCCGATGATGTAGAAGATATTTCTGATATTGACGCGCGTTTCGCAGAACTGAGCTGCGGTGCGGACTAAGTGCCGCGCATTTGCTGGAAGCCGCACTGTGGACGACGGATAATGTGTCATGCGAGCGATGAAGAATGCCTCGACCGCCGCACTTGTAGGGATCTGGACGATTTTGCTGACGGCATTCGTCGTCACGATTCTTTATGTCGGACGCCAACTGCTTATTCCGCTCGCGCTCGCAGCGATGCTGACCTTCCTGCTTGCACCGCTGGTCGGCTACATTGAACGCTGGATCGGACGTATCGCGGCTGTTCTGATCGTTGTGGCGATGCTCTTCAGCGTTGCCAGCGGAGCCGGTTGGTTGTTAACGCGTCAACTGATCGACCTCGCGGCGAAGCTTCCCGATTACCAGACGAACATCGACAACAGATTGAAGGCGATCCGACTTCCCACCGGCGGTGCGTTTGGTCGCTTTTCGCACAGCGTTTCCGAGCTGCAAAAGCAATCACCGGACTCGTTGGAGCCGCCGGCGAATGCGGTCGGTCCGGTGCCAGATACAAAAGCCACTACGGCCGCGCGCGCTCGCAACGTGCCTGCGGGTCAAGCGCCGATGCCGGTTCGGATCGTCGAATCGCAAAGCCGTCTTCCGCAAATCCTGCAAAACGCCGCGACCGGATTGCTCGGACCGCTTGGGACGGCCGCCCTCGTTTTTTTCCTCGTCATCTTCATGCTCTTGAAACGCGAGGACCTGCGCGGCCGAATGATCCGCCTCATCGGGCAAGGCCGGATCAGCGCGACCGCGCGGGCGATGGACGATGCCGGGAGCCGCGTCGCCCGTTACCTTACGATGCAGCTTCTTGTGAACGTGAGTTTCGGCATATGCATCGCTATCGGACTCCACTTCATCGGCGTACCGAACGCTCCGCTTTGGGGCGCTTTCGCGGCGATTATCCGATTCGTGCCGTACGTGGGAGTTTGGATCGCAGGCGCGGTTCCTGTACTGCTTTCGTTTGCAGTGTCGACGAGCTGGCTCAGTCCGCTTCTGACGATCGGTCTTTTCGTCGTACTCGAATTGATCAGCGCAAATGCGCTTGAGCCATGGCTCTACGGATCCCGTACTGGCGTCTCGTCCATCGCGCTGATCATCGCGGCGGTTTTCTGGACGTGGCTTTGGGGACCGATCGGGCTCGTGCTCGCGACCCCGCTGACCGTGTGCGTTGCCGTGATGGGCCGGCACGTGCCGAAGTTGCAATTCTTGAGCGTGCTCCTAAGCGAAGAGCAAGCACTCGCTCCGCACGAGGAATGTTATCACCGACTGCTCGCGTTCGGTTTGGATGAAGCGCACGACCTCGCGGAAGCGTACGTGAAAACAAATTCGCTCACTTCTCTTTACGATTCCGTTCTGATCCCGACGGTCACGCTCGCGGAAGTGGACGCGCAACGCGACGAGTTGGACGCAGAGCACCGTTCCGCGATTCATCGTCACATCCACGACCTAATCGAAGACCTCGGCTCGGCCCCGCCATCAAAGTCGCAGCTGGAAGCGGACAAGGCGGTCGCCGAACAAACTTCCTTTCCTCTCTCCCCTCCCGCGTGCCGCGTGCTTTGCGTGCCGGCCCGCGCCTACCGTGATGAACTTGCGGGAGCGATGCTGGTGCAGCTGCTTCGACAACAAGATTTCGATGCCGAGAACGCCTCAGCGGCGCTCAGCAGTGGCGAGCTCCTCGAGATGGCGGCGAAGTCGGATCCCGAAGCGATTTGCATCTCGGTTGTCACACCCTCCACCCTGATCCATGCGCGCCATCTCAGCGCAAAACTTCGCGCTCAACTGCCACACGTCAAGATTGTAGTCGGAATTTGGGGTGCGACCGAAAATATGGCGGGCGCCGGCGAACGGCTGCGGTCTTCCGGTGCGGACGAAGTGGTGGTGTCCCTCGCCGAAGCAGTGGTGCAGCTCGCGAAGTTTTCCTTTTCGCTTGCTGATGAGATGATCCCCGGCGCGGTTCCGGACAACGAGGAAAACCGCCTCGAAGAACTGGCTCGTTTGCATCTGGCGAATGGCACGCGTGAAGAAGTTTTCGATCGCATTACGAAAAAACTGGCGCGTATTTTTGAGGTGCCGATTGCGCTCATCACATTCATCGATCGCGATCACCAATGGTTTAAATCGCAAGTTGGGCTGCCCGAAGAAATCGCCGAAGCGCAGCAGACGTTGCGCGAGCTTTCGGTGTGCGGTCATGTGATCGCGAACGACGAAATACTCGTAGTCGAGGACCTGGCTCGCGACCGAAGATTTGCAAATAATCCCTCATTAAAAGAGCGCGGTTTGCGCTTTTACGCCGGCGTTCCGCTCCGCAGCAACAACCTTCCGATTGGCTCGCTTTGCGTCCTCGATGTTAAGCCACGCCGAATGACCGAGCGCGAAAAACGCCTACTGGAAGTCATCGCCGAGGACGTGATGGAGGAAATCCCGCGTCGCGAGAGCGTCGATTCGCCGAGTGCTGTAGCCTAAACGGTGATCACGACGCAACGATCTATGAATGGAGTCTAACAACCGCAGACTTTCATTCCGCGCAATTTGGAGCAGGGATTAGAAAATAGGCACTCCACTAGATCGTCTTTTGTCCTAACGAATCCTGACACTTTTTTGGACAATGCAATGACCCGAAAAAATGCGAGTGAACGCGAAATCGTTTAAGAGTTCTCGCCAGGCTAATCAAAAGGCAGGCTGGGCAAGCGAGTCCAGCGGAGGGTGTTCTGGTACCTGTGCCAGTGTGCGTGAATTCGACGGGACAACCCGCACGGTCATGAAGAGTGGATTTCGGCTCACCCAGGAGAGTGCCTCTCGCTTCGTTTCAAAAAACCGATCAATCACTATTGCGTTTCGCTCGTAAACGGTGCGCCCCGAAATTCGCGCAGCTTTGCGATTTCTCACCGAGGGGCCGGAGTCAACTGCCACCGAAGTAGTGCCATCGGGAAAAATCACGCTGCTGCCATAAGGAATGTGCCGTGTATCGACCGCGCAATCTCCGGTTTGCAGTCGCAGGCCGGTCGCGCATCGATGATGGTTGGAATTAGCACCGCCGCTGGCCCAGTAAACCGTAACACGCGCCAGCAATGACTGCTCGCCCGCGAAGGTGGCGGGCACTACCAGCAGAGCAAGTGCAATGGTTGCGATGAGCCGTCTCATAATCGTCTCCGATCGCTTTCCGCGTGCAGGAAGCCGAAAACCGGAGCTTCTCTCGATAGGGCCGGCTTGGCAAAGACAGCCGACTCTGGATTAACAGAGAGAAGGAGTGAGATACATTGGAACATAAACACCTTTCATTTTTCCGAACGAATCATTCGTTCAGAACCCGGCGGGAAGAGGGGAAGGTGCTGGATTGGAGACGCCTTACGAACTTGACGTTGAATCACTATCGCCCGCGTCTATCGAAAGTAAAGCTTTGAGCAAAGAGCGACGAAAGCGCCCAGCTCCGGGCGCACGATCGCGTCTCCATGTCGTCGGGCATCATGGAGTGGCTGTTGCCCGGATATTCGACAAATTTTGCCCCCGGAATTCGCCCTGCCATATCCCGCGCTACTTCCACGTGAGCGCATGGATCGCCAGTGCGATTCATCACCAGTGTGGGCGCTTTTATCGCAGACAGAATGCGGCAACTCATCGATATTCAGCCAGGCCTAAGCAAACACGGAAACATGACTTTGGTGGTAATCCGTGGACTGGAAAGCCGAAGCGGGACCCGTCACGATTGGAAGATGCTTCTGCGAAACAGCGCAAACAACATGCTCACAAGGCCCCCCGTACGACGTACCGCGAGCAAATTTCGCGGATAACCCAGACGGTTTCGGTGCTGCTACTTTTTCTCGACTAACGGATTCGAGTCGTCGTAATCTACGCGACCTGAGCCCCACCACACAATCTGCACGGCATTGGCTCACACCGTAGCGTCGCAAACCCAAGAGATAAAAACTATGAACTACAACATCGGAACAATCCTCGCCGTCATCGCGATCATCTTCGTCTTGATCACTTACATCACCAGCGCGCCGCTCGTGCCGGTCGCAGTCATCCTCCTCGGGCTGGCGATTATTTTCGGGGGACGCGGAAGCGGAAGTTTGAGAAGCAGCTAAAAATAGCGAACTTTTCGGGGGTCGGGGCTGAAACGTCCGATTCGGCGACCCTTTCGCGCGACGACCTTCGTCTTTTCATTCGCTCGGGGACGGGCACACGAATTTCTTTCGCGAAGTCAACCGGGCCTCCTTCTGGGTGGGAAGCCGCGCGCTGAATGGGGGATTATGTTATCTTTAGCCGCCAATCGAGTTATCCAACAATTACGCGTGTGGGAGTGTTCACGTAATGCGATTCAGTGCGTTCGGGCTGAAAAATCCGGGTGCAAAACCGATTGTGAGGACGCACTGCTGATACTGGCGGGGCGAAAACGGATTCGATCAGGAACGTCGGCCTTGAATTAGCTGAATAACGAGCACAATGACGGCAATCACGATCAAAAGATGGATCAGACCGCCGCCAATGTGACCGATAAAGCCCAGAAGCCAGAGCACCACCAGGATGACAATTATAGTCCAGAGCATAGATGTTTCTTTCGGTTGAGTTAGACTTTCGTCCGCCTATTTATCCACCGTTGTATTCACTTGCCAAGAATTTTCACCGCGAAACGCTGTTTCAAATTTTGCAATCGTATTTGACCTTATTCGACTTCCTGGCGGACGGGACAAGTTTAGCGTGACCCGGACTTTGCCTTCTTCGGCGACAACCCCGACCTAAGGCGCTCTTCGGCTTCCGATAACTGGCGCTTAAGCTCTCCGGATTCCAAAAGCTCTTTGCCTTTGACCGGCTCCGAATCAGTTGCTTTCTCGATTTGCTCGAATGCTTTCTTGTTAGCGTCTCGCTTTGCCACCGGTGAAAACATGTCATCGGATTGAAGTAACGCAAGGGATGAGCAGTTATGTAATATTTTCGGGATGGGAATGGTTGAAGTCGCCGATTCCTTGCCGCAGGAAGCCGGCCAGCCTTTACCGTGAGATCACAGAAACGGCGGTCTGAACAACTGGGATGCCACTGTTTGAAAGCCGCACTCCTTTTCGGTACTACCATCTATGGATTGACGTTGGGCGGCAATATGATGCAGTGATAGAATGAAAAGTCGTCGCTGCGTTATTGCCCAATGTATTCTTTCTGGGCTTTTGCTGATGAGTTTTTTCAGTGCCGACGCCTCTCCGCAGGAACGTCGGGCAAATCGTTCTCGTGATCACGCGTTCATCGTTTATTGGCCGCCCCCGGAAAACAGCACACAATTGCGCCTGGCCGTAAAGGATCTCATCGACATGAAGGGTGTAGTTACCACGGCCGGCTCCGAATATCTTGCCAAGACCAGTCCACCGGCTTCGCACGATGCGCAGTGCCTGAAGCTGGCCCGGGAGCGAAACGTGCAGATTGTGGGGAAAACGAATCTCACTGAATTTGCGGTGACGGTTTCTGGCAGGAACAAATACTTTAGAACTCCGAGAAATCGCGTGG
>Ga0193751_1000203_pt1 | contig 52027 bp, 55 predicted proteins | sample L1c2metaG_FD_143050 | JGI IMG/M metagenome (GOLD analysis project Ga0193751, IMG submission 143050) | Soil microbial communities from a riparian zone of the East river system, Colorado, United States - L1c2 | ecosystem: Environmental > Terrestrial > Soil > Riparian zone | place: USA: East River...
ATTAGAAATCCGTTGCTCTATCCGGCTGAGCTACGGGCGCATTTACCAGGTAAATCAACTTGCTGACAACGGCTTTAAAATCTTCTTCGCCATAAATCTGGGCGCTACTATGCCAGAGCTTTCGCGGGCGGCAAAGAGGTTTGGAAGTCGCTCAAGACATCACATTTCAAAGCCGCGATGGGTCGATTATCCAGCGACTTTTTTCTTCATCGTGAAGACACTCCTTTTGCTCGGCTCATTTCTCGCGCTCGGAACAGAGTTTTATTATCGCATCTTTTTGGCAGCCCCACGACGGCTGCTAAAACTCCGCGTAGTTGAGCGCCTGTTCTTTGCTCGAGAACACTGGTTGCACGCCCTCCGGGGCGGAAGTACTTAGTCGGAAAATCTTACATAATCGTCACGCTTGAGGCGCGCAACGTTTAGGCAGCGCGATCATTGAGACAAACGCCACAATGTTTGCCCCAGGTGCATTTAACGTTATTGACGGCGGCATATCCACTGTTAGTGCCTTTCAGCCATGCGGGGCGGTTCCGGACAGCGGCACCACCGCGACTCTCCTAGGCCTTGGCGTGATCGGTCTTTGCGCAGCTTATAGGGCTCTGGGCTACTGCTCGGTCGCGTAATTACAAGAGTTTAGCCGAACCAAAACCCCGCCGGATGTTTCCCGGCGGGTTTTTTGTTGTCCGTCCAGATGTGCTGCGAATACGGCGTAGCTCAGAGACATGGCTGGCCGCGAACGACGTAAGCTGCATAAGACCTAACGACAAAGAGATAAGCCACGGCAGGGTGTCGTGGCAAGCTCACTGAGGTTGTCGCGCAATGGGGCCGTTGGCTTCATCGTCTGGTTAGACTCGGAGTCACCAATACTCGATGTGGATTCCTCGTACATCGTTATTCCGGCGCGTGATGGTCGGATAGACAACGCTACCGTTTCGAGCCGTCTGCGGCACGAAAATCTTTAGAGTGTCTTCGGCTTTCCAGATGGCGATGAAGCGCTAGGACCCGCTCGCGCTGATGACGAAATCTTCGGAACCACCGCTACGCAGCATCACCGATGTGCCATCGCCTCCCAAGGCACCGCAGTTACGGTATAGTACGACGGCGATCTTATCTCCGGCAGGTGACGGCTCCTGCTGCTCAATCCGCTCATCGCAGCACGAATGTAACAACGCGACAGCGGCGAGAGTCGTTCCGGCATGCACAGGTAGAGTCTAACGAGGATTCGGCCCAATAATTGCGCCTTTAAAGGCGTATTTTTTAGGTCTAATCCGCTTGAGTTTGGTTCTGGCGGGGCCAAAATCGGGGGTCATGCCCGAGATTTTACCCGGTGCGGAGAGACTGAACAACCCGAAACCGCTCGATGAGGATGCAGGCCAGTCAGATGGGGCGCGCATTATTGCACTCCCGCTTCCCGAAAGCCCGGTAGTTAGTCCCGATGCCCCGATTTGCCCAGACCTGAGGACTGATTCAGTTCGACTTAAACTGAAACAAAGATACGGTCTCCGCCGCTGAACACCAAAACAGTCAGAAGGAGCGCGACATGACCACGAAAGCCTTATTTGTTAAACTGGAAGCAAAACCGGGCAAAGAAAACGAAGTCGCCAAATTCTTGCGCGACGGGCAGGGCTTGGTGCAACAAGAGCCTGCAACTATCGCTTGGTTTGGAATTCAACTTGGCCCAACCACCTTCGCCATCTTCGATGCGTTTCAAGATGACGCCGGACGCGACGCCCACTTGTCGGGAAAAGTTGCCAAGGCGCTGATGGAGAAAGCGACCGAGCTACTGGCGGAGCCACCCAAGATTGAGAAGGCAGACGTATTGGCAGACAGGTTACTGGGTTAGTAGCCCGCAGCAGCCAAAGTCACAAAGGGTCAAAAAGGAACAGTGATTCCCTGATCCATGGCAGCGGAGTGTCAGGGAATTAGGGGATTCACTCCGAAGCCATGAGTCGCGCTTGCACAAGCCGAATAGATCGGCTCACAACGGGGGTCAGGGGAACAATGGAACAGGGATTCCCTGACCCACATCAAACCCGTGAAAGCGAATCATGAATCATTGAAACCTTTTGCGGTGTAGCAGTGTAGCAAAGGTTCAGTGGTTCAGTGGAGCAAAGATTCAGTGTGGCAGTGCTTTACGCAGGCTCGCCGCCCGAACGCAGTGAATTCAGTGCACGTGAAAGCTCTGTCTAATCCGTATATGATTTGTATGAAGACGAAGATTATTGATCGCGCGGAGAAGAAGGCGGTCACCGCCAGAAATGGAACGAAAACGACACGGAAATGGCCGGTGCTCCTCCTCTTTCTTCTGCTTTCTGTTACGTTCGGTATAGTCGGATGCGAAGAGGAGCATTACGGAGGGTATCCGGGGTACGGACCCGGTTACGCGGGTAATGGCCCATACGGACCCGGTTACGCGGGTAATGGCCCCTACCCAGGTTCCGTCACAGTCGAGATTGGTGATCGGCCCTATTATAATCGCGGCCCTGGTTATTATGTGGGCCGGAGCTATTACGTCTGGAGGCCGGGACATTGGGTACGGCGCAACGGTCAAAGAGTCTGGATCCACGGCCACTACGTTGTGAGAGGATAATCGGGGCCGCTCATTTTCTTGAGGGCTGCCGCAGAAAGCTTTCTTAGGTTTTCTTTACGGTATCTACTCCGAGTTCCAAGTCGTAGGCTTGACAACGAGGCTGCCTGCTCGCTTAAATATAAACGCGCAGATTGCCGCGCGTTTGCGTATTCAATGTGATGCGCGTCTGCATCCCCAGATATATGGAGCGGTGTAAGAAGAGGCAAGGGCATCGCTATAAAAAGGGGAGTTCAAGGTGAATGCCACAGCACTCGTGATTCTGGCGCTCGTGGTGGTAGTGGTGATCGCGATTGGACTGTTCCTCTTCATGCGCCGCCGCCGCTCGGAAAGCCTGCGCGAGCAATTCGGGCCCGAATACAAACGGGCCGTGGATCAGTATGGGGATCAAGGCAAAGCCGAGGCGGAACTCGGCGCGCGCGAGAAGCGCGTCCGCAAGCTCGACATTCGCGCGCTCGCGCCGGAAGAGCGAAGCCGATTTGCAGATGCTTGGAAGAAAACGCAAGCACGCTTCGTGGACGAGCCATCCAAAGCAGTTGGCGAAGCTGACGGGTTGGTCAAAGAACTCATGCAAGCGCGCGGCTACCCTATTGGAGACTTCGAGCAACGCGCCGCCGACATCTCGGTTGATTATCCCAATGTCATGACCAACTACCGCGCTGGGCGTGAGATCGTCCTGCGCAATAACAGCGGCAAGGCGACGACGGAAGATTTACGGCAGGCGATGGTGCACTATCGCTCGCTTTTTGAAGAACTGCTGGAAACGGCAGAACCTACAACACGCCAGGAGGCAACCCGATGAGCATTGAACCCAAAACTAAAGAGACAATCACCGCCGACGTGGTCGGTGACGAACGGCGCGCAGATGGCCCAACTTCGACGACCGAGTTGGCAAAAGACTTGGAGCGTGCCGAACCGGTCGGTGCGACCGAGGACGCGGCGACGACATTGTTCCCCGAGAACGAGGCGAAGGATTTCCACACACGCTGGACGGAGATTCAAACAGCGTTTGTGGATGAGCCTCGCCGTGCCGTCGAGCAAGCGGATTCGTTGGTTGCCGAAGTAATCAAGCGCTTGGCGAACAGCTTCGCCGAGGAGCGGTCCAAACTAGACGGGCAGTGGGGTCGCGGCGACAACGTCTCGACCGAAGACCTGCGTGTAGCCCTACAGCGGTACCGCGCGTTCTTTGACCGACTACTAAAGGTCTAACTGCACCGGTCTCGGCCGCAATAACCACTGCGTTAAGCGCCAGATAGAGGACAACTAAGCCCACCGCGATCCCGATTCGGCAAGCAACCAGCTCTTAAAAGATTTCGCGTTCGTTCGCATTTTTTCCGGTCCTTGCGTTGCCCAAAACAAGTAATCAACGATCCGGTTTTTCAGCGCCTCCTGTAAAGTGACTAGGCGCAGCCATTCGGCAGGTTAGCGGATGCTCCCACCCACTTGCTCGACGATCTGCACGAAGGCTTGCAGGGCAGGCGACAGATTCTCGCTTCTCCATGCAACACAGCCTTCCGTCGCGACCGTGGGATTGACTGGCCGGAACACCACATTTTCGTGCTCGAGTTTTTTTAATTGCTCCGGCACTAGGGCAACACCCAATCCCCCGGCTACGGCGTGGATCATCGTTCGTTCAAGATCGACATCCTGCAAAACTTTGGGCGTGAAGGCGGCGCGCTGACACGTTTTGGTCAACCATTTGCGATAGCCGGGATAGCTCACTTCTGACATCCCGATAAAAAACATGGGCGCGAGACCTTTCAGCTCGATGGTTGCTTTACTCGCCAGCGGATTGTCTCCCGGCAAGGCAGCGACTGTTTTGTAGGACGCAATGGTCCGAAATTCCAATCCGCGCCGTGCAATGGGCTCGTGTAAGCCAACGAAACCAAGATCGAGCTTGCCATCTTCCAACGCACGAAACTGCTCGCCACACGACATGTCGAAGAGATTTACCGAAACCGTGGGAAACGATCGATGGAAGGAAGCGAGAGTCTTCGGCAGAAGATCGTAAAATAGATTGCTGACGTATCCAACATTAAGTGCGCGAATCTCGCCGCTATGTAATCGCCGGACCGACTCGACCGTTTCGGCGGCCAGAGCAAGAAGGCGTTTGGCGTCGGCAAGAAATGAGCGGCCCTCGTCGGTCAGCGTTACCAGTTGCTTTGTACGATTGAGAAGCCGGACGCTAAGCTCGTCTTCGAGATCCTTGATCTGCCGGGAGAGTGAAGGCTGTGCCGTGTGCAGCTTTTCGGCGGCTTTGGTGAAGCTGAGCGCTTCCGCGACGCAGACGAAGTAGCGTAGATGACGAAGTTCCATTGGAGACCAAACACTTATTCTAACTGCCTCTGGGTAGACGGCCATACCAAAAAAGCATTACGCGCTACCAAGAAGATATTGGCCGGACAACGAGCCGAGGGCTAATACCCCTTGCTCTTTATGAATCGAAACGCCTCAGCTCTTTGGGAAGGAAGTCTTCATGGGGGCGAAGGGACCTTAACTACCGAAAGCGGCGTGCTTTCGGAAACTCAATATTCTTTTCAGACGCGATTCGCCGAAGGTATCGGAACCAATCCGGACGAGCTCATCGCCGCCTCGCTGGGCGGATGTTTTTCCATGGCGCTCTCCAACGAGCTAGGTCTTTTCGGTTTTCACCCCAAGAGTATCGAAACAACCGCCACTGCGACCATGGAAGATCTGACCCAAGGCTGGACTCTTACGCACGTGCAACTCGACGTCCGCGCAAACGTTCCGGATGCCTCGCAAGCGCGTTTCATGGATGCGGCGCTCGCGGCAAAAACAAACTGCCCCATCGCCCGGCTCCTTAAGACAAATATCTCCATGACCGCAAGTCTCGACCCATGATATCACCTGCGTCGGTTAGCCAAGCGAAGCTAATGCCGGGTGGCGGCATAAGAGGTTGGCCCACTAAGGATCCAGCAATGACGACGGTAATTTCCGATAAACCAAGGACTGAGAAGAAACGGAATCAGCTCGAACAGATCAAGATATTCCCAACGGTCTTCGCGGATGCGGGCGACTTCGAAACGATCTGTAAGTTCGTGGCCAACATTGCGAAGCTAGACACGTTCGTCGCACGCAAGATCAACTAATCCTGGGAAGATGCGGAGATCGTGAACCATGCAGTCTTGAACGCCTCAAAGCGTTCGGGGTTGCGCTCAACGCTCGATCGCATGAACTGGCATGACGATGATCCCGTCCAAACTAACGAGAAAGAGCTGAGCTACGGCTACCAAAGCCGAGCGTCGCTACAAACTTCGATCTTTCGTCTTCCATCCGCAAATTTTCTCGTCGGGTAGCTGTCAGCTCGAGCGATTGGTTAGGCCCATGCGGGTGCGCCTTTCAAAATACTCCCGGCAGTAGTCGTTTAGTGCGTCGGGTGTAGGCTTCATAACTCTCTCCAAAGTTGGCAAGGAGAGCTCTTTCTTCCACTCGGATGCGGTGGCATAGGACAAGGAACGTGGGAACTATAATAACGAACAAACTGAGTGCCGTGCCAAGCACTATCCCGAGACCGGCACACTGTAGAAGCAAACCGGTGTAGGAAGGATGGCGCACAACTCGGTAAGGACCGGTCTCCACGACTCGGTGGTCGCACGCTATCGCCACGTCTACCGAGAAGAAACGGCCCAGGTGCACGATGGACCACCAGCGCAATCCGGTGCCGGCAACAAAGAGACCCGCTCCAAACCACCGCCAGGGGAGACCGGGGAGCAACCTCGGACCCACGTTGCTAAGTCCGGCAAGATGACCGGCGATGATTGATCCGACAATTATCGCCCAGAGCAACCGGTGAGAGCCCCGATCTAGCCGCGTGCTCGGAGCGCGGGAGGCACGTCGTCGCCAGACGAGAGCAAGCTCGGAAACGAGCAACCCGGCGTCCAAAATAAAGTAGAGCGGCGGGAAAAACATGGCGTTTGTGGCCTAACGAGAAAGAGATAAGCACCCCGCCACTTGAAGCAAAAGCTGGCGTTTGCTCTGAGGCGCACCACAAGTGCGCGGGGTTGGCTTCATCGATTGGTTAGACGTTCCGCCCAGGTAGACCGGCGACTACAATGAGGAATAGGACCGGATCCACGCCGTTAACGTGGGTTTGACTGAAACAGCGATGCTGCGTAGCGCAGTACGGGTTGCATTTCCTCGGCAACTACGTCTCCTGCGTAGATTTCCAGATAATTGATATGCTGGCCGGCCTTGTTAGGCGCCATCCCTTTATCGATTGATCTTCTCAAAGCCAGGGGAGGATTGCCCTCGGCGCCCATGACTTTGCTGGGGATAAGGCCGTGGGAACCGCCGCGCATTTCGAAGCCGGTGATGATCCGTCCGGTATAACTCTTGATAAAATCGGCGCCATCAAAAGCTTCGACCTGCGCCCGACCAGCATGAAGATCGTTCGATTGAATTGCCAGCCGCCTCCCAAAGACCTTCACTGCCCGTTCGACGATGTCTCGCTTTGCGCGCATACGCGCAGGAAGACCGGATTTCCCCTGCTCAAGAATCGGGAGGCCCGGAGCCGCAAGAGAAACATACTGATTGGGAAAGGCGTCGGCATAGACGTGAAAAGCCTCTTCCCATGCGCCCAAATATTTAGCGGGCGTATAACCGTCGCTGAGCCATTTTTTGATCGACGGCGGAGAGTTGCTGGGCAACGTCATCTCTTCGGAGACCGATGTGGGGCCGGCCGCCGCGATCATCCTAAAAGCCGGTGACCTTCCATACCTTTCGCTGAGTTGTTTCACGAACGCGAACCAACGGTCGAGGTAGACGCGATCCCACGGCATCGGAAGCCTCGTGACGGTGCCATGGCCGGGCCCATATTGGATCGCGAACAGATCGGTCTTTGCGCCTTCCAGCGCCCATGCGGGAGAAAAGAAGCCGGGAAAGATGGCGAGTTGCACCCATTTGTTTGCTGATACCGCGGCAGCGAACAGCTCATCCAGCTTCGACCAATCCGGTTTTCCTTGGATCGGTTCGATGTCGCGCCAATTGATCTGCACCGCGACGCCATTAATAAATGGATTATTCAGCAGCCGCGGGTCTACCCCCTCCGCTAGCTTTCTTGGCGGTAGAACTACAACGAGTCCATTCGGTATAGGAAGATCGGCTAACGCCTGCATTCGCCGGGGGCCCGTCGCCTTCGGCTCAGCCTCAGCGGGTGATTGGGCTTGAGTGACCGCAACGGTTGCAAGCGATATAAAACAAACAATGGTTTGGAAAAACATCAGCCTAACGAGAAAGAGATAAGCCACCCCGCCACTTGAAGCAAAAGCTGGCGTTTGCTCTGAGGCGCACCACAAGTGGCGGGGTTGGCTTCATCGATTGGTTAGACGTTTCGCCCAGGTAGACCGGCGACTACAATGAGGAATAGGACCGGATCCACGCCGTTAACGTGGGTTTGACTGAAACAGCGATGCTGCGTAGCGCAGTGCGGGTTGCATTTCCTCGGCAACTACGTCGCGTTCATAGATCTCGAGATAGTTAACATGCTGACCTCGGTTATTTGGTTGCATCCCTTCATCTATCGATCTTCTCAGGGCTAGTGCAGGGTCACCCTCGGCGCCCATCGCTCTGCTCGCTCTGCTATCGCCTTCAGCTGCGCAACGCATTTGAAAACCGGTGATTATCCGTCCGCTATAACTATTGACGAAGTCGCGTTCAGGAGCCTCGACACGCGTACGCCCCGCGTGAAGATCGCTCCACTGAAGGACAAGGCGGCGGCCCAGGATGGCAGATGCCTGCGCGACAATTTTCAGCTTCGCCCGCATACGCTCGCCAGGGTCTTTTCTACCTGATCCAAGAACTGGAAGGCCCGGTCCAGACAGAGAGATGCACTGATTAGGAAATACGGTGGCGTAGACGTGAAAGACCTGCTGCCAAGCTCCGATATATTTCTCCACACTATACGAACGGCTAAGCCACTTCTTATGATCCTGCGGCTTATTCGGCAGCGTCATCTCCGCAGAAACTGATGTCGGCCCGTCGGCTGCGATCATTTTGAAAGCGCGCGACTGCCCGTATTTGGCGCTCACTTCTTTCAAAAATGCGAACCAGCGAGTTAGATACCGCTGATCCCATGGCATCGGAAGCCGTTCAATCATGCCCGCGCCAGGTCCATATTGTATTGGGAACAAATCGCTTTGGGCACCGTCTTTGGCCCATTCAGGGGTAAAAAAACCCGGGAAGATGAGGAGCTGCACCCACTTGTTTGTTGATTCGGCAGCGGAAAATATTTCGTCCAGTCGCGACCAGTCGGGTTGTCCCTCGATCGGCTCGATATCGCGCCAATTCATCTGCACCGCTACGCCGCTGACGTAAGGGTTGTTTATCGCCACTCGTTCTTTCTGCTCCTTTTCCCCTCCTGGCGGCAGGACCACAACAAGCCCTCTCGGCGCAAACATTTCGGTAGACGACTGCGGTCGCCCCGGTCGTTTTGCATTCCGGTCGATCTGGTCGGCGAGAGTGTCTTGAGCGAAGGCGACGCCAACTGCGACACCAATCGCAAGGAAAAAAACTCTAGTAGCTGTCAAAGTTTTAAGCGTAGAACGCACCGCGATCCTGTAAATGAAATAGCAACCTAGCGCTCACGAAACAGGTCTAACGAGAAAGAGATAAGCCACAGGCAGGGTCGGTGGCAAGCACGCTGAACTTACCTACTAAACCTAGCCTGGCGACGATGTGAGTGAGCTTCATGACCAGCTCATGCCATGCAGCGCCGCCCGTTGCACCAGCCTGACTAGCCGCGGTAGGTAATTGCGCGAAAACGGCAAAGCGTCGATTTTGCCTCTTTGCAGATAGGCAAATGCCAGCGCCCAAAACGTATTGACGCGAGCAGGGACTTTCGATAAAGACAGCTTATGAAGAAAACAGCCTTAATCGTCACGATTTTATCTATCCTCGGAACACTTGCTTATGCGGGATCGGCCGAGGTCTCGGGGAAAGAAATGAAAGAGGTGGCTCCGCCGCCTCCGAGCTGCTTTGATTGGAGTGGGCCTTACGTTGGTGTGTTTGGCGGATACAAATTTAGCAGTGTTGATCCTAATCTAGCTCTAGAAGGCGATTGGGAAGAATCCGGCCTTCGCGACTTCCGGCAACGGGTAGAGTCGGCTGGGTCGCGAGACTTGGATAACGACGGCGGCGAACTGGGCGGCCTGGTTGGCTACAATTGGCAATCTGGCTGTTTGGTGTTTGGCTTGGAAGCCGCCGGCGGGTATCTCTGGGCCCGGGATTCAAACAACAGCGGAACCATTTTCTCTGACACGGAGTTTCCGAATGCCCAGGTCGGGACTTCGTTTAAAACGCATTACCTGTTCACGCTTGCGCCACGATTTGGTTATGCCTTCGGAAAGTGGCTGCCGTATGTGACCGGCGGTTTGGCTGTGGGCGATTTGGATTTCTCGCAGCAGGTTATATTGACAGACAGGGAAGGTCGAATCGCCGGCGAAGGCGGATCGGATCGTGAGACCAAAGCCGGTTGGATGGTGGGGGGAGGCTTGCAATACGCTCTTTGTGGTAATTGGAGTATAAGGGCGCAATATCAATACATTGATCTTGGGAGCATACAGTTTGACAGCAATTTTAGAAATTCCGAAGTCCGCGATTTTCCGTCGCACCATGACGTGCAGTTGAGAGAACACAACGCCAGCGTCGCAATCATGTACAAATTCTGACGCGCGAGCGAGAGCGCGTCTTTGTATTGACCGGAGTCTTGGCTTCTGCTACGAAGCGGACTTGGTTTAGAGTTTAGCATGTCTGTTTCATCTGGCGGGCCTGCCAACCGGCAGGCCCGCTGTGCGCAAATCAACAGTCATTTGCGCTGCCGATTGACCGTCGCGAATATTGCAACCGCACTCACCGTGCTGAGCGCTCTAGTTTTCGGATTGATCGAGACGCGGCGCGCGCGCAAGGACGGAAATCAGCGACTGACACAGTTGCGTGACAAGAGAGGCACACTTCCCCAAACGGTACAAAACATGCGCTTGGCCTGAGCCAATGATGAATCGATTTTCGCAATTTTGTGCGCTCGGCGCGACCCTCATGGCCTTGAGCAGCTGTAGCACTGTGAACGACCTGGTCACATCGAACCTGCCGGAGAGTCATTCCGGCCGGCCATCGATCATCGTGAGCTTGCGGGAGCAGGAAGCCTATCTCTACCGCGGGGGTTATAGAACTGCGTCGTCGCGGATATCAAGCGGCCGAGAAGGATACCGGACTCCGATTGGTCGCTTTCAAGTCATTCGTAAGGACGAAGATCATCGCTCCAGTCTCTATGGTGACTACGTTGATGACTCGGGCCGGATCGTGAAGGCCAACGTCGATAGCAGGCGTGACAGCAGACCGCCGGATTCGCACTTTGTGGGCGCCCCGATGCCCTACTTTCTGGAATTCTCGCCGGGCTACGGATTGCACCAGGGCTACCTGCCAGGGGTGGCCGCATCACACGGATGCATTAGGATGCCCTATTGGAAAGCGCGCCAGTTTTATAACGCGGCTCACATCGGGACACCAGTGGTCGTAAAACCTTAATGAAGACGTGCGCCTGCGATGGCCCGGAGTCCATTAGCGAACGCCCCGCGATGAAAACAACTAATCTTTCTGATCATGTGATCTTCGGAATGCGGAAACAAGAAGAACGGCAGCCATGGCAAAGAGGCAGAATGCGACGAAGTAGCAGCGTTCGTGCGACCCATTCCACGCGCGGACGGGCGCCGATCAGTTCTCTTTCAGAAACACTGTAAGGCTGCGGATCGCCTTCAAAAGTTCTTGTCTGCCGGCGGCGCTCTCTATGCTACCGGGTGTCATAACGGCGATTGTATTCACCAAACCTATGAACTCGATCACTCTATCGCCCCGAAAATCCAATTCAACCTCCGAGGCTTCTCTAACCAATTCAAGCCGTTTCCTGTCGAACCGTTCAGCTACCGTCACGAAAACATTGTTCGCGGTGACCATCCTGCGATTAGCCTCAACGTCCGCCGCCCAAGCACCCAAAAACCCCAAAAATTTCCGCCGTCGATCTTGCTGAGCGTCATCCAAAGCATGTTTGCGAGCTACATGGAGACGGTAAGCGCTGACGCCGAATTTAGCGAACCAACCGATGGTGGCACAAAAAGCGCCCCAGACAGCCGTATAGAGCCAAATTTACGTTGTGTTAAGCTGAATATCGGCCACTTAATTATCTGGGGTTTCACGTCGGGAATTATCAGCTTTCTGGCGGGATCGAAAGCTAGAAATATCATACCAAACGAGCTGAAACCCCGACTCATTCCACGCGCGCGCGACCCCTATTTTTCACGGTCGCTTCTAGGGTTGGCCAATTTTTTCGTGTAAAACTGCGCAAAATGCCGACACGCGGTGCAAACCCTTCCGATCATCGGCACCTCTGAAAAACACGCGGCGCAACACCGCGAAAACCTGCGCAACTCGTTAGGCTTGAATTAGAAATCCGGTCCCGCTGGAGAACAACCTTCTCCCTCCGGACAACGATGCAATTACGGTTTTCGGCAGTGGGTGTGACCCACTAAGGACTCACACTGCGGATTGTCGGCACATCGACCGGCGTTTCGAGCGTGTTGCTGAAATCAGCCAACATCAGCGCAACTTGCTCCTGCGGGACAACCCCAAAGGCGCTGATTTCAGAGACTTCAAATGGTCCGTTGTCGGATCGTTCTCGTGTCCATCGCAATGCGATGTAGCGGGCCCCAGTCGCGGCAAAATCGACCGCTGTCTGGTCACCACCGGCCATCGAGCCGATCGGCTCCACAGCGCGAAGATCGTCGGGATGCTTTGGCAACTCGTTCAGCAGATAAACGTCGAGCCGGGCGCCTCTCGTCTGATACGCCGCGCTGACTCGATGCAGCTGCTGGCTTTGCGCCAATTCAATGATGACTGTGGGATGCAGATCGGAGCCGGAGAAGCGAAACGCTGTTCGCACGTCACCGTCGATCACGCGGGCCGCAAAAGCGATCGCGCCCGAACTGACGTACACAACTCGGGCGCGCGCGTCGAGTTTAGCCCAATCCAAATCAACAGTTCCGTCAGGTCGAACGGATAGCGTCGTGTGCACGACGTCGTCACGCGTTTCAATCGCCTCGGTTCCGTGAACGGATGGAATGCCCAGGAGCATTCGCGCAAGAATGATGGCAGCGAGCAAGTAGCAACGATCGGCAGGGAGATGTCTCATAATCCATCCCGTCCCAAAGCTTAGATTGCGCCAGGAATCGACTGTCGCAGAATTTTTGTCGCTAGGGGCCTACCGGATCTTACGCCGGGAGTCCAAATTTCTAAATGCTTTGTTGATCGAAGCTTTTCCTTCGGGCAGCAAGGTTGCCTTTGTCGGTCGTGCGCCCTTGTCTCCAAACGAGACGCAGTACGTTTCTTCGCTCATGGTAAACCAGCACGGCGAGTGCAAGGATTCCGGCGATGTAACTGCTGGGCTCGGGCAAGGTCATGACGGTAAGTGAGATGTCGTTCCCGGTAATACCGCCGTCGCCGTTAGCCGTATAATTGATCGAAAACACGTCAGCATTGTTGCTAGCCGTGACTGTCGATCCCTGCGCGAATATACCCGTGATAGGATCGATGCCGTCGTTCAGAAGGACGAAGAATGTCTCGCCAACTGAGAGATTGGGCCCGGCAGTGACAATGAGATTGCTTCCAGTGATAACCACAGTTCCTGTGACTTTGAGCTGATCGTAGCCTGTGCCGGCTGTCGTGCCGTTGATATCGACATTGAAATTAGAGCCTAGGCTGAGCGTCACTGCGCCCGTTTGCAGGATGGATATGCTGCCGACGCCGCTTGCTCCGGGCGAAAGATTTGCGCCGGCTGAAGCCAGATTGACGCTCCCATTAATCGTGCCGCTTCCGCCCAGCGTCGTGCCGGAATTAAATACCGTGATCGCGCTCCCGAACGCGGTCGAACCGTTCACGAAAAGTGAGCCGGCGTTTACGGTTGTGGGACCGGTGTAAGTGTTCACGCCGGTTAGTGTTTGAGTTCCCGTGCCCGTTTTCGTGAACGTCAATATCCCCGTTCCGGAACTATGATCAGCGATCACGCCAGCGTAAGATCCTGTTCCATTACCCTGGCCCACAGTGAGCGTACTTGAGGTAAGAGTGGCATTGTTTAGAATCGTGCCTCCGATTCCACTCAACGCACCCACGGTCTGGTTTGTGCCGTTGACGTCGAGTGTGCCGTTGTTCACAGTCAAGGTTCCGCTGGTAGAACCTAACGTCCCCGAAGCGGAAAGCTGCAACGTGCCGGCGCTCACCGTTGTTCCCCCGCTGTAAGTGTTGGTGCCAGCGAGCGTAAGTGTGCCCGGACCAGTTTTCAGAAGCGCGCCACTTCCGTCGATCATTCCACTTAAAGTGAGAGTGGTTCCGGCTGTATCAACTTGAAAAGCGCCAGTGCCACCTGTGGCCATGGTGAACTTCTTGGTGCCCGATGCCGTTGCGCCGGTGTATTCGAGCGTACCGGTTGCACCGCCGGAGCTACCAAGGATCACCGACAGCACGCTGTTACCTAATTCGCCGTTGGCGCTGGCGTTGTTGATAGTACCGATTAGCAACCTACCTGCCTGAACTGTGAGCTGACCGGTATAAGAGTCTCCCGTATTCGAGAGCGTTAACGTACCGCTGCCGGCTTTGGTAAGTGCTCCGGCATTGCTTACCACGCCTGAGACAGTGGTGTTCCCCGTGCCATTGATCGTAAGCGCATTGTTATTAATGTTCACCGCGCCGGAGATCGTTAGAAGGTTGCCTGAGCTGTTCGTCCACGTCTGCGCATTTCCAATCTGGAGGGGCGCACTGATCGTAAGCGTGAAGGCATTTGCGTTATCTACCAGGATGCCCAGGCCCGCAGTTCCGTTAATTGTATTCCCTTGCAACGTGAGCGTGCCGCTGCTGGCAGAAATGGTGACGCTTTGCCCGATACTGCCCGTCATCCAGATACCCCCGACGCTCGTACTTCCGTTCAGGTTCGGCTGGTTGCTAAACGTGCTATCGAACACGGCGTTATCGCCCGCTGATGGCGCGTTGCCGACCCAATTGTTGTTGTTGCCCCAGAATGTGTCTTGCGCTCCCGTCCAGACTATGTCGGCTGCTAAACCGAGGCCTGGGAAAAAAAGGAGAAGCAGCCCACCCACGAACAAAGGGTTGGACTGCCACCGACCCCGAGCGGCCACTCTAAACGGCATTGTGCCTCCTGCTAAAGCCGCTACTGTGCCAATCTGTTTATCTGGAGATTACAAACCTGCTTTGCGGCTGAGACCGGTGCCGCTACATTCGACACCTTATGCCGTACACAGACACCGCACCGCCTGGCAACGGGCGAGTGAAATCGGACGCCAAGACGCGACACAGGCAGCGTGTCCAGCTTCAACAACTAATGCCGCTGGCAACGAAGTGCGCGCGGACATTTATGGCACGGACGGGACCCGTGACTGTGACGTTCAATTTCAACCCCGCGTTGCACACATAATGGCTTAGTATTCGTCCCGGACTGGCAATCCGTTGTTCGCTCCACGGTTTTTCACGGTTCTTTCTACGGTCGGGAAAAAATTTGCTGCAAAACTGCGCGATTCTGTGAAACACGGCGCAAGTGGGATTCGTTAGGCTCACCTATGAAAAGCATGCTGTGCAACGCTGCGAAAATGTGCGCAAACACTCGTTAGGCAATTAGAAATCCGTTGCTCTATCCGGCTGAGCTACGGGCGCAAATGCGGTGGGAAACGTAATCACGCTCCGAACCACCGCAATCATGGTTCTGCTCCTGAAGATGTCGATCTTGCTTTCGCAAGCGCACGACTTGACCGTTGGCCCGATGAATGCGCTCCTGGTGATCTTTCCTTACAAATATCAAGGCACCTGGGTATTCGACGATCAGGCGGTCGGTCTTTTCCGCGAACCGTTCATCGCCGGGATCGACACCATGATCGACAAAGCAGTGGCTGATGTTCCAAACGCAGAAAAAGGCTTTCGCGCCATCTTTAGTGTGGCGCCGTTTCCCGGAGCGAACTTGAAACTCGAATGGCACCGTGAAGAATCCGGCGGCAACTGGTATTACAACGATCGGTTCGAGATGGAGGGATGGCTCTGTCCCGCGCTCTTGAAATATTTTCCGACCGCGCCGCGAGAGATTTACGTAAAGATCGAGTCCAAGAATTAGGTCGCGAGCCGCCCACGCGAATTAGCCGATGCAACTGGATCCAACGTCACGTTGGTTATTCGCGGACGCGATGCTTAAGCTCCCAAACACGCAACGCTGCGAGCAAAAGAGCTTTGGTGCGTGTCAGCGTTCCGGCTGCGGCCATGGTCGTTCCAACATCGTTGCCGGAGTGAGCGCCGTGAGCATTCTTGCCATTCCGGCCGCGGTTTCGACTCCGCTTATGCCCCTTGGTTTTTTTAACCCGGCGGGTGGCCGATTCGCTCACCGCTAGATGACCGCTGCTATTCATAAAGTCACTCATTCCCAAGCAGCTTCCAGACCAGCTTAGACGGCGCTGGTGCATCGGCAGTTCATTTCCCAATGAAACCCGCATATTCGCCAAACGTTGTGCTGAAACGGCGTGAAAAGCGCTTGTGCGCCCCTTAGTTCTCCGTCAGTTTCAACCCCACGCCATGGCTGATCGCAAACTCGGTTGTATCACTATTTTCTTGTTCGTGGCCCTCTGTGCCAGTGTGTTCATGAACTTCATTCTGGCGATGGCAGCGTTCCGTGGGTTTGCGGCTACGGGCGTCCGCGCCGAGGAGCCGTTGCCCCGCTTTCACGAAATTGTTATTGAACGTGGTGCCAGGACCCCTCCCGACCGCATCGCATTGATCACAATGCGCGGCCTGATCAGTTCCTCAATACCTGGCAATGTCAGCGATTCGATGGTTGAAGACATGCGTCTGGCGTTGCAGCAGGCGCGCGATGACAACCGGGTCAAGGCGATCGTGCTCGAAATCGATTCGCCCGGCGGCGAAGTGACGGCCTCCGATCAGATTTACAATGCTGTGACCAAAGCACGCGCGCGCAAACCGGTCGTGGTCTACATGGATTCGCTGACTGCGTCCGGCGCTTACTATATCGCCTGCGGCGGGAAATTTTTAATGGCCAATGAGACCACGATCACCGGCAGTATTGGTGTGATCATTCAAACGCTCAATTACGAGCAGTTGTTCAATAAAATCGGGCTCGCCTCGGTCGTTTTTAAGAGCGGCAAGTTCAAAGACATTTTGAACGGAGCCCGGCCGATGACTCCGGAGGAGCGCGAGCTGATCCAGAGTTTCGTTATGCAAACCTACGACAAGTTTCTTGGCATCGTCTCCAAAGAACGCAGTCTTCCAGCCGACATGTTGCGCAACACCATCGCCGACGGCCGAATTCTCTCCGGCAAAGAAGCGTTGAACAACAAGCTCATCGACGGGCTCGGTCAGATCGAGGACGCATTCGCCAAAGCGAAGCAGCTCGGCAATGCGCCGCAGGCGACTGTAGTGAAATACGGGCCGCCGTTTAGTCTCGCCCGATTCTTCCGCGCTTTCGGCCAGACCGGTGATTCGAAAATTGAACTCCAATTGCCAAAACAGTTCGTGCCACAACTCGAGAGCGGGCGCGCGTATTTTCTGCCCAGCTTTTACGCTCCCTAACCGCGCGCAGAAAAGAGATGTTAGCTGGTGCTTTCGGTAGCGTGCTCTGGACGCTACTTGGCTCGCTTATCGTTGTGGCGGGCGCGCTGGTTTATGGCACTCTCATCCGGCAAATCAGCGCCCGTCGTGCTACCGTGGCGCCCGAGAGCGCCGAGGCTGCGCCGAGAAGGACGTTCGGGTTGCCGGAGGCGTTTTTGGCAGCTGGCTTGGTCTTGTTTCTTTTAATGAGCGTGACCGCTTCGGTCGGTCGGTCGCCGATTCAACTGAGTAGCCGCGACCTGGTCGCAAATTTTCTGCTCGCATTGTTCATTGTCTTCGTTGTCGCGGGATTCCTGAAACTTCGCGGCATCGATATCGATTCGTTAGGCGGATTTTCGAGGACGAGTCTTAAGCGGGCACTGAGCACCGCCGTTGTTCTGTTACTTGCGGCCGCGCCGCTGATTCTCTTTGCGGAAGCCTTGACTCAAAACGCATTCGGAAGTGGCTCGAGCAGACAGGAGATTGTCGATCTTTTCAACAGCTCGCGCACGATTGAACAACGCGTGATGATTATTGTTCTGGCGGTGGTCGTCGCGCCCATTTCCGAAGAGTTCATTTTTCGCTTTTTTATCTATGGTGTGGTGCGCCGGTATTTCGGCATCGCCATCGGTTTGGTCTTCAATGCGTTGCTTTTCGCTGCTGCGCATAATCACTTGCCGTCGGCGGTGCCGCTCTTCGTCTTGGGCAGCTGCTTCACTCTTGCTTATGAATGGAGCGGATCGATCATTGTTTGCATGGCCATGCATGCGCTCTTCAATTCGATCCAATTGGTCTTTCTCGCGTTTCCAGAATTGGTTCAGCAATGAAACGTCGCCGGTCCGCCAGCGGACGGACTCGCCTGGCTGAGGTTGGCGAAGACGACCTTCTCTCGTCGTTGCTGCGCGGACTGCCAGTTTCTCGAAGAGTGATCGCCGCTGCCGGTGACGATTGCGCGGTGGTTAAATTCCGCGGAGCAAAACATTTGCTCGTCCTCAAAACGGATTGCGTGGTGGAGAAAATCCATTTTGCACCTGCGACCGACCCAAACCTCGTCGGCTGGAAAGCGATGATGCGGCCGCTGAGCGACTTCGCCGCCATCTCCGCCGTCCCGCAATTTGCGCTCGTTGCGCTGGTCGTGCCGGCGACAAGATCCACAATGTGGGTCAAAAAACTTTATCGCGGCTTGCGACGAGCGGCTGCGGGTTTCGAAGTCAGCATCGTTGGCGGCGAAACCAGCGCCACGCGGGGGCCAGCTGTCATTTCGGTCAGCATTACCGGCTTTGTTGAAAAAGGTCGCTGGATCTCGCGGACAGGCGGAAAGAAAAGCGATGATCTGTTCGTGACCGGCCGTTTGGGCGGATCGTTGCGCGGAAGACACTTGCGCTTTGTGCCGCGCATCAATGAATCGCGCTGGTTGACCAAGAACTTCCGCGTCCACGCTATGATGGATTTGAGCGACGGTCTCGGCGCCGATCTGCCGCGCCTGGCCAAGGCAAACAAACTCGAGTTCAAGATTGACCGGGAGAAGTTGCCGCTCGCCCCCGGCGCGAAGATCGACAATGCAATTTCCGACGGGGAGGATTATGAACTCCTTATCGCAATCTCGCGACGCGACCGCGAGCGGCTCGAGCGTGCCTGGCGCAAAAAATTCCCGAAAGTTCCGCTCACCCAAATCGGTTGTCTCGCTCAACCTCTCAACGACTCAACTGCTCAACTTCTGCCCGGTGGCTACGTTCATTTCCAATAGCCCGGACGAAACCGAAGCATTCGGCCGCCGGTTCGCGGAAAATCTCAAACCGGGCGATGTGCTTGCGCTTACCGGTGGTCTGGGCAGTGGCAAAACACAATTCGTTAAAGGGCTCGCTGCCGGCCTGGGCGCGGCGACGGCTGCGACCAGTCCGACTTTCACCCTGATTCACGAATACTCCGGCGGAGGTCTGCCGGTTTATCATTTCGATTTTTTCCGCGTCGAAGATCGACAATCAGCCGAACGGCTCGGACTCGATGATTATTTTTTCGGTGACGGCGTTTCGGTGATCGAATGGGCAGATAAGTTTCCGGATTTGATTCCCGAAACTGCGCGCTGGATTTCGTTCGAAACGAAATCTGAAACCCAGCGCGCGATTACCGCTAAATGAAAATTCTCGCGCTCGAACTTTCCAGTGCCCGAGGAAGCGTGGCGTTATTCAATGATGGCAATGTCGGTTTTTTTCGCGAGTGGCAAAATGACCGAAAGAATTCCGGCCCGTTCTTCGAATACTTAACTGAAGTGCAGAAGCAATTTGGAAAACCGGACACTATCGTCGTCGGACTTGGACCCGGTTCTTATGCGGGTACCCGGATCGCCATCTCCGCTGCGATCGGATTGCAGGCCGCGTCCCATGCGCGGCTGATCGGGTTTGCATCGATCTGCGCAATCGAGTGCGACGCGGAGGAATATTGCGTGATCGGCGATGCACGACGTAAGTCATTCTTTTTTGCGCGCGCGTGTGACAACAACTTGCTCGAAGGGCCAGCGTTAATGTCCGAAGCTGAATTGCGTGAAAATTTGGATAAAGTCGATAGCAAGATGTCGATCTTTGCCATCGAGAATCTTCCACAGTTCGAGCGCGCTGAGATTCGCTATCCATCTGCTAAAGTTCTCGCTCAACTTGCCACCGACTCGAATCGAAATTTCGCGCAACCGCCGCTCGAGCCAATTTATTTGCGCGAAGCGCACATCACTATTCCAAAGAAATGACGCAGAATTATCGCTGCTGGGCTGAGATCGATCGGAGCGCGTTGCGTCACAACGCAAAGGTTGTGCGCGACCGAATTGGTCCGGCCGAGATGCTCGTGGTCGTCAAAGCGAACGCCTACGGCCACGGCATGCTCGGTGTCGCCGAAACGCTGGCCGACGATGCGCAGCTCTTCGGCGTTGCCAATTTGGAAGAAGCGCTCGCGCTTCGCGAATCGCTGACCCATCCAATCTTGATCCTCGGTCCTGCTACTCCGGATGAAAGATCGGCAATCGTGGAACGCGAATTTATTCCCTGCGTCTCGACTCTGGATGAGACGCACGATTTTAATCGTCTCGCACGTGGCGACGCCAAGGTTTCGATTAATTTCAAAGTCGACACCGGAATGGGACGAATGGGCGTCGTCGAGAATGAAGCCGTGGACGTTTTTAGACGCATCGCGGCGTTGCCAAAAATCGACATCCACAGCATTTCGACCCACATGCCGGTTTCCGATGTCGATCCGGATTACACGCGCGATGAACTGGTTCGATTTCGTAAAATCGTCGAGCGACTCCGCGCCGCGGTTCCTGGCAATTACAAAGCGCACGTCCTGCAGAGCGCCGGTGCCCTCGCGTTCAATAACCCGACTTTCGAGATCGTGCGGGCGGGCATCATTCTTTACGGGATTTCGCCGCTCCCGGAATTTCAGAACCTTCTCAAACCGGCGATGACGTGGAAAACGCGGATTGGTTTGATTCGCGACATGCCGAAGGGCAGCTCAATCAGTTACGGCCGCACATTCATCACGCCAACACCGATGCGGGTGGCGACATTGACCGCCGGTTATGCCGATGGTTACCCGCGTCATCTGTCAAACCGCGAAGCCGACGTCTTGGTTCGCGGCCGACGTTGTCCGTTGCTTGGACGCGTGACGATGGATCTGATGATGATCGATGTTTCGCATATTGAAGATGTCGATGTTGGCGAGGAAGCGGTCTTGATGGGGCAGCAAGGCAACGAAGCTGTTTGTTGCACTGAATTGAGCGACAAAGCCGGCACCATCACCTGGGAAATCACAACCCGGATTGGCCAGCGCGTGAAGCGAGTTTTCGTTTGAAGCCCGACCCTCACCTCCCTCCTCTCAGCGCTCCACCCAGTCGCGATCCCGACCCCGAGTCGCGAAGCGGCAGGTGAGGGTGGTTCGCGATAGAAACGCGGATTGGAAACGATCGTTCCCTGTTTTACTTTGAAACGGTGTTCCAGATCATTTTCAACGAGCTGAGCGCGGCCGAGATGTCGGCGTTGCCGAAGAGAATGCAGCTCGATTTGCTCGAGCAATTTCAAATTTTGCCTGAAGATCTCGATCATCTCGACGCCAAACACTTCGGCGTAATCGAGCGGGAAGGAAAAAAGTTATACCGCTATCGCGCCAAAGATTACCGGATTTACTTCGCCAAGACGCAGGAGGGGATCAAGATTCATCGCGTTCTGCACAAGAACACGTTTCGAGATTTTCTTTTCCGCAGCAAACTGCCGGTCGCGGAAGACCAACAGCTCGGCAAAACGCGAGAGTTTTGGAAGCTGATCGAGCAAGGCGAGAAAACGCGGAAGGCGTGAGAGCAGGAGAAAACGCCCAACGCTCAACGTCCAACATTCAATCTCGAATGCAGTAGTAGCGGTCCCGCGCCTGCGGGATGTCAAACGGTGAACCAAATGATGACAGAATCGGCAGGCGAGGCGCCTGCCCTACAATTGCGGCGCGCGAATTACGCGCTATTTCATTAGCAGCACCGAGCGACTGCGCTTGATCTCGCGAGTGATTTTACGATGGAGGTGCGCAGGCATACCGGTGACGCGGCGGGGAAGAATCTTGCCGCTCTCGGTCACGAATTTTTTCAGGAGATCGGGATTTTTGTAATCGATCGCTTCGATCGAGATGTCGATCCTGCGCCGAGGCATGGCGCGATTGGCGCGGCGAAAGGCGGAACGGCGTTTGGCGGTCTTGGGTTGCATCGAGAGTTACTTCGTTTCGCGATGAAGCGTGTGCTTCCGCAAAAACGGGTTGTATTTCTTTTTCTCGAGCCGGTTCGGCGTCCGCGGACTTTTCTTGTTCCGAAAAGACATGTAACGCGAAACCGGTTTGCCGAGCGCTTTCGCTTCGGTGCATTCGAGAATGATAATTTCCTGTGCCATCGCTATTATTCCTTGGATTCAGCCGCCGGCGCCGCTTCTTCTTCCTCGCCTTCGCCGCCCTCGTCATCGGTCAGACCAAAGAGCGAGGTGACTGATTGCCGGACGCGCGAAGCCTTATTCTGTTTCTCGAGCTGCGATTGGCATTCAACGGTAAACCGCGCGAACGGGATCGCTTCCAGACGTGCGTGCGGGATCGGTTTGCCCGACATTTCGCAAATTCCGTAGGTGCCGAGCTCGATCCGTTTCAGCGCCTGATCGATTTCGTAAAGGGCGTCCTGTTCCTGCGAAAGCAGACTGAGCGCGAAATCCCGATCGTAAGCGTCGGAGCCAGCGTCGGCCTGATGCATGCCAAATGCGGAAGCTTCACTGCCTTCAGCGCGTGAACGGAGTGTGTCTTGCGCCACGCCGGCCATGGAATCGACCATGGCGTCGCGCAGTTGCAGGAGCTTTTCCTTCTGCTTGCGAGTAAACGGGCTCAATTTGCGCTCGTGATGATTGCGTCCGAGCAAGGTCTCGCGCGGATTCGCGCTGGCGCGGGCTTTTTTGGCAGAAACCTTGCGGGCTGGCTTCGCTTTGTGGGGGACAGCTTTCTTAGCTGAATTTTTTTTCTTTTTCTGTTTGGCCATAATTCAAAAGGCGCCCCAGCAGTCGGGCGCCGAAAAAAACGGAGGCTTAATTAAGGACAATTCCTAATCAGCGCAAGGGGAGATTTGACGAATCTCCGGGCTGTTTAATTCGACTGAACCTACGAGCTGGCGCTGGAGTATCGCCGCAGGGCGAATACCCAGAACGCGCGCGAGAGGCAAAAGACCACGGTCGAGGCCACCACCAGCTGAAACATGAGCGGGGCGGGCTGGCCGAACGACTTGATTAACAATCGCGCGGGAATATTGGCGACGATCACGACCGGGACGATCCAGCCGAAAATGATTTTGAAGAGGCGCGGGAAAATCGCGTCCGGATAACGCGCGATGTTGAGAAAGTTGAAGTAGCCGTAAACCAGCCCCTGGGCCCGCACGATCCAGAAACTGACCGCGGCCAGAGTGAGCATGATCGAATAATGCACCGCGATGCCGAACCCGATCGCTATGATGTAAAGCAAGATCGACATCGGAGTTGGGACGACACTGAGCTTCGCCAGGGCAACGACAACGACCACTCCGCCGAGGGCGGCGTTGACCACGCTGTCGAGACCGAATTGTTTGGTCGAGACGGCAAATTGACTGTCGACCGGCAAGACCAGGAGCGAGTCCAGTTTCCCGGTACGGACCAGCTCAGGAATGGCGGCTACGTTGACGAAGAAGAACGCCTGGAAAAGTTGCGCGATCATTTGATGCGTGCCGATGAGCAAAACCACTTCCCATTTTGTCCAATCCCCGATGCGGTCGACATTGCCGAAGATGATAGAGAAGAAAACGATCTGCCCGACGAACCAAAGCACCTCCACCAGCATCCAAAGCAGGAAGTTTGCTTTGAAGCTCATCTCGCGGATGAGCGAGTTGCGCAGCATGATGGAGTAAATCTGGATGTAACGCCGGAGCACGTTTGCCTGTCATTTTAATTGGACCCCAAGTCAAATCTCACCTTCATGAAGCGCTTTCTCCCTCTCGGCGTCATTATCGTCGCTCTTCTTTTAATTCTTTTCGTTGTCCGCCGGTGTACCCAAAGTAGCGGGGGCGGTTATCAAACTGCGACCGTGACGAAAGGGCCGATCACGCAACTTGTGACCGCAACCGGCACGCTCAATCCGGTGGTCAATGTCCAGGTCGGCAGCCAGGTCTCGGGTAACATTGCCAAGCTCTTCGCCGATTTTAATTCGCAGGTGAAGGCCGGCCAAACCGTGGCTCAAATCGACCCGATGCTCTTCCAAGCGGCGGTGACTCAGGCTGAGGGTGACGTGGCAAACGCGCAGGCGGCGTTGGAACTGGCGAAGGTGAACGCTACGCGCACGCAACAGCTCTTTAACCAAAAGAATTCCTCGCAACAGGACCTCGACACGGCCAACGCGAACCTGCATCAGGCCGAGGCGAACGTGAAAATCAAGCAAGGCGCCCTCGATAAAGCGAAAGCCGATCTCGACCACTGCACGATCACGTCGCCGATCGATGGCGTGGTGATCTCGCGCAATGTCGACGTTGGCCAGACCGTGGCGGCGAGTTTGCAGGCGCCGGTCATCTTCCAGATTGCGAACGATCTTAGCAAAATGCAGATCGATTCGAACGTGGCCGAGGCCGACGTCGGCGCGGTGAGCGTGGACCAGGACGTCGATTTTACGGTGGATGCTTTTCCGACGCGCACGTTTCACGGGAAAGTGGTGCAAGTGCGCAACGCGCCGATCACGGTCCAAAACGTCGTCACCTACGACACGGTGATCGGGGTCAACAACGCGGATTTAAAATTGAAACCGGGAATGACCGCGAACGTTTCAATCATCATCGAGCACAAGGACAACGTGCTTCAGCTCAAGAACGCGGCGTTGCGTTATCGTCCACCAGATGCCGCGGCAGCCGAGCCGCCCAAGCCGACATCGTCGCCAAGCGGTCAGCGTCCGACCGCGGCGCGCGAGCGCAAGCCCGAGCGGACCGTTTATGTTTTGTCCTACGGCCGGCCAAAGGCGGTTCAAATCAAAACAGGAATCAGCGACGGGATAATGACCGAAGTCACTGAAGGTTTGAAAGAGGGCGATCAAGTCGTAACGGCAGAGCTGACGTCGGCGGCCGCGTCATCGTCGCCTCCCGCGAATCCGTTCAGCGGGCAGCCGCGAAGATTTCCATAAAGATTAAGATTAAGAGAAGAGCTGGAGATGAAGAACGGTGAAGTCGTCAAATTGACCGACGTCCACAAAACGTATCGCACCGGCGACGTTGAAGTGCATGCCGTCCGTGGCGTTTCTCTTCAGATTCAACGCGGCGAATTCGTCGCACTCATGGGCGCGAGCGGTTCCGGCAAATCGACGCTGATGAACATTCTTGGCTGCCTCGATCGGCCCACTTCCGGGCGCTACCTTTTGGACGATGCCGATGTTTCGGTGCTGGATCGAGATCAGTTGGCCGACATTCGCAACCATAAACTTGGTTTTGTTTTTCAAAGCTTTAATTTGCTGCCGCGTACATCGGCGCGCGAAAACGTGGAGCTTCCGCTCCTTTACGGCACCCATCGCCTGACGCACACGCAACTGCGTGAAAAGGCAGATGCAGTGCTCGCATCAGTTGGATTGGCCGGGCGCGAGAATCATCATCCCAGCCAACTTTCCGGCGGTCAGCAGCAGCGAGTGGCGATCGCGCGTGCGCTCGTAAACGATCCGGAGGTTGTGCTCGCCGATGAACCCACCGGGAATCTGGATAGTCGGACCAGCGTCGAGATCATGGGAATTTTTCAACAGCTCAACGAACGCGGCATTACTATCATCATGGTAACGCACGAGCAGGACATTGCCGCTTACGCGCGGCGCAACGTGGTGATGCGCGATGGATTAATCCTGAACGATTTCAATGTAACGCGGCGCCTCGATGCCGCGACCGAGCTGGCAAAAATCGCGCCGATCGATTCGCAGGTTCAAGTATGAGAATTGGATCGACCTTGAACATCGCCCTGCGCGCGTTGCGCCGGAACAAAATGCGTTCAGTGCTGACCGCGCTCGGAATCATCATCGGCGTCGCGGCGGTGATCGCGATGGTCGGGATCGGCAATGGCGCCAAGGCGCAGGTGGAGGCGCAGATCGCCAGTCTCGGTCAAAATGTGATCCTGATTTTTTCGGGAAGCACAACCTCGAGCGGGATTCGGACCGGTTGGGGAGGCGCCGGGACGTTGAAAATTGAGGACGCGGAAGCGATCCGGCGCGAAGTGCCGGGGGTTGTTGCCGTGAGCGAAGAAGTTGTTTCGACGACGCAGGTCGCGGCCGGAAATCAAAATTGGTTTACGCGAATCTACGGCGAGTCGGCCGATTACCTCGACATCCGGCAATGGGCGCTGGCCGACGGCGCCCCGTTCACGGCGCAAGACGTGCGCAGCGCAAATAAGGTTTGCGTCATCGGGCGCACAACGTCTTCGCAGATTTACGGCAACGACGATCCGGTCGGCCAAATTATCCGAATCAAAAATGTGCCGTTCACGATCACCGGCATCCTGACCCCGAAAGGCTTGAGCACGCAGGGCGTCGATCAGGACGACATCGTGATCATGCCGTTTACGAGCGCAATGAAGCGCGTCGCTGGCGGGACGACTTTGCGCAACATCAATGTGCAAATCGGAGACGGCCGGCAGATCGCGGCGGCCCAACAGCAAATCATCTCGCTGCTGCGACAGCGCCATAACATCCGTCCCGGCCGGGATGACGATTTCACCGTGCGCAATCAACAGGAGATCGCGGATGCGGCGACGGCGACGACTGCGGTGATGACAGTTTTGCTAGGTTCAATCGCCGGCGTCTCGCTCGTGGTCGGTGGGATCGGGATCATGAACATTATGCTCGTGAGCGTGACTGAACGAACGCGCGAGATCGGCACGCGCATGGCGGTCGGAGCGCACGGGAGCGATATTCTCATGCAATTTCTGATCGAAGCAGTCACGCTCAGTTCGGTGGGCGGGATCATTGGAATTATTTTCGGAATCGGCACTTCGAAGATCCTCTCAAGCTACGCGCACTGGCCGACGCTCATTTCGCTTAGCTCGATCATTGTGGCGTTCCTGTTTAGCGCGGCGGTCGGAATATTCTTCGGCTTCTATCCCGCGCGAAAAGCGGCCGCGCTCGATCCGATCGAAGCGTTGCGCTACGAATAAGACAGACTAACCACGAATGGACACTAATTGACGCTAATCAGAAACCTGTAGGGGACGCTGTTAGCGTCCCGTTCAAATGGATTGGGAAGCTAACAGCTTCCCCCCTGCAAATTAAGAAAGAAAATTCGTGTTTATTCGTGCCTATTAGTGGTTAGAAATTCTGTTATGGCTGAGCACAAAGGTTTCCAGGATTTGATCGCCGACGCGAAAAAAAAGATCACTGAGATTTCTCCGACCGACGCCGCGTCAAAAGCGAAAAGCAGCGACGCGGTGATTGTCGATGTTCGCGAGAAGGATGAATGGGACGAGGAGCACATTCCCGACGCGGTCCACATGAGCCGTGGCATGCTCGAGTTGGAAGTCGAAGACAAATTTCCCGATCGCAACATGACGATCATCTGCCATTGCGGCGGCGGCGGCCGTTCCGCGCTCGCGGCCGAAAGTTTGCAGAAGATGGGCTACAAAAACGTCCGCTCAATGGCCGGCGGCTTCAAAGCCTGGAAAGCCGCTGGTTTACCGACAACGAGTTAGCCTATTTTGTCATTCCGACCGAAGTGGAGGAATCTCTTACCATTTCTGTTGTCGTGAGCTTAATCAGGACGGAAAATATTTAGAGGTGTCTCGACTCTGCTCGACATGACAATGAGTGAAACGTTGTAGCTGCCGCCGTCTCTGGCGGCAGTTTATTTAATCCCGCCGATGGGGACATCGGCAGCTACAACATCAGCGAAGTACTAACCGCCGACGGCTTGGTAATGGCGCAGCCCGCGGTGCCACATGGTGCGCGCGACCGCCCAGGTGAGAAAAAGCCAGCCGGTTTGGATGGCGAGGGCTTGCCACAGTTCCGGTCCTTTCAATCGCTCCAGAAAAATCGCGACCGGGCAAAACAGTTCGTAATAAAACGGCATCCATTTCAGAGCTGCCTGAATTCCAGCCGGCATGATGTCGATCGGGAACATCTGGCCGCCCAGGAAATATTCGAACGAGTAAACAATGAAGACGATGGTGGTGATTTCCAAAATCCAGAACGCCATCATCGCGAGCGAGTAGGTGATGAAGAACTGGATGAATGCCGCCATCAATATCGACAACGTCGCAAGAATGTAAATCATCGGATCGTGCGGGAGCGCGACGTAGTTGTGGAAATAGAGAAAGATCAACGCGATCGGCGGCAGGGTGACGAAGGTGTAAACGAGACGGCCGCTGCAAAAAATACTGAACCGGTAGGCGAGATAACTCATCGGTTTAGTCAGGAGCGCATTGATCTGGCCTTCGCGAATGTCGGCGGCGATTTGCCATTCGTCTTCGGTTGGCGTGACCAGATTGCTGACCAGGATCGTGAGCAAATAATAATAGATCATCGAGCCGTAGTCGTAGCCGTGGAGAGCGCCGCCTCGCTCTTTGAAAATCGCGCTCCACAGAAAAACCGTACCGGCGAGCGGGATCAATCCGAATGCCGCGCGCAGAAAATAATTCCAACGATAAACGAACGTATTCTGGAGCCCGATGTTGAATACGGAAATGTATTTGTCAGCTCTCATACAAAAAATCGAATCAGGAAACCAGGAAACCAGGAAGCCAGGAATTAGACTTTGATTGGCGACCCTCACCTGGTGCTGTCGCACCTTCCTCTCCCTGCCAGGGAGAGGATTGAGGTGAGGGTTCCGGATGCTGCCTTGCAGTCCTCATTTTTTCGAAGCGAGCTCCACCGCCAGATTGATCGCCGCGATCATGCTGTCGGGGCGCGCGATGCCTTTGCCGGCGATTTCAAACGCGGTGCCGTGATCGGGACTGGTGCGCGGAAAGGGCAGACCAAGCGTCACGTTCACGCCGCTATGAAACGCGTGCAGTTTCAGCGGGATCAATCCTTGATCGTGATACATGCAAAGCACGGCGTCGAATTCGCCCTCGGCCGCGCGATGAAAAACCGTATCGGGGGAGTGAGGGCCGCTGAAGGCGGCCCGTTGAGGGTTGGTCCGAGCCGGACCGGCTTTTGTTGAGGGTTGAGAGTTCAATTCGGCAACAGCCGGCGCGATGATCTCGATTTCTTCGCGACCGATCTTTCCGGACTCGCCAGCGTGCGGATTTAATCCAGCGACGGCGATGCGCGCTGATGTCTCGCCCTCGCCCACCGGCGAACTTGACCGCTTTAAGCGGTCAAGTTTTGGACCCCGCTTATGCATGAAGTCGGCGAGTAGTAGGCCGACGCGCACGATCTCACTCCGCTTGAGCGTTCCCGAGACTTCGCTCAGAGGAATGTGAGCGGTCACGAGCGCGACCGTAATTTTTCCGCTGGTCAAACACATCGCGAAGTTTTTCACGGCGCAGCGCTCGGCGAAAAATTCGGTCTGGCCGGGAAACTTGAACCGCGCTTCGTACATCCGCGCTTTGTGAACCGGTCCGGTCACGATCGCGAGCAATTCGCCGCGCCGCGCGCGGGTGACTGCTTCTTCAAGCGCGGCCGCGGCCGCGGCCGCAGTTTTAGCCGTCGGCGCACCTGTCTTGCAACCAGGCTGCCGGCCGATCACGACGTATTCAACTGAATCGGGAACGCGTCCCGATTTCAAGGCAAGATCGACAATCTCCGGCCCGATGCCGGCGCAGTCACCCAGCGTGATTCCGATGCGCGGTTTTGTCGTGCCCATGCTCTTGATCGTAATCGAACCTGCTCAATCGAGCACGAGCACAATCAGGAGCAAGAAGAGAGAAGACTAAGCAGAAGAGGAAGAGTTGCTGTCGATCAACAACTCAGAAAGTTTTGATGTAAGCCTTTGACCTCAGACTGGCGAGCCACTTTTCCTGTAGCTTTTGCGCTTCCTGCTGGATCAATTTCTTTTCGATCTCGACGCGCGCATCGGCCAGTTTTTTGGTGTCACCGCCGTGTTTCTCTTCGACTTTGAGAATGTAGTAGTTGCCGCTGAACTCGACGATGTTGCTGATTTTGCCGGGCGCGAGGCTGAAGGCGACTTTTTCGAGCGGTCCGGCCAGCGTCTTGCGCTCGATCCAGCCCCAGTCACCGCCATGTTCGCGGGTGCTGTCTTCGGAATAAAGCTGCGCCATGCGTTCGAACTCGGCGCCGTGGACGAGCTTGCCGAAAATCTCATCGGCCATCGCTTTCTGCGCGGCGGCGTTGCCGTCACTAGCGTGACTTGGAATCATGATCAGACGCAGCTTGACTTGCTCCTTGCTGGTGAATTCGTCTCGATGTGCCTTGTAATATTCGTCCACTTTTGCGGGCGAAGCGATGCTGTTGAGCTTGACGTTCTTACTCCGCATCGCCTGGACGATCATTTTCTCGGTCTCCATCTTTTTGAACTCGCCCATGGTGAAATTCTGGGCCTCGAGCGTTTTGATGAAGGTGTTCCGATCGCCGCCGAAATCGGTGCGAATGATATCGTGCATCCGGTCCTCCACGAAATGGTCCGGAATCTGGTAGTTTTCTTTTTTGAACGCCTGAATAATGAGTTGGCGATCGATCAAATCCTGAAGCGCGGCCTGGCGCACTTCCTTCACCTTTTTGATCAGCTCCTCGCCATTGAATTGGGCGCGCAATAATTTTTCTCGCGGCGCGACGAGACCGCGGACCTGAGAAAAAGTGATCACGTCGCCATTCACGACCGCCGCGACGCCATCGACGACTTCCGGCTCCCCGGCGGCATAAGCGGCGCAACAAATCGGCGAAAAATTCAGCAGGCACGCTGAGATTAGCGCGATAAGAATTGGCCGCATCATGTAAATTTTTTCGTTAACTCCAAAACTTCCCCGAGATGCGTTGGTTTCGCAACTAAACGGGGGAATTTGCCGTCGACAAGTATAAGTTCGCCCCGCCGGGTCAGCATCAACTTTCTCTCGCGCACTTCCACGCGACTGATACCGGCTTTGGCGGCGGCGAGCTTGATTTCGGCGAGGAGAAACAGATTGTCAACCGCTTCCGGGAACTTCCCGAACCGGTCGCGCCATTCGCGCTGAACGCGGTCGAACTGATCGCGGGTGCTGATCTCGGCGATCTCGCGGTAAGCTTTGATCCGCAATCCAGTGTCGCTGACGTAATTGGCCGAAACGAACGCCGGCATGCGCTGTTCGGGGCCGAGCTGCGCGAATTCGGCTTCATTGGTGGCCACAAAATCAATTCGAAGATCGACCTCGAGCCGCGGCTGAAATTTTCGCCCTTTGAGTTGTGCGACCGCTTGCTTGAGCAATTGGCAATAAAGATCGAAACCGATCGCCATGATATGGCCGCTTTGGGCGGTGCCGAGAATGCTGCCGGCCCCGCGAATCTCGAGATCGCGCATGGCAATGCGAAAACCGGCGCCAAGCGAGCTGTATTGCTTGATCGCGTTAATTCGTTTGCGCGCCGCGCCGATCGTCATCATTTCGCGCGGCAAAAGCAAATAGGCGTAGGCCTTGTGTTCGGCGCGACCGACGCGGCCGCGAAGTTGGTAGAGATCCGCCAAGCCGAAACGGTCGGCCCGGTCGATTACGATCGTGTTCGCGTTTGGAATATCGAGACCGCTTTCGATGATGGTAGTGCAAACGAGCACGTCGATTTTTCCCGCAACAAAACGCGCCATCACTTCCTCGAGCTCGTCCGAATCCATTTGCCCGTGTCCAATTTCGACGCGTGCTTGCGGGACAAGATCGACAATTTTTTCCCGCACTCGGTCGATTGTTTGAACTCGGTTGTGCAAAAAATAAACCTGGCCCTGCCGTTCGAGCTCTCGATTGATCGCGTCGCGAATGATCCGCTCGTCGTAACCGCAGACAATCGTTTCCACTGGCAAACGGTTGAGCGGCGGCGTTTCGATGGTGGACATGTCTTTCACGCCGACGAGCGAAAGATAAAGCGTGCGCGGAATCGGCGTGGCCGAAAGCGTCAACACGTCGACCAGCTTGAAGAGTTCCTTGAATTTTTCTTTGTGCAAAACGCCGAAGCGCTGTTCTTCGTCGATCACAACCAGGCCAAGGTCCTTGAATACGACGTCGCCGGAAATCAACCTGTGCGTCCCGATGACGATATCGACGCCGCCCTGGCGAAGAAGCTCGAGGATTTTGCGCTGCTCACCTTGCGATCGAAACCGGCTAAGCATTTCAATCCGCACCGGATAATCGAGCATGCGTTGGCGGAAAACCTCGAAGTGTTGTTGGGCGAGGACGGTCGTCGGCGCGAGCACCGCGACTTGCCTGCCGTCCATGACTGCTTTGAAGGCTGCGCGAATCGCAACCTCGGTTTTACCAAACCCGACGTCGCCGCAGATCAACCGGTCCATCGGTCGCGCTTGCTCCATGTCGATCTTCGCGTCGATGATCGCCTTCATCTGGTCGGGCGTTTCGCGAAACGGAAAGGAATGCTCGAACTCGCGTTGCCACTTTGTGTCCGGCCCAAACTCGTGACCGGGAACGGTTTCGCGCTCGGCCTGGACCGCGAGCATTTTGCCGGCGTAATCGAAAATGGATGAAGTCGCGTTCTTTTTGGCGCGCGCCCATTTTGAATCGGCGAGCGAACTGAGCTGCGGTGATCGCTTGCCGACGCCGACATAACGCGAGACGAGATAGGCCTGCTCCAGTGGAACGTAGAGCTTCGCTTCGTCGGCGAATTCGAGCGCGAGCACTTCCTGTTCGCCGTTTGTCGTTGTTGGAATGCGGGTGAGGCCCGCGAACCGAGCCACGCCGTGTTCGAGGTGAACGACGAGATCGTCCTCGTTCAGCTCGCTGAAATCGATTTGACCACGGTGACGTTCGGCGTGGTAAAGCCGCCGGCGCGCGTGCGGCGCGAAACGGCCGAACAATTCAGCCGCCGACAAAACGACCAGATCGGCCGGCGGAAAACAAAAGCCGCGCGCCAGTGTGCCGAGAATAAGATCAACATCTTGCAACACATCGCCGCTGATCAATTCACGGAAGCGCTCGATCTCACCCTCGGTCTGAAAATAAACTACGATTCGCGCTTTATTTTTACGCCACTCGTTCAGTCGCTTGATGAATTGATCGCGCTTCGCTTCCGCGAGGAGAAAATCGCCAACCGCGAACTCGCCGATGTCGCAATCCTGAAACGCGCCGCTGAAATCTTCGGGACCGCTTTCGATCCAGCCCTCGCTGATTTGAACAACTTGAGCGCTTAAAGCGGTCGAGTTTTCCGCAGCTTCCTCTGGTTCGACGTCGATCGTTAGATCTTCCTTGCCGATGTAGTCGCGGACAAAACCGCTTTGGTCGCCCGCGGCGCCGAGCAATATGTCGATCTGGCGGAGATCGCGCACGGAAGTTTGGGTATCGATATCGAATTCACGCAGCGATTCGACGTTATCGCCAAAGAACTCGAGCCGCACCGGCAGCGGCGCCTGCCACGAATAAAGATCGACGATGCCACCGCGAACAGCGAATTGGCCGCGAGTGGTGACCTGGGCGACGCGTTCGTAACCGGAGCCGCTCAACTTTTCGAGCAATTGCTCCATGGTTGACGTAGCGCCCCGTTTGATTTTCAAAGTCGCGGCTGAGACAGCGCCGCGTTTCGGCGCCGGTTGCTCGAGACTCGCGCGAGTGGTGACGATCACGTGCGGTCCCGGTTCGCTATCGATTTTCGCCAGGAGCGCCAATCGCTCAGCCGCGATTTCAGGATCGGGCAAAACATTTTCGACCGCGGCGAATTCGGCTTCGGGCAGAAATTGTGTAGCTGGAAGCCAATTCAGGATTGTTTCGTAAACCGAATCCTGCGCACGCACGCTCGGGCAAACAATCCACACCGTTTTCGGCACCCGCCGCGCAATAACGGCGGCCAGAAAAGTCTGGCCCGGCGCGATGATGTGGGAAAATTTTACCGAAGCCCGTTGGGTCTCGATCTGTTCGAGCTTGCGAGCGACCGGGGCACTTTGCGCGACGCGCTCGAGCAATTCGCCGGATATCGATTTCTTCACGGCGAACTTTCGCCGAAAGTGGCGAAGCTTCAAAAAGGTGGATCGGCCGCTCCGCGGGCGATGCTAATTAATGCGGCTTCGCCGCCAATTTTAACATCGAGCAAGGGACTGCTCGATCCACCTCGCGTGGAATTTAATTCGTGATCGTAACTGGAGTGCCGGTGGAAAGCGATTTGAAGAAATTCTCGGCCATAAATTGCGGCATCCGAATACAACCGTGGGATGCAGGATAGCCCGGCAGATAACCAGCGTGCATTCCGACACCGTCGACGATGCGCATAAAATAAGGCATCGGCGCGCCTTTGAAATGGCTGCCTGGCGGTTTCTTGTCGTCAACCGAGACGTTGGGCATCACGACGTTACCGGCATCGTCAACGAAATCGCCGTATTTGGTTGAGACGTGATTAATGTCCTTTTGGATAATGGAGAAGTGACCCGCCGGCGTAATCAAACCTTCGCGTCCGGTGGAAAGCTGCGAGATCCCGACCAGCATTCCGCTTTTGTAAAAGTAAGCTCGCTGTTCTTTCAGGCTGATTTTTACCGAGGGCTTGCCGCCGATGTGGTCGCCGTCCCAGTAAGAGACGGTGTCGGCCGGCGCGCCGGTAGTTGGAGCGCCGCCGTGGACGCCGCCGAGATATTGCGTTTGTCCTGAGTAGCGGACGTCCTCCTCGCAGCTGGTGACGATCAAACCCAACGTTGCGAAAAGTGACAAAAGGAACAGCCGATAAAATGGAGAACGCATAAAAACTTTTCGGTCGAACTCTTTACCGGCGACGGATTGAAGTCAAGGGACGTGACCGTCGTCGTCCTGGCGAATTTCGGTCCTTTCCACGGCTTGAATTGTGCTCTCTTCGAGGCAGCGTTTCGGCATGCCGACTTACGAGTATCACTGCCGGAAGTGCGATCAAAATTTTGAGATGTTTCAATCAATGCGCGACCAACCGCTTCGGGAATGTCCCAAGGATCTTTGCCGGCTCCCGAAATGGGGCCATGGCAAGGTAAAACGGCTTCTCGGCACCGGCGCGGGGATTATTTTCAAAGGGTCCGGCTTTTATAGCACCGACTACCGGAGCAAAGCCTACCAGGAAGCGGCCAAGAAAGAAGCGCCCACTGCCAGCGAAAAATCCTCCTCCGGCAAAGAATCGAAAACGCCTCCGCCAAAAACATCGACCTCGGCCCCACCGACTAAACCGAAAAAGGAATCGGCAGCATGACGACGACAACAACGACGAAAATAGTTTGTGGGGAGTGCCGGCACGAAAACGAAGCCGAGCGGATCTATTGCCACAATTGCGGTGAACGCCTGGACCGTTCCGCTGTGTCCGCTCAGAAAAAAACGCAGGACCCGGAGGAAGCGCACCGGCGTTTACAGAAGATGTTGGGACCGCCGAGCCAAGTGCGGCGGAACTTTTTTGCCGGGAGCAAACTGATTTTGGGCGCCGCGTTTGTCGCTGCCTTGGTAGAAATCGCGCTGCCCCCGGAACTTCCTGCGCCGACAAAGACGGCTCCGCAACAGATCGATTTGGATTTGGAGAATCTCGCTTCCTATCAAAGACCCGGTCCGATCGAGTACTCGCAGGAACAAATTAACGCTTATCTCGTGTACCGATTGACCAGCAAGAAAAAGGCGCTGAACAAACCGTTCCTGACGTTCGTGCGCGCGACAGCTTTGTTCCGCGAAGGCGAGTGCACAATCGGGCTGGAGCGCTCAGTTTTTGGTTATTCACTCTTCAGCCGCACCTCTTATCGCGTCGATGCGGCCGGCGGAAAATTTGCCACAACAAACACCGGGGGCTGGATTGGCCGGCTTCCGGTTCATCCCGTGATCATGCAATTCGGCGACATCATTTTCGCCGATTTATGGTCGGCGCTCGACCGCGAGCGTAAATTGATTGGAAAAATGGGGACGGTGAACTTTCACGACGGCAGCGTTACAATAGCCGCGCCGCCTCGTTAAAAAGGAAGTGGCCGGCGAGTCCGCCATTTCTCCATCGGACTCGCCGGCCAACCAACCAATCAATCTGTTTTAGTTTTCGCTAGTAACGGAGACCCATGTTCCGCATGAGCGATCCACTGATCACGCCGTCCACGCGGAGACCGTGGTCGCGCTCATACGCTTGAATAGCGTAACGGGTGCGCGGCCCCATCACTCCGTCGATCGCGCCGTGATAGTAACCCGCTCGGGCCCAGTCGTGTTTGGACCTGAACAACGATTGAACCGTTGTACGCGCCGTAGGCGGGCCGGTTATAGTAGTAACCATACGTGTAGTCGTAGGGGTAATAGCCGTAGTAACCGTATGGGTAGTAACCGTAGGAGTAATACGGGTAGCCGAATCCGTAGGAGTAATACGGATAGCCAAATCCGAAACTGCTCCCCCCTACGAAAACCGTGCTCCGATTACGAACGGTTCCAGTTCGGACCGCCGTGGTGTTGCCGCCAATAAACACGGTGCTGCGGTTACGAACGGTTCCAGTCCGCACCGCTGTATTTCCGCCGGTTGCGAAACTCCGTGTTCGGACCGCGGCGTGTCCTCCGGTTGTCATTGTGGTGGTCTGTTTTGCCGCTCGTACATTGGCTTTCGAGCGAGCCCGGTCATTCCCTGGGGCCGCCATCGCTAGCGACCCGGTCAAGATCAACCCTGTGACCACGCTTGATAGGATGCGTTTTGTGTTCATAAGCCTGTTTTGGTTCTAAAAATTAGACGTGAGAAACAGGCGAGAGTTTCACTTTTTTGCAGAAAAATTCGCAATCGTGCTCGCCACTAGAGGCTGAGGACAACTATTCTGCTCCCAGCTGGTTGTGAAGATGAGAATCCGCGCGATTTTCGGAGGAGCGCTCCTCGGCTGTTCGATTTTCGGATTGCCCGCCGCGCCGCCGATTGAACGCAGCGTCAGTCCATCCGGGCAATTCGTCATTTACGAAGGCGATGCGGCGTGGCGTGGTGCGGTCTCTGCGCTGGCCGAGCGCACCAAAGCCAATCTGCTCGCTGTCTTGCAACGACGCGATCAATGGGGCGCCGCGATCGTAGTTAATTTGCAATCGCCCGCGGCGAATCTGCCGGAAATACCAGCGACAGCTTTGCGCTTCAGTCAAACCGGATCTGGCCTGAAATTGCAGCTCGACCTCACGATTTCGCGCAAAATGGATTTCGGAGCGATGGAGCGCGAACTGTTGCGGGCGATTCTGCTCGAAATGATTTATCGGAATCAACCCGGGATTGCTTCGGGTGCGACCTATGTTGAGCCGCCAAACTGGCTGATTGAAGGCTTGCTCGCTTTGACCCCAAATCGCGATTGCACAGCGCTGACCAACGCGCTGGCAGTGCCGGAACGAATCACACCGTTCGATGAGGTTTTGTGGGAGCGGCCCGAATTGCTCGATTCCGTCGGGCGGCTTCTTTATCGCGCCTACTCGTTCGCGCTCGTTCAGTTGCTGATCGAAAGCGCGGACGGCCACGCGCACCTTGGTTGTTACATCGACAATCTCTCATTCACTTCAAACGATCCGTTGGCCGATTTGCAGGCAGCGTTTCCGCAACTTGCCGGAAACGATGAAAAAATTTGGAAATCGAAGATTGCAGACATTAGGAGTTCAGGGCGCCCTGATCTTCTGACTTTTTCGCAGACGGAGGAAAAGCTCGCTGGCCTTTTACAGACAAAATTTGTGCGGACCGGCGGGCGCGATAAATCTCTATCCTTCGAAGATCTTTGCCAAAAGAAGCCGGCTCCGGCGCAGCGACTGGCGCTCCAAAAATTTAGTCGGGAATTATTGTTGTTGGATACGCAGGCCAACCCAGCTCTTCGCTCAGTCGTCCAGGATTATGAGCAAGTTGCTACGCAGTTGGCGCTCGGAAAAATTCGTGGCCTGGCGGCACACCTAGCCGACTTGAAAACTTTGCGCGCAAAACTGTCCGCGCGAATGACCGAAATCGACGATTACCTGAACTGGTTCGAGGCTACGCAATTGTCAACCCGAAGCGGTCTCTTTGAGGATTGCCTCAACACTTCAAGCCTGGAGACGCCTTCCCGGGCGCATCGAAAGGACTCGTTCGCCGCTTATCTCGACGCGATGGAGGCGGAGTTCTAGGATTGTTCGCCACTGCGAATCCATCCGGCCGGCGGATCGAACTTCGAGTAGTTGCTCATTCGAGCGTTTCTCATTAAGGTAGTTGCCGCGGGTTAAGCCGCGCGTTTTTCTTAATGCAGAAGATTGGATTTGCCGAAGCCCTCGATTCGATTGTGGCGAGTGACCCGCGTTATCAACGCGAGGCCTACATTTTTTTGCGCGATGCGCTCGATTTCACGACCAAGCAGCAAAAGAAAGCAAAAGGGACAACGGTGAGGCATGTTTCCGGACCGGAGTTACTCGAAGGCGTCCGGCAATATGCGCTCAAGGAATTCGGACCGCTGGTGGTGACGGTGTTTGATAACTGGGGGATCCGTTCCTGTGAAGATATCGGTCACATGGTTTTCAATCTCATCGGCGCCGGTATTTTTGGAAAAACCGACCAAGATTCGATCGAGGATTTCAAGGCGGTTTACGATTTTCAGGACGCGTTTGTGAAGCCGTACGCCCCGGAAAAGAAAGTCGAAGTCCCGAAAAGTTTACCGGCGCCGAAAATTGTATGACGGGCGCAGCCCCGCGGGTGGGGCTAATTTCTGCGATTGTATTTAGCATGGTGAACTTGAAAGCTGCCGCTGCGGATGACTCCGCCGTCATCACTTTTCCGCCGAGTACGGCGCAAAAATGGGTCCTGCCCGACGGCCTGACGCTGATTGTCCAGGAAGACCGGAGCGCACCGGTGGCGAGCGTGCAGGCGTGGTGCGGCACCGGCAGCATTTACGAGGACGAGAAATTGGGTGCCGGTCTTTCGCATATCCTCGAACACATGCTGTTTAAAGGAACCAAAACGCAATCGAGCAACGCGATCGCGCAAAAAATCCAGGACGTGGGCGGTTACATCAACGCTTACACTTCTTTCGATCGGACAGTTTTTTGGATCGACGTGCCGAAGGATGGAGTCCAGACGGCGCTCGCAGTTTTGTCCGACGCGATGATGAATTCGACTCTCCCGTCGGAAGAGTACGCAAAAGAGCAGGAGGTCATTCGCCGCGAGTTCGCAATGGGTCTTGACGACCCTGATCGTCAGGCGGGCTTGCTCCTCTTCGCGACCGCGTATCAGCGCCATCCCTATCGGCTCCCGGTGATCGGTGAGATAGAAATTTACAACCAGCTCACGCAGGAGCAGGTGATGCAGTATTACAAATCGCGTTACGTGCCGAACAATCTCACCTTCATCGTGGTGGGAGATGTCGATGGCGAAAAAGTGCACCAGCAACTGGCGGACTTTTTCAAAAGTTACCCGGAGAAATCGCTTAAGCCGGTCTTTGTTCCGGAAGAACCGCCGCAGCTCGGCCGACGCGAAGCGCACAACGAATTCGCGACTGAGCTGACACGGCTTTCGCTCGCCTGGCACATTCCCGAGATCACGAATCCGGATGTTCCCGCGCTCGACTTGCTTTCGACGATTTTGGGCGAAGGACGCAGCTCGCGTCTGTACCGGCGGGTTCGCGAAGAAACCGGTCTCGCCTTCGGCGTCTCGGCATTTTCCTACACACCGGGCGATCCGGGATTGCTCGGCGTGGACGCGACGGTCGATCCAAAGAAACGCGAAGACGCTGAGAAGTTGATCTTGCAGATCATTGCCGAAGTGAAACAGGCAGGCGTGACCGCCGATGAACTAATGAAAGCGAAAAAAATGTCGCTCAGCCATCATCTCGATGCGCTCACCACCATGCGCGGGCAAGCCTCCGATCTCGGCTCAAACTGGCTGTTAACCCGGAACCTGAATTTCAGCCGCGATTATTTGACCGCCGTTCAAAAAGTAACCTTGGACGATATTCGTCGCGTCGCGGCGAAATATCTGGTCGATCAAAACCTGACCGTCGCGTCGTTGAATCCCAAAGGTTCTCTCGCCGCAAAACAAGAAGCTTCGAAGCCGGCCCCGGTGGCTGAAATTCAAAAATTTCAGCTTTCCAACGGGCTGCGTTTGCTCGTGCGCGAAGATCCGCGCTTGCCGCTGGTTTCGATAAGCGCCGCTTTTCGCAGCGGCTTACTCGCCGAAACTCCGGAGACGAATGGGATCACGCGCTTGACCGCGCGCGTTTTGCTCAAAGGAACAAAGACGCGTACTGCCGAGCAAATCGCGAATCAGATCGAAGCGATCGGCGGATCGATCTCGAGCGATGCCGGCAACAACAGCATGAGCGTCTCGGTTCACCTGATGAAACCAGACCTCAAAACCGGCGTCGATTTACTGGCCGATGTTTTGCTCAACGCGAATTTCCCTGAAAAAGCAGTCGCGCGCGAAAAAGAAGTTCAAATCGCCGGTGTGAAACAAGAAGAGGAGCAGTTGACGACCGTGGCCCGGAACATTCTGCGCCAGGCGCTCTTCACCGATCATCCCTATGCCTTGCGCTCGAATGGCTCCCCCGAATCGCTGCAGCATCTAACCCAGAAGGATTTGCTCCAATTCCGCGACAAATATTTGGTAGCGAAAAATGGCGTGATTTCAGTTTTTGGAAACGTGAATGCGGCCGAAGTGAAGCAATTGTTTGAGCGAGCGCTCGGCGCAATGAAACCCGGCTCACTCGCGCTGACCGATGCGCGGCCGCCGGCGCCGATTACCAAAACAGAGATTGTCGAAAGCAATAAGGAAAAAGCGCAGGGCGTGATCATGGTCGGCTATCGCGGCGTCGATATGTTCGACAAAGATCGATACGCACTCGAGTTGATCGACGAAGCGAGCAGCGACCTCGGTTCGCGCTTTTTCATTCGTATTCGCGAGCAAATGGGACTGGCCTATTACGTCGGCGCCAGCCAGATGCAGGGGCTCGTTCCCGGTCTGTTCGCATTTTATCTTGGGACCGATCCACAAAAAATGGAGCGGGTGAAGGCGGAGTTGCTCGATGAGATCCGGAAACTGGCGAGCGAAGGCCTCACTCAGGAGGAATTAACCCGCGCGAAAAAGAAACTGATCGGCCAGCATCAAATCGCGATGCAAAGCAACGATTCGTTCGGTTATCAATGCGCGCTCGACGAGCTTTACGGGCTCGGCTTCGATTATTACAAAAACCTCGAGCGTGACACGGAAGCGGTTACCCTCGACGAGACCAAACGCGTTGCGGCGAAATATTTTCGCGATCAGCCGTATGTTTTGGCAACGGTCCGACCACCGGAGCGGCCCTCAGTTACGAAATAGAAATAGATATGGCTGAAGTTCAAACCAGCACACAGAGCGGAGAGCTTTCGCAGCGCTTCATCGAGTTTGTGATGATGCACGCGCAGAACGCGGCGCTGTTTCTCGGGCAGATTCCGAACCCGAAAACCGGCGAGGGCGAAGTGAACCTTGAGCTTGCCAAAATGTTCATCGATCAACTGGCGATGATTCAGGAAAAAACGCGGGGTAATTTGACAAACGACGAATCGACCGTGCTCCGCAACACGCTCGCGAATTTGCAGATGGTGTATGTCGAAGTTGCGCAGCAGGCACCCAAAGGCGCAGCGCAGCCAAGAACTTCCGCGCCCGAACCAAAACCGGAAACATCGACAACAACGCCGGAGCAGCCGCCGATTGCACCTTCGACCGAATCCGAGTCGAAGAAAAAATTCACCAAGAGCTACGGCTCGTGAATTGAACAGACGCGTCGCCAGCGTCGTCGAAGGTCAAAGATTGCCGCTACATTGTCGGTCTGCGAATTGAATTACGTGCACGCGCGGGGAAAAAACGGAAACGGGAATGGCGCGAAGATCGTCGCCGAAGCCATGGACGCAGCCGAGGGAGCCGGTCTGCGTTATGTCAGTGACAATCTGCCGGGTTACACGCGCAAAGCGAAAGGCAACGATTTCGAATGGCTGGACACGGAAGGAAAAGCCATTCGCGACGAGCAACGGCTTCTACGGATCAAACGTCTTGCGATCCCACCGGCGTGGACTGAAGTTTGGGTTTCTCCTTCGGCGAACGGTCATATCCAGGCGACGGGTCGCGACGCGCGCGGCCGCAAGCAATACGTTTACCACGACCGCTGGCGCGAAGTTCGCGACGAAAACAAATACGATCGCATAATCAGTTTCGGCAAAGCCCTGCCAAAGATCCGTCGACGTATCGCGCGAGATTTGAAATTGCCCGGACTCCCGCAAAACAAAGTGCTGGCGACGGTCGTGCAATTGCTTGAACGCACCTCCATCCGCATCGGCAATGAGGAGTACGCGCGCGAAAACAAATCGTTTGGGCTCACAACCATGAAAGATCGACATGTCGAGGTCAAAGGCGCGAAACTGCGTTTTCGTTTTCGCGGCAAGAGCGGGCGCGAGCACGAGGTTGATGTGACCGACCAGCGCACCGCCAAAATTATTTCCAAGCTCCAGGACCTGCCCGGCCAGGACTTGTTTCAATACGTCGACGATGACGGAAAAGTGCATGACATCACTTCACAGGACGTGAATGAGTACCTCCGCGAAATTACCGGCGACGATTTCAGCGCAAAAGATTTTCGGACCTGGGCCGGAACAGTCCTGACCGCGATCGCGCTCAGAGGCCAGGAGAAGTTCGAGACCCAGAAGCAGGCGAAGTCCAACATCAATACGGCGATCAGGGCGGTCGCCAAAATTCTTGGCAACACGCCGGCGATTTGCCGAAAATGTTATGTGCATCCGGCTGTGCTCGAGAATTATCTCGATCAAAAACCAGTCGACGGATTGAAGCAAACGACGGAAGACGCGTTCGAAAAGGAAGATGTCGATCTTCGCTCGACTGAAAAAGCTGTGCTGAAGCTTTTGGAATCGCGGTTAACGAAAAAAGCGGCCTAACGGGCGTCAGCGACCGCCGCCGGTTGGAGTCGCGCGCGGTTTTGGTTTCGCGCTTTTGCGGACCGTAATCGTTGCCTCATTGGAAGCAGGCGTGGGCGATTTCTCGGGAGATTTTTTTGTGGAGGGCCAGATCAAGCGCCAAGGCTCGCTTTTTATTGTTTCGCTGAATTCCTTGATGTTCTGCCCGGTGGGTCCGAGATCGTTGATCGTCAGTTTCAATTTTTCCGACGAGGTCCGCAGATTTTGGAGCGTGATCTCGATGTTGTTGTTCTCGGTCAGACTGGTGCTGATTTTCTCGATGTTGTTGAGAGAATGCGAGAGCGCGCTGTCCGGCGCGGTCATATCCGCGATGTGTTCGCCGAACAATTTGACCTGACTGAGCGCCTGATTTAGCTCCGAGTTTTCGTCGGTGATGTGGTTGAGGTTTTGCGCGGTCTGCTGGAGGTCCTTCATCGTGCTGGTCGCTTCGGCGGCAACCGGCTCGATCACCTCCAGCATTTTCGCGGCGGCTTCTCCGAGATCCGGATTGCGTTCGCCGGCAAACATTTCACCATCGTGCGCGCGTCCCGAAGCTTCGGTACCCTGAGTAATGTCGATCGCCATGTCGCCGAGCAATCCGAGCTGCATCAGGCGCGTCCGCGCGTCGCGATAAACAACCGCGTTGCGGTCCACCTGCACGTCGATCCGTGCTTCGTATCTTGGTTTTCCCGGCGTCGGGCTCGGGGTTGGACTTGTTTGCGGCAGAGCGAAGGCGGCGGCTGCTTCTTCGGCGCGACGTTCTTCTTCGCGCGACACGGGCGAATATAATTTTTGGACCTGGCCAATCTTGCGTCCCGCCAGCATTACGACTGCGCCTTGTTTAATTCCGGCGGCGTTATCGAGGTAAATTCTGTAAGTAACGAGTGGACGAAAAAGTCCGGGTGCGCCGAGCAAAACCAGAACGAAGACGAGCACAGCCACGGTCCCGACCACCAGCAGGCCGGTCATGATTTCATTTTTTTGCAATTGCATCTTGGCTTCCTTCCAGGATGGGACCTTCGGTGCTGCCGCTCAAGAACTGAGCGACGACTGGATTCTTGGATTGCTTGAATTTTTCGGGCTCGGCGTCTTCGATGATTTTTCCTTGATACAACATAGCCATTCGCGTGCCGATGCGAAAGGCGCTGTCCATTTCATGGGTTACGATAATCGAGGTGACTTTGGATTTCTCGGTCAGGTTGATGATCAATTCGTCGATGACCGACGCAATCACCGGGTCCAGACCGGCGACCGGTTCGTCGAAAAGAATCAATTCCGGCTCGAGGACAAGGGCCCGCGCCAGACTCACGCGTTTTTTCATCCCGCCGCTTAATTCCGAAGGCATCAGATTTTTCGGGTCTTTCATCCCGACAAGGTCCAGTTTTTCGTCCACAATCTTGTCAATCTCCTCGCGCGACTTCTCGGTTAATTCCTCGAGAGGAAGCGCAACGTTGTCGCGCACGTTGCGCGAACTGAGCAGCGCCGAGTATTGATAAACCATCCCGATGTGCCGCCGCACCTGCTGCAATTTGCGCCGCTTCAAACGCGTGATTTCGAATTGCTTGAAGAAAATCGAACCGGCATTGGGTTTCAATATTCCCAGAATCAGCCGCAGAATTGTGCTTTTGCCGCTGCCGCTTTGGCCCATGATCACAAGGCGTTCCTCGGGGTCGACCGAAAGTGAGCAGCCATCGAGCACCTTCTTTTCTTCGAATTGCATTTCCACGTCCCGCAATTCGACCATGTGCGAGTTCTTCGCGCTCATGTCGGGAAAAAGTTGACGTAAACAATGTTGTAGAGCGTATCAACGGCGATCACGACCGTGATGGCGGTGACGACGCTGGATGTCGTAGCGATGCCGACCCCGGCCGCGCCGCCTTTTACGTTCAGACCGCGGTAACAAGCGATCGCCGCGATCAGTAAACCGAACAGAAAACTCTTGAACACGCCGGTGACGAGGTCGCGAATCAACAGGGAATCGCTGACAAGATCCAGAAAGTAAGGCAACGCGATGCTGAAATACGCTTTTGAAATCAAGCTACTCGCGAAAATCGCTGAGATATTCGAGACCGTTGAAAGGCACGGCATCAGGAAAAAAAGAGCGAGCATCCGCGGTGCGACCAGAAAACGCAGCGGCCCGATGCCCATCGCTTCGATCGCTTCGACTTCTTCGGAAACCTGCATCGTGCCGAGCTCGGCGGTGAAGGAAGCGCCGATCCGCGCTGCGAGCATAATACCGGTCATCAACGGTCCAAGCTCACGCGTGAAACTGATCGCGACCAGACCGGGAATCAGTCGCTCCGTTCCAAAGCGTTGCAATTGGTAACCGGTCAGTAATGCCATCGTCAGACCGAGAAAAAATGAAACCAGCGCGACCAGTGGCACCGACTCGACCCCGGCGCGTTCGGCATGTCGGAAAAAACTAACAGCGCGAAAAGGCGCTCGTCCGTCGCGCAAACGCTCGATCGTTTCCTCGAACGTGTGTACGATGAACCAGAACATGCTCCCGACTTCGCGCAGAAAATTGCCGCCAATTTCGCCAATTTCTTGGAGCGCGATCACCGGAGCCGCGATTAGGACTTCTTCGGGTGAGTCTTGTTTTTGCTCAGCCATTTCCGAAGGGAAGCTGCCCCAGTTCAGGAAACGGAAAAAGCGATTTCTTCTCGCTGGCGCACCGACGAGGCGCGGACTACTTGTTCGAAGCGTAAAAGTTTATGGCCGGACGATGTTTTCTAATTTGCGGACTGGTCGCGGTCGCGGGATTAGCTGAAGCGCAGCAGTTCGGCAGGATGAGCTCGATGAAAGAAAATAAAATTGGATTGGTTGTACACGGCGGCGCCGGAACGATGGAGCGCGGCAAAATGACCCCGGAGCGCGAGCATGAGTATCGCGCTGGGATTGAAAACGCGCTCCGAGCCGGTTGGGAAATTCTGCAGCATGGCGGTTCGAGTCTGGATGCGACTGAAGCGGCGGTGCGAACGTTCGAAGACGATCCGCTTTTCAACGCCGGCAAAGGCTCGGTGTTTTCGGCCGCCGGCACCAACGAAATGGACGCTGCGATCATGGATGGCAAGACGCTCAAAGCCGGCGCGGTTGCCGATGTCCAGCACATCAAGAATCCGATCAGTCTCGCCCGGCTCGTGATGGAGAAATCGCCGCATGTGATGATGGCGGCCGACGGCGCTGAGGAGTTTGCTAAAGCACATGGCGTTGAGCTGGTCGATCAAAAATACTTTTTCACCCAGGAGCGCTGGGACGCGCTTCAGAAAACAAAAGCAGCTGAAAAAAGCGGCAACGGCGACAAGAAGTTTATCATTACCGATCAAGACCTGCATGGAACAGTGGGCGCCGTGGCACTGGATCGAAATGGAAATTTGGCCGCCGCAACTTCAACCGGGGGAAAAACAAACAAACTGAGTGGACGCATCGGCGATACGCCGATTATTGGCGGCGGCACTTACGCGAACAATGCCACCTGCGCGGTGTCCGGCACCGGCGATGGTGAATTCTTTATTATGGCCACCGCTGCGCACGATGTCTCGGCGCTGATGGAATATCGCCGCAAAACTGTGGAGGAAGCGAGCGTCGCTGTGATCGATAAAATCGCAAAACTCGGCGGGACTGGCGGAATGATTGCGATCGACAAAAACGGCAAGATCGCGCTCCCGTTTAATACTTCGGGAATGTATCGCGGGTATGTCGATCCAAACGGCAAACTCATCACCGAGATTTATCGCTAAAGGACACTGCTGCCCTCACCCGCCGCTTCGCGTCTTCCTCTCCCTCAGGGAGAGGATTGAGGTGAGGGGCGATAGTAATTCGTAGTGACAAAGAATTGTGGGTAAGGACACGCGCCTTTACAACCTTCAGTGATGCTACCGCCCTTCTCCGTCGCTATTCCCTGCTTTAACGAAGGGGCGCGAATCGGTGACACCGTCCGCTCGACGCTTGATTATTTATCCTCGGAAAGTCCGGACGCGGAATTGATTGTAGTCAACGACGGTTCGACAGATGCAACACCGACGATCGTTCGAGACGCATTAACGGGTGCAAAAGTCCAAACTCGATTGCTCGAGAATTTTCCTAATCGCGGAAAAGGCGCAGCGGTGCGAACTGGACTGCTTGCGGCAACAAAACCAATCGGATTGTTCTTCGACGCCGACCTATCGACGCCACTCAGCGAAATTCCGAAAGTGATCGAGCCGATCGCGAACGGAGATGTCGATCTTGCGTTCGGATCGCGCGCGCTTGATCGCAGTCTGATCGGTATTCGGCAGCCGTGGCGGCGCGAACAGGCCGGTCGCGTGTTCAATTTGATCGTGCGACTCGCGACTGGGATGCCGTTCTGGGACACACAGTGCGGTTTCAAAGCCTTTCGCCTCGATGTTTGCCGGCCAATTCTGGAAAAGGCGCACACCATCGGGTTCGCGTTTGATGTCGAACTTCTTTTTCTCGCCCATCGCGCCGGGTTGCGGCTCCGCGAAATTCCGGTGCGTTGGAACCATGCCCAAGGCAGCAAGGTCCGCGTGATTCACGACAGCCTGGCGATGCTCCGCGAAGTAATCGCGCTGCGACTGAAGACCTAAGAATAGCGCCGGGAAGCGCTTCGCTATTTCTTAGCGATCTCTGCGTTCTCGAGCATGGCTATGCCACCGCGGTCGGCTAATTTGCCTTTCAGTGTAACCGTTTTGCCGCAGTACTCGGCCAACTGATCGTTCATCGGTTTGTGCTCGCCGACCACGAGATACGCTTTGCCGTCACTAACGATTCCAACCGGGCCACCGTTCTTGATGCACTTGGCGCCGCACGATTGACCGTGACTTTCGCCGACCGCGTTGTGATCGACGTAGCACATCATGTCGACGATTTCGCCGGTCACCGTTTTTTCAGCAGCCGTATCTGATTTCTCTTTTCCGTGCTGATGCTCTTCAGCGAGAGCGAACGGAGAAAGTGTTAAAGCGACCACGAACATGGCGCTGACTGCCATCTTGCAGAGGTTTGGTTTATTCATGCTTCATTTTCCGCTCTTCTTGCCGTCGATCAAATCCGCAAACTGCGAGAAGAAGTAGGACGCGTCGTGCGGGCCCGGCGCGGCCTCGGGGTGATATTGCACACTGAAGATCGGCAATTCTTTGTGCCGCATTCCTTCCACGGTGTTGTCGTTTAAATTGATATGGCTCACTTCAACATTTTTAGGCAAAGACTCCGGATCGACCGCGAATCCATGATTTTGCGCGGTGATCGCGACCTTGCCGGTATGTAAATCTTTGACTGGCTGATTGGCTCCCCGATGACCGAACTTCAGTTTGAATGTCGATCCGCCGAACGCGAAGCCGAGAATCTGGTGGCCGAGGCAAATTCCGAAGATGGGCTTTTTACCCATCAAATCGGCGACCGTTTTGTGCGCGTAGGGCAATGCGGATGGATCTCCCGGTCCGTTTGAAAGAAAAACTCCGTCCGGATTTAGCGCGAGTGTTTGTTCGGCCGTTGTTGGCGCGGGAACCACGGTTACGCCGAAGCCTTTTTGTCGGAGTAACCGCAAAATATTTTGTTTGATCCCGTAATCATAAGCCACGACCCGAAATCGAATTGGCGGCAATTTCGGTTTGTTGTCGCCATTGCCGTTCGCGATCGACCACGGCTGGCTCAACTTATCGTCCGGGTCCCATTGATAAATTTCCGGCGTCGAGACTTCGCGGACATAATCCATTCCAATCACGCCTTCGCCATCGACCGCGCGTTGCACCGCTTGTTCGGTCGACATTTTCTCAGTCGTTAAACACGCCTTCATCGCGCCACGCGTCCGCAAATGCCGCGTCAGCGCGCGCGTGTCGATCCCTTGGACGCCGGGGATGTCCCATTTGCGCAAATATTCATCGAGCGACATTTCCGAACGCCAGTTGCTCGGCGCCTGGCTTAGTTCTTCGATCACAAACCCACGGACGTGCGGCGAACGGCTTTCCTGATCGAGTGAGTTGGTTCCGTAATTTCCGATTAGCGGATAAGTCATGGCCACGATCTGGCCTCGGTAGGAAGGATCGGTCAGCACTTCCTGATAACCGGTCATCGCGGTGTTGAAACAAATCTCGCCGACGCGGATCCCGGTTGCGCCAAATGATTCGCCCTCGAAATATTTTCCGTCTTCGAGAGCGAGCAGGGCGCGCATCGCGGGTGATTGTCGATGTTAACGAGCGAATTTCAACTGCGATGAAGCGACGAAGCGTTAAAATGTTGAAGCGTTTGCCCGGCATTGTCTTTCGCTTGAACGCTTCATGGCTTTGACCCTCTAACGAAAAACCCGGATCGATCATTCGATCCGGGTTTTAAAAATTTTACCCCACAGATGCCGTTTAGGTGAATCTCCCGTTCCCTTTCGGTAAACGGCGGATGACCGTCGCTGCGGAATCTGACTTCCAATAAAGGCCTGTCATTCTCCGCACCAACCAAGCCTCCTTAATTTCGTCAACTATCGGTTCGGGGACGTCACCTCAATCTCGAACATCGCAGGGTAAATTCGAAAGCCGCTGGTTGAGAGTTGAGTGGAAAGCACTGGTTTCCTTCCCAACCCTCAACGAGCGGCTTTCACTCTCAAAGAACTACTCGCGCAATTCCGCGCCGAGGTCGCGCTGCAATCGCCCGCGAATTTTCGCGTGCACCGCACTCACTTCCTCACTTGTCAGTGTGCGACTCCGATCTCGATATGTCAATCGATATGCAAGCGACTTTCGTTCCGGTCCGAGACCAGCCGCACTTTCGCCGGCGAACAGATCGAACAGTTCCACGTGTTCGAGCAACGGCTCCTTCGGTTCCTGAATCGACCGCAAAATTTTCGCGTGCGAAACTTCTTCCGGCAAAATCATCGCAATGTCACGCGTGATTGATGGATACCGGTCAAGCTCGCGAAACTTTTTCGCTGATTCGCCAACGACTAAAAGAAGATCGGCATGCAGCTCGGCGATGAGCACCGGACCTGCCGCACTGGATTTGGTCGCTGAAAGTTGTCCGCCAAAGCCGATCATTTGATCTCGGGACCAAATGTCCACCGCGAGCGCGAGATCAGAATATTTCGCCGGCCGAAACGACAGATCTGGAACAACGCACTCCAACGCGCCCTTCAGATCGAACAGGTCCAGGCCACGGCTCGCTTGCGATCGCCAATTCGGCGCGCGCGGAATATTTCCCCAGAGCAAAATCCCGAGATGCCGTTCTTCCTTTCCGGATGGCGGGATAAACGTGCGCCCGATTTCAAAGATGGCGACGGTCTCGGCGCCCGCCCGAATATTTCGCTCGAGCACTTCGAGCAGCCCGCCGATCAAGCTCGGCCGCAGCGCGACATGATCTTCGCTCAACGGGTTTCGCAACGCTATCGCCTTTTCGCTGAAGGCGGAAGCGCTTCTCGGAATCAATTTGGATGTGCGCGCTTCCGAAAGTCCGTGCGCAACCAGACGCGCGCGGAAGGTCGATTCCAAATCGTGCGAATGATCGGCCGCGCTCGAAGGCGTGAACCGGCTTCGGTCGGTCCCCGGAACTTTGTCGACTCCGAATGTGCGAACGACCTCTTCAATAAGATCGACATCGCGCTCCAAATCCCGCCGATGACTCGGAATTTTCCATTTCATCATCTTAGCGGCGCTGGTCTTCTGCAGACCGAACCCCGTCAGAATCTCATCGACTGTTCTTGGCTTGATCGCGATCCCGACGACTCGATCACATTTTTCATAGCTCAATGAAACATCGGCTGGATTCCCCGGAATTTTCCCGGCAGTGGCAATTTCTTTCGCGGGCGTTCCGCCTGTGATTTCGCGGATCAACTCGGTCGCGCGCAGAGACGCGCGTAAAACCATTCCGGGATCGACGCCACGCTCGAACCGGTAACTCGCGTCGCTCGGTAAACTCAAATTGCGCGCAGTGCGGCGAACGCTGGCCGGTAAAAAGTAAGCGCTCTCGAGCAGAATGTTTTTTGTGGATTCCGTCACACCGGTTTCTTCGCCACCCATCACGCCCGCGACGCCGACCGCGCGCTCTTGATCGGCGACGACGAGATTATCGGACTTGAGCGAGTAGGTGTTGCCGTCGAGTGCGAGAAATTTCTCGCCGTCCCGCGCCAGCCGGACATTAATTCCACCTTCCAATTTATCGGCGTCGAACGCGTGTGTCGGTTGTCCGAGCTCGAGCATCACGAAGTTCGAGATGTCGACGATGTTGTTGATCGACCGAATGCCGACGCTCTCGATTTTCGCCCGCAACCATTGCGGACTCGGCCCGACTCTCACGCTGTCGATCCTGCGGGCGGAGAAAAATGGGCATTCGCGTATGGCGCTGATGGTCACGCCAGTCTTCCTGATGTCGATCTTCGCTTCGCGCGGCGTTGATTTGAGTTTGTTCCCAGTCAGCGCGGCGATTTCGCGCGCGAGTCCGAAATGGCTGAGCAAATCGCCGCGGTTCGGCGTGATCTCAACATCCAAAATCGTCTCGCCTGGAAAAACGTCGCCAATCGGCGCGCCGATTTTTGCCTCCGGCGACAGGATCAAAAGCCCGGAGGCATCCTGACCGAGTCCAAGCTCGATCGCGCTGCAAAGCATCCCTTCGGATTCAACGCCACGAAGTTTGCCTTTTCGAATCTCAGTTCCGTTCGGCAATTTCGCGCCCGGAAGTGCAAGCGGAACTTTGTCGCCCACTTTGTAATTAGTCGCACCGCAAACGATTTGGCGTTTGGTGCCGCTGCCGTCGTTCACTTCACAAACCGTCAGCCGATCGGCATTGGGATGACGCGACGACGCGGTGATCTGTGAAACGATCACGTTGTCGATCTTCGCCCCGCGCGTCTCGATGTTCTTGGTCTCGACGCCGGCACGAGTCAGCAAATCGGCGATCTCCTCAGGATCTTCTGGAAGATCAACAAATTCGCCCAGCCAGTTAACGAAAAATTTCATGCGAACTGGCGGAGAAAGCGCAGATCGTTTTGCGCAAACAAGCGGATGTCGGGGATATCGAACAAAATCATGGCGAGCCGATCCATGCCGAGACCGAATGCGAACCCCGTCCATTTTTCCGGATCGTAAGCTTTGTCGTCGCGCGTTTCGTTGACCGCTTCGAAAACAGCCGGATGCACGATGCCAGACCCGGCGACCTCGATCCATTGTTCGCCTTTCTTGAGTGCTTTTGATTTCACGTAGACCTCAAGACTCGGCTCGGTGAAGGGAAAATAATGCGGTCGAAATTGGACGGCGGTGTCGGCGCCGAACAGTTCGCGCATGAAAAACTCAAGCGAACCCTTCAAATCGGCTACGCTCAC
>Ga0193751_1000204_pt1 | contig 51956 bp, 43 predicted proteins | sample L1c2metaG_FD_143050 | JGI IMG/M metagenome (GOLD analysis project Ga0193751, IMG submission 143050) | Soil microbial communities from a riparian zone of the East river system, Colorado, United States - L1c2 | ecosystem: Environmental > Terrestrial > Soil > Riparian zone | place: USA: East River...
GGAACCGCAGGTCTTTGAAAATAAGCAGACCGGTCGGGATCTTGAGCGGCTGCAAACTCATTGCCCCGAACGACACCAGCGTGCCTCCGAAGGCAAGACAATTGGCCAGACGCAGAGCGCTCTCCCCCCCAACAGCATTTAAGCCGAGCCGGATCGCCGCGCCGCCGGTCGCATTTTTCACTTCGTCTCGCAATTTTTCGCCGTCAACCAGGACGACGTCGCCACCTTCGGCCCGCAATTCGTCAACCAACTCCGCGCGCCGCACAACGTTTACCGTTTTGTAACCGAGCTCGTGTGCAATTTGAATTACGGCGCGCCCGGCAGCCGAGTTACATGCGTTTTGGATCAACCAATCACCGCGCCCAAGATCGACATAATCATGGAGCAAGCGCCAGGCTGTCATCGGATTGATTTTCAACATCGCGGCGTGCACTGGATCGATTTCTGGCGGAACCGCCACCAGCTCGCTCGCTTTGACCGCCATCGCTTCGCGCCATGTGCCGATGTTGTGCGGCAGAATCACCAGCGCGCCTTTGGCAATCGTTGAGACGTTCGCGCCAACTTCGACAACGACGCCCGCGCCTTCGAATCCCGGCACGGCCGGCACTTCGCGACGACCAGGATATTTTCCTTCGATCGCATTGATGTCCGCCGGATTGATCGGCGCCGCGCGCATCGCAACGATTGCTTCATCAACGGCGGGCTCCGGCCAGGGTTCGGTCTTAATCTGCAAGACCTCCGCCGGATTTCCGTGCCTTTCGTAAACGATCGCCTTTATAGTTTTGCTCATTCGATGAACTCGGCGTCGCATCCTCAGCTTGCCGCGACCAATCTGCAAACTGGCGCACGGCTCGCGCTGATTGGTTTGGTGGTAAACATCGCCTTCGCCATCATCAAAATCAGCGGCGGCGTTTTCGGGAACGCTTACGCCCTGATTGCGGATGGAATCGAATCGGCGCTCGATGTCGCAGGTTCAATCATTATCTGGGGTGGGTTGCGCTTCGCCGCGCGACCGCCGGACGAGACCCATCCTTATGGTCACGGCAAAGCCGAACCGCTGACCGCGATTTTCGTGGCGTGCACTGTGTTCCTCGCCGCCATCGCGCTTGTGGTGCAAAGCGCGCGCACGCTGTTTTTGCCGCATTCCGCGCCGGCCTCGTTCACGTTGCTGATCCTCCTGATGGTCGTTATCGTCAAAGAAACGCTCTTTCGCTACGTCATCCGTTTCGGTCGCTCGATCGAAAGTATTGCCGTCGAAGCCGACGCCTGGCGTCATCGCGCCGATGTTCTAACGTCGATTGCCGCGTTCGTCGGAATCTCGATCGCGCTCATCGGCGGTGAGAAATGGCGGAGCGCTGATAATTGGGCCGCCATTTTCGTTTGTCTCGTGATCGCGAGTATCGGCGTGCGTCTGCTTAGGCCCGCGCTTTATGACCTTCTCGATACCGCGCCGCGCGGTGCAATTATCGATCGCGTCCGCGAGGCGGCGGCGTCAGTTCCCGGCGTCGTCCGGATCGACAAAAGTTTTATCCGCAAAATGGGTCTCAGTTTCTATGTCGATCTTCACGTCGAGGTTGACGGCAACATTGCCGTGCGGGAAGGCCATCAAATCGCGCATGCAGTCAAACGCGCTATTCAAGAGAACGATCCGCGCATCGCAGATGTCCTGGTGCACATCGAGCCCGCGAAACCATCGTCTTAATAATTACAGTTCGCGGACCAACGCGATAATCGCGTCCGTCAAACTTGCGCGTGCGCCCGCAATTTGCCGGCCAAAACGAAACAGGCGCCAGACAGAACCGGGATCTCTTAATAAATACGCGAACAGTCCCCCGAAGTTTGTTCGCTGTCGTTCGACGTCGAACAGGACGGAGGGCGGCGCCGGAAACGGCTGACTCGAGGTATCACTGATAACGCGTAATGAAAGCAGTGGCACTCGATGCACTTTGCACACGTCAGCAATTGCGCCCGTCTCCATATCAACCGCCTCTGCCCCGGCCACGCGTGCGATTTCGTTTCGTTCGTCAATCGAATCGATGATCGATGTCGATGTAAAAAGTTTTACCACCCGCGGCCGGCGGTCGCCCAAAATTCGGTCGGCGTTGGCGAGCAGTCCCGAATCGGAAAAATTCTGGGCCAAAATCAAATCGCCCGCGTGCAACTGTTCAGCGACAGCGCCGGCAAAACCGGAGCTGATTACCAAGCTCGGTCGCGTTTTATGCAGAAGGATTTCAAGCCGCTCATTGCAACCTCTGGCTCCGACGCCAGTATGCAGAATGGTTACGTCGCGACTGTCGATCCTGCCGGACAGCAATTTTCCGTGACGCTGGACCGCCTGAAGTCGGCGGACCAACCCGGAACTTTCCGACGGAAGCGCGAACGTAATCCCGATCATTGCACGCTGACGATGCGCACTTGGAGAATCGCCTTTTCTCCGGCTTTTGGCTCGACCGGAGCGGCGGGAAGAGTTGCGCCGAGTTTTTTCATCGAATCGCGAAAGTCACTTAATCGTGCGGTCGGGACTTCGGCGAAAAGTAAAACGCCTTGCTGATCGGCTAGGCCTTTCGTTCCCGAGCCGCCTGCCTGCTTTGCCGCCGCGATGATTTTGTTGGCCAATTTCTCTTGTTCCGGAACCGCCGCAGTGAATGTGATTTCTTCAACATCGAGACTTGGAGGCGGCAGCGCTACGGCTGCCGTTCGGGACAAACTTTCCGCGAGTTCGGTCCGATTTTGTTTCGTGTTCAGTTGCGTGCGCTCCTTCTTTTTCATGAACGCGATCGCATAAATTCCGAACACGACGTTCGCAAAAACGAGCACCGAAAAAGCGATCGCAATCCGGCGGCCAAGCACCGCACCGCGTTCTTCAAGGGTTGGCTCTGCCACGCCCAGGATCTCGCGCGAGTTGCCCATATTGGTGTGAATTTGACGGGCAACCGCCAGCTCCCGCCGCAATTGCGGATCCGACATGAGCCGTTCTTCCAATTCCGCGCGCTCGCTCGGCGATAATTTGCCCTCGAGATAATCGAAAAGCTTGTCCGGATTCATTCGACTATTGGACAAGCGTGGCGCGACCCGCGTTCGCGTGCAAGGACGCAGTGCCGTGCTCGTCCACGAAGGTCGGCTTGAGGAACCGATCGGGGTTGATCCGCCTCTCCCCGATTGCGGGGAGAGGATTGAGGTGAGGGGTCTGGCGCTCCTCAAACAATCCCTCACGTTCGTCCTCTCCCTTTGCGAAAGGGAGAGGAGACTGCGAGTAACTTCATAATTGCCTATCAGGCGTTTCGCGTTGATTCGCGTGATTAGCGGGCTTCTTGCGTCGCGTGCAAGTCATCCGGGGCGCACCCCAATTGACCCGATTTGCGCTTTAGCCTCCTCCGGTAGAGTTAATCCGTCGTGGACGGAAATGGTCAGACGAATTTCCACGACGGAAATTGGCGTCGCCGCGTTTTAATCGGGCTCGGGATTTGTGGCGGACTCCTTCTCATTTTCCATCGCCCGCTCTTGTTGGGCCTGGGCCATCGCATCGCGCTCCATTATGCGGCCAAAGAAAATCTGAAAATCGAATTTCAGCTCGAGGGCAGTGTTTTCACAAATCTTATCATCAGAAACCTGCATGCGGCTTCAACCGGAGCCAGCGATGTCGAATCAATCGATGTCGATCTTGCCCGAATCGACTATGGGCTGTTCACCTTGCTGCGGCATGGACTCTCGAGCGCGATCAAGAATGCCGATGTTCATTCCGTGCGCATTGTAATGAATCCGGCGAAGGAGCCGCTGCGGCCGCGGCCGCCCAATCCGAAAAAGAAAATCGACCTCCCCGATATTTTTCCGGAGCGCCTCCACGTTGCTGATGCAACGATTATTGTCCGGAACCGTCCGTACGACTTTGTCGCCGAACACGTCGCGGTTGATCTGGACCCGCATCATTCCGGCGAAATCACAGTCGAAAAGTTGCAGCTCGTGGGCGGTCAAACATGGTTGAAACTTTCGGCCCCGGCGACCTATACGAACCGAACGCTCGTCGTCCGCAACATCGTCCTGGCGGACAATGAGCGATTGCGCTCGGTCAGTTTCGATGCCTCGCAGATTGCCGCGCGAAAGTTGGCGATCAATTTCGATTACGCCGTAGCCACCGGCAATATTTCCGGCTCGGTCCTGTTGCACGAGGCGCAAACTTCGCTCGATACCAATGTTCGCATTCGCGGCGTCAAGGTTCCCGTTGATGCGATTAACAAGTTCGTGGCCTTGCCCGAAGGCTGGATGCGCGGTCAGATGGAAAAATTTGATGTCGATCTCAGCGGCCTGCTCAGCTCGCCGGCGACTTGGAACGGAAACCTCGCCATTGAACTCACCGATTTTCACCAGGAACAAACGGTGTTCGATCGCGGAATATTTCAAGTTACGGCGAAAAGCGGTGTTGCGACTTTGCAATCGGCTGACATCACCCGGGACCAAAATCAACTCCATCTTCGCGGATCGGCCGAACTACCGCGCAACATTCGAGATTTTGGCCGGACGCCGACAACTCTGGAACTCGCCGCGACCTTGCCCGATTTGGAGCAGGTGACGGCAGGGATGCGGCAAAAAATTAGCGGCGTGGCGGAAATCAGCGGCAAGGTCAACATCAAGGACTCGCTGGTGGATGGAGAGTTCGCCGTCACGGCGCCGTCATTGGGATTTCAAGATGGTCGCTGTGAGAATTTCAGTGCCGCGGTCAAGCTCTCGAAAAAAATGCCGTCAGCCGGCTCCGACAAACCCTGGTTCGACAACCTTGTCTCGGAAACCACTCTCGCGATTTCGAACGTGCGGTTTCGCGATTATCTGGCCGATTCGGTAGAAGGATCCCTCCATGCCAAGAACGATCTCGTCACCTTCGATCGTTTACGCGTTAGGCGGAAAGAAAATGAATTCACGGTCAGCGGCGACTATCGGTTGCCGAAGGAACTGCGCGACGTCACGGAGCAACCGGCGAAGATCGACATCTCGTTGAATGCTGCGCAATTGGCCGATTGTTGGATGCCGGACTCACTCGATAAAATTTCGGGGCCGCTCCACGCCGTCGGTCAGATCGAATGGAAAAAAGGGATCGCGAACGGCCAGTTGTCGATTTTCGGCGCGAACCTTCGGATGCGCGATCTGGTTTTCATTCAGCTCAACTCGCAGTGCGTTATTTGGAACAGTGCTGTTTATCTAAACGACGTCAGCGCGAACCTGACCGGGAACGATTTCATCAGCGCAAACGCGATTTACGATCTTCGCGGGTCGCATCGTTACAGCGGAAAATTCCGCGCGAACGTTTCGGATCTGTCGAAACTGCAGCCGCTGCTGCGCACTTTCGGAAATCAAAATGAGCTCGCCGGGTCGCTCGTGATCGAATGGGAAGGGGATGGCGATGCAGCTAAGTTCAAAAATTCCGGCAAACTACGACTGGCTTTGGACAACGGTCGCTACGGTAGCGCGCGCTCGTTACAGGCAACCGCCGATGCAACCTATTCGCCCGAAGGCTTGGACGTTCCCACGATTTTCCTGCGGAGCGACAAAATGGATTTTCAAGCAATCGCTCAGGCCAAAGGTGAGACGCTGGAGATCAGCAAGATCGAGCTCGATCAGGGGCAGGCGAAGTATGCCGGCGGATATATCTCGATTCCTTTCGTCTGGAAGAATCTCGGGACCGACGAGGCGGTGCTTCCGTCGAATGGAAAAGTGACAGCGGTATTTCAAACGGAAAATCTCGACATTAAGAAACTTTTTCAAGACGTCGGGCTCAAGCCGGCGGCGTCGGGTTTGTTGAACGTGAAATTAAATGCGACCGGAACGCTTGCCGATTTAAACGCGCGACTCGACGTGCAAATGCGCAACTTGCGGAGCGAGAGCATTCCAAAATTCGAGGCCGCCAGCCTCGATTTGAGCGCGCAGGCGCAAGGTAAGCAATTGACGATCGCCGGAAAATTGCAGCAGGCAAAAATTCAACCCCTGGAGCTGACGGCGAATTTTCCGTTGGATGTTCCAAAGATTGTGCATGACAAAAAATTGGCTGACGAAACGCCAGTGAACGGGAAGATGCGGTTGGCGCGCAGCTCGGTGAATTTCATGCGGCAATTTATTCCGGGCGTTCAGGAACTGGACGGCGACGCTGCGCTCGATGTCGATGTTCGCGGAACAATCGCGCGTCCAGTTCTCACTGGCAGCGGCGACATGACGATCAACGTCGCCCGAATGACCGATCCAACGCTGCCGGCGGTTCAAAATTTCAAGGCACGCCTGAATTTTGCGGGTGACACGCTGACCCTCGAGCAGTTCGGCGGCGAACTTTCCGGCGGACGTTTCAAGGTCACGGGTGGCGTGACATTTCCCAAATTGACGACACCGAATCTGGATTTTCAGTTCAAGGCGGAGAGCGCACTGGTCGCGCGCAACGACACGCTCACGGCCCGGGCGGACGCCGACATCAAAATTGCCGGCCCATTTAGCAGCGCCAATGTCACTGGGACGATCGCGCTGACAAATAGTCAGTTCCTGAAAAATCTCGATCTCATCCCGATCGGTTTGCCGGGTCGTCCCGCGCCGCAGCCGCCTTCATCGCGCCCAAATTTTTCGATTACGCAGCCGCCGTTCCGCGATTGGAAATTCGACGTAACCATCAAAACCAAAGATCCGTTTCTGATCCGCGGAAATCTGGCCAACGGCGGAGCAGTCACCGATTTGCATTTGACCGGCAACGGTTTGCATCCTGCTTTGCAAGGCTGGGTGCGGCTGGACAAGGTCGACGCCACGCTACCCTTCAGTCGGTTGGAAATTTCGTCCGGCTTTCTCTATGTCGATCCGAGCGATCCCTTGAATCCGAAAATCGACATGCACGGCAGGTCCGTGATCCGCGATTACACGATCAACGTTTACATTTATGGAACAACGCTTGCGCCGCAGGCGATCTTCACCAGTGAGCCGCCGCTGCCCCAGGAGGAAATTATCTCTCTACTTGCAACCGGCACCACCCGGGAGCAATTAACCGGAAATAACAACGTGCTTGCTGGACGCGCCGGCATGTTGCTCGTACAGCAGCTTTACCGGAAAGTTTTTAAGAAAGGACAGGGAACGCAGAGTAGTTCGGTTTTCGACCGTTTAGACTTGGATGTGGGCACCGTCGATCCGCGCACTGGACAACAACAAGCGACCGCGCGGTTCAAGCTCAACGATCAATTTGTCTTGCTCGGGGATCTGGGCGTTGGTGGCGATTATCGTGGTATGGTGAAATATCTGATTCGTTTCAAGTGATGCGCCGCTACCATTTCTTTTTTCTCTGCAACTTTGCGGCCGCGCTCCAGCTGGCGGCGCAGACGGCGGTGGACGCTCCCAGGGCCGAAGAAAAACAAAAACAGACCAACGCTGTCGCCAAGGAGCAGGAGAAACACGCGCAGGCCACGACCACGGTCGAATTCAGTGGCGAGCAGGCATTCAAAGAAAAAGATCTGCGCTCGGCGGTGAAGGAACAGCTCGCCACCGTCGATCGCTACGGGTTAACGCCGGCCCGGGCGGACGATCTCGCATTTTTCGTCGAAGTTTTTTATCGCAAGCACGGGTACACCAAAGCGAGCGTTCATTATAAGATCGAGAATCGCGACCGGTTGCGGCTCGAGATCAATGAAGGTCCGCTCATGACTCTGGGCACGATCACTTTTGAGGGAAATTCGGCTGAGCCCACCGACAAGTTGTTCGATTTTGTCGTCGGCCCGACCCGGGAGCGTTATTCAAAGTTGCAGCGGCGTCTTCCATTCGTCGCGGCCGATGTTCAGGAAGGCGCGGAGTTGGTCCATCGCTTGTATGTCGCGGACGGTTTCCTCGACGCGGCTGTCGATCAACCGAGCTACACGTTTCACGATGAAGCAAACCGGGTCGACGTGACCGTTCCGATCCATGAAGGCCGGCGATATTTCTTCGGCAACGTCTCGTTCCACGGGCAGACCATTTATGGCGCGGACGCTTTGCGCGGGCAGATCGACGATTTACTGAAACAACCTTTCACCGATGCGCGGGTTGCCGACATCCCGCGTCGTCTCCAGGCTTATTTTCGAACGCGTGGTTATTATGAAGTGAAAGTGGAGGCAACATCCGAGCCGACGGCGGCGGTCAACGGCCGGATCCCGGTAGACGTCGCGATTTCGCCCGGTCAACTTTATCACTTCAGTGGCGAAGTTTTTGTGAATGGCCTGACGCGATTGCGTCCGAGTTTCGTCCAGAAACGTTTCACTTCGCTCGCTGGAAAAACTTACAGCCCGGAAGTTTTGGATGAACGCTTCCGCGCCTTGATGCGGACCGGTTTGTTCAATGTCCTCAAGATTGAGCCGACGCCAATCGCGGACGAAGACTCACTTCTGTTAAATATTTCCGCGGAAGAAGCGAAGAGCAAAGAGGTCGGTTTCTCGATCGGTTACGGCACGTTTGAAGGCGGAATTATCGGTGCGCAATTTCGGGACCGCGATCTATTCGGTTACGGGCGCCCGCTCACCATGTCGGTGGAAGTTTCGCAGCGCAGCTACAAGGGCGAGGTCGTTTACGAAGATCCTTTCCTGTTCGACACCGACTTCAGTTTCAGAAACAGGGCGGCCGCGTTTACTTTTGATTACGACGGCTATTCAAAATTCGAAATCGGCGACCGGGTCGAACTCAGCCGGAAGATCACCAAACAATACGAAGCAGGTTTGGTCTTCGCCGCCCGTCACGTCGACGTCACGCAAACTTCGATCGCCGCGCGATTTCTCGGTCAAACGTCCTACTTCGCAAATTCGCTCGGGTTCACGCAGACGCTCGATTTGCGCGAAAGCCCGCTGGTCGCGCCACGTGGTTTGCTGGTCAATAACACGCTCGATGTCGCTTCCACCGCCTTCGGCAGCGACATTCAACTCATCCGCGCCACCGGTCGCATCGCCTATTTTTTGCCGTTCAGTCCGAAATCGCTGACCCCGGGAGTTGTTGAAGATCAAACGCTGCCGCCGTTGCGACGCTGGTTCGACCAATCATCGCTCGCTTTCGGTGCGCGCGCCGGGATCGTTCATTCGCTCAATCATTCCGGACCCGACGAACCAACCACGTTGCCGATCGACGAGCGCTTTTTTAATGGCGGAGCGACCACGGTGCGCAGTTTTGGTGAACGCGACCTCGGCCCGTCGGATCCGAAGGGAAATCCGATCGGCGGCGAATTTTATACGGTCTTCAATGTCGAATACACGTTTCCGATTTACGGCGAGCTTCAGGGCGCACTCTTTTTTGACGCCGGCAACTTGCTTCCCACTTCCGAGGAACCCGGTGTGGATGACATGCGTTATGCGCTCGGCGGCGGCTTGCGTTACAAATTGCCGATCGGTCCGATCCGTCTCGATTACGGATGGAATCCCGATCAAGCGCCGGGAGAAGACTTTGGCGCGTTTCATTTCAGTTTCGGCTTTGCTTTCTAACCGGTCCGGCAAATACGCCAAATGACGCGAAACAATCCTGTTCGCTCAGGCGATCTGCTTTGAATTATTGGCGTTTTTTAGCGCGTTTAGCGGATAGTCTTTTGGCACTGACGAATGAAAGAGCGACCACCACTCGGCGACGTTCCGATCGCCGAATTCCGCCGGCAACTGCACAAACTCGCCGATTGGATCGCCGATTATCGTGAAACAATCGGCGATATCCGCGTGGCGCCGAATGACAAACCGGGCGCGATTCGCGCAGCGCTTCCGGCGCAGCCCCCTGAGCATGGCGAATTGTTCGAGAACATTCTCGCCGATGTCGATCGATTGATCGTTCCCGGAATGGTGCATTGGAGTCATCCGATGTTTCTCGGCTACTTCGGATGGACGGCGACTGCGCCAGGAATTCTTGGCGAAATCATTACTGCGCCGCTCAACGTGAACGCGATGACGTGGCGGACGTCGCCTGCTGCCACTGAACTGGAAACAGTCGTGATCGATTGGTTGCGCCAATGGATGGGGTTGCCTGACCAATTCGACGGCGTCGTTTACGACACTGCGTCGGTCGGAATCATGCACGCGCTGGCGGTCGCGCGCGAAGAAGCCGCGCCATCCACTCGAAAACGCGGATTGATCGGTGCGCAGGCCCCGGTCTTTCGCGTTTACGCTTCCGACCAAGCGCATAGTTCTGCCGAAAAAGCGGCCATCGCGCTCGGCCTGGGCGAAGAAAATGTCCAACGGGTGCCGACTGACGCGAAGTTTCGAATGGATATGGCAGCGCTGCGCGCGATGATCGAGCGCGACTTGGCGTCCGGCAGCGGCCGATTCAAGCCCCTTGCCGTCGTCGCAACTGTTGGCGCAACATCGACCGCCAGTGTCGATCCAGTCCCGGAAATTGCGAAAATCTGCCGCGAACACAAAATGTGGCTGCACATCGATGGCGCTTACGGCGGTGGATTTGCGATGTTGCCGGAATTTGAATGGCTGGCGGAAGGCTGGAACGAAGCGGATTCCATCATCATCAATCCGCACAAGACGCTTTTTGTTCCGCTAGACTTCAGCGTTCTCTACGTGCGCGACTTGGAGCGATTGCGGCGCGTTTTCACCCTTGTGCCGGAATATCTGCGGGGAGATACGGTCGAGGCTGAAAAAAATTACATGGACTACGGCATTCAACTCGGCCGAAGATTTCGGGCCCTGAAAGCGTGGGTCATCTGGCGCGCGTTTGGTCGCGAAGGAATGGTCGCGTTCATGCGCGAACACGTCCGGCTGGCACGATTATTTACCGACTGGATCAAGATCGACAGTCGCTTTGAGCTGGCCGCCCCGGTCGTGCTTCCGGTCGTTTGCTTCCGCTTTGTCAGCGGCGACAAAGATAAGATCGACATCTCGAACAGCGAGATCGTCGGGCGGATCAACGCGAGCGGCCGCGCCTATCTCACCCAAACGAAATTGCGCGGGCAAACTGTCATGCGAATCGGTCTCGGCAATGTGCTCACAACCGAGCAGCATCTGCGTAATCTCTGGGAATTGATTCAGAAGACGGCGGAACAGCTGTAAATCCCAAATCCAAGGCTCCAAGCACCAACGAATCTTCAAATCGCAAAACGAATCACGATTCCGTGCTGGTTGAAGTTTTTGAATTTTGGAAGTTGCCTGAGCGTTGGGATTTTGATCGGCCGCCGTTCATTTGCACGTTTGCCGCAGTACTCTAGAGTGTCGGCCCCCGGAAAATTTCGACCCCATGATCAAGGTTCTCCGTAAGCATCGCAACTGGCTCATGATCGTGATCGCGATCCTGGCCCTGCCGTTCTGCATTTATTTCGTGAAGAGCGATCCCAGCGCTATTCGTTCGGATGCGTTCGCACAAATGTACGGTCGCAAAGTTACCGTGACTGAAGCGCAGCGCGACGCGCGCTTGCTTCAATTGGCGGATTTCCTCGGTATTTCCGATCTTCGCGAGAATCTCGCCCCCGGTAACGGAACGGACAATCAGAAAGCCGCGGAATTCGTCGTCAATTTGATTGTGTTGCGGCACGAGGTGGAGCGGCTTGGGATTGAGCCGGCTGAGTCGGACATTGTCGATGCAGTGCGAAATTTTCCCGCGTTTCATGGTGCGTCGGGTTTTGACAGCGCCAAGTATGATCAAGTCGAACGGACGATCCTTCCCTCGTTGGGTTTTACCGACGAGCAATTGCGCGAAATCGCGCATGACCAGCTTTGCCTGAAACGGATCAAACAAGTTGTGGCATCGGGCGTGTCGCTTCCCGAAAGCGAGAGCAAATCGAACTATGAGCAGCTTTACGGAAAAAATTTCGTCAGCGTCGTGCGGGTGCGTTCGGCTGATTTTCTCAAAGAAATCAAACCGACTGACGACGATATCAAAAAATATTACGAAGCCCACAAAGCCGAGCTCAAAACCGAGGAGAAACGGAAAGTGGAGCTCGTCCGGCTGGCCTTGAGCGAAGAGCAGAAAAAATTGAAGGACAAGGAGCGCATCGACGCGCTCCAAAAATTGGCCGACCGCGCAAACGATTTCGCGCAGGCGCTGCTCGAGAAGGGCGCGGACTTTCATCAGGTCGGTGCGAAGTTTCAGTTATCGGTTGAATCCACCGGAGAGTTCACCAGCTCCGCGCCGGATGCCAAATTGAAAGCGGATCCACAACTGAATCAGGCTGCGTTCAAATTGACTCCGCAGGAGCCAAACAGCGATCCGCTTCAGTCGGCCGATGGTTTTACTATTTTACATCTCGCCGGAGTTATCGAGGCGCGCCCGCTGACCCTCGACGAGGCGAAGCAGAAAATTGTCGATCAAATCAAAATTGAGCGCGCGCGCGAAATGGCGGTGGCCAAAGGGCGCAAAGCGGTCGAGACGCTGCGCAATGGATTGAAGGCCGGTCAGCCGCTCCAATTCACTTTGGAGCAAGCCGGCGGTTTGAAAACGGAAAAACTCGAGCCGTTCACTGTGGCCGACGAAGCCGACGCCAAGAATCCTCCGGAGAAACCGAAGGATCAGCCGGCCGACATGATGATGATCAAGAATGTGGCCGCTCAACTTCAACCCGGCGAGGTGAGTGATTTTGTTCCGTGGGTTGATGGCGGACTGATTGTCCTGATGGACAAACGCGAGCAGCCCAATCCCGCGCAATATCAGCAAACCAAAGCGACATTCGAGGAGCGTTATCTCAAAAACGCACGCGAATACGTTTTCGCGGAATGGTTGTATGAGCGCCAGCGCGCCGCCGGTTTGCAACCGACCAAAGGCTAGCGTCGGGTCGACATTTCGGATGGCACAGAGTTCGGGTTTAACCACGAATTGACACGAATGAATGGAGCGAGGGGGACGAGCGACATAGAAGGTAAAGCCGCGATGGGTAGCGGCGAGCGAGGCGGGAGCCGAACGAGTTTCAACACCAATAGGAAGCGGTTGATCGACGCTTTTTTTTGTCATTCGTGTTTCTTAGTGTGTATTCGTGGTTTTCTGGCCGAATAAGTGCAAACGCGCGACGAAATCTTTGACGATGCCAACGGCGATCTTGCGATCGGCGAACTGGAAAGCGCAGTCGCGAAATATCAGCGCTGTGTCGATCTCGATCCAAACTTCTTCGATGGCTGGCATGCGCTCGGGATGGCGTTGATGAAGATCGGCCGCTTCAGTGAAGCGATTGAAGCGGGCAAGAAAGCGGTCGCGTTAAAGCCGAACGATCAAATCGGCTGGACCAGCTTGTCTCTATTTTACAATCGCGCCGGCAATATCAAGGAAGCAGAAGCCGCCGGCGCCAAAGCCAAAGTGCTCTCCTGGGGAGGCAAAATCGCGCAGGAATAAGCAGAAAACGCCGAACGCCCAACGCTCAACGTCGAATTTCGACTCCTAACTCCGATCTCCCAACTTCAAGCTCTACCAGATATTCACGCGTTTGTCGGCGGCGCGGACCATCGGCGCGCCGTCTGGAACGTTGAACGCTTTCGCGAACTCGGGCAGATCCGAGAGCGGACCGTTCACCCGGTAGTGGGCCGGCGAATGTGGATCGGTGTTTAAGCGCAGCTTTTGTTCTTCGTCGCGGATTTTCTGTCGCCAGATTGCCGCGAATGAAAGAAAGAACCGTTGCTCCGGCGTGAAGCCGTCGATCTTTTTGTTCCGCTCTTCCGGATGTTTATCGAGCGCTTTTTGCAGGGCGGCATAAGCGAGTTTTACTCCGCCGACGTCCGCGATGTTTTCACCTTCAGTCAGCGCACCGTTCACGCGCAATCCCGGCAACGGCTCGTATTCGTTATATTGCTGCACGATCGCGTCGGACCTTTTTTTGAATTCCTCAGCCGATTGCGGCGTCCACCAGTCGGTTAAGTTTCCAACTTTGTCGTATTGCCGGCCTTGATCGTCGAAGCCGTGGGTCATTTCGTGGCCAATGACCGCGCCGACGCCGCCGTAGTTCACGGCGTCGTCGGCGTTGGCGTAGAAGAATGGCGGCTGCAAAATTCCGGCCGGGAAAACAATCTCGTTCATCTTCGGATTGTAATAAGCGTTCACCGTCGGCGGCGTCATTCCCCATTCCGTGCGATCGACCGGCTTGCCGATTTTGTTCAGCTCGCGTTTCGCTTCGAAATTTTCCGAGCGCAGCTCATTGAGAACGAACGGTCCGCGATCGATTCGGAGCGTTGAATAATCCCGCCACTTTTCCGGGTAACCGATCTTCACCTGAAAGGCGGCCAGTTTATCAAGCGCTGCTTTCTTGGTCGGCTCATCCATCCACTCGAGCGTTTTGATTCGATCGGCCAGCGCTTCCTTCAAATTGTTGATCAGCTCCATTGCGCGCGCTTTGGCTGCGGGCGGAAAATATTCGGCCACATAAAGTTTGCCGAGCGCCTCGCCGATTTCGCCGTCTTCGGAGATGATAACGCGTTTCCAACGCGGCTTGATCTTCTCGGTGCCGCGCAACGTCGTTTCGTTGAAATTGAAATTCTCGTTCACGAAATCACTCGAGAGGGCAGGCGCAGCCGAGTTGATCAGCTGCCAGCGCAAATAAGTTTTCCAATCGTCCATTGATGTCGATGTAAACGCCGTGTTCACCGCTTTGAAGAAATCAGGCTGGTGCACGTCAATATCGCCCGGCACGGTCAGACCGATCTCTTTGAAGTAATCGCCCCAATTCCAATCCGGCGTCAGCGTTTGCAGCTCGGTCTGCGTCATCTTGTTGTAATTCCTTTGCGGGTCGCGCAGTTCCACTCGTGTCCGCGACGCCTGTGCCAGTGAAGTTTCGAGCGCGAGGATTTTCTTTGCGTCGGTGTCGGCTTTTTCCGGTGACTCGCCGAGCAACGTCAACATCTTGGTGACGTGCGCGACATACGCGTCGCGCAATTTTTTCGAAGCGTCGTCGTCCTTCGTGTAATAATCGCGGTCCGGCATTCCCAGCCCGCCCTGCACGGCTTGCGCGATCTCGCGGGTGCTGTCCTTGTCGTCCTGGCCTGAGCCAAAGTTGAAGAACGCGTTCACCCCGATCGTGTGCAGGTGTGCGATCTCCTTCAACACATCTTGTCGATCTTTCAGCATGTCGATCTTGCCGAGCTCGTCTTGCAACGGCTTTGTCCGCATCGCTTCGATCGTTTTTTCATCCATCCCGCTGGCGTAATAATCGCCAACCTTTTTTCCGTCAACGTCGCCGCTCTTCGCTTTCGCCGCTTTTTCCGCGATCGCGTGGAGCGCGTCGTTGTTGTGTTCGATTAGCTGATTGAAACTGCCCCAGCGCGAATATTCCGGCGGAATCTCAGTGCGCTTGATCCAACCGCCGTTGGCGTAGAGGAAAAAATCGTCCGCCGGTTTGACCGACGGATCCATATTTGAAGGATCGATCGGCTTCGCGTTTTCGTCTGCTGTGGGCTTCTTGGATTCGGGGGCAGCCTGCGATCCAAACGCGATCAACAATGATAAAAACGAAACGAAAAGCGACTTCTTCATCGTGGAATGTAGAGACGCGCGTCTTGCCCGCAAGCAACGTGACGTTGCATCCAATTTCTCTTTCCCACCACGAAGGACACGAAGCGCACAAAGTTTTTCTGTGATCTATTTGAGTGCCAGTCCGGCTCGGACCGTCTCGCCCGCATTTTGGTTACAATTAACTAATAACCGTTGTTCTGACCACGAAGGGACAAGAAGAATACAAAGGCGTTGTAGAGGCGCTCGCCGCGGCGAGCGCCTATCTATTTTGAATTCGGTGCTTGAGAACAAGCACCGCTACAACTCTTCTTTTCGTCATTGACCGCCCAATTCCTCCCCCTAATCTCGGACCAACAACCGAAAGAATTTATGAAAAAATATATAGCTTATGCAGTGATCGCATTGATCGCCTCGATCGGAGTTTCCATCGCCGCGCCGGACAAGGCCGCGATAGAGGCAAAAGAAAAGGAGGCCTGGCAGACGTTTAAGGACAAGAATGCAGAAGGCTTCAAGAAAGTGGTCGACAAGGATTTCCGCGGAGCTTACGCGGAGGGAATCTCCGATATGGCTAAGGAATTGTCGGACATGAAAAAGTGGGACATGAAATCGTTCACCATCAGCGATTTCACCGCCTTCTCTGACGAGAAGGATGTCATCGTGACCACTTACGTTGTGAAGGTTGAAGGCACGTATGACGGCAAAGACGCTTCCGGCGCTTATAACGCAGGGTCAGTCTGGAAACTGGAGAAAGGCGCGTGGATGGCCATTTTCCACACCAACGTAAAACAGGAGACAGCCGCGAAGTAGAATTTCACCACCGAGCACGAAGCACACGAAGTTTTTGTGGTGGCAGGCGTCTCGCCTGCATTCTGCAATTTCTACTTTCTAATTTGAAACTCGCTCACTGCCCGCGTTCGCTCGCTGCTACCCTCGCAACTTTGCGTGCTAGGTCGCAAATCCCGATTGCTCCATTCTAATTTTGACTTTAGCGTAGTGGGGTAGAACGGGGGAGCCGGATGGCTGAGACGTCTTAGACGAACCCCTTGAACCTGATGCGGGTAATGCCGCCGAAGGGAGGTCCGAGCGGACAGGCGGTTGAATCTCAGCCATGCGCGTCTTGTTCCCGCAACTCGCAAAATTTTATGAGACGCGCTATTTCGCCGAAGATGCCGATACGTTTGTTGTTGCCGCGCCGTAGCCTTGGCGAAGGCGGGTTTTTCCGCGCATGGCTTTTTTGTTTTAACCACGAATGCACACGAATCGACACGAAGTTCTGAATCTGACATTCGCGTCAGTCCCCTTTGTCATGTCGAGCGGAGTCGAGACATCTCTTAATATTTCTGTGAATTTATGAAGACGAAGAACGGTTCCGAACCATCGAAGACCAGCGACAACCCGCTCCCGAACAGCCAAAAAATTTACGTCTCGGGAAAATTGCACCCCGACCTCCGGATTCCGTTCCGCGAGATCTCGCTCGCGCCGACCAAAACGATGAGCGGCGAGATCGAAGTGAACGAACCGGTCCGCGTTTACGACACCAGCGGTCCGTGGGGCGATCCGGATTTCAGTGGCAACGTCGAACAAGGCTTACCGCCGCTCCGCGCGAAGTGGATCCGTGAACGCAGCGACGTCGAAGAAATCGAAGGACGCAAAGTAACGCCGATTGATGACGGATACCTCTCCGTTTCGCATGCCGAGCACGCGAACGGAAGTAGAAAGTCTAAATTAGAAAGTAGAAAACTCCCAACTCTCAGCTTTCAACTCTCAGCTTGGCGCAAGCCGCTACGCGCGAAGAATGGCCACGCCGTCACGCAGCTTTGGTACGCGCGCCAAGGCGTGATCACGCCCGAAATGGAGTTCATTGCTGTCCGTGAGAGTCACGGACAGCAAAGTAGAAAGTCTAAAGTAGAAAGTAGAAATGATTTGGATCAGCAGCATCCGGGCGAAAGTTTCGGCGCCGCCATTCCACGAGAAATAACGGCGGAATTTGTGCGCGACGAAGTTGCCCGGGGGCGCGCCATCATTCCGGCGAACATCAACCACCCGGAAAGCGAGCCGATGATCATTGGCCGCAATTTCCTCGTCAAAATCAACGCCAACATCGGCAACAGCGCCGTCGCGTCGTCGATCGAGGAAGAAGTCGAGAAGATGCGTTGGGCGACGAAATGGGGCGCCGACACCGTGATGGATCTGAGTACGGGTAAAAACATTCACGCCACCCGCGAATGGATCATTCGCAATTCGCCGGTGCCGATCGGCACCGTGCCGATTTATCAGGCGCTCGAAAAAGTCGGCGGGCGCGCCGAGGAACTGACCTGGGAAATTTATCGTGACACCCTCATCGAACAGGCGGAGCAGGGGGTCGATTACTTCACCGTCCACGCCGGGGTACTATTAAGATACATCCCGATGACGGCCCGGCGCGCCACCGGCATCGTCTCGCGCGGCGGCTCGATCATGGCCAAATGGTGCCTCGCCCATCATCAGGAAAGTTTTCTCTACACCCATTGGGACGAGATCTGCGAGATCATGGCCGCCTACGACGTCAGCTTTTCGATCGGCGACGGTCTGCGGCCGGGTTCAATCGCGGACGCGAACGACGAAGCGCAGTTCGCTGAGTTGTTCACACAAGGCGAGCTGACCCAGCGCGCCTGGAAACAGCACGTCCAAGTGATGAACGAAGGCCCGGGCCACATTCCCATGCATATGATCAAAGAGAACATGGAGAAACAACTCGAGTGGTGTGACGAAGCGCCGTTCTATACTTTGGGTCCGCTCACCACCGACATCGCGCCCGGCTACGATCACATCACCAGCGCGATCGGCGCGGCCATGATCGGCTGGTACGGGTGCGCCATGCTTTGCTACGTCACACCGAAAGAGCATCTCGGTTTGCCGAACAAGAAAGACGTCAAAGACGGCGTCATCGCCTACAAGATCGCCGCCCACGCCGCCGATTTAGCGAAAGGCCATCCCGGCGCGCAATACCGCGACAACGCCATCTCCAAAGCGCGCTTCGAATTCAGATGGGAGGACCAATTCAATCTCGCGCTCGATCCCGAAACTGCGCGCGAGTTCCATGATGAAACGCTTCCGCAAGAAGGCGCCAAGACCGCACACTTCTGTTCCATGTGCGGCCCTCACTTCTGCTCCATGCGAATTACCGAGGACGTGCGCAAGTACGCGGCGGAGCAGGGAATCACAGAAGAGGCAGCGATTAAAAAAGGACTCGAACAGAAGGCAACGGAGTTCAACGAAAAAGGCGCGGAGATTTACGCGAAGGCGTAATCGCTACACGAAGATTGTCGATCTTATCGCGTATTCCATGCGTTCCTGGTCGCTCCTCGTCGCACTGATTGCGGTTGCGCTGTTTGACCAAGTTTACGCGGAAGACGCGAAGCCCGCTTCACCGCGCGCGCAGGTGACAGTAGAAAATTGGGACAAGGGCGGTTCTCTCTCCCATTGGGTTTATACCCACATGTCGGACGTGTTCCCGGTTGCGGTCGTGCGGCGCGGCGGAACGATTGTCGATCTTGCGCAGCAGCTTCGTCCGGAGATTGGTGCGCTCAAGTTATCGGGAAAGGATCAACCCGACCAGACGCTTGACCAAATCGTTAACAACGGCGCGGTCGATGGCTGCATCGTGCTGCATGGGGGCAGAATCGTTTACGAAAAATATCCCACCATTCAACCGAACGATGTTCATCTGATTTATTCGGTGACGAAAGCGTTCGTGTTGACCTCGCTCGCGATTCTGGAAGATCAGGGCAAGATTGATCTGCAACAGCCGGTGGAAAATTTCCTGCCGGAACTGAAAGGAAGCGGCTGGGCCGGGACTCGTCTTCGCGATGTCGCTGATATGCGCTCTGGCATGGAAGGGAGCGAGAGCAGCATCGACGCTTATCGCAACCCGGCGCACAAACAGTTTCAGCTCGAGGCGACAATTGGCTGGCAGCCGCGCACCGCGCCGAATCTTCCGGAATCGGCGAAGCGTGGCGACCTGCTCGCATTTCTCGGCACGCTCAAACGCGAACGCGCGCCTGGCGAAACCTGGGCCTATACCAGCAGCAACACCGCCGTGATTGCCGAAGTGATTTCGCGAGTGACCGGCAAACCTCTGGCCGACAACATCAGTGAATTAATTTGGAGCAAGATAGGCGCGGAACGCGACGCAATTCTGGTCGAGAACGACAAGAAATTTCCGGTCGCGCACGCCGGGATGGCATCGACGTTGCGCGATGTCGCGCGGTTCGGTTTGCTATTCACGAAGAGTGCCGGGCCCGCGCAACGCAATGTTATTTCGGAGCAGATTCTGCAGCGCATTTTTAGTAGCCGCGGCACCGGCCTGGACGAACGCGGCATGCTGCCGCTCACTTATCAGTGGGACATGCTCAACGACAAAAGCGAGATGGCAAAAGGCGGGTGGGGCGGGCAACTGCTCTACATCAATCGCGACAAAGATGTGGTCGTCGCCTATTTAGGGACGAATCTGACGGCGGACCCAAAACCGGAACCACTTCCCTGTCGAATCATCGCCAAAACATTTTTCTAGGCCGCGCCGAATTTTATAGTTGCTACTCGCCGGAACCGGGCTTGGCGAACTGGAAGGATTCGATTGATCGAACATTCCGCCTTGTCCATGTCCATAACGTCCGCCCCACCGCGCTTTGCCTTTCCGAGATTGATGGACTATTTGAACATGGAAGGCTCACAAGACGGGCCGAGTCTGCTGCGACATGAAAGAGGAAACGATTGATACGCATTCGAAGGCGCTGAGGATCAACCTCGATCCGCGCTGGTACGGAACGTTCGCCGAGATCGGCGCCGGGCAGGAGGTAGTGCGCTGGTTTTTCCGCGTCGGCGGCGCCGCCGGGACGATCGCGAAGAGCATCTCGGCTTACGACATGAAAGTGAGCGACGCCATTTATGGGCACGCCGAGCGCTATGTCTCGCGCGGGCGGCTGCAAGCAATGCTCGACCACGAGTTCGACCTCGACGTCGAGCGGCTCGGGAAGGAGCGCGGCGATAACACTTCCTTCTTCGCTTTCGCCGATACAGTGGTGGCGCGAAGCTACCGCGGCGGCCATGAATTCCACGGCTGGATGGGAATCAAATTCCAGAGCCGCGTCCACGATCAGCCGAGCCAGATCTTGATGCACTTGCGGATGCTCGACGCGGAGGCGTCGCTGCAACAGGAGGCGCTCGGCATCGTGGGAGTCAATCTTTGCTACGGCGCATTTTTTCTAAGCCACGTGCCGGAGCAGTTAATCGAGTCGCTGCTGGACAAGCTGAGCACCGGTCGGGTCGAGATCGACCTGCTCGAATTCACCGGGATCGAATTTCGCAACGTCGACAATCGGATCATGGCGCTGAAACTGGTGCAGCTGGGGCTGAGCGGCGCGGCCATGTTTGGCCCGAATCGCGAGGTGCTGCAGCCCTCAGACGAGCTGCATAACAAGGCCGTCCTGGTCGAGCGCGGGAGTTTCCGGCCGACCACGCACGTCAATCTCGACATGCTGAATTCCGCACTGGAGAAGTTCAAACAGGACCCCGGATGCGCCGGCAAACAGATCTTGCCGTTGATGGAACTCACCATGCGCAATCTGCTGGCGGGCGGCACGGACGTGGACCGCCGCGATTTTCTCGCGCGCGCCGAGCTGCTCGCGGCCTGTGGCATGACTGTGCTCATTTCCGACTACTTCGAATACTATCGGCTCGCCGCGTATCTCGCCTGGCGTACGAAAGAGCGCATCGGTGTCGTCATGGGACTGCCGAGCGTATCCGAATTATTTGATGAAAAATATTACGCGGAACTGCCCGGCGGCATCCTGGAGAATTTTGGGCGACTGTTTAAGAACGACTTGAAAGTCTATGTCTATCCCTTGCAGCGTCATCCAGGAGACGAGCTACAAACTATTGGTACGCTCAAGGTCAACCCCGAGTTGCAGCTCCTCTACGGGTACTTGGTGGGCCGGTGCAGCTTCGTCCAGCTCGATAATTTCAACCCGAAATATCTGTCGATCTTTTCGCGTGACGTGCTCAAGCGTATCGCCAGCGGCGACGAGAGCTGGGATGAAATGGTGCCACCGCAAGTAGCTGCGATCATCCGAGAGCGCGGCTTTTTCGGCTACACGAAGAAGGAGTAATCTTCGGAGCATGATACGACGTTTGTTTTTGCTTGCGGCCTTGGCCCTGATTACGACAACACCCGGTTTCGCGCAGGACAATGACATCGATGCGCAAATCAAGAAGGCAATGGAGGACGTAAACAAGCCAGCTGCGAAAAAGCCGGACATGGAAAAGATGGAGCGGGAGACGAAGGCGCAAATCGACCAGGCGGAAGCGGAAAACAAAGCAGACGTAGCGAAACAAACAGCAGCTGCCCAAGCGGTCGTCGATGTGAAAGGTCCAGTCTCTTTGCCAGATTGGACACCGCAGGTCCCGCAATTCACGCCATCCGGTCCGCCCGCGCGCAAGTTAGTCGACGGCGAACCAAAGATAATGGTCACTGGCACCTCGCCTCTTCCTCCGGCGGCTCTTGCCGATGCGTGGGATAAATTCTCGAATCCCAAGTTCAGTCACGAACGCACCGGCTCCGAGATCAACCACTCGGCCGATCTTTTCGTCAGCTTTAGAAACGGCGAGGACGGCAGTGCGGTAAGACTGGAAGCCGAACGCAAAGCCGGAGCCAAAGTAACGCATGTGACCATTTCATCGCCCGCCGCCCAGGGCAATTGACCGCCGAGCCTGAATTCACCTTCGCGTCCTTCGCTTGCCACGCCATAGCCCCGCAGCCGGAGGGCGAAGGCGGGTGGTTAAATGATTAATGCCTCGCTTTTCGGCCGGTCGCCCTGATATCCTGTCGGCCGATTCTAATTTCAAAGGAGGAAACATCATTATGCTTCATCTGATTTGGTACATCATCGTTGGTTTGATCGCCGGGTGGGCTGCGAAATCGCTCATGCACATGCACATGTCGATTCTGTGGACGATCGGGCTCGGGATCGTTGGTTCGGTTGTCGGGGGACTGGTAACGCACATCTTCTCGCGTCCCAAAGAAGGCGCGCAATTTCATCCCGCCGGGATCATCGTTTCGATCCTTGGCGCACTGCTGGTGCTGTGGCTCTGGCACCACTTCAAGCTCCACATTCCGACTGGATAATTCTGGGGAGCGCACGCGCCTTGCGTGTTGGCGATGGTGCCCTCGCTATCGCGAACTTTGTCTTCGGTCCAGCTTAAGCCAGAGTGTTTAGCACGCGTAAATTATACGCATGAAATTTCTTTATTTTTTCCGCTGAGTCCGCCTCATTGACTAATCTATGATCAAATTCCTCTTCGGCCTTATTTTTGGAATCGGTCTGTTCCTGCTGGCTGGTTATTTTTTCACTACTCGCGGCGGACTCTATATGGGGACGAAAGGCGGCCCGTTGCCGATGGAGCGATTCGTTGTGAGCGAGGCCCTCGACGCCTCCATCGGGCCAAGCGCGCAGGATCAATCGCCGCTTGCCGCCGATGAAACGAACCTTCTTGCCGGCGCTAAGGTGTATCAGCAGAGCTGCGCCGGATGCCACGGCAAGCTGGATCAACCCGCTTCGCAAATGGGAAAAAAGTTTTACCCGCATATCCCGCAGCTGCTCCCGCCGAGCAAAGGTGTGACGGAGGATCCCGTCGGCACCACTCACTGGGTGGTGAAGAATGGAATTCGGTTCAGCGCTATGGCGTCATTTGATGGAACGCTGACCGACAATGAGATCTGGCAAGTGAGCCAGTTCCTGCGCAACGCCGACAAATTGCCTCCACCGGTTCAGGACGTTCTCCGTCAGCCGCCCGCGCAGTAAACCTTCGCGGTGGTCCAGCTCGGACTTTCGGCGCCCTACGCTGGCGACAGTGGTTCCGATTGGAAGTTAGGCTTCCAGCCTGACTCCGCAGACGGCCTTCCAGCCGCCGAAAATAGTTTGCTGCAACTTTTGTAAAAGGTTATTTCTGAAGGCCGCGTGACGTTGGGTTGATAGGAACACGGGAAAGAAGAAGCTTTATGACCGCAATCGAAGAAGAATCAGTCAATACATTTTATGCCCAGTCTAATCAGAAAACTGTTCCATAAATCGGAAGCGTCGAAAGACGGCCTCAGCCAGCCCCAGCGTGAGGCGATAGTCGACTTACTAAACTATTGCATGTACGCCGACAATTTCGTCTTTCTCGCGGAGGACAGGTTGATCGCCGATACGGCCGCGAAGTTCAATTGGGACCCGAAAATACCATTCGATCAGTTCGATGCGAGATCGATTGCTAACGCACGGAACGCGAGAGAAAAACAGGGATACAGAGATCAATTCTTGGCTTCAATAAAGGATAGGCTTGGTACCGCTGCAGTGAAGGGACAAGCATTGGACCTGTGCCAGGAGCTCTTTGTCGCCGATGGCGCGCGCTCTGACGAAGAAGACGCCGTGCTTCAAAATCTGAAAAAGCTGCTCGAATAGAGGTGGTTAGTCTAGCCGTTGAAGCCGCGCTTCACCGCGCGGGACGCTGGTTCTGTGCTGATTCCGTTCCTGCGCAAGCTGATCACCGACAAGGCCGAGACAATTCCCGCAGAAACGCCGGCTGCCGTCGTTCCCGTCGCTTGAAGAGTTTCAGTTGCTCGTCACTGGTCACATGTCACTGGTCACTTTGCTTTGATGCTTTTTCGCAGCGCTCCAGCAGCCGCGGCGCTTCCATCCGCTTCGCCCACTTCCTCGCGATGAAACGTTGAGCCATTGGCAATCGCAGCCTAAGTTTGATTCGAATGCCGGAAGAACCGAAAGCGAACCAGCGCCTCGAGATCGCGCACGTTCTCTTTATCGACATCGTCAGTTATTCGACGCGCCCAACAGATGAGCAGCGAGGCCTGGTGGATCGGCTCAACCAGGCCGTCCGCAGCTCGGACGAGTTTAATCGGGCCGCAGCCGCCGGACGACTAAAGAAGATTCCGACCGGTGATGGCATGGCGCTCATTTTCCATGATAGTCCCGAGCAACCGATCGAGTGCGCGGTGGAGATCAGCCGCGTTCTAAAACATCATCCCGATCTGCCGGTGCGCATGGGCGTGCACAGCGGCCCGGTGAGCGGGGTCACGGACGTTAACGGACGCGTCAACGCGGCCGGAGTTGGCATCAACGTCGCCCAACGCTTGATGGATTGTGGTGATCCCGGTCATATCCTGCTATCGAAGCGAGTCGCTGAAGATTTGCAACAGAACGGACGATGGCGACCGCATTTGCATGACTTGGGCGAAGTAGAAGTGAAACACGGCGATCGCGTTCATGTCTTCAACTTCTACACCGATGACGCGGGCAATTCAGATCGGCCAAAGAAATTGGTCGAAGCAAAACCGGATCACCGGCCAGCGGCGGTACCATCATCGGAAAAGGGTGCATCTCAGAAAGGGCACTTCTCGATTTGTGTGTTGCCTTTCGCGAACATGAGCGGCGACCCCGAACAGGAATATTTCAGCGACGGAATCAGCGAAGACATTATTACTGACCTGAGCAAGGTGTCAGCGTTGCACGTGGTGTCGCGCAACACCGCGTTCACCTTCAAGGGAAAATCCATCGATGTGCGACAAGTGGCGGGTCAACTGAAAGTCAGCCATGTCCTGGAAGGGAGCGTGCGCAAGGCGGCCGGTCGCGTCCGGATTACCGCGCAATTAATCGATGGATCCAATGACAGCCACGTCTGGGCTGAACGTTACGACCGCGATCTGAACGACATCTTCGCTCTGCAGGATGAGATTTCAAAAGCGATTGTCGACGCGCTGAAAGTAAAACTTCTTCCGGAAGAGAAGAAAGCGATCGAGAGGCATGGTACCGAGAACGTCGACGCCTACAATTTGTATTTGTTGGCGCGGCAGACGTATGTCACCGGGTTCGAAGGCGATGCTCGCCGAAATGAGACAATCATCCGGTTGTGCCGCCGTGCGGTGGAAATCGATCCGAACTATGCTGAGGCGTGGGCACTTACCGCCATGGCGGAAATGAGTTTGCGCACAAGTTTCGGCGGAGACGGAGACGGCGGTATAGCCGCGGCTGAACGAGCTCTGGAATTGAACGCGGATCTGGCCGAAGCCCACGCGGTGAAAGCCAGGATATTGTCGGAAGAAAAACGTGATGAGGAAGCCTCGCGGGAGATCGAGGCCGCTCTTCGACTCGATCCCGAATCTCAGCAGGTCAACAAATGTGCTGCTCTGCTAAGATTTCGACAACAGCGACTCGAAGAAGCCATTCGTTACTTTGAAAAAGCGGTGGCGGTGGAGGAAGGGGACTTCGGATCGGCCGGCATGTTGATCACCTGCTATACCGCACTCGGGAATCGTGAGGCGGCCCGACGGGCTGCCGAAATTACACTGGCCCGCGCAGAAAAGGTTTTGGCGCACGATCTTAACAATGGCTCGGCCATGGGCCATGGCAGTAATGCGCTGGCCGTGTTGGGTCAGGGCGAGCGAGCAAAAGATTGGATGGGCCGCGCCCTGTTGATTGATCCTGAGAACGTGACGATGCGTTACAATTTCGCATGTACAATGGCCAGGTGCCTCAACGACAAGGAGACAGCCCTGGAGATGCTCGGCCCGGCAGTCGAAAAGATGGGCAGCGGTTGGATCAATCATGCCAAAGTCGATCCTGATTTGGATTACATCCGTGACGATCCACGGTTCAAAGCCATGTTGGAAGCCGCTGAACGTCGTGTTGGAGCTCAGAATAACCGCGAATAAACTGGACTAGAAGAAGTTAACCGCCCGCGAATCACGCGAATAGCCGTGAATTAGGTGGATCGGCCGTTCCGTCGGGCGATGTTAGTATCTACTGAGAAACGTTGTGTCTAATTACAGAAGCAGTGCTTTTGAATCACGCGCGCGCGTTTCATAGTGAACTCGTCATCGCCTCGCAGCCTTTTCGCAACGCTCGAGTAGCCGCGGCGCTTCCATCCGCTTCGCCCAGGCCGCGAATGCCGGCGGCGCACCGCGCCAGCGCAGCGTCTCGACCTTCTTAAAGAGCGGCGCGTCGGTGCGCAGTGTTGCGAGTTTCTTGAAGAGAAGTGCGACCTTGCGCCGTTTGCCGAGAATGTTCGACGGAAACTTTTCGATCTTACCGTAGCGATTCAAAAGCTGGGCGGCGGTCCTCGCGCCGATCCCAGCGATGCCAGGATAACCGTCGGCTGTATCGCCGATGAGCGCGAGCAGGTCCGGAATGAGCTGCGGGCTGACGCCGAACTTTTCGCGTATCCCAGCCGCATCGCGAATCGTTTTGCGCCGACCGTCGATCTGCACCACGCGCGTCCCTCGCACGCATTGCGCCAGATCCTTATCGGGCGTCCAGATAGCGACTTTCTCGACGTTTTTGTCTTTCGCCGCGAGATGCGCGGCCGAAGCGAGCGCATCATCAGCTTCGAGCTCGATCATCGGCCAGACGACAACGCCCATTGCCGCAAGCGCCTCCTCGAGCGGATGGAATTGCGCGAGCAGCGCGGGCTCAATGCCGGCGCCGGTCTTGTAGTCCGCCCAAAGCCGATTTCGAAACGACTCGATCACGTGATCAGTGGCGACCCCGAGATACGTGCCAGTCTGACCGCGTGAAGCGGAATCTCCTGCGGGGACAGGACCACGTGAGGCGGAGCCTTTTACGGGGTCGATCATTTGGAGCATGGTTTGCAGCACGCCGACAACTGCACCGTAGGGACGGTCGACGCCGCGTGGGGCGGAGCCTTTTACGTGGGTAAACCGGCGCAAGCCGTAGAAGTGACGGAAGAGTTCGTAAGTGCCGTCAACGAGATGAACGATCATTTTTAGTCAATCTTCGCCTTTTACGCGGCAATTCGAGTTGTGCGAGTGCAGCGAATCGGTCATTGTCGTGAGGCGTTCCACTGAGCCCATGACTTCTTCGCGCACTTCCCTGTCAGGCCGTAGTTTTAACAAAGGCTGATGCTCCATGTGCGGACCTCATTTTTGCTCCATGCGCATCACAGAAGATGTTCGCCGTTACGCCGCTGAGCAAGGCGTGAGCGCAGAGGAAGGTGTCAAGCGTGGCCTCGAAGAAAAGGCTGCCGAGTTTGCCAAGATTGGAGACCTTTATCAAAACGTCTGAGGCGCTTTACGACCAGGTGGCTAGACATCTGCTAGATATTGCGCTCTTCTATGCAAATTGATACCTGCACAGCGATCGCCGTTTAGGCGAGTTCTAAATTACTCCGCCGATGATTCTGCAAAGCTTCCGGTACTCTGAGCATCAAGGTGAACTGCGAGAATGGCGTATGGAGACGCTCTCGATTAGCATGGTTACTTTGCTCGTTGGCAAAAATGCCAGTGGCAAATCGAGAACTTTGAATGTCATCAACGCTCTTGCTGGTCTTGTCTCCGGCGCGACAAAGTTAGCATTCAAGTCTGGCGATTATTGCGCGAGTTTTCGCGAGATTAATTCACTATATCAATACGAATTAAGATACGACGACGCCCGTGTATCTAAGGAAAAGTTTTCCGAGGGCGACGTTCTGTTGTTAGATCGAGGTGCAGGAGGAGTAGGCAAAGTTCGAGCATCGAAGACGGGTGAGATGTTGGACTTCCAAACACCAGACACCGAATTGGCGGCCGTGAATCGTAGAGATTCATTGCAGCACCCGTTTTTCGAAAAACTATTTTCGTGGGGGAAGGGGGTTCGACACTTTCAGTTTGGAACGCCACTCGGGAAAGACCATTTAGCATTTCTCGTCAAAGATAAGTCCATTCCGGTTGATCCAAGAAAGACCGCTGAAGTCATTGCAGTTCTTCGGCACGGTTTGAGCCAGTTCGGCAAAGAGTTTGCGCAGGCTATAATGGGGGACATGAATTCGATTGGTTACAACCTAGAAGACATAGGCTTGAGGCCACCAGAGTCGTTGAGTGTAACCTTTGAGCCGTCCCCACCGCCTGGCGAGTTAGTTGGGCTTTACGTTAAGGAGCGAGACCTTCCTGGAGTCACCGACCAAGTCAATATGTCCCAAGGCATGTTCCGCGCCTTGTCGGTGATCATTCAGCTCAATTATTCACAACGAAGCGAGCAGCCAAGTTGCATTCTGATTGATGATATTGGTGAAGGTCTAGATTTCGACCGGTCGTGTGCGCTGATCGATCTGCTAATGACTAAGGCACAACAAAGCAATGTTCAGCTAATAATGACCACCAATGATCGTTTCGTAATGAACAAAGTTCCGCTCCAGTATTGGGCGGTGATTCATCGCGATCGCAATATGTGCACCTTTTTTAATTACGAGAACTCGCGTGACAAGTTCGAGGCGTTCAAACTAACCGGAATGAACAATTTCGATTTCTTCGCGACAGACTTCGTTCGCAGTAAGTTTAGTGAAGAAATTAGCAATCTTCGTTGAGGGACACACCGAACAGGAATTCGTCGAAAGACTGTTGCGCGAGGTCATAGGAACGCGCCATCTTCGGATCGAGGTCTATGACGCAATAGGCGGGCGACGTCCGGGTAGTCGCACTCTTCAGTTTGTCCATGCTTTGGACCCTACATCCGACGCGAAATATTTAGCAATGATTGTTGATTGTGGATCGGACAGTCGCGTTCGGTCTGATATTGAGGAACGTTATGCTGGTCTCGTTGCGGCTGGCTATTCCCAGATTATTGGAATTCGTGACGTATTTCCTGATGTCGCCTTTAATCAAATCGCAGCCCTTCGCAAAGGCCTGCATGTCGGCCTTAAGGGCGCCCCGATTCAAGTGCTCTTTATTTTGGGGGTAATGGAGATTGAGACGTGGTTCCTATCTGAGTTCACGCATTTTGAGCGAATCGATGCGAAGCTTACGCCAATCGTCATACAAGGCGCATTGGGATTTGATCCAGTGTCCGATGACCTCCAGTTGCGGCCAAATCCCGCCGTCGATTTGCATGCTGCATATCAACTCGTGGGACGAGCTTATCGAAAATCGAAGACGCAAATTCAAAGGACTGTTGAAGTAATAGATTATGCGCATCTTTATTTGGGGATGCCTGCGCGTCTCCCAGATCTAGATGCTTTGAACGCGGCCCTAAATCAATTTCTGTCCTAGGTATTCACGATCTCGGCGTACGAAGCGAAGTAGGAAGTAAGAAGGCTGAAGTAAAAGTCAAGACGAAGCAAGCCGTGCAAGATCGACATCTAACGATCAGATCAAGCTGGATGCGCTTGTCTGAACCACGGCGGTCTCAGCATAACGTGCGCTGACAATGCAGGCGACAGCGAAAGTCAGAAGTAAGAATTAGGAATTAAGAAGTTGCTGGGCAGTCGCCAGGGTCACTTCTTTGGTTTCGCCTTACGCTCCCGCTAGTGCATCAATAATGTACCCGCCTTATGGTTTACCGCATGGCGGCGTGATTCTTCACCGCGCCCTTTTTTTGAGCCGTTCCCCTATTCTAAAGCATCGATGCGGTGTGCGTCGTGGAGACTGTGCGCGGGCAGCGCGAGCACGCACGCAAATGTTCCGGCGCTCACTGCAATCATCAACAGCAAGCCCAGGCGAAATCCGCCTACGGTCGCGGCCAAGACAAACGCGCTGACGCCGAGCGCAGCACCGATCTGCCGGATGAATTGCTGGCTGGTGGTCGCGCTACCCATGCGAGCAACCGGGACGCTATTCTGCACCACCACAGTGAGCGCGGGCGAGAGCAGTCCCATTCCGGCGCCCGCGATGAGCGCCGCAGCGATGACCCACCCGAGTCCATGTTCGAATGCGACCATGAAAACGAGTAGCCCCAGAATATGCACAACAATTCCAATCACACTCGGAAGTCGTTCGCCGATTCGATGGACCAATCGTCCCGCGCCGAAGGCGAACGTGCTCCATCCAATGGTGAACGCGCCAACCACCAGGCCTACGAACGCGCGATTGTCATGAAAAGCGGCGTTGGTTGCGAGCGGCAGATAAGCGCTCAGGCCGAAGCCGCTGAAGAAGGCGAGGAATGACGAAGAAATCGACGACGCGTAGCCGGCATGATGAAAGAAAGTCAACGGCAGAATCGGATGAGGAGTTCGTCCTTCGTGCCAGACAAAGATGGCAAGCAGAATGATTCCAGCGCCAATGAGCGCGGCTTGCATTAGTCCGATTTGTTTCTCACCGAGATCGACAAACGCCCACATCAGGCAACTGCCGCCGGCACCGGCGAGAAGCGCACCGGCAAAATCGAATCGGCCGACGCTTTGTCCGATGCTCTCGTGCATTCCGACGATCACGAGGAAACCAGCCACAATGGCAATCGGCACGTTGATCAGGAAAGCCCAGCGCCATGAAACGTGTGTCACGATCAGCGTCCCAAGGAGTGGTCCGGCGACACTCGCGATCGCCCACGCACTGCTGGCCGCGCCCAGCGCCCTGCCGCGTTTGTTAGGCGGATAAACAACTCCGAGCAGAACAAACGGAAGCGTGGCAACGGCTCCTGGTCCGATGCCCTGGATGGCGCGAGCGCCGATGAACTCCATCATCGTGCGCGCGATGGCGCAGAGTCCGCTCCCGACCGTGAACGCGACAATGCCGATGAGATACGTGCGCCGGCGTCCCCATCGATCGGACCCCGGTCCCCAGATCGGCATCGATACCGCCGCCGCGAGCATGTAGGCCGCAAATGTCCACGCGTACAGGTGCGGACTACCAAGCTCAGGCAACGCTACCGGCATGACCGTGCTGACGATGGTGTTGTCGAGACCGGCAAGAATGATCGTGAACAACACACCGAGCAAGACCAGCACGCCGCTCTGTCCGGAGGAATCCACCTTTGAGGTTGCGACGTGAGATTGTTTTTCAGCGCGCTTCAGAGATTGGCTATCATCTTTTCAAACTCACCAGTCAAATCCGCGGAAACGGTCACGCGCGCATTAACGGAAAAGAAATCGGGGTCGTATCAGTCAGCGGCGGAGCCGCTGATAGCTAGGAGCGCGGAGCTCGCCACGGCGAGTTCGTCCATCGGCGAACATGGAGCGGGCAGAGAAGAAGTGACCAGTGACAAGAGGCTATCGGAAAAGCCGAAAGCTGAAATGCTGAAAGGTTAAAAGGCCGAAACCGGAACTTAGGAAGACCGAGCGACGTCAGATTCGCCGGCGCGGCGAAGCAAAATGACGCCAAAGAGAAAAGGAATAATGAATGGGACCGCGGGGATCCCGACGATGAAACCGGGATTGGTGTACCACGGCGCGGAGAGTGCCTTCGGATCGGGAAAGTGCAGACCCCGGATCACGAGCAACAGCAGTGCGACCAGACTAACGATCGTGAACGCGCGCGCGGCGCCGCGCCCGATCCACTGGGCTTGCCCGAGCGAGACCGCAAATGCAGCCGCCGCAATGTAAGTGAGCGCGCCGGCCAGAAACAAAATTAGATCAATCACCGAATTCAGATCGTGAAATGCCGGAGGTATCCCTTCGCTATGTAATCTGGCGGTCGCTATTCCAAATCCAAACGCGTCGAAGATCAGGTAGAGCGGACCCGCGAGGAGGATTGTTGCGAAGCCAACGCTGCTTTTATCCGCTTCGCCGAGCGCTTCTCTGAGCACCACGAATCCAACAACGATTGAGATAGTCATGGCGGCGAGGACCAAATATCGCATCTGGTTCTCGGGTGGCGTTGCCACCCACGGCGGACCGAGGCCGGGCCAGAGAAGAGCCATAAGCGCAAATGGCGTGACCAGAAAAATTCCGGCGAGAGCGAGCAATCGCGGTTCACGAGCACTGGTCGTGATCGCGCGCGCGCCAAGAGTCCATGCCGCCCAGACCACCGCAGCGAACTGGATTACCCCGATCACTTGATAAAGCGGCGACACGCGCAGCGGGCGGATGGCATCGAGGACAATTGCCACAATGAAAATGGCAATGAGGAACCAGTAACAGAAAGTCTTCACGGAGTGACCGTCTATCGATTTAGTCGGCGAAAGGCAACGGAGAAAGCGCGCTTCGCGCGGTATTGTTAATCGTTATTTGGAAGGAACAAGCCGGGGTCAGATCTAAACATTTGACATTTACTTCCTGAAAAACTGAAACGCGGAAAACTGAAACGCTGAAATCGGAAGTGGCCTGTGACGAGGGACCAGCTTTCACCATCCTACTTCGCTCGGCTACGGCGTGGCAGGCAGGCTCTGCGACCGGTGACAAGCGGCTCCAGAATGGCTCAGGGTTTGCTGCCGCTAATTAGAGTGAAGAATTTCCTGCTCGCGGCTTGCATGGTCGGTGCGGGCACCTGGTATGTCCACCACGCTTTTGACTATAGGCGTACGCCCGAGCCAGAGGAGGAAAAGCCACGAGGCGAAATCGTGATCGCAAGGGGGCCGGACGGTTCCCTACAAGGGCGCTGGCAGAGCCCAACGCCTGTTCCGGCAAATTCTCGATAAACTGCCAGACGCTTCTGAAGCAGTGACAAGTCACCCGCCACGGCGGGCAGGCTATGTGACCCGCCGGCGTTAAAACTATGGCGTGGCAAGCCAGTGACGAGCAAACGATCAGATTCGCAACGCTGAAGCGTTGACTCACTGCGGCGTGATCGCAGGCTGTCGCGCTCGCAAAATGTATTTTTGAATCTTGCCGGTCGCGGTTTTGGGAAGTTCGTTCATGAAGGTCACGCTGTGCGGCACCTTGAAATGCGCGAGGTTCGCCCGCGCAAACTCGCGCAGCTCGCGTTCCTCAGCGTGCGCGCCCTGCTTTAGAACAACAAAGGCGTGCGGCGCTTCGCCCCAACGCTTGTCCGCGAACCCGACGATCGCGACCTCCTCTACCGCCGGGTGTCGCAAAAGTACACACTCCACTTCGACGGAAGAAATGTTTTCGCCGCCGCTTATGATGACGTCCTTCAGACGATCGCGAATCTCAACATAGCCGTCCGGATGCACGACCGCGACATCGCCGGTGTGCAACCAGCCGCCCGACAAAGCCTGCTCGGTCGCTTTCGCGTCGTTGTAGTAGCCGGCCATGATCACGTTGCCGCGGGCGACGATCTCTCCTTGGATAATCCCGTCTTGCGGAACATCCTTGCCCATTTCGTCGACGACGCGTAATTCGCCAGACGTGATCAGCTCGACACCCTGGCGGGCTTTGATCGCGGCTCGATCACTGATCGAAAGGGACGCGTGTTCCGGCCGTGGCTCGCAGACAGTGATAAACGGCGCCGTTTCCGTCAATCCGTAAGCGTGCGTAATCGTCCAACCGAGCTCCTCTTCGAGCCGCTGAATTGTAGAAGCCGCAGGCGGCGCACCGGCGGTAAGAACTCGGATTCCTCTCGGCGCGAGACGACGGAGCTCTGCTGGCGCGTTCGCCAGCGAAATCAAAACTGTCGGCGCTGCGCACAGCAAAGTCACTTGCTCGGTCTTGATCAATTCGAAGACAGCACGCGGCTCGACTTTACGCAGGCAAACGTGGGTCGCGCCCGCGGCGGTCACCGTCCAGACGAAAGTCCAGCCGTTGGCGTGAAACATTGGCAGCGTCCAGAGATAACGATCGGCACAGGTCATGGGTTGATGGAGCAGCGTGCCGACGGAATTCATCCAGGCATTGCGATGAGTGATCATCACCCCCTTCGGACGCGACGTCGTACCGCTGGTATAATTAATCGTGAGCAGATCGGTCTCTCGAATTTCCGCACGCACAAACTCACCCGAGCTCGTCTCGAGCATCGCCTCATAGTTCAACCAGTCCTTACCTTCTCCAGTCAGCGCGACGAACTGTTCAACGTGTGGAAGGCGCGACCGAATACCATCGATCGTGCCGAGATAGTCGCCGTCCGCGCAAACGATGCGCGAACCGCTATGACTGATCAGATAAACGAAGTCGTCCGCAGTCAGGCGATAATTTAACGGCACAAGCACCGCACCGACTTGTGGCACGGCATAGAACGACTCGAGCTGCGCATGAGTGTTCGGTGAGAGATAAGCGATGCGGTCGCCCGATTTTATTCCAAGTTGCTGCAGCACCGCCGACCAGCGATCACACCGATCGAGAAACTGCACATAAGTCCAGCTTGAATCACGATCGACCACAGCGACGCGATCTGGATAGAGTTTGTACGCGCGGCGAGCGAATTCGAGAGGGGTCAACGGCGTTTCCATTGGTCTCGTTTGAGATGGTGAAAGCTCGAAGAACGGTGGAAAAAGGCAATGGGGTCGTATCTAAAGGACGTAAAGGATCCGCCACGTCCCAAGCATAAAGGTTGAGGCGTTGAGACGTTACGCTCCCGCTAGTGCATCGAGAGTGTACCCGGCTTGTAGATTGCCGCAGAGCGGCAGGATTGAGCGGTTGAGAAGGGAACGGAAAGCCGAGAACCGACTCAGCCAAGCCGAAGCGCAGTGATTGCGGCCCACAAAATGACCGCGTTCGGGAACGTGATCGCCCACCCGAAGCCGGTTTTGCGAGAGATCAAATCTCGACGCACAGTAGGAGACGATGCTGCGACGAAAATCCGCACCGCCAACGTTGGGAAAAAAATTTCCTATTGGGGAAGCAATTCGAGTTGTCCCGCTGCATCGTTTGCCACTTCAGCGAACGATCGGGGCCAGACTCACTTATCGCGGTGGACTGCTGATCAGTTCGGCAAAGGTCTTTACCGTTTTTTGGGGGCAAAGCTGGGCGGCCGCGGCTAACGCCAAAGCTTTGGCGGCGGCGATGAACAAATTCTTCGGCGATATCCTTGTTAGTCCACTGATAGATCAGCTGTCGGAATACAATGTTTCGCGCCAAACGATTGGTCACGGCCGCTTGATTGGTTCGAAAGTGATCACGATCGGTGTTCCGAGCAGGAGCATTAGCGATTCAGCAGTTCAAAAAGTGCTAAAGAAGTGGATCGTAAGCGGAACGGTTCCCGCCAACGACAGCAACACGATTTATTTTATCTTCTTAGAGTCGGGCATTGTGTCGGTAATGGGTCGGAGTCGCTCATGTCAAAGTTATTGCGGCTATCACAACAATGCGGGCAACATCTACTATGCGATTATGCCGTATCCCGGATGCGCCGGATGTCTTGGAGGACTAACGGTCCTGAATGCGATGACTGCTACGAGCTCGCACGAGTTGTGTGAAGCCATCACCGATCCAGTGCCAGGGACGGGTTGGTACGACGATACGCATGGCGAAATCGGAGATATTTGTGCGTGGCAATTCAAGCAGATTGCCGGTCACACCGTGCAGCTGGAGTGGTCGAACAAACAAAATCAGTGCGTCTGATGCGCGCTGGTCACATCTAAAGGACGTAAAGCATCGCCACGTCCCAAGCATTCGTAAGAAGTTGAGGGGTGGAGTCGTTGAGAAGTTGAGGAGAAAACCTGAAAACCTGAAACACGCGAAAAGCCGATCTGAACTGACGATTCGCGAGGACGTTTTAATTGAGTCGCTCGCGAAGTTCGACGGTGATGCGCTGGCCGGCTTTTTTGCCGATTGCCTGGCGGATTTTGGCGCTGACCGGAAGCTTGTGAGTGCCGTCCCCCAAAGCCATGAAGGAACTTCTGAACGGCTCGCCATTCATTGTGCCGCGCACTTGCACAAGGCCGCGCGTCCGGAAGAACTTCGTGGAATCTTTCATTTTCACATAAGTCCATCCGCCTTTCGCCGGACTCTGTTGCAAAATGGCGGTGAATCGTTTCTTTAGTTTCACGGTCTACAATAATTGAGAATCGCGGTCAGATCTAAACATTTAACATTCATGCGAGCTGAAGCTCGCTGTTATCGGTTAATTGTATCTCGTCAGCTCCCGCTGAGCTCGACCGTTACCTCACGGCTTTACCGGCCATGTCGCTTGCCCAGTCGCTCCATTGTTAATCGTTATTCGTCAGCGATGGCCGTATGCATTGCCCAAACTCAGCGGGGCGCATCTTCCTCGTAGAAGCCGCCGATTTCGCTGCCTTCTTATATAATAGGTGCTTTAGGAGCCTAACCACGTAGAACGTGGCGGGCAACGTAGAACGTAGCGAGTACACGAAGATTTAAAGGAAGAGTAGGTGCGCGGCGGCACTTAACGGGCGACAGTTGTCGCCTTATGCCATTTCGTGCGCTTAATCTTTCCCCCAAAATCTTGCAGGCTGTTGATGACGCCGGCTACACCGAGCCAACTCCGATCCAGGTCGCGGCGATCCCGCACATTCTCGCGGGAGATGATGTCATTGGCATCGCGCAAACCGGCACGGGAAAAACCGCGGCTTTCGTTTGGCCGATCTTGATGAAGCTCGTAGAATCGAAACAGACAGTAACGCAGGCCTATAACGGAGCTCGCAATCGCCAGTCCGGCTCGGACCGCGGGACGCGCGCTCTGGTCGTCGCGCCGACGCGAGAGTTGGTGGTGCAAATCGAAGAGAACGTGCGCGCTTATGCCAAACATGTTCCGCTGCGCATGGCCACGGTTTACGGCGGGGTGAGCGAACGTCCGCAAATCGCGGCTTTGCGATCCGGCGTCGATCTCGTGGTAGCAACCCCGGGCCGGTTGATCGATTTGATGGATCAACGCGTGGCCAATCTTTCGGGCATCGAGTTTCTCGTGCTCGACGAAGCGGATCGAATGTTGGACATGGGTTTTCTTCCACCGATTCGACGAATCGTGAAAGCGTTGCCGCAGAAACGGCAGACGCTGATGTTCTCCGCGTCGCTCTCGCGTGAAATCGAAAAGTTGACACGCGAGTTCCAGCGCTCGCCCAAAATTATCGAGATCGGTCGTCGCGCGAATCCGGCGGAGACGGTGACCCAGTTCGTTTACGAAGTGCGGCCGCATTTGAAACCGGGATTGCTCCTGCACTTGTTAGGCGATCCGATGTTCGACACGGTGCTGGTTTTCGCGCGGACAAAACATGGCGCGGACAAGATCGCTCGGCTTCTTGAAGGCAGCGGGATTAAGACGGGCACGATCCATTCGAATCGTTCGCAAAATCAACGGCTGCGGGCGTTGAAAGATTTTAGGTCGGGCGCGGTGCGGGTGCTGGTCGCGACCGACATTGCCGCACGCGGGATCGATGTCGATGGGATTTCGCACGTGGTGAACTACGACTTCCCGATGCAATCGGAGGATTACGTGCATCGCATCGGCCGCACGGGCCGTGCGCATGCAGTGGGCGATGCGATCAGTTTCATCACGCCGGAAGATCAGGGACCGTTGCGTGCGCTCGAGCGTTTCATCGGCCGCGGGATCGTCCGGAAAAAGGCGGAAGGCTTCGATTACAATCAGGCTGCGCCGCCACGCGACGAGCGGGGCAGGGGAGCGCGAGTCTCGCAACGAAAGATTGAGCCGCGACTACCAGGAAATTCTCCGCGTGGAAGCGGCGATGCCCCACACGGCCAGAACGGGTGGAGTTTCCGGAATGCTTCATCGAACAACCGTCCGCCGCGCAGATCTTATCGAAGGCACCGCTGATTAGACGTTGAGAAGTTACGCTCCCGCTAGCTTGCCAAGCCGTAGCTATGGGCGAAGGCTGGTGCATCCAGATTGTTCCCTGGATGTAGATTGCTGCAGAGCAGCAGCGCTGAGAAGTTGAGAGGTTGAGGGAAAATAGAAAGCTGAAAGCTGAAACGCTGACACGCGGAAAGCTGAGTCAGCGTGAGACAAAGAAACAGGCGAGTCCGATGGTGACCAGGTCTTCCAGCAGAGCGACGAAAATGTCTTTGATGTTCAACCCGGCGACCAGGCGTCGCCGGATTTCGTATCCTGTAAATGCCCCGATTACTCCGCCGACAGCGCCCAGAATCACGCTGATGATCAACGATTGATTGCTTGCCGCGTAAAAACAGGCGCCGCAAAGACCGCCCGCGAGAATTCGGACCATCAGGGGGAAGGGGGCTGTTCGTTTCGGGGTCTGAGGCTGCAGATCGACGAATAACTCGAACAGAGCCAGAATCGAAAAGATAACTACGGTGATTATCGATGCCATGAAGGCCAGTGGGGAATTGTTGAGGTTCAACCAGCCGAGATGAGCCGCCCACGCCACGACCGCCGGCGGAGTAAATGAGCGCAAGCCAGCTGTGAAGCCAAGGCCCAAGGCAAACGCGAAGACGTAGTTCATTGAGAATCGATCTTGTAACAGATCGAACACAGATGACGAAACCGAAAAACTTGAAAAGAGAATCGGGCCGCATCGAAAGGACGCGAAAGCATCGCCACGTCCCAAGCGTTCAAGAAATCAGCTCGGAGCTTTTAGAGTCCGCTTGTCTTCAATTGGTCGTCGGCCAGGCCCATCGTGTGGAGGAACGCGTTCCACCGCGGGTCGTCGTAGAGATTCGGGAGGAGCGGATCCCTGCGCAAACCGGGCAGACCCGGGTCGCGTTGCCGGCGCGCACGCTCCAACCATTCGAAAGCGCGATCTTTGTCGCCGCGATACGCGTAAACCTGGGCAATTTGATACGCAGCTGTTTCGCTATCGTTTGCGGTTAATTCGGCGAGCGCCGAGTCGGATTCCTGTACTCGCTTTTGCCCCCAATGTGCGCAGCTCATGATGAGGAGCCGGCACCAGTCACCCGCGTCAGCTTGCGCCGCGGTTGCGGCCTCCTCGAATTTATTCTCCAGCAGATACGATAAACCGAGACCGGCATGCGCCCACGGCGCGGAGGAATTTAGTTCTATCACCCGCGCGTATTCGGCGCGCGCTTCCGCGAATCGTTTCGTGTTCGCCAGCCCGAAGGCGAGAAATGAGCGGGATTGCGCGTTGACCGGGTCCAGTTCGACCGCTTTGCGATAGATTTCGATTGCTCGATCCGTATTTCCGAGTGCCGTCTCGAGGTTGGCGGCGGCAATTAGCACGTTTGGATCGGCCGGCGCCAACGCCATCGCTTTGCTCACGGTCTGAGTCGCCGCGCTCCAATTAAAATCGAAGTTGGTCTCGATCCACGCGCGAGCGTACAAGGAATCGGGCAAGTCAGGCTCAATGGCGAGGGCACGCGTGATTGCGTCCCGCGCGCTGGCCAAATGCGCGTCGAAGGCTTTTTGTCCGCCCTCAGTCGCAAACCCGGCGATCCAGGTATGCGTCCGCGCAACTCCGGCCCACGCGCGCGCGAATCGGGGATCCAGCTCCACGGCGTGTTGGTAAGCAGCCAGAGCTTCGCGCGTACTTTTGTCCGAGTGGCGATTCTCGTAAAAGCGGCCCTGCAGATACAATTCATGCGCTTCCACATTTTTTGTTCCGCCTTTTTCCGCCGCCTGTACTTCCGCCTGAATTTTCTCTTTGTCGGCGGACCCCGCCGCGCCACCGGTCAGCTGATCGCGCACCTGCGCCACGATCGTCTCCGCCAGTTCGCTCTGGACCGCGAACACGTCTTTTAAATTTCGCGTAAAGTTTTCCGACCAGAGTTCCTGACCGCTGTCAGCGCGGGCGAGCCGGGCCGCGATCCGCACCGCGTCGCCGGATTTGCGCACGCTTCCGTCGACCAGATAAGCCACGCCGAGTTTTTGTCCGATCTCCTGGGCCGTCGCATTTTTGCCCTTGAACGAAAACGCGGACGTCCGCGCGGCCACGTGCATCCCCGGAATTTTTTGCAGCACGGTTAAGAGCTCTTCGCTCACGCCGTCGGAGAAATATTCGCTGCCTTTGTCGTCGCTCAGGTTAACGAATGGCAGAACGGCGACGGATTTTTGATCGGGCGCATTTGCCGGAGCGGCCGTCACTGCGTGAGTCGCAGCCGCCTGCTGGTTCTTATTCGACCGCTGCATGAACCACCATCCCGCAAGCAACGCGAGTATTACGAGCACAGCGACCGGAACCAGGACGGGCGATTTCTTTGAAGCTCTGGCCGCGGACGGTTCGGCGCCTTTCTCCCACGGCAGCACGATTCGGAAGAGATCCATCGGCAGCTTGATGTTCTTCAAATCCGCGGTGCCGAATTTTTCAAATCGGGCCTCGAGCGCGTTACGAATCTGCCGCTCGACATCCATCGAGACGCAAATGCCGCCCGCGCCGGCCAATTGTTCGATACGCGAGGCGATATTTACCCCGTCGCCGTAGACGTCGCCGTCGCGATGCATCACATCGCCGATGTGAATGCCGATTTTAAGTTCGATGCGCCGATCGGAGGTAACGTCGTGATTTCGTTTGGCCAGGGTCCGCTGGATTTCGATCGCGCATTGCGCCGCTTCCAACGCGCTTCCGAACTCGACCAGGAAAGCGTCCCCGATGGTTTTGATTTCGGTGCCGTGAAACCGCGGAAAGATTTCGCGTAACAACCGGCGATGTTCCTCTAATAGCTCGAGAGCGACTTTGTCGTCGCGTTGGGCGAGCGCGCTGTAGCCCACCATGTCGGTAAACATAATGGCGGCGAGCTTGCGCTCTTCGGTCGATTCGGTCGGCATCACCCTTTTTAACGACTATCTCAGTAAATAACAATGCTGTTGGGAAAAAACTGAAACACTGAAAAGCTGAATGGAGCGAATGGGATGAGCGGAGACAGATTTTCAACCACCAATCCACACGAATAAACACGAATCCGTGCTCTCTTCCTTGGTGTTCATTTGTGGTTAGGTCTTCGCTGATCAGAGACAGACTCGCAGTAGCACCCCAGGCCAGACGAAAGAAATGACCAATGTAATAAGAAAGGTCATCGTGATCGCGATCTTGGCGATTAATGGTAAAGGCGGCGTTGTCGATTGCGCTGGGCCGTTACGACGACGTGCCCGCGCAACGCTTACGAGAAGGAGTAATAGAGTGACCGCGAGCACCGAAGCGTCCCAGGCGCAGAATAATCCAACTCTGTAGAACGGCATATAGCGCCAGAGGCCGTGACGATCTACGATCGTCTCTTCGAAGATGACCCACGTATTAAGGACCGTCATGGCAATGGCGATCTTGGCGATCAGCGGTAAAGGAGGTGTTGTCGATTTCTTCATAGTTTTGTCGCGACGCTCGGACTTGAAGTGCGCTTTAAGTCAAGCGACTTTTTCTTTCACATGGCAAACATGACCATTGGCGAAGTGGCTCGCAGGGCAGGTCTCCAAGCTTCTGCAATCCGGTATTACGAAAAGATTGGCCTGCTGCCCAAGACTCAGCGCGTCGGCGGGCAGCGCCGTTACGAAACCGGCGTCTTGAACTATTTGGAGGTCATCGATGTGGCTAAGCGCGCTGGGTTCCGAATGGATGAGATCAGGCGCCTCTTCCACGGATTTGGCAAGGGGATCCCGGCATTCCGCCGCTGGCAATTACTCGCGCAACGCAAGATAACCGAAATGGACGATCTGATCGCGAGGGCGAAGAAAATGAAACGCCTTCTCGAAAAGGCGGATCGCTGTAAATGTCTTGATCTGGAAGATTGTGGTAAGGCCTTTCTCGCACGCTCAAAGAGAAGTGACGAGTGACATGTGACCGGTGACAAGCGAAGAAAGCTGAGTCGTTGAGAAGTTGAGAGCGATTAGTTGAGAGTTGAATAGAGCCGAATGATTTGGGAGAAGAGACAAATGCCTGCCATTTTCGATCGCGTGCTTCCCTTAAATCTCATTGCTAACACGACGATTTTCTATGTCGCGGCGCGGCTGTATTTGCTGCCTTTGGTTTCACGCATTCGGCCGCAACAAATTCTTGTGCCGATTCTCCTTCTGCATTCAACGCGCCATCTGGGGATGATGTTCCTGACGCGCGGCGCAACGTATCCCGGATTGCCTGCCGAGTTCGCTTATCCGGCAGCGTTTGGCGATTTGATAACGGCCGCGATCGCTTTCGTATCAATCCCGCTCGTCTTACGGAATTCTGCGTTGGCCAAGCCGGCAGTGTGGCTCTTCAACATCGTCGGGACGATTGATTTGATCACGGCGATCACGACCGCCACCATTTATAATGCACCGGTGGCAATGGGGCCCGCTTACTGGATCCCGGCGTTCTGGGTCCCGCTATTGTTGGTGACGTACTACGTGACGTTCATCGTTCTCTGGAAGCACTGGAACCGAGCGGCCTAACTTTTATGCCGGAGCGTAGTTACGAATTCGTTCAGGTTGACGTTTTCACACAGACGCCGCTGACGGGTAATGCGCTCGCCGTTTTCACTGACGCGCGCGGCCTGAATGATGACGAAATGCAGTCGCTCGCGCGTGAGATGAATCTTTCCGAGACAACTTTCGTTTTTCCGCGCGATCCCGCCGTCGAAGCCAGGGAAGGGAAGAAAGTCCGCATCTTCACTGTGGCGGAAGAGTTGCCTTTTGCCGGTCATCCGACGCTCGGCACGGCGCTGCATCTGTATGCATCCGAGTCTGCGTCCAATTCCAAAGAGATCGCGCTTGATCTAAAAGCGGGCAAGATTCCGGTGCGTTTCACCGCCAATTCGGAAAACGCGGGACGTAACCGGGCAGACGGTCAGGTGTTCGGCGAAATGCGCCAACGCGATCCTGAATTCGGAGTTACTTTTTCGCGCGAAGAGGTCGCGCGGGTGATTGGACTCGCGGCCGACGAAATTCCTCCGGAATGGCCGATCCAGATCGTCTCGACCGGGTTGCCGTTCGCGATTGTTGGCATTCGCAACCAAGAAACACTGACGAATCTAAAGTTCGATAACGCGCAGGCAGCAGAATTTCTTAAGAACAGCGAAGCCAAGTTTTTTTACTTTGTCTGTCCGCAACGGCGGGAAGGTCGGCTCGAAGCCAAGGCGCGCATGTTCTCTTATGGCGTTGAAGATCCCGCTACGGGATCGGCGGCCGGTTGCGCCGCGAGCTGGATGGTCCAACACGGGATCGCAAACAGTGACGAACAAGTGCTGATTCGACAGGGCGTGGAGATTCGGCGTCCGGGCGAAATACATGTGCGCGCAACGCGCGACGGCCAACAGGTTACGAAGGTTCGTGTTGGCGGATACGCGGTGGAAGTGTTGCGCGGAACCGTGAGTCTTTAGAAGTTGAGATGTTGAGAGGTTGAGTTGTTGAGGGCGAATGCGAAATCCTGAAAAGCTGAATGGAGCGAACGGGATGAGCGACATAGAAGGTAAAGCGCCGAGGGTAGGAGCGAGTGAGCACGGGCAGCGAACGAGTTTCAAACGCTGAACGGTCATGCATTGCGATCTTGAAGTATGAAGAAGCGCAAGCTTGGAAAGAGCGGTCCATCAGTCTTTCGCTTCAGGGCACGGCTCTTTCGGCATCCCAACATGGCGAAGACCGGTTGCTGGACCCTGCTCAACGTCCCGAAGATGGTCAGTAAGAAACTGTCCTCGCGCGGCATGGCCAAGGTCGAAGGCACGATGAACGGTCATCCTTTCCGAGCGGCACTGGAACCCAACACGTCCGGAAGCCACTGGCTGCGTGTGAACAAGGCCATGCGCGAGGGCGCTGGTGCCGACGCGGGCGACATGGTGAAACTCGTTATCTTGGGACCAGAGCCTGAAGCGACAGTTCCCGCCGATCTCCGGGTCGCCCTTACCGCTTCCCACGAGGCGAAGACGTTGTGGAAGGACCTCACGCCAACCGGTCGTCGCGATTGGATCCGCTGGATCGAATCGGCCAAGCAGCCCGAGACCCGGGCCCGCCGAATCACACGGAGCGTCGAACAGCTTTCCTCAGGAAAGCGGCGCCCTTGTTGTATGAATATCTATGAATTTATGATGCGTCGCATTCCTACTAATGTGAGCAGACCGAAGAGCCTTGGCTGCTGACGCAGCGTTGAGTTGTTGAGCAGTGTAGAGGAAGCAATTAAGCGTTGCTCGTTCCGATGGCGTCCAGCTTGGCCACCGTTTCCGGAAGAAGTCGGACGAAGCAGTGACGCGTGACGAGTGACCAGTGGCGAGCTGAGAAGCAGTTTTCATTTCGAGCTCGCTTCAGTCTGGCACCAGAAAGCATCGTGGGAGGGCTTCCTGATGTCACCGCGCGATGAAAACGCTGCGCAAGGTTTGGCAGCGCGATCTCGATGCAGGTGTAGCCTAACGAGCGAGAAGACTATCCCGGATTATTTGCGCTCATGCTTTTCGCCGGATTTTTGCAAACAGCACGCTTAGCCAGATGCTGAGTGCGGCGATGCCGGTGAAGAAGACAGCCAACGCCACGCCGCCGCCGCTCGAAACTCTTCCGACCCGAAACAGTACGTAGCCAACGATTAGATTAACCAGCGCCCAAACCACGTTCGTGGTCGGCGAGGACAATCCTTTTCCCGGAGGATGAGCGAACGGAGTCGGGAAACGGTCGCCCGAGATGCCGTGCGCGAAATGCGGCACAACGTTGGCGAGAAACGTTCCGGCGAAGAAACAAGCGATGTAGTGATACCAGTTCATGATGCAGTTATCGGTTTGCCAACGTTCGGGTTTGTTTTGTGTGAGTTCTCGCCCGAACCCGTAAGAGGCGTGTTCATTTTCCACAATATGGGTGGCCGGCAGTTCAGAGCCACGGCACGTCGGTGAGATTCTAAGACGCTACCTACGATAGGACGGTTATTCCCTCTTTCGAGATAGAAACACCTGCCATTCTGGATTCAAGATCGGCAAGCGCTCGATCGGCTGGGGGGAAGAAACGGGGTCAGATCTAAACTTTTGACATTTACTTCCTGAAAAACTGAACGCGGAAAGCTGAATGGAGCGAATGGGATGAGCGACATAGAAGGTAAAGTGACGAGGTAGGAGCGAGTGAGTACGGGCAGCGAACGAGTTTCAAACGCTGAAATCCTGAGGTCAGATCAGGAACGCGGGAAACGCTGCCGATAAAAGAGTCGCTCGTTCAGGCGGGCTTTCCGCAGCGCGGAGTCGTTCGGCCAGAAACAAAGTCGCTTATGATTGCGCGCGATCGCGATGATGCGGCCATCGCCCAGCACTTCGGTGACACGAAGATAATTGATAATGCTGTAATAGTAATATTCACCGCGGGTTGCCGGGCGAATATCGTGTGCGTCCGCAGTCGGCTGAGTCGACGCCATTTCCTGCCGGTAAATAATAGCTGCGCCAATGCTAAACGCCGGCCCGATCGAAGAACGGTGCCAGCGCGAGGCTTCAGAAATTAAGGCGGCGGCCGCGGGCACCAAAACGAGAAGCGCGAACACAGACAGAACAAACATGGCAACTTTCCCAGCATACAGCGTGCCGACGAGAAGAAAGTAGGAAGTACAAAGTCGAAAGTAGAGAACGTCGTCGGCAAGACGTCTCTCAGTTATTGGTTAATTTGTTAATTGTCGGGGAGGCGGCAAAGAGCCGGGAGCAACGAGTTCGGAGCGCGTCGCTTTCCGTGACGAAGTTACGCTCCCGCTCGGTTTTCACCAAAACCGAGTCGTCGGCTTACGCTCCCGCTAGCGCATCGATTTTGTTCCCTGCTTTCGGTTTGCCGCTGAGCGGCGTGATTCCCTAGACCAACTCGCAAAAAGCTCGCGGTCTCCCGCCGTAAAGTTCGCACCTGCGAACCGCTAGTGCATCAGTAATGTTCCCTGAATATAGATTGCCGCACGGCGGCATGATTCAATATTGCGAGGAAGTTGAGAAGTTGAGAAGGGAATCTTATGCCAACAAATCGGAAGACAGTGATCGTTACAGGAGCGTCGCAAGGTATTGGCGCCGGTGTCGTTCAGGCGTTTCTCGCGCGCGGCTACGACGTTGTCGGCACGGCGCGAAGCGCGACGAAATCGAGAAATCTTTCAGCGTCTGACCACCTCGCCTTGATCGATGGCGACATTGGTCAATTTGAGACGGCGCAGAAAGTTGCAGAACTGGCGATCAAGAAGTTCGGCTCGATTGATGCCGTCGTCGCGAACGCCGGAATCTTCCTGGTGAAGCCGTTCACGGAATATACGCCAGACGACTTTCGCGCTCTCGTCTCGACCAATCTCGCAGGCTTCATTTACATCACGCAGCTTGCGGTTAAACAAATGCTGGCACAGAAGAGCGGTGGCAGCATCGTGAGCATCAGCGCCGCGCTAGTCGATAATCCAATTGCCGGCGTAACCGCTTCCGTTTCCATGATCACTAAAGGCGGTCTGAACGCCATCACGCGAAGCCTGGCGATGGAATACGCGAAGGAGCATATTCGATTCAACGCCGTAGCTCCCGGGGCCGTCGACTCGCCGCTTCACGCCGAGGATTCGAAGGATTCTCTGAAAACGCTTTCGCCGATGGGCTCAATTTCCACCGTTGAGGAGATTGCCAGCGCGGTCGTATATCTGACAGAAGCTCGCCAGATCACAGGAGAGGTGTTGCACGTGGACGGCGGTGCGCATTTTGGCAAATGGTAACCGGTGAAAATTCGAATCCGACCGGCGCCGAGAAGCGTTTGAAAGAACTCGGCATTGAACTTCCAGCTCCGCCGGAACCCTTTGGCACTTATGCAGAAGCGGTCCAGACAGGTAATCTGCTTTTTCTAACCGGCATGCTTCCGACGGAAGGCCGCGCGGCGAAATTCGTCGGACGCATCGGCGGCGAGCTCGACGTCGAAGCGGGGCGCAAAGCAGCGCACCTTGCTGCGCTGAATGCGCTCGCGGTCGCGCGGCAACATTTGGGATCGCTCGACAAGGTGACGCGAATCGTTCGGCTGGGCGTGTCGGTGGCTACTTCGGGAGACGTCCGCGATCAGCCGAAAGTCGCGGACGCCGCTTCCGAGTTGCTACAAAGCGTCTTCGGAGAAAACAAAAACCCTTGCCGCCTCGTTTATGGCGTTGCCAGCCTTCCACTCGGAACGCCGGTCGAGCTGGAAATCATTTTCGAGGTGGCGTCGTGAGGCACGTATCCCACATCGATTTGGTCGAGAAAAAGAGTGGGGTCATATCTAAACATTTGACATTTGGGTTGCGAAACGGGGCAAGCGGAAAGCGGAAAGCGGGAAGCTGAAACAGCAGCCGGAGTTCACGCTCTGCTGGCTTTCTTGGGAATGAATCGCCGTGGTATCTTGGGTCGATATGAAAACATTTCTATCGTTTCTCTGCGGCGTTGGATTGGTGCTCGGCTTCAGCACACTCCGCGGATCCACCTCGCAACCGGCGCATCACGTCTACGAATTGCGCATGTATCACGTTAATCCGAACAAGATGGATGCGCTGAAAGCGCGCTTCGGCGATCACACCGACGCGATCTTCAGGCGGCACAACATGAAGAGCATTGGTTATTGGTCGCCCGAAGATGCGCCGAGTTCGCAGAACCTGTTCATCTACATTCTGGAGCATCCCGGCCGTCAAGAGGCGGAGAAGAATTGGGCCGCTTTCCAAGCCGATCCGGAATGGCAGAAGGTGAAAGCCGAATCGGAAGCCAACGGAGCACTGGTGGACCATATCGACCGGTATTTCATGGACCCGACGAGCTTCTCCGCGCTCAAGTAGGCGCGGTCGCGGAAAAGCGGAGAACTGAAACGCTGAAAAGCTGAAAAACTGAAGAAGAAGTTGAGAAAGAGAGATGGAAATCAAACGAAGTGACATATCAGCTCGGAGCCAGGAGCTAAGAGCGACGAGCTGAGAGAAGATAGAAGCTGGGAGATCGAAGATGCAGATAAAAAGAGCGGGATCGCAACCGTCGGGCATCCTCCTTCGCCGAGGCTACGGCGGGACAAGAAGGACCGGCCAGAAGACGTTGAAACGTTGAGGCGTTGAGAGCGTAAAGCTCCGTTGGAGCCACGCTCCTTTACGGAGTTGAGGGGACAAATATGGAGATAAAGAGATCTGGTTCGCAAAGTTCCGGCATCCTCCTTCGAGCGAGGCTTCCATCTGCGCTAAAGCTTCCGCCTTCGATTTCTCCGGCGCGACAAGACGACGTGACAAGCTGGCGCGACAACAACTGAAAGGCTGAAAAGCCGCGAGCGAAGAGCTAGGAGTTCGAACGGAAGCAAACAAAGAAAACAAAGGTCGGCTCTGAGACTCCATTTGCTTCGTTGCCTTCTGTTAAAATTGCTCGGCTCAGACGGATGCCTATTTGTCACGCGCGAAAGTGATCACCCAATTTTTCTCCCAAGTCTTCCCGCCATCCGCGGAAAACGCCTGTTCGAAAACCACGCCGTCTTTCGTTATATTCGAGTAGGTGTTGCGGACGAAAATGTCTTTTCCGTCGAGCATCTCCTGATCAAGGAACTCTCCGCGACCGTCTTTGAACCCGCCCACCGTCGGCGGCACACCGATAATGCCATCCCGGCTGCTGGCCCAATTGAGGCTCCATTGATGACTTTGCGTATCGTAAAGACGGAGTCCGACGCCTTCCAGGCGACCGGCTGGTCCTTCTACCTGCACTTCGATAAGATTGGCGCGGCCATTCCAGATCGGAGTGACATTGGACATACCGTCGTACTCCAGCCACTTGGTCGACCCAACGAGTTGGCCGTCGAGGCGTGAGACGTGGGCTTTCCAATGGCCATAATTAAAATCGAAATCCCGGTTGCGGCCTTCGCCACCGAGTGATTCGGCGGCTGGCTCGGCAGCAGTGCGAGTAAGATCGATAATCAGGTTCGGCTCCCACGTCTTTCCCAGATTATCCGAGAAGGCCTGCTCGAAGTGGTAAGAGCTTGGCGTGATATCGGAGAAGGTCTCCCTAACAAGAATGTTTTTCCCGTTGAACATCTCCTGGTCGTAGAACTCGCCGCGACCTTCTTTGAACGCTCCGAATGCCGGTGGACTCGTGAGCGCACCTTTGTTCGCGCTGACCCAGTAGAGATGCCATTGATGCGTTTTCGGATTGTAGAGCCGCAACGCCAGTCCTTCGAGACGGCCGGCGGGCGTCTCCATCGCGAGCTCTTCGATATCCGCGCGACCGTTCCAGATTTTCCGCGTAGACACCGTCCCGCTACCCTCGACCCAGTTGGTCGATCCGGTAAGCGGGTTGACCAGGCGGCGCACATGGCTCTTGAATGTTCCAAAGCTAAAATCAAAATCATGCTGCCCATCGCGCACGGCTGGTGAAACCGTCGGCTGAGATGTCTTGGCAGCCCATGCTGGTCGCGTCGCGAAAGCGACGAGGAGGGCGAGCAAGCAGGTGGATAGTGGTCGAAGGATTTTCGTCATAATCTCTTTGCTACCATTAGGGTGGTTATATTAAATAGCCGCTTTATCTAAATTCGACATGACCACTTCTAAAACGCATCTGCGCGGCGTGCCGAACCTGATCACCGTCGATCGTCGCGCCGCGAAGCCGCTGTATCGGCAGATTTACGATTCGCTTCGGGGACTGATCATTCAGGGCCAGCTTCGCCCGGGGCAGCTGGTGCCATCGAGTCGCGAGCTGACACGTGAGCTCCGGGTTTCGCGTCTTCCAGTGCTGAACGCGTATGCGCAATTACTCGCGGAAGGGTATCTCGAGACTCGCGCTGGTGCCGGCACGTTCGTCGCCAGTTCGCTACCGGGCGCGGCGAAGACGCAACTGACAAGGCTTCCACCGATGTTCGTTTCGGCGAATCGGCCGGTTTCGAAGGAAGCTGCGGTTCTTCCGCGTTACGAGCGACCCGCGTGGGCGGCAAGCCTGGGACCTTTCCAGGTCGGTCAACCAGACCTGCACCGATTCCCGATCGCGACCTGGTTGCGGTTGGTTTCCCGTTACTCGCGCGGCATGCGGGTGAAGGCACTTCAATATGGTGACGCAATGGGACGAACAGATCTGCGTGAAGTGATCGCCACTTATCTTCGGACAGCGCGCGGCGTGCGTTGCGAAGCGGAGCAAATCATGATCGTGAGTGGATCGCAGCAAGGGCTTGATCTCGCGACGCGCGTGCTGCTCGACACCGGCAGTTCAGCCTGGGTGGAAGAACCGGGCTACTGGCTTGTGCATCTTGCTTTGCAAGCCAGGGGATGTCGCGCGGTGCCGGTGCCGGTGGATTTGGAGGGTTTGAATGTGAGCGCCGGCGTAAAACTAAGTCGCAAAGCGCGCGCGGCGTTCGTCGCACCGTCGCACCAGTATCCGCTGGGCGTAACAATGAGTGCGTCGCGGCGCTTGCAACTGCTCGAGTGGGCGCAGGACGCCGGCGCATGGATCGTCGAAGACGACTATGACAGTGAGTATCGCTACGACAGTATGCCCATCGCTTCTCTGCAGGGACTCGATAGAAACGGCCGCGTGGTCTACATCGGTACTTTTAGCAAGATGATGTTCCCGTCCCTGCGATTAGGATATGTTGTGATTCCGCCGGATCTGATCGATCGCTTTGCCGCAATGCGACAGGGGATGGATATCTGTCCCGCCGATATCACTCAGGCGGTGACGGCTGAGTTCATTCGCGAAGGCCATTTTGCTCGCCATATCCGCCGCATGCGCCCGATCTATGCGGAAAGGCGCCGCGTCTTGATCGCGGAGGTTCAACGAGCCTTCGGTAGGCGAGCAACGGTGAGGGGAGCTGAAGCAGGAATGCATCTGACCGTCCTGCTTCGCGGCTTGCGGAATGACGAGAAGATCGCCGCGAAAGCCGTCGAAAAATCGCTCTGGGTGTCGGCGTTATCACGGTTATACCTCAACGGTGCGCCCCAACAGGGGTTTGTGCTCGGCTTTGGCAATACAAGGACGTCGCAGATCGCGCCCGCGGTTCGGCAACTCAATGACCTGGTGGCGAAGCACGGCTAAACTCCGAAGGCTTTCGCGAGCAGGGCATTTAACATTTGTTTCTTGAAACGCTGAAAACCGACGACTTTGTCGATCGTATTCCAGCAACCGCGAGCAGTGTTGCGAGCGATCAATTTAAAGGAGATAAGAAAATGGAAATTAAGCGAAGTGGTTCACAACCATCCGGCGAAGGGCCGGCGGACTGGTTCACGGGCAGGGTGCGAATTGATCCGTTGTTCGAGGCGCCTGAACCGGCACGTGTTCGTGGCGCAAGTGTTACGTTCGAGCCCGGCGCACGCACCGCGTGGCACACACATCCGTTAGGCCAGACGTTGATCGTCACGTCCGGCCTTGGTTGGGCGCAGCGCGAAGGCGGATTGATCGAGGAAATCCGGCCGGGCGATGTGATCTGGTTCGAGCCGGGTGAAAAACATTGGCATGGCGCGAGTCCGACTTCTGCGATGACGCATATAGCCATTCAAGAGGCTTTGGACGGAAAAGTCGTTGAGTGGATGGAACACGTCAGCGATCAACAATATCGCAGAAGCTAATCGAGACGGAAGATGCAGCGCTCGGGCGGAACGAAAAAGGCGATTGTCACGGCTTCTGCGCTGAACAACAGAAGCAACGCACAAGCCCCGCCAACTTCACGCTTCGCGTGAGACATCCGCGTCCTTCGGCGCGTTCCACTTCCACTAAATCTCTTCGAGATTTGCGTATTGGCACGGCGCTACTCCGACAACCGCGATGACTCATATCGCGATTCAAGAAGCGCTGAATGGTAAGGCGGTCGAGTGGATGGAAAAAGTGAGCGACGAACAATACAAAAGAAGTTGAGATGTTGAGGCGTTGAGAAGTTGAGAGGCAGCAGCAGAAAAGCTGAATGGAGCGAATGGGATGAGCGACATAGAAGGTAAAGCGGCGAGGGTACGAGCGAGGTCCGAGGCCGGACTTGCATGCGCGGTAGCGAACACGGCGTACTGGGAAGTCGCCGGGTAGATGGTCTGACCGCCGAGGTAGGCGGTGAACGAAAGGGAGTGAGCGAATCAACGAGTTTCAAAACTGAAACGCTGAGACGTTACGCTCCCGCTAGGGCATCTATTTTGTTCCCTGGTTTTCGGTTTGCCGCAGAGCGGCGTGATTTCCCTAGACCAACTCGCAAAAAGCTCGCGGCCTCCCGCCGTAAAGTTCGCGCCTGCGAACCG